>Ga0247843_1000131_pt1 | contig 167342 bp, 161 predicted proteins | sample LaCruzMarch2017__FD_192420 | JGI IMG/M metagenome (GOLD analysis project Ga0247843, IMG submission 192420) | Freshwater microbial communities from meromictic Lake La Cruz, Castile-La Mancha, Spain - LaCruzMarch2017_8m | ecosystem: Environmental > Aquatic > Freshwater > Lake | place: Spain... | reverse complement strand
TTGTGAGTCCTCCATTTAAAATTAAGCAGTTGAATCGAGCCCTCAATTATGAGGCAACCGGCGCGATCTTCAATATCCTCAATCTTATCCACAGCACTTTCGGCAACATTATTTATAGGGACTTGGGTGAGTAGCTAATCCTAGATTTAATACTTTCTTAACAAGAGCTTTATCGATCGTCACGAACGATTTAAAATTCAAGGATTAGCAACTCTGTTGCGATGGGAAAATTGAGTATTGGAACTGCTGTAGAGGTTGTGAAAAAGAAGTTTGTATTAGCGCCAAAATATTTCTACAGAAAATGAAAGTCTAACCCGATAGTATCAAAGTTAGAAGTTAAACAAAAATTGTAATGGGGAGACCGTTAATATGAACTTAAGTCAAAAATTGTTAGTGATGGGATTGGTATCAGTTTGCTTCGCTCAGACTGTTGAAGCGAAGAAAAAACCATTGAATTCTACTCAAATGGCAAATAAAGCTAAGAGGGTGGCAGCTGCTACCGCTTGGCGCGCGAATAATGTTAGCACTCTAAAAGGTTATGTTAACGCAGTTGAGAATACTTCTAAAACTGCAGATAAATGTGAAAAAATTTATGTAGCTTTTGCTTTCATAAAAAGCAGACCTGGTAAAGCAGCTTTCTGGATCGAGGGACCCAAACTTTTTAAACGATTAAAGGATGAATATAAATCAGTAAAAGGACAATGCAAATCTGCGATTGCCATCGATGATTTAAATGCTCGTGTTGCTGAACTTGAGCTCAAATTGGCTCAAGAGCAGCAGAAGGATGACACTGAGGAATGTAGCGGCAATGATGGTTGCTAAGTAGTTTGAAAAATATCAAAAGCCAGAATTTCTTTTTAGAAATTCTGGCTTTTTTTTTTGCAAAATTTCAGCAAACTAAAAAGAGATTTGGATCCGGCGTTGATGTCCAGCTAGACAAAGTCTTCGGCAGAGTGAATCAAATAGCAGTATTTAATAAATTGCTTAGAATTGCACTGCCAAGATTTGTGAATGTAGAGTTTGCTATTTCGAATTTTTATATTGGCCCACCATGTACCATGTTCAATTTTTAAGATCCCTTTTAGATTTTCGTCGCCAATAAGTGTGTCTATTTGACTTTGATTTTGTGTGAGAGAACTTTCGGAAGAGTTTAATGAGAGATCGTTTTTTATCTCGAGATCTGGGTGATGGGTTGGCATCTCAAACACAGATTCAATAAATGGCGCTTCTTTTGAGGAGCTCCCATATCGGTAGGATCCAAACACGCGAAGCGTTTGGTGACAAAAAACTATGGTATGGAGCACATCTTCCGAAAGGCGAAAAAAATTTTTTAGCAAAGCTCGGTCTTCTATTGATACTTCACTTTTAACATATTCCTCGTGGACGCTTTCTTTGATTTGATTTTCAACAGCTTGGTATTCTGCCTTTCGGCTAAAATCCATCCACATGGTGGCAAATGGAAAAGTAATGATCAATAAAACAAAAATAATTACTACAACATTCAACATTTCAAATTTCTACAATCTTAAACAACTAAAGTTCTTCATTTGAGTTTGGGTGCCACTTCATCAAAATACACCTTCCATTCAGGATCGTCTTCAAAAGAGAGATTGTCTTCCACGTTGGGGGCATTGCCTACATAAGAGCGAAATTCCGCTTCGCTTGTTTTAGGGTCGTGAGTATATCCAATCAGGAATATCCACTTTTGAAGAGAATACCGAACGCTGACAAGCAGAACTCCGAGTTTTTTTGTTTCAAACTCGGAAAGTATTTTTTTCTCAATGGCTTCAGAACTCTCTAAGTCCTGTCCTGAAGGAAAGTCTTTGTCGGATGAATCAAATTTACGAACCCACCAAAATAAGTGTGTCAATTTTTCTTTGTCTATCGTGGAATCGATTTGGCTTCTGAATCGATACTCTTCTCTTTCATCGCCGTTCATCCATGTGCGCGATTGCCAGCGATTGAATCCAAAAATATCTGAGGATTTGGCTAAATTTCCAGGAGGAATTTCCTTTTTTGCTAAATTTGATTCAGAAATTATATTCAAAATTCGAGTTTTACTTTTTTCCGCCCCTTCCGATTCCCCAAAAGGATCCTCAAGCATCCACAAACGAAGATCTTTTTTAAGCAAAGGATAATCAAAATATTGTTCCTGATATTTTGATAGACAGACGTAGCTATGGAGTTTGTTAAAAGCCAAAAGTTCTTCAGCGCATTGGGGTTCGTTTGCCAATTTCCAGCAAGCTTCATGAATGGCAGCGCGATCGAACGAATCTACAATAGAGTAGCAATCATTGGAATTATCAGCGTTTGTAAAATGACCATCCTCAACTGACCCATGTAATACGGGTGAAGAGGCATCACTTTTCCATGGAAGAGCAATCACATCGTTAAGCCATTCATGATGTGTATGAAATTCAATTTCCGTTGCCTGCTCCCTGCCAAGACGAGCTTCACTGGAGCGATAAATAAGGTACGTCCCTGAAGAGCCGGATGGGACAAGGTGGTCGTGTTGAAGCGCGAGTCCACAGATTTGGCAATAACTGCAAAAGGCCGCCATGTTAAATTCCCCTTAAAATCAAGATTATATGAAGCATTAAAGGATAGATCAAGTTTCAGCGTCAAAATTCCGATACCTGAGATTGTGAAAGTAAATTCCTTTGCGCGTTCAAATTTGAGTTCATCGTTGCTAGGCAACGGGCTTTTGTTTGTCGTAAGCATTCTTGCAGGTTGGTGTGTTTTCAATTTGCAAATTATTTCACTTGTCAGGTTGCTGGAGGAAGTGGGCATTGAAGTTCTCCCGGTTCTGATGATTGTGCAAGCAAGCATGAGCTGGGTGTTACTCAGGTTCTGGGGGAACGCGGCGTTAGGTTCTTCTCATAAATTTTTGTATTCCGCCTTGGCTGTAGGTGCCTCCACCACCTTGATTGCCCATTTAGGCAAAGACGGCCAAAGTCTTTTCAATCACAACACACTTTTGTTTGGCGCATTGTTTGTGTTTAGTCAGCTAAGCGTTTCTGCACTCCGCATGGGTATTCATGTGGTGTTTTCGAAACAAATTTCCGTTTTGCGTACTCCACAAATTTCAACGCAGCTCTCGATTGCGGAAGAGTCGGGTTTTCTTTTAGGAGTTTTGGTTTTAATGTTCTTTCCACAAAAAGTGGGAAATGTTTCTGTCATTGTTTCCTGCGCACCTTTTCTCCTTGCTGCATCGGTGATTGCGCTTTTACAAGCACGAATGGGAGTGGACGCAAAATCAAAAACCCCTGAGCCCATTCAAGAGCAAGATAAAAGTTTGCTCAGTAAATTGAAATCCCTCGGACAAGGTGCGGTGAAACCTTTACTCAGTCTGCACCATCCCATGACAAATCCCAATGTTCGCCGATGAACTCCCTACTTAGGCTGGCTGGTGGGACTTTTTGTGGTCATTGCGTATTTAAAATCATTTCAATGGTTCGGTATGGCCTTCGGATTGTCGGAGGCTGCCAAACAAGGAACCCAAATTGTCGAACTTTTTTCGCGTATGGCCTTGGTCCAATCTACTCTTACTTTGATTATTTTAGTTGCGAGTTTGAAATTTGCGAGTCGTATTCCAACGTGGACTGTGGGATTTCGAGTTTTGCTTGCAGCACAAGGCTTAGCAAATACTATTCTTGTTTTTTTTCCCAATCCTTTTGCTTTGATGAGCGCCGAGATTTCGCGCAAAGTTTTAGAACATGGATTTTTAGGTCGATCGCTTCAACTTCTCACGTCCAATCTTCCAGATGAAGACCGACTTGAAATCCGTCACATGTTAGAGCGCTGGAGTACGACAACAGGAACCGCAGTGGCAGGCATCGCAGCTCTCTTAACAATTCATGGGTGGGTGCCCATTTGGCTTCTATGCTTTGCCACAGTCTTAGTGGCCGTTTGGGGTACGAGACTCCGCAAAAATCTTTTTGCCACTCTCAGTGATTTTCACATCGCACATCTCAACCAAGATCGTCTTCAAGGTGTGATTCAAGCCTGTTATGTTTTGGGAAATTTTGAATGTCGCCAACATCACGCCGCATTGACTGGAATTTTGGAAAGGCAACCTCGGCCCGCTATCACAAAAGCAATTTTGCAAGCTTTAGGTCGGATGAATCATCCTTCGTCTTTGCCTGCAATTAGAGCACATCTCAAAAGTGAGCGCGAAGATATTCAACTTGGCGCGATTCGCTCGCTTGAAAATTTTCGAGGACCCGAAATCAATTTGGCATTGCTTCTGCTACTTCGAGATTTGATTCGCTCCGAAATGGCGCTTCGATTTAACGTGGTTAAAGTTCTTACAACCCGCCTCGGTCGACTCGCAATTCCGTATCTTTTAGAAGTTCTAGAAAACCCAAGCAACGATCGTGTCGCCGCAAATGCCGTTGAAATTTTGGGTGGAATCGCGGTGGCGGAAGGTGATAAAGATCTCATGGATTATCTAGGGAAATTTTTGGACGCTAAGTATTCCGCTAGAATTAGAACTAATGCTATTGTGACACTTTATAACCACCCCATTCACGGTGCTCGTGCGCTTGAATATTTTGATCGTCTGCTGACATCACGAAACCCTAAAGAGCTCAACGGATTTGCCTACATTTGTGGAATTTTGGGTCTGCGTGGTCATGAGTCGTTCATTTGGCAGAGAAGCGAACAACTTGGTCACGGAGATGGCACACTCCTCGTTTCTCTTTTGCGTTTGGGTAATGTGGAAGCTCCGCGATTGTTAGCGGAACTCGTGATTGGTTCCAATGAGCGCATGGCCTTCGTGACGCTTGTTCAACTTTCAACAGTTGATCCAAAAATCCGATCGAGCGTATTTTTTGAGTTAATGGATCATGCAGCGGAGCATCTTGATTTAATTTTGTTACGGATGCGTGCGTCTCAACGCGATTTTGAGATTGATCGTGATCTGATTCGTGAAGAAGCAAAACGTTTGGGAATTGAATTAATGGAAGAGTCTGCGTGGGTGAATCAGGATATTTTAAACTCAGAACCATTTGGGGATCTGCGCATAAAAGGCGAGCTGAACGAGGCAATTGCCGACGGGGATAATTCTGTGAATACTTCCAAAAAGGTCTCCGGAATATAATTAGCGTCTCGTGTTGCGAACAGCTAAACAATTCACAACAGCTCCAGGATGGCCTGAAACTCCTGAGACGTCGTTTAAGCGATATTCGACAATGCTGCTTGTGTTAGAACGCTCGGTAATCATGATGAGCTCATAGCCATCAGCTTGTATTTTAAAACGTAATTGATTGGGGCCGCTTTGTGCTTCAGGATTGAGTTGGCGAGCTGATCCTTTGTAACGAAGAGTTGTTGAATATTGCGAGGGATCCACCCAAATTCGAAAATTTTGAACCGGTCTTCCGGCAAAATCGCGTTGAGGAGCATCGATTTCGAGATGGCAGGCAGCGCGCCTTCGAAGATCGTCTTGGCCAAAGTAGCTGTATTGAGGCACAGCATTTAAATCCATCACCGAATTTTGGGCTTTGGCGCTAAATGTGATGCAAGTCAAAAACAGACTGACGAAAAAGTATACAATGTGTCCGTTCTTTGCGGTTCTCATTCTAACAACTCCTATGTTAATTTTGCTAAATGCTTAACAATTTCTTAATTGTTGCGGCGTGCTAATATTTGTTCGATTAATGGAGGTTTGTCAAGTGAAAGGCCGAGGGGAAGGTAGTTTTTACTACTCATGGATGGCCATTTTACTGAATGGATTCAGTGCTTTAAGCGCAAATGCAACGGATGTTTTACCCGTGGGTGTTCGTGCGGCTGCTTTCGTTTTTGGCTCCTCTGAAGGGATCCGAGACGGATTTAACGATGCTGGTCGAGTGCAAAGTTTAAGCTACGACATCAATCGTTCGGTCACTCTTCAAGAACTCGCAGAAGAAGAACCCAAATTAAAAACTCTGCAAAACGCACTCAACTCTTTGGGCAGCGAAGAATTTGGTGACTCTCTTCTTGTGGCAGACATCTATGCCGATATCAGTGTGAACCAACGCCAATATGTGAGCGCTTTGCTTTGGGGCGTGACAAACAAGATTACTCTGGGAATGCAAATTCCCTACATTCGCCGCGACACAAAAGCTTCTTTCAAAGTTTCGACAGTCAATAACGCCGCTGAAATTCAAAAAATGATCGGTGAGATTCCACAAATTTCTGATGGGTTGGCGCAGCTTGCTGCAACCAATATTGATACCGCGAGATTTTCGGAAAGTATTTTTACAGAAAACGGCTACAAGATTCCTTCCAGTTTTTCAATCGGAGGCATGGGCAATATCGAGTTTGAAGGTCGCTATGGTTATATACAAAATTCGTTTTTAAAATTTACTTTGAAAAGTGGAATGAAAGTTCCCACTGCTCAACACAAAATTGATCTGCGGAATATTCTTGATCGTGAACTCGATGATCCTCACTATAGCTACAAGTTAACCAGTGCTCACGATTTTAAACTGATTCCTAACGTGTTGGCGCTTAACACCAGCGTTACTGGCGTGTTTAGACGCCCTTACAAAAAACTCACGGGCGTTGCAAAAAGCGCTGATCAAATTCTTCCAAATCTTAACGATCCCGAACAAGTTGTGACCGTGAATTATTACAAAGGCGTCATGCTAGATGCGCAAGTGGGTTTAGTGCTCGACGTATACAAAGGCGCTTTTTCCTTAGGCACCAACTATGTGTACAACAAAAATCCCAAGCTCATGGTGTATGGACCTGGCGATCTTGACTACAGTCCGTTGACGAAAAACACCGAATCTGTCAGCCATGTGGTGGAATTCTCAGCAGAATTGTCTAGTATACCTCTTTTCCTCTCAGGTAAGATGCCGCTTCCTGGCAAGTTCGTCCTGACGTGGTCGCAACCAGTTGCTGGAAAAAATACTTTATTTACCCCATACGGACGTATGGACATGATCATGTTGTTTTAGAAAGGAGAAGGCTGTGACGAAAAAAATCATCCATCTTCTCTTTCTTTTAGTTTTGACGTCTTGTGCAAAACTCGTTCGCGAAGCTCCTCTTGAACGCGCATCACTTCCTCGATTAAATGTGGATGCTTTTCAAGGGGTAGAAGTCGCGTCGATTGATCGTGAAGAAATGCTTGAAAAACTTTTCACTCCGCAGCCTGGTATGACGGCTTGCAGTTTTCTCGATGATTTGTCGATTGCAAAAACTTATTTGCCGGGATCTCGTTTTCGCCTTGTCGGAGAAATGCGTGTGGGACTCGCGCCTCGTGATGCACAAGGCAAAAAACTTAACAAAAAATCTTGCTTCCAACAATGTTTACCTTTTTTCTGGGGTAGCGGTGCTTGCAAGCGATGCAAAGAAGAACGCGAAAAAGACACCGAAATTTTTTCGCTCGACGGACGAGTCGACATTTCGGCGTCACCTCTTTATCAATATGCCCTCCTTACCCAAGAAATTCCCAATCGTAAACGCTTTTTGGAGTTGGTCGAAGAAGAAATCGATAAACAGTCGTTACTGGCGACTCCCATCGCGCGCCTTTATAAATGGCTTCTTGGCGCAAACATCATTGACCTTTACGCTAAGCGAAATGAGATTATTCAAGACCGTGTGAACGAAGCCTTTCCTGGAAGTTTTGATCCCGCGGGATTAAATCGTAGTTTAAAAAAATCCTTCCCCGAAGCGGTGCTGCGAAACGGCATGCCTACTTTTTCTAATTTGTCGCCGTTGCCTGACGATGCTCGTGAAGTTCGAGATCGCAAATCTCGCGAGTTAAAAGCTATCTTGGCTGCTTACTCAAAATCTGTTCCTGTTTTTTCGTTGTCCGGAAAATGGAGTTCGTTTCAAGATGAAATGGAAAGAGGAATGAACCTTGCGCTGCAGGCTTTTAATACCCAAAGTCCAAAAGAACAAGCTTGCGCTACGGCCATTTTACATCGTGGTTTTGCGCAACTTTTAACGATTGCAGGTTACGACCGTCCTCCCATGGCTGTTGATGATCCGGCAAAAGAAGTTTCTGCCTTTCCAACAATTGATCGCTTGCTTGAGAATCCTCAAGGAACTCGATTTAAAGTTTGTCCCATGGCGGGAGCATTTGGCAAAGACGGCTATCGCATGACTCTTTATGCAAAAGATTTAGAAAATTTTGATGCGGCAAAAGATACACTTCTTTTAACTCGCAACACTCCTAATTCGGCATCTTGCGCTCAAACCGAAGCCGTAGCCACAAATTCTTGGGAATATACGCATTACAATCGTCCTCGCTTAAGTGAGGTGGCGAGTGGGGAAGATCTCTTAAATTTTGCACACGGCATATCGCACTGGCTGGTGTCTTTTAACCCCGGAGCAAAATGGTGGACTCAAGAAACCAACGTTACTGGGTTTCCGCTGGCCAACTTTGATAGCTTAAGTTCGATTTCGACTTCCGGTGGAATTTTACCTGTACAAGGGCATGCACTGTCGCTTGCGTTGGTGAATGTGACCTTTGCCCAAATTATGAAAAATCATCTTGTGATGCTTGATGAATTTGGCAAAGAAACCACGGATGCTAAAAAAGCGATCTTCGTGCGTTACTCCGACCGTTCGCGCGAAGCCGGCAGCGGTGGAAAAATTACAACAACTTTGCGCTCTGCTATTTTAGCACTTGAAACCACTTTAAAATTTCAGGCATCTTTTGAGAATCTGTCCAAATGGAAAGCTGATTCCAAAGCAAGACTTGATGCAGACATGGCTTCTGAACGGGATTTAAAAAAGCGCGAAGAAATGGCCAAAGAATATGCCGCTTTTGTAAAAGGAATGTTTGGTGGCGATGATACTTTTGCCATGGTCACCGATAAATTTAGTGACGCTGAAATCAAAGCCGGCCAAGCGCCGTCTTTACGCAATCAATTGGTGAACGTGGAACTCGCACTTGCGATGTTGTCTGCTAACTTTGCTAAGAAGAATGCTGATGGAACATTCACCTGCTACAATCAATTGGTAAAAGATTTTGATTCTAAAGATGCGCCTGAAGAAAAAATCGGACAATGTAGCGTGGAAGACCAACGTCGATGGAAACGTTTGATGAGCATGGTGGCTTCAATGTACAAATCCCCACTCTTTGCAAAATATGCCGCAAAAAATTAATTTCTTTAAAAAAGGTGCTTTGTCTTTTTTAACATTCGGACTTTTGTTTTTTGCAATTTCAGTTTTAGCAAATGATAAATCAGCTTCAATCAATGCCTATCAAGCTACACCGCCATTTGACGTCATTGGAATCATCGCTCCTAAAACCTTGATCTATGTCAACGATGATCAAAGTGGGGTTCCAGAATCCTTTCGTAAAGTAAAAACGCTCAATCAAAAAAATCAAATAGTAGAAGTTTTGGTGAAGACCAGCGATTTGCCGCAGCAAAGTGAAAATAGAAAAGTCGAGCACCCCCTCAGTCTAGGTGCGGGCCTTTCGGGATATAGCTCCTCTGAAAAAAGCCAAATTCAAATTAGTGGCGAGCTACGCTATCTTTGGAATTGGCGAAATGAAGCCATGGTGGGGCTTGAACTTTCGTTTGGTTCCGATTCTGCGGTTGGGATGCGAATTGGCGAGAGGCACTATATTCCCTTGGGTTCAAGATTTTCACCCTACCTTCACTTTGGTCTTCGAAGTTTTGATGTCACGTCTCCCACCAATATGGCGTTTGATCCAGGTTTTGGAATTCAGTTCACACATCCTCAAGGCGCTTTTGTGGAGTTGGGGGCAAACTATCTTTGGGCTTCACCCTTTGAAAAAGGTCGCGAAAATATTTGGATCTTCGGCGGATCGAGTGGGCTAAGGTTTTAACTGAGGTTTTAAATTATGAATATTCCTGATGCATTAGATGACGTTTTTGATGGAGACCGAGAAGAATTTGAGGCTGCAGTTGAATTGACCCAAGAATTTTCTACTCATCCGGCAAAATACAAACTTTCTTTTGAGTTTGATCCTCAACTGCGAGCGTTGCCGCATTCCAAACAAGATATGGAGCTTTATGCAGCCATTCTTGTAGCGCAGGCAAGACTTCAGCTCGATGAAGACGATCAAAGCAAAGTTGTATCAATGCTTGGCCAAGCAGGCGCCTTTCAATCAATGCTTGGAAATATTGAACTCGCTGAAACTTATCTTTCTTCAGCGCTAGAATACGCTGATACCTTTGACTGCAATGAAGGTGTGGTGGTTCAGCAATGGTTGCGCTTAGGTGATGTTCTCCGCTTGCAAGGCGATTTTGAAGAAGCTACTGAAGCCTTTGAGGGAGCGATAAAAGCCATCAGCGAAAATCAAAGCCTTAAAGGTTTTGAAAACTTTGCACTCCAACATTTTGCAAAAGTTTTTTTTGATCAAAAAAATTTTTCAAAGGCTGGTGAACTCTTTCAAGCAGCGCTCAATCTTCGACGAGAAGAACAAAAAGCCGATCTTGTGGCAAGTAGCGAATATGGTCTAAAACGCTGTTTGGAACTATCGAACGCTAAGGACGTTTGATTGCGACAACTTCAAACTCCATGTCGCCGGCAGGGCGTTTGACGTTGATCAAATCACCGACTTTTTTTCCAAGAAGCGAACGCCCAAGAGGTGATGAAAAAGTGATGCGTCCTACTTTGGGATCGATTTCATCTTCCCCCACAATTTGGTAGCGATGAGATTTGCCTTCTTCGTCCTGAAGCAAAATGATCGCGCCAAAACTAATTTTGTTTAAATCAATCTTTTGGGGATCAACAACTTCAACGTTGTCTAAGCGTTTTTGCAAAAACACAATTCTGCGGTCAATTTCGCGCAAGCGCCTTTTCCCATAAATGTATTCCGCATTTTCAGATCGGTCGCCCATGGCAGCGGCTTCGTTGACGGATTTTACAATTTTCGGGCGCTCATCATCGAGCAATTCTTTTAACTCGGATCGTAACTTTTGAAGACCGTCGGGAGTAAGATAGTTAATGCTCATAAAATTTTCACTGTATATTATTAGTGCACTAAGACTGATGTTTCTGGAGATTGCAACATTTGTTCGCCTGATTTGAGGAGCTGGCTGTAGTAGCCCTGATTTTCTTCTAATTCTGAATGACTTCCATCTTCCACAATTTTTCCATCGCGAAAAACTAAAATTCGATCACATTCTTTGAGTGTGGCCAATCGATGCGCTATGACAAAAGTGCTTCTACCCTTCATGACAGAATTCACTGCATTCACAACGCTAGCTTCGGTCGCAGGATCGATGTTTGCGGTTGCCTCGTCCAAAACCAAGAGCGCAGGATTTTTAATCAGGACTCGTGTTAGGGCAATCAGCTGGCGCTCACCAAACGATAAATTTGCCCCTTGGTCTAAAATTTCTGATTCAAAATGAAGTTCCCGATTTTTGAGGGCAAGGGAAAGTCCTGTAGATTGGCAATGTCTTAACAAATCGGCTTCCGAAACTTGCACTCCGAGACATAAGTTTTCTCGCAGAGTGCCCTTAAAGATGACAACATCTTGGGACACATACCCAATATGCGATCGCAAAGCATGCCGATCGAAATTTCGAATCGGGATTTGATCAATCAAAATTTCTCCCTGTTGAAATTCGTAGAGTCTTGCAATGAGGCCCAAAGTGCTGGTCTTCCCGCTACCCGTCCGGCCTGCAAGACCTATCCTCGTGCCCGCTTCGATTTTGAAATTTAAGTGGGACAACACATTTTTTTCTGAATTGACATCGTACTTCATCACGACATCACGAAACTCGATTTCTCCATGAATCTGACGAGGAGCAATACTCCCGTTGGGTCCTAAAACCTCATCCTCGTTAGGGCGATTTAAAAAATTGCTAACACGCTCGGCACTTACCCAAGCAGTTTGGACTAAGTGAATTTCTTGCGCGAGTGCCGATATAGGGCGCGAAAACCTTTCACAGTAACGTATGAAAGTCACAAAAAGTCCAATCTCCATGGCGCCGCCGAGTACTCGAAGACCGCCGAACCAAAAAAGAAGAAACAGTGGAACCTGGCAGAGAATCAAAATCATAGGTCGCGACCAAGCGTTTAGCACGTTCAAAGCAATGCTGACTTTTAGGTGCTCGGCCACAACGGAATCATAACTGTCTTGGGACCACTTCTCGGCTCCAAATCCACGAATGACGGGAATGGCATTGAGAAATTCCCAAAGCCTGGCATTGATCGTGCTATTTTTGTGAGCCATTTCGCGGTTATGAGCCCGCACGGTGTTTCGTATGGCAAATGTCAGCAAAACTGCAGGGCTTATGGCAATAAACATCAAAAGACCCAATTTAAAGTCGGTCAAGAGCATTGCAATGATGACAGTGGTCAACGCAATTCCAGCAATCAAAAGCCGTGAAAGAGTTCCGCTAAAAAAATCTTCGATGCCTTCAACATCATGGGTCAGCCGTGTGACCGTCCTTCCTAAAGGTTGCTTGTCAAAAAAGCTCATAGGCAAATCTTGGAGATGTTGAAAAAGTTTTCGTCGAATGTCTTTTATGGTCGCGATCGCTGAGTCGCCCATCCCACGTCGGCCAAAATAGCTGCAAGTCACGGCACAAAGTTCAAGAAAAATAATCAACGCACCTAGTTGATAGGCAGGACTAAAACTTCGATCGGCTGGGTTGAGTGCCAATTGAGCTTTCACCCCTTTATCAATCAACTCACCTAATACTCTTGCAGAAATAATTGCGCTCAAACTGGAAAACACAAGAAGTGCCAAAGAACTAAAAAGTTTGACTCGGTAAGGTTTAGAAAAAGAAAAAAGATAAGCAAAGGATTTGTAGTTTTTCTTTTGACGCTTGTTTTCTGCTAACTCTTCATTGAGTGAGTCTTCATCTGTTGGAGGGTTATTTGTGCTCATGAGCGTATCCGTTGATGAAAATTCGAATCTGAGAGATCAATCACCTTATCGCAAAACCGCAAAGTGGAAGAGCGATGTGCGATCCAAACAGTTGTGAGATTTTTTAATACATGATCCAAACTATGAATGATTTTTTCTTCAGTGATGGTATCCACAGCGCTCAAACAATCATCAAGCACAAGAATAGAAGGGCCTTGCGCTAAAGCTCGCGCCAAAGTCATTCGCTGTTTTTGGCCACCCGACAAATTAATTCCCCATTCCCCCAGACGCGCGTGAAGACCTTCGGGAAAGTTTTGGATGTCTTCCTTTAAGCCCGCCACTTCTAAAAGTTTCCAGATGTCCGAGTCGGACAGGTCCCTGTGCAATCTAATATTGTTTCGAATGGAGTCCGCAAAAAGAAAGGGTTTTTGCGGAACCACGGCAATGCATCTACGCAGTTCTTCGTGAGAATAATTTCGAATGTCTTTCCCAAAAAGATGAAGCTCCCCTTGGAAGTTTCTTTCCAAGCCCGCAAGAATTTGCGCAAGTGTCGTTTTACCGGATCCAATGGCCCCCTTAATTCCTAGTCTTTCTCCCATACCGAGCGAGAGATTGATGTCGCGGAATATTTCCTTTCCATTGTTTTCAAATCGGAAAGATAAATTTTTTGCTGTTATTACTGGATTCGAAATTTGAACGGCGATTCCACCTTCACGCAATTGAGGGGCTTCTTTTTCGTTATAAACTTTTCGTACGCGATCTAAACTTGTGAAGGCTCGCTGCCATTCCGAAATGATCACACCGAGTTCGATCATTGGTCCTTGAATCATAAAAATGTAACTTTGCATGGCAACAAAAGAACCTAGACTTAGTTCACCAGCAAAAACTTTTTTCAAGCCAATCACTATCAGAATGCCGTTCGAAACTAATGGCGCGATTCCTGTAATAGGAATAAATGCGAGCGAAGTTCTCATGACATTGATTTTTTTCTGGCGATAGTCTTCAGCTTGAGCGATGAGTTTGGAAACCCAAAAGGGACCTGTTTGCGTGACTCGTTGCAATCGGATGGTTGAGACAGTTTGTGCTGCCAAATCGGTTAACTGTGAAAGTGATTTTTGTGCGTCTCGATGACGTGAACTTTCGAGTCGCGCAAGACGATCAAGAAATGGCGGTAAGACAGGAAGAATCATCAAAGCCCACAAAGTGAGTTCCACATTGATAGACAACATGGTTGCAGTAGTGAGCAGCAAAAGAAAAATAAAGTCAATCGTGCCGACAAGTGTAAATCCAAATGCAAAGCGCGCGATTCCCACGTCACCCGTCGCAACATTCATCAATTCTCCTGGAGAAAGTTCGGTGTCCAAGCGATTTTTTGGAAGATACTTTGAACGATTCCAAATCAGACTTTTCATTTTTGCTGCAACTTTGTGTGTCTGTTGGCCCAGTGTGAGACGCCATCCAATGCGCCCAACAAACTGAGCGAGAACTAAAACAACTAAAACCAAAAAATAATTTTGGAATTTAAATTCTTTTGCAGAGGTAGAAACCGATTGATCACTAAATAAATCAATCATCAGTTGAGTGACTTTGGGAACCGCAACGTCGGCAATGTTGGTGAGGACAACGCAAAAAGATCCACCAAAATAAAGCCAAGCATTGTCCTTCACGTGCATTAGCCAAATCGAAAAAGATCCCGCACCTTCCATGGCACCATGGAGGTGAATTGGGCGTTTGAAGATGTTCATGGAGCGGCCAGCATAGTAGTACGAAGAAGGGGTAAAAATCATTACGCAAGTGGTCAAGCGCTCGGATTTGCAAAGATAACTGAAATGTGGGAATCATTTTATAGGGGATAATAATTAGGGAGGGCTGTTTTGTGAAGAAAGTTGTATCTTCTTCTCAGACGAAGGCAAAGAAAAGTGCCAGAGCGACCGCAATTGCGACCGCTGTGGCAAAGAGAGTTGCCAATACCGTCAGGTCTAAAAGTTCTAAAGTCGCGGAAACCGCAACCCAAGTCGGCAATCGAATAGTGAGCAAGGTCGCTAAGTCGTTGTCGAGATCATCATTGGCGCAAAAAGCTCCAAAAATGATGGGGAGTGGACCGCTCGGAATGATGAAAAAGAAAGCCGTTCATCAATCCGCTTCCAGTCCAGTGGCGCAACCCAAAAAGAAACTTAGTTCAAAAGCTATGGGTCTTAGTGCGGGACAACTGCGGGATTTGGAAAAACGATTGCTTTTGATTCGTGTGGAACTCACGACTCAAGTGGAATCTAAATCAACGGTTTTCAATGCCTCTGCACACACAGAAAGCATCATCAAAGGCGATGATGCCGAGGTTGCAGAAAAACAACGCGTTTCGAATTCAGCACTTCAAGAAATTGATTTTCTAAAAAATCGATTGAGCTTGGTGAATCGTGCGCTTTCCAAAATCGAAGCAGGAGTCTTTGGAATCTGTGAAGAAACCGAAGAACCCATTGGCTATGAGCGACTTTCGGTTGTTCCGTGGGCTCGTTTTAGTGTCAATGTTCAAGAACTCCACGAGCGAAAGATGAAAGACTACAAAGTTAATCGTCTTCGCGCTGAGGGTTAAAATTTAAAATCCAGTTCTCTGTTTTATTCAGTCACGCGAAGGAATTTGAAAAAGTTCCTTCGCGTGAATATCAAAGTACGCTCTACCCATATGATTCTTGGATACTTCCAGTAACTCTTTGGGCCGATTTAAAAAACCTTCCTCATCTTTTTCATCCAAGCGCAGCCATTCATGGCTAGCAGGATCACGCCACAACGATTGGCCTAAGGCCTTATATCCTAGTGCTAGGGGTGGTAGGTGGGGAATTAAGTCTTCAGGCTTTGAAAAGCGAAGCTGTGAAATACCTTTCACTCTAAGGCGCCTCTGAACAAATACTGATGTTTTAGTAGAAAAAGCTCTGGGTGAAGCCCACGTCACAATCGAATGAACGCGAGATGAGTTAAAAAACCCGGGTTCTCCCAGTGATCGCGCAAGAAAAATTTGGGCCAGCGCGCCACCCAAGCTGTGACCAATGAGAACAACTTTTTTGCGCGGCTGTGCATCCAGTACTTCCTTCAACTGTAGATGTATGGAAGCGTAATTTTTATAAAACCCTTGATGGAAATATGTGCCCCAGTCTCCTTTATTTGGATATTGTGGAATCACGTTCATGTTGAATGCCCAATCAAGTCCCGAAGTCGTACCTTGAAAGATGACGATGAAATGATCATTCGCTTCCAATATCGAGATTGAAGTGTCGCGATCGATGTTGTCAACCCAGAAGGCTTTAGAAAAAAGTTTGGAGTGAGTGCCATCTCCTTCTTTGCGATTGAGGGAATGGACCAGTTTTTTAAATTGACCAGGCGAATACAAATATTGTGCATTGGCCAAGAGGTACAAAAGCCCTGGGCCTTTAGATGTGAGATTTGTACTTTCGCTCAAGGTCCACTGAAAGTTTTTCTGTATAGAGTAGGGGAAGCAAACTATTTCAGGGTTAAACTGAGAAAACTGACTTGAAAGCGATTCCGACTGTGGGTTGAGCAATTTCATAGAAGTTCGATTTTGAAAAAGCGGCCAGCACTGATCCATTGATAAAACTTCTTCGGGGCTTTTTCGCTCCGTATTCTCAACATTCGCGGTTATTTCTTGAGCGGGTTTACGAGAAGAAGACGTGCAAGCGAGCAGGCTTAAAAAAAATACAAATTGGAAAAAATTCATCGTTTACTCGCTCTCTTTTGATTCTAAAATCATTCGAAAAGCCTCTCGAATCAATTTGGCGTCGTAGGCGGCAAGCATATGAATACGCTCAACAAGTAAGGGATTGTTTTGTATTGTGAGCTGGATCTTTTGAGTTTCCCCTGGTCCCCAACTTTTTTGGTGCACTTTGGCAAGTTCTTTGCACATCCAAGCGGTGTGATGAGCGAGTTCTTTTTCATTAGCCACTGTTTTAATTTGGGCGACTTCGTAGGATTCAACATAAGGTATAAGCGAATAACTTTTGTCATTTAACGTTAGACACGAAAAATTTTCTAGGGGTCGAAAAAGTTTTGCGCTTAGCTGAAATCTCTCACAAGGTGGCATCTTGGAAGAACGCGCGGAATGGAGTAAATTTTTTAAGGGACTTGCTTCCAGTAATTTGTATTCAAAAAAAAGGTTTTCATCGCTCTTCACCATAAACTTTTCTTGCCGAAAACTTCCCACACCCCCGAAAGTTTTTTTCATCTCTACCAAAGCACGTGAGGGATAGTTTTTTTGGAAATGTTGCTTGAGTTTTTTAAGATTTTCATCCGAAAGCTTGGCATCAACACCGCTCGGCCAAACGAGAGGCTGATAAGGACCTTTTTTTTCAGCTTTTTCGGGGACGGCGGGAAAGGCCGCATGAACTGAGTTGAGTTTTTTTTCTCCCAGTTCATCAAAATAGCTTTCAGTGCATGCCCCATTTTGAAAATTTTTAAAACCTAACTCTTCGGCAATTACTTGTGCAGAAGATTCGGCTCTGACAAGATCAATAAAGAATGGACCCCAGTCGCCGGTGTCTAGGTCATCCAAGGTGATAACGCCGTCTATGCGCGCAACTTGGTCGATATGGAAGTCGCCATGGACAAAAGTGGGAGGGAGAGACTTAAAAAAACCTTGAGCGCTTTCAGGTTGATGAACGAGGCTTAAAAAAATTTCCTGAGATCCGCGAAGCAAGTGAAAAGAACTTTTTGCCAGCAGTTCCGAAAATTCAGAACTCTGTTGTTTGTAAAAATTGAAGTAGGCATTTTTGGATTTAGCACTTTCGTTGAAGACGTTTTGATTTTTTGAACTGCAAGATGCCAGCACGAGTGTCAAAAATCCCCCGAAAAATAAAATTAAATCTTTGATTCCCATGAGCTCCATGATGAAGGATAATTTTAGTAAACGCGATGCTTATTATAAGTCTGATCCTTTTTTTTAAGGCTCTCTTTTTTGGATTTGTTGTGGCAGCACCTGTAGGGCCCGTGGGCGCTATGGTTATTAAACGCACTCTCAAACGGGGCTGGTGGATGGGCTTTTTTACCGGAGCCGGTTCGGCCATGGGCGATACGCTGTATGCCATGATCGTAGCTTTGGGCGTGTCTAGCGTTCAGGAAACATTGGTTACTTACCAGTTTCCTATCTCTCTTATGGGAGGTGTGATTTTGTTAATTATGGGCAGCTTTGCCATTCGTAAAAATTTAAAAGCTCGAAAGAAGGTAGAAGAATCGGTAAATTTTGATAAGGAAATGGGAGTCAAGCTTCAATCCCTCGATGAGAAGTTTGAAAAATCATTTCGACCGGGACATTCACACGCTTCGCAGCGGTTGTCTGCAATGTTTGGATCTTTCTTGATCACCATTTCTAATCCGGTAACAATCGTTGGATTTGCGGGCACCTTCGCGGCTTTTGGATTTTGGACCGACGGAGCCCCAAGTGGAGTTGGAGATATCAAATATTTGACAGTAGTCGGAGGCATTATGTTGGGGGCGTTGATGTGGTGGATGTCGCTTGCCGCGCTCATTAGCTGGATTGGAAATCGATTGTCAAGCGAATGGATTTTTAGAATTCATGTTTCGACAAGTCTTGTCATATTCTTGTCAGGTGTTTTGTGTCTATTTCGCGCTTTTACGCTGCGCTAAATAGAAATGAAAAACTTTTTTTGAAATTCTTCACCTCAATTTATTTTTTCTGATAATTTGAGCCCCTCATTAAACGAGAGGGGAATTGAATATGTCGACTGAAATCTTAGTTGTGGCCAGCAAAGTAAAATCCTTTATAAAAGAAAAGGGTGATTGCAATACCAGCGCAGAGACCATTGAAGCTGTATCCAAAGTTGTGGAAAAAGTTTTAGCTCAAGCTATCGAAAGTGCTAAGGGCCAAGGTCGCAAGACCGTTATGGCTCGTGACGTTGTAACAGACGAAGCGAACTAAATTTAAGGTCTTTTGTTTCTAAATAGAGAAGGGTTTTCAGGTGGCTGTTCGAGCGACCAGAGACCCTTCTTTATTTTTTGCGCTTCTCCCTGCATCTTAACGCTGAGATCTCGGATTTTAAAATCGTCGCTTTTTGTGTACGCGAAGGCAAAGCCTTCCTGCAAAATCTTTGCATTGACGCTGCCTTTGAAAATATCTCTTAAGGAGATTGCATCCAGAATTTTGCCAGGCAGATTAAAGCAAGATTGCAAGCTTTGCTTCTCGCTCTGTCGAATGTGTTCATCGGTCTTAAAATTTATAAGAACCAAAAACCTGCCGTATTTGTCGCCATCCAGAATGAAGACTCTTTGGAATGAACCCTTCACCAGTTTGTTTAAAAATTCCTTCGCCTCGGAGGCGAATTTTTGTGATTCCTTACGACCACCACCCATTTCTGGGGCATCAATTCCAATCAACCGAAGTTTTAGGCTATATCCAAAACTGTCATGTGCCGTGCAAGTGTCACCGTCATAGCATTGGGTAAACTGCAAGAGACATTCTTTTGGGAATTTTGAGTTCGGATTTCGTTTTAGCAGCTCACTTTTGTTTTCTTCACCATAAAAGACGAGGTTTACGAATTTTTGCCTTGGAATTGTTAAAGTGCCTATCAGAGCCAGGGAAAAAAGAGAAATGAGTCCCGGTCTGAATGGGGGTTGTGCTTTTTCAATTGGGATCCTATTCTTAATATTCCAGATGATTTTTTTCATTTTTCTTAGAATCTTTTCTCTCTTAATATCCATCGCAAGTTTTATTCCAGTGGCGCAGGGGGCGGGCTTGCCTCCAAAAATTATCGAAAAATCTTATCAATGGGGATCGCATGTAAAGGTTTTGAGTCAAAAAAAAGCTTCCGATTTTTTGATTTTAAACGATGAGCCCTTGGACCATGGTTTATTGGAAAACCTCCAGTCTTCACGCGCACAGTGGAGAATTTTTGGTTCAAGCTTGGCTTACAACCCTACGAAAAACTTTAACAACCCATCTGGCATTTTTGAAGTTGAAGGAAGCAAACTCCGACTCCTGCAAGCAGGAGTCGGATCGCGTGCGTTATATTCGGTTGATATGGGATTTTCTCCACTTATTGTTAAAGAATTTCACGGTGGCATTCGCGCTTTTAGAAGTCATCCTAAGCCGGTATTTTTTTATTTAAATCGTTTTGCCTCACGAGCTTATCGAGTTCTCTGGAGTGACGATTCTCAAATCGTTGATTTTGTACCTTGTTCGCAGTCTGAAAAACTTTTTTTACTAGTCGAGAATGTTCGTAACGGCCTGACACGATTCGTTTTTTTTGATGCCGATTTTCAAGCTCGAGAATACACTATTTTCGATTTGGGGCGAAAAAGTGGCCTGAGCGATGTGAGTCGAGTTCTAGCGACTAAAGATTGCAGAGAAATTTTATTAGGTGGAACTTTTGGTATTGCTCGCGTGCGTTATCCGTAGCGCCCAGTACTAGGATCTTTTTATTGAAGCACTCTCCTCAAAGAGTTAAAGGATTTTTATGCCAGCATTGCCCGAACTTTTTATCGTTAAAAATGCCAGAATTTGGACTCACCAAAAAGCCAGCGACGAGCTTTTTGACATATATGTTTGGGGGCAAAAAATTTTCAAAATCGTGCCTCATGGAGTTCAACCGGAAAGTTTGGGCGGAGAGTGGACCGAGTTTGAGGCAAATGGGCAAGTCATTATGCCTGCCGGAGTAGATTTGCAAATTCATTTGCGAGTGCCAGGGCAATCAGAAAAGGAATTGCCCGAGACGGGACTTCGTGCGGCTCTTCGCGGTGGAATTTGTGCAGTGTTAACAATGCCCAATACCAAACCCATAATTGATTCCTTGGACGTTTTAGAAAACGCTGTTTCACTAGTCAAAGAAGCTGAAGAACAAACCGGCGTTCATGTATATTTTACAATTGCGATGACCCAAGGACAGGAAGGTCGACAGGCGGTTTCGGCAGATTCTTTTTTAAAGCATCCTCGGGTTTTAGCATTTACTGACGATGGAAAAGGCGTTGCGCGTGATGAGGTCATGGATAAAGTGATGGCAATTGCGGAAGACAGCTCTTTCCCGCTGCTTCAACACGCAGAAATGCCAGGTCATGGTGGGGTATTGAGTCCTTGTGAGGTACAAAAAAAGTTAGGGCTGCCCAGCTATCCTGATACAGCTGAAATTGAAATGGTTGCGCGAGATTTGGAACTGTTAAAAAAATATCCGAATGCTCGATACCACGTGCAGCATGTTTCATTAATAGAAAGCGTTCGTTTAGTGGATGAAGCTAAAAAACTTGGGCTTAAAGCTACTTGCGAAGTGACCCCGCATCATCTTTTGTTTTCAAGAGACGATATTGTTGAAGGCAACACATCTTTTAAAATGAATCCGCCTTTGAGATCCGAAAATGATCGAAAAGCACTTGTGTTTGCCTTGGCGGATGGCCGCATCGATTTCGTCTCTACCGACCATGCGCCACACGAAAGTAAATTAAAAGGAAATGATTTTCTTAGTTCAGCTTTTGGAACGACAGGGCTTGAAACAAGTCTTCGCGCCTTGTTTACGCTTGTCGTAAGAGGCGAGTTAACTCGCGAGCGTATGGTGGCAGTTTTTGCGCAGGTTCCTGCTGCTTGGGCAGGTATCGACGACAAGTACGGGTATCTAGTCGAAGGCTTTCCGTTTAATGCAGTTCTTTTTTCCGATAGCGAGTCACTTCAAAAAGTTGAGCTGTCCGAGATGGAATCACTTTCCAAAAATAACATCTTTCTTTCGTATCCCTTGGCAGGAAAAGTTTTGGGTGTTTTTAACAAACGTGGATTCTATAGATTTCAATAGCTTAGGATTCCTATCAACATTCTTAGTTAAACCCTTGATAACTTACGCCATTCTCGTTATGAACGGCCTTCTCAATCGCGGGATTGAATATTACTGAAGTCGCGGCAAAACACACTTCAGGATGATCTCGCGAAATGCTGTGCAAACGATTGGCTTTTCGTGAAACAAGTTCGGATTTCGCGGAAGAAAAAAGTTTTATCACAACTTAAAGGAATGTTTTTAAATGTCAAAAAAAGTCATGCGTAAAAAACCCCGTTTCAAACGTCAACGTCGCTTGTCCATTGAATTGCCAGGTCTTGGCAAGGCAGGCGCGCTGGATCGTCGTCCTTATCCACCCGGACAGCACGGCAATCAACGTCGCAAACTTTCTGAGTTTGCTCTTCGTTTGGAAGAAAAACAAAAAGTTCTCGCTCATTATGGAATCCGCGAAAATCAACTTCGCCGATTTGTTCGCGATTCAAAACGCGGCAAAGTTTCGGACTGGGTTGATGTTTTGATTGGTCGTCTGGAGCGTCGTTTGGATAACGTGCTTTTCCGTTTAGGATTTGCTCCGTCTATCCGTTCTGCTCGTCAAATGGCTTTGCACGGTCATGTAAAAGTTGATGGCAAACGCGTGACCATTGGTAGCTACGTTCTTGAACCCGGCCAAAAAGTCACTCTGGGTGACAAAGCCTTGAAGAGCACTGCTTACATGCAAGCTAAAGCTACTCCTCGTTTGGAACTTCCTGACTTCTTGGCAAAAGAAGCTCACGGTGAAGCGGAACTCGGATTTGTGCGTGAAGTGCCCCATGCTCACGACATTCCCTTCCACTTTGAACCCGGCCTGATGGCCGAGTATTATGCTGCTCGAAAAGCATAATTAGTTTTTTAGATAGTTTTATGAAGAGATCCCCGAGTTTTGCCTTCTGCAAAGCTCGGGGATTTTTGTTTCTGTCAAAGTTTTAAACAGGTGAAACATTTTTTGGAATTGTCTCCTAAATCGAATGTCTCTAAAGTTCTCGCGGTGCGTATTCTAAATATTTTCTGTGCTTTTCTTTTGATCTTTTCACATCTTGCCTGTGCGCCGAATCGCAGTTCCAAAGACCAACAACTCGATAAAGTCTCTCAACTGATAGATGACCTTCAGTATTCTGCGGCTTTGAAAAGTATTGAAGAAATTGCCGTCGAGCATCCTGAGCTTCGTTATGATGAGCGATATTTAGACCTCTATTTGTCTGCAAGATTGGGCTCAATGGATCTTGATCCGTTTGTTGTACTTTCGAAGGCGGCAGAAATTCGAAAAAATTTTGAATCCGAAGTCGTATCAACTGAAGATAAAGCTCAATCTGAACTCCTTAAAAAAAGTAAAATTTTTCAAAGTTTTGACGAGTTTAAGAATAAATATTCAGAACCCTTAAAACTTTTTTATGCTGGTCAAAATTTGGAAGAACTTGATCAAGTGTTTGAGGTAGTCGAAATATATCTTAAGAACTTCGAGGCCGATGCTTTAAAATCCGAGCAGCAATCAGACGTACAAAGCAACACTCAGTCGCAGACGCGACATAAGCGAATTACTGTGAAGTTGGCATACGTCACGCTTTGGCAAACTTTGTACGAAATCAACGAGAAGCTCTTGGCAGAAGTGGAAAATCTTTTTGTTAGCGCAGAAGCAAAAGATTTGTGCCAATCTGTTGTCAGAATATTAGAAACTCAACTCAAACTGACTCGAAAAATTGCTAAATTTGGCGAAGTAGCAATGATCTTGACCCATAAAAAAGACCAGGCTGGACTTACTGAAGACTTATCCACTTTAGAGAGCGAGTTAAAACCATTTAAAGAAATCAAAAAGCAACTTGAGATTCTGGACAAGATTCAAGGTATCAAGCATGCTAATGAAGCTTGTGAAAAAGTTGAAAATATCGATATCGAAAAAATTCGTTCTGAATTTTTCGTTTGGAAAGAAGTTTTGGAAGGTCAACCGCAATAGTTCGAGACTCTTTATAGCGATTGGAGTTTTTTTAAGCTCCATTTCTTTTGCACAAGAATCACTACAACACCAAGCGCCTTTTGTGGGGAGTCCTGTGCTCGTAGGGAGAGGACTCACGTTTTCAGTTAGCTGTGAACATTTCGATTGTTTTTCTGGCAATCCCGCGTTTCTGGGCGATGGCTTGAAGACTGAACAATATGCGTATTCATTTTATTCCGCATCCATCCACGTTCAAGAGAATCTTTATGAGGCTTTAGAAAATTGGAAGGGAACTCAAAATAAAATCGAAAATGAAAAGTATCGCGAACTCCTTTATGAAGCTTGGCAACTTTCCAGAAATCAAAGCTCCAATTTTAATTTGCAAATGGGATTGCGTCTTAGAAACTACTATTTACTCATTCAAGGACTACAGGGAGCGTTTCAGTTTCAGGCATCCGATCCTGTGCTCCCCGTGGTTGATGTCTCGACTTATTCAGTGAGTTCCATTTCAATAGGAGCATCGAATGAATTGGTGAAGGATTTTTCGGTTTTTAGAAATGCGATGCTGGGCTTTCAACTGCGTTTTGCCCATTCGAATTTTCGAGCATTTAAAGCAAGTTTAGATGATGGTGAGACTTCTTCTGATTTTGAGCAGAATAAAGAATGGGCTTCGTTGCGATTGGGATTTTCGAGCTATATAAAAGATCTCAAACTTTTTCAGGTGACCGCTGTTCTACAAGGCGTGCCCATTTACCATTTGCCTTCCAATCGTTTTCGTTCGGGTGATAATTTTGATTTTCAATTGGGAGCTCATCAAACTTTTTTCCATAGTGGGCAGTTTCAATTGGCTTGGGTCGCGCAATCGGCGAAGGTGTTTGAGAGTGTCAGCCTCAATCAGAAATTTAGAATGGGCATGGAGTTAAATTATCGTGCAATTTCGTTGAGCACAGGAGTTGCGGAATCCTCTATGACTTATGGGCTAAAAATCAAATACCCCATTGGAAGTTTTTCTTTCGGTAGCTACAGATACCGAGCCGGTCCCTATTATGATTCTCCGCTCTGGCCAAGAATTTATTCTATCCAAATTGAGGCTGAAATATGAAGAAAATTTGTTTAACGTTTTTTTTATTTGGCTCTTTCGTGCCGACTCATGCACAATCTTTAAGTGCGTGGCAGTACATTGATTCAATGGCTGAAACTTTTGAACGAGATCGAAACCAATCTGCGCTCACATATGCCGTCGTAGGGGCAAGCTCGTTTGTTTTCCCCTATGTGTTCTCCTCCAAAGATTCGGCTCTTCGGAAACCTATGAAAGTCACTTTTTATGCTGCTGGATTTGTGGCGCTTGGAGTTTCATCGTATTTATTTTTGACAGATCACCAATGGAAAAATCGTCGCGATTCTATCTTAAAAAAAACTAAGAATGCTCTCAGGGATGGGAAACAACGGAATGAAGACTTAGCGAGAGAAGTTTTTTCTCGTGAAATGCTCTATAGTGCGGCGAGAAGCGATAAATTTGAAAGATACCTGTTCGGATCGGTCAATTTGGGAATCGGCACAGCATACCTCCTTAATGTGTTGCGAAATAAAGGCAATTATTCCTCCGCAAAGTTTGCAATATCGTCAGCTTTGATTGGGATCTCAGTGTATCAGTTTTCGTTTAAAAGAGTTTCTGAGATGATTGTTGATGACTTGGAGCCACTTTTTGCACGAAGTGATTTAGGGGCAGCAATCCAGACCCAGAAGTCGGATCAAAATTTTTCTTTGGGTTTTTATCCTTTTAACTCTCGTGGAGAAATTTTAGGAAATTTTGCATTGAGTTACATTTTTTAATTGTCTCTTTAGTATTTCCTAGATGGCTGCGTGGAATCTGTGTGGCACCTCGGCGGATTTTCGCTTTGTTATCGTTTTGAGTTTCGAGTGGCGATGTAAATTTTTTGGCAAACTTTGTGCAATGGCATCGCAATGACAAAAGGATTTAAATATGGACCTCTTATTTCGAATTCCAAACTCGAGTTTATTAATAATGATTTTGCCGTTGATGTCACGATTCGTAGCCGAAAGCCTTTGGTGTACAGACGTCAAATTGCTCGGCAAATATTTAGCGCAATCGATGTGTCGATCAAAAGGCAATCGATTTTGTTCGTTACACACTCTGATGCGAAGGGACCCATTTCATTATTAAGAGATTCTGAACGCGGGGTGTTTGTAAATAGTGCATGCAGAGAGCCCGATGGATTAAGGTACAGGCTCCGTCGCTTAGAAAGAAAAATGACCCTGCGACAGCTCTCCGCAGAGTGTGGACTATCGATTGCTCGACTGAGTCTTGTGGAGCGGGGGCTTTGCCTAGCAAGATATTCAACGCGCTTAAAAATTGAAATGGTGCTGTATCCACATTTTGAAGTTCCACTTTCCAATAATTCTAAACGATAACAAAGCGAAAACCCGCCGAGGTGCCTGTTGTAAAAAGGATTCTTGGAGCTAGGATTCAAAAAGGGCTCAGTGGAAGTCAAATTCCTGGCTGTTGAATTGCCTGAGGCAAGCCGATAAGTGAACTCAATGCAGCATTCGGGAAAGTTTTTGTTTGCGCTATTATTTGTACTTCAAGCTTGCTCTCAGCATCAAAAAATTGAACGAATTCCGGCGCAGGCCTTTGATGAAGTGAGAGATTCGGAAGGCAATGTCCGCGCAAACTACGATGGCATATATCAAGTTTACGAACGTATGACTCCTAGTCAACGAGTGCGACTGCGAAATCAATTTCATCGCCAAGACTTTCAAGGTGACAATGCACTTTTACCGCTGCCGCGTGTGATTGATGCAAATGAGTACGAGCAAACGTTGCGTCCAGGGGTTGAACAACGGGGCCGAGCGCTAACCGAGTTTCTGAAAGATATCTTGAGTGGTCGATTTGAAATTGCTGAGGCGGGAATTATACCCAAAGAATTTATCGAAGCGCTGCTTCGTCAGTACAATGCGGAAGAATGGGCCAAAGTTTTACGCCCCGAAGATCTTTCATTTTGGTATGGACCGGATCTTGTTCGCTCTGCGGATGGACAATTTAGAGTGCTGGAAGACAACATCGGAAATCTTGGGGGGATTGGTGATTTGGTCACGGCGCAAGAATCGCTTTTTGAGCGAATTCCCGGTTACAAGCAACAAGGGGACTTTAATGATCCTGAAAAATTTTATAATGAAATGATTGATCGGTATCAAACGCGTGCACAAAAGCATGGGGGTATTGTTGCCATGGTTCAGTACACAAAAAACCTTTATTCTGACAATGAAAACTTAAGAGTCAGGAAGTTGTTTGAAGATCGAGGGGTAGAAATTGTTAAAGTCAATCTTTGGAATCCTTATGACAAAAGACTTTCTAGAAAATTGGATGTGACTAAAGACGGAGTGTTTTTAGAGAATTCTCAAGGTAAAAAAGTTAAAGTAGGATTTGTGGCTGTTGGCGTTGAAGCGTCGGATTTAGATAGCAGCCACCCTGCTTTTAAAAAGAGGCGCATTGTGAATGAGGCAAGAGTGCAAATGGAAAACCCTAATTTAAGCACCGAACATAGAAAAAACTTGGAATCCATTGTAGAGCGAGTTTATGATGGGGATTCGAGTGCTTTAAATGAACTCGATCGTTACATACGAACCCAACTCAATCTTCCTCACTCATTAGATGGAAATTTTGGAATCCCCAATCTCTGGCGCGCGCAAAGCGCCAACAAGGTTGCTATTGGCGGCGTACCTCTTTTTGATGATTTGTTAGGAGACAAAGCGCTTTATCGTTTTGCGGAAGACATGATTCGCTTTTATTTGAAGGAAGAACCCATCTTAAAAAATATTCCGACTCAGGCGTTTTTAAAAGTTGCAAAAAAAGGTGCTGTAAAAACGTTGGACGAATCTCTGATAAAAGAAGTTTTCTCTAGCTTTCATCGCTATGTTTTAAAACGCGTCGATGGTCGTGGCGGAGATGCTGTTTGGGTGGGGCCGAAGGTGAAAGCTAAAAAGCTTGCAGAACTCGAAGCACTTGTAAGAAGTGAACCTGAAAAATTTATCGTTCAAGAATTTCTAGAACTCTCTCAGATGGAGGGGCATTTGGTGGATGTCAGATTACATAGTTTAATTGAAAATAATTTTGAGCTGGTGTCTGAGGTACCGTGGGGCAGGGCCGTGCCGCTTTCCGGAGACGGAAAAGTGAATATTAGCGCTTCAGGAAGTGAAACAACGGTATTGGTGAGAAAAGTTTTCTCGAATTGTGCTCAATCGATGAGAGTTTTTTTGAAGGCGTTGAGGTAGTAGAATGCAGTTTAAATTAAAGATCCTGTTACTCGCGTTCTTCGTCCATAGTACCTATGCTGCGGAAGTTTCTATCGCTAAAAAAGTGTTAGCAGATGCAGGTGTTGGCACCAAGGATTCGGTCGAGGAAATCCTGCGCAAAGTTCAAGCTCACATTGGAACAGTGTTGCATCGTAATGCGCCCAGAGAAGAGCCGGGTCCCGGCGCTCCGCCTAGAATTCCGAAAAAGGGAAAGCATCCTTATGAATGGGATTCTATTCGAAGCGCCGAACAGATGTTAAAAGACGGAGATGGCGGAACGTGTGGAACTTTTGGCTTAAGTGTTGCGGCGTTGCTGAGCGCAGCCGGTGTGCCAGAAAGTGAAATGAGAATCGTGGGTGCAGTGAATACAGGTGATTTGAAGGAAATTTGTCCCGATAAAGGAAAAATCCGAAATCTGGAACCGCAGAATGGTGCATCAGGGCATGTTTTTTTACTGGTAAAATTTTCCAAGGGGTGGCACCTCGTGAATACCTCTCAATCTCCTCTGTTTGAACCTCATCCACTTTCTAACGGAGCAGCAAGAAAAGAATTGGAGCGGCTTGAAAAACTATGTCGAGAGAAGTTCCCCAAACCTTCACCAGAGTCGTTTGGATGTTTTGAAAATGCTTTTAAAGAAGCAAAAAAGCGTGTGACCTTGGATCAAATCGAAATAATCCCTTTTAAAAGTCCTGCTGAGATTGAAAGTGAAATGAAAAATTTTCCAACTGATATTCCAGTACAAAGATTTCCCAGTCTGAGAACTTGGATGGGACCTGGTTTGGATCCAGAGGGCATGAAAATTTTTAGATTGTGGAAATATGGAACTCCCGGGGGCAATGCCACGAAAGAACGTGATGACTATTATCCTCTTCATACTTTTGAAGAGCGTTTTAACTTGGTGGCAAGTGGATCCAAAAGCAGCAATACCTGTCGATATGGAAAAAAACAGCTGGAAGACGGCGCGAAATCCTCAATGGAAACGAATCGACATAAGTAAATCTCTTTTCACATTCGTTTAAGATTCTTCATAGATTGCTTTGTTAGATTGAGTCTTGTGAGGGCAGAAATATTTCCAGCCTACACAAGGAGGTGTTGTAAAAGCGATAGAAATTCAGAGGTTTGGCTTAAAACCTTAAAGTGCCAGTCTAGGCAAATCGGTGCCTAGTCTTCCCCAGCTTATGTTTTGGCGCGCTGTTTGGACCCTGTCTCACTCCCCCAAACAGCGCCCCCATTTTAAACAGCCTTTTTCAAACACTCAGATCAACAATAAGGATAAAAAATATGACCCTCGTTCAAACAGACTTTAGACAAGATCCCCGTAGCCGATTAGATTTAAAACTTATGAATGTCTGGGTAGTTGAAGACGAATCCAAAGTTTTGCAGTTTTTGGAGTCTGCCCTTCGAGGCGAAGGACATAGTGTTTCGGCATGTGCAACTTTTGAAGATGCGCAAGCGCTGATGCTTGATCATGAAGTTAAGGGCGATGCGCCCGATGCAGTAGTTCTTGATCGAATGTTGAATAATGGCAAAGACGGGATAAACCTGATTCGTCCCATTAAACTCAAGTTTCCACAAACTAAAATTATCATCTTATCCGCTATTAACACTCCTGATGAAAAAGCCACTGCCCTAGACCAAGGTGCTGACGATTATCTTTCTAAGCCCTTTTCGCTTGTGGAACTTTCAGCGCGTCTGCGAGTGTTGGGTAGAAGGTCACAAGAACCCACGGTCGGAGATTCCCATAAGCTCCGTCATAAAGATGTCGAAATGGATTTGCTCGCGCATCATGTTCATGTCGCTGGTCGAAGAATCGATTTTTCCAATAAAGAATTTGCGCTACTCAGACTTTTTTTACAGAATCCAGGCCGAGTTTACAATCGCTTCCAACTTCTCGATAAGGTTTGGAACATGCAGTTTGAAGTGGAATCAAATGTTGTAGAAGTTACGATCAAAAATTTGCGGCGCAAGCTTGCCGATGCCGTAAGCCAGCTTGAAATTGTCAGCAAGAGGAATATCGGTTACTGGATTGAAGCTTAGATTTTTTGCCACGATATTACTGACTCTGACAATTATTGCAGTATTGCTTTCGATACTTCATTTTTCTTTTTTTCAAGATGAACGACTTCGCTTGATTGATTATCAGATCGAAAACTCTGCTTCGATTTTAATTAGCTCTAATCTTTCGCGAGATCAGCTCCAAGATTTTGATAGAGCTGACCAGATTATTCACACGGTGTTTGGGGATGATCGGCTGAACACGCTCGTGGTGATTTATGATTCGTCGGGACGGGCGGTGTATAAGTCCCGCAACGCCCGGGTTTTGCCTCCTAAAATTAATTTTGATCAGTGGCAAACAATAGAATACCAAAGTCATTTTATTCGTCTTTTAACACTGCCTTGGTCAGATCGTGGCCTCATTCTACAGGTGGGACTAGTATTGGATGATGATCGCGTTCGCTGGAAACTCGCAACCCGGAATTTAACGAGCTACACCATCTTAATCATTATTCTGGTTTTTTTGGTGACATTACTTTTGACAAGAACATTGCTTAAACCCATGCGTAAGCTTTCGCAATATCTCCAGTTTTTATCTGAGCGTTTTGATAGAGGCGTCTTGAGCACGCAGGCGATTCCCGATATTGATTTGCCTGAAGTGCAAGAGGGATATTGGAGTGATAAAGATGAATTTTTGCAACTCACTAGAGATGTGCGAGCGCTCTCTCAAAAATTGAGAGACTCGGTAAAAGTGACCCAAAAAGGAACGGCGCAGTTAGCGCATGAACTTAAAACACCGTTAACGATTATTCGAAATCATTTAGAACTGGGTGAAAGATCAACTTCACTCGCCGAGAAATCTAGGCATAGTACGGAAGCACTTCAAGAATTGGATCAAATGAATTTACTTGTGGAGGATTTTTTGAATTGGGCTCGAACCGAAAATTTGCCCAGTAGCGCTTTTGAAGTTCACGCCATACATCTTGATAAATTGATTTTGGATGACGTGAAAAAATTGGATGAAGTGTTCCCCAATCGCCTCGTTATGGGAGAAATTGATGCTCTGCAAATTTTTGCGCGTCAGAGTTTTGTCAATCAGGTGGTCAATAATCTCCTGACAAATGCCTTAAAGTACTCCACTGGAAAAATTGAAATTTCCCTCGTTGACGGTGTTTTTGAAGTTCGAGATTTTGGTCCCGGGATTTCGGACGGCGTTTTAAAGAAAATTGGGGAACCCTTTAACTCCGAAAAAGTTGAAGGCAGCAAAGGTAGTGGGTTGGGACTGGCTTGGGTGATGAGTATTTGTAAAAAATATTCATGGAGCTTGGAATTGATTAACGAAAGGGAACTGGGTCGAGAAGGGTTACGTTCCCGAGTCAATTTTGGCAAACAAGACTAGAATTTTAAGAGTCCATGGTATAAGTATTTGTAAATATTGATTTATTTTTACAGTTTACAATTTCTTATGTAATATATAAGAACCCCTTATCATTAACAAACACAAGGGGGTCTACTTGAAATCAAAATTTTTCTTTTTGGCATCGGCGTTAGCAATATCTTCTCCTGCATTTTCGGACGTCACATTTGAAGATGGCTTCTTCCAAATCGCCGAAGTTACCGTGACTGAAATTAATCAAAGTTTAGAAGTTGCTAATAAACATTCTAATGATTCATTTGTTCCTTGTGAAGACTGTGCAAATTTAGGCGACTTAGGTGACGCTGAGTCACTCGACGAACTCGATGCACTTGATGCGAAACTCGACAAAATTATCAATATGGGAAAAAAAATCTGGAAAATTGTTGAAGCTGGAAAACCAGTGGTTAGCACCCAATGGGCAATGGCTGATGCAATGCCTGAGGGTAAGATCCGTTGGGATGCTATGAGTGGGTGGAAGGATCCCATCGCTAAGAGTTATCGTATAAGTGCAAAAAATCTTTATGGCATTAGCGTCGTTGATTTTACCTATCGTCTCACTTACACCTATGGCGGTTCTTATAAAGGTGTCGGGCGATATTTGACCCGCGTATCTGGAATGGCGTCGGACCTATCGGTTCTATGGGGCTATACTTTTGATGCAGTTGTGGAAGTTCCCAACGTGACGAATGCAGGAACAGTTGAAAATCCTGTCGCAGCACTAGAAATGATTGTGAAGTGGAGGATGAGTACCGTATTAAAATCTAACGAAGGATCAGCCTCATACTTGATGCGTGGCGACGGCACATTTCAAGCTTTGTAATTACTTTTTAAGCAGGCATCGATGCAGTCTGCCATAGCAAAATCCAAGTCACTCACGGCAGGTCCCGCGTCGTGAGTGATAAGTTCAACCGAGACTTTGTTGTAAACGTTTGACCACTCCGGATGATGATCCAATTTTTCGGACAGAAGTGCAACTTGGGTCAAAAAGGCGAAAGCCTCTCGAAAATCTTTAAAAATCAAGTCTCGTTTGAGTTTTCCATTTTTCAAACTCCACTTTTTGTGTGAAATGAAAAATTTTTTAATTTCGCTTTTAGTTGCGGCAGTTCTTTTTGGCATGTGAGTTCGCATATTAGCATTCATCGACAATAAAATCGCGTGAGGCTCTTGAATTTTTAGCAATCTCCGCCGAATCTTATGGCCTGAGACTTTTTACCAATAAGGAGACGAAAATTGAGAAATATTTTTTTAAAAACCATGAAGCAAAGTTTAGTGCTTGGTGTTCTGATAGGTGCCAGCGGAAACGCCTTTAGCGCAAGTAAGGAAAAAGCTAAGGCCAAAGCACCAGTTGCTCAAGCGCTGGAGAGCGTAAAAATTGATACTGCTGCCAGCATTGTGGACTGGAAAGGCGCAAAAGTCACTGGCGCACACAATGGCAAAATTAAAATTAAAGAGGGTGCTTTGGAATGGAAAGGTAAGGATTTGAGTGGTGGCAATATCGTCATTGATATGAATTCCATGACCTGTGATGATCTGACTGACAAAGATTACAATGCCAAGTTGATAGGTCATTTTAAGAACGATGATTTTTTCTCAACCGAAAAATTTCCAACTTCCACTTTTAAAATCACATCTGTTAAACCCAGTACCGTCGAAGGCTCGACCCATGAAGTGACCGGTGATTTGACCATCAAAGGGCAAACTCACCCACTCACTTTTCCGGCGAAAATTGACACTAAAGAAGGTGTGACCACCGCTCAAGCCACCTTAAAAGTCGATCGTACCAAATATGGAATCAAATACGGTTCCGGTAAGTTTTTTCAAAATCTTGGCGACAAGATGATCGATGATACTTTTGATATCAGCTTTAATGTCACTGCTAAGAAATAGATATCTCTTCTCACAATAGAAAAAAGCTGCGTAAACATTTTGGTGTTTACGCAGCTTTTTTAATTTCTAAATCTTGTCTATGGAATATTCTTTTTACAAGCGCTCATCTCTAATGCAAAGGATTTTTTCTTTTCATTAAAAATTTCTCGATAACTCTTGTCACCACGTTCCAGTTGCTTAACGCCTTCTTCGACAAGTGCAAAATCATTGTCATTAAAATGCTCAAGTTCTGACAATCGAAACTGTGGATACAAAACTTTCGAATAGTGAGCTAAACTTTGCTTCTCAACTTTCACCGCACGGCTTTCAATGTGCGATACCCGCTCTAAGTCGCTTTTGGTCGTCGATAAAACGAGTTTTCGATCATAGGGACGAAATCCCAATCCAATGGCCTTATCATAACTGGGATCAAATGCCTGAAAGTGAATTTTTTGGGCGTCCTGGGATTTCATTTCATTGGTTTTAAAACGCACAATAAAAACGTATTTACTTTTTTCAAACAGACTCTTTGTGACTTTGTTTTTTGTATCAACCTTTGCCGTTTCATCGTTCCCTGTTTGAGCAACCACAGCGATGACTTCGTTGGGAACTTTGAATCGGCTGATAACTTGTAAGCCTTGCGAACGAGTATCTTGATTGAAAGTTTTTCCAATCTCAAGTGAGCAGGCGGGGCTGCTCAGATTGGGAACTCGGAGGAGTCTGGCACGCGCATCAAGAAGTTTTAAGTCGGGGCTTCCTTCCATAGGATCGGAATCTTGGGCTGAACTAGAAGTCTTGCCTAGAAGTCCGGTTGCCTGAGTTGGGTGTATTGTGAAGTTTGCGAAAACAAAAGCCGCAGAGAAAACAAATTTTTTCATAGAGATATTTTAATGAGATTCATTCCACTTTGATAGTGTTAGCTTTTTGACTCAAGCTTGTTGAGAAACTTTATGATGCTCGAAAAATCTAGCCGGCCAGCTCCTTGTGCCGAATGAGATCGATAAAGACTGGTCGTCAAAGCGCCAAGAGGTGTTGAACAATTGACCTGATTGGCAGCTTCAACTGCAAGCCCCAAATCTTTGGCCATGAGATCCACTGCAAAGCCTCCTGTGTATTCTCGGGAGCTTGGCACGTTATCCATACAGCCAGGGTAGGGATTGTAAACTTCTAGCGACCAGTTTCGGCCCGACGACTTAGCCATGATTTCAGATAAAACATTGGGGTTCATCCCGAGTTTAGTGCCAAGTGCCAAAGCTTCAGAAGTGCCGGTCATGTGAATCGCGAGCAACATGTTGTTACAAATTTTTGCAATCTGGCCTGCGCCAACATCACCAGCATGAAAAAAGTTTTTGCCCATTGCGGTTAAAACTGTTTTTGCATTTTCAAACTGCGCACTTCCACCGCCAACCATAAATGTTAAAGTGCCGCCAATAGCTCCACCGGTTCCACCAGAAACTGGTGCATCGATGATGAGAATCTTTCTTTTTTCAAACGCGCTTAGGGCAACTTTGCGAATCACTTCGGGAGCGATTGTTGAGCAGTCGATGACAAGAGTTCCGGGCTTTATTGCTTCGATAAGATTGCCTTTACCAATATACAAATCTTCAACATGTTTGCTAGCTGGCAACATACTGATCACAAAATCTGCGCCCGCAACGGTTTCGGCGGCGGATTTCATGGCAACGCCACCAATGGACGTAAATTTTGCTAGGCTTTCGGGGATTAAATCAAAACCCTGTACTTTAAAACCTGCTTTGACAAGATTTGCAGCCATGGGGCCACCCATGTTTCCAAGGCCAATAAACGCTATAGTTTTCATATAAGATTCTCCAAAAGTTTTTTAAACATTTCCCGACAACTCAAGAATAGGATTCTTTTTTCCAGGCGGAAAAGCACTCGTAAAATATTTATCAACGAGTTCTGAACCCACTTCTTTAAGAGTCGCAGGTTGCCATTTCGGTTTGTTATCTTTGTCTATGATTAATGCGCGAACACCTTCCAAAAAATCGTGAGACTTTGAAAAATGCAAAGTCATGTCAAGTTCTCTGGCGAAGACTTCTTTATAGGTGCCTAATTCTGATGCACGCTTGAGTTGCTCTAAAATGATTTTTGCAGAAGTGGGCGAGCCGCGGAAAAAATTGGTCATGGCGGTTTTTAGCCAAGGGTCTTGAGTGTCAAGTTTGGCTTTCCACTCGCTTGCAATTTCTTCAATAGCTTCTACGCTCGAACAAAAATTAATGAGGTCGTTGTGTTTTTCGAGCTCAGACTGGGGAAGATTTTGAACTGATCGGTCGGCGAAACTTTGGAAGATTGCTGCTATCTTTGTCTTGTTTGATTCGGCATTCATAGAAAAACTTTCTTTTTGAAGTGCCGATAAGATTTGTCCCTTTAAATCTGCTTTAATCGCATGAGTTGCCAATCCTGATTTCAAGGCGTCCGTCGCGTTTAATCGCGCACCCGTGAGAGCTAAAAACAAACCCATACCATCTGGCATTTCGCTTAAAAATCGCGTGGCGCCCACATCTGGATATAAGCCGATGCTAATTTCGGGCATTGCCACTTTTGAAGTTTCGGTGACCACTCGAATCGAAGAGCCCGCAAAAAGTCCAAGACCGCCACCCATCACGATGCCGTTGCCCCAAGCAATGATAGGTTTGGGATAGGCATGAAAAAGATAGTCACAAGAATATTCAGCTTCAAAAAATTCTTCAGGGTAGGGGTCGTAGCGGTCTTCCCGGTTATTTTTCATCCCTTCATAGAGGCGCTTGATATCGCCACCGGCGCAAAATGCTTTGGTGCCTGAGCCTTGGACCCAAATTCCCATCGTGAGGGGATCTTTTTCACATTCTTTGAGTTTGCGGGTGAGCGACAAAATCATTTCAAGAGTCAAAGCGTTTAATGTGCCCTCACTGTTTAAAGTGGCAACTACCAAACGATGCCCACTGCCTGTTGTGAATTCATTGAATAATACTGGCTGCTCCATATTAGGAATTTTTCCAATCAGCTTTTCGCTTTTCAAGAAAAGCATTCACGCCTTCTTTTTGGTCAAATGTTTTAAAGAGATCGACAAAAGATTCTCGCTCAGCTGTGAAATTATCAAACAGAGGTTTTAAGCGAGCACTCTGAATCATTTTTTTACAAAGTTGTACCGACTGCGGGCTTTGACTTTCGCTTTTTTTAATCCATTCTAGTGCAGTCTCCTTCGCTTTTCCGGCGGGGACAACTGCGTCGGCAAGGCCAATGTTAAGCGCGGTTTGGGCAGGAATACGCTCACCGAGCAGCATCATTCGTTTGGCCCATGATTCACCCACGAGCCAAGGGAGATTTTGGGTTCCACCCGCGCAAGGCATAAGCCCCACAGTGGCTTCAGGCAAAGCGACTTGGGCGTGATCTTCTAGAATTCTAAAATCGCAAGCGAGGGCGCATTCGAGTCCGCCACCCATAGCAAAACCATTAACTGCTGCGATGGAAACGCCTTTAAAATTTGCGAGTGATTCAAACGCACAGCCAAAAAGTCTTGCCATCGTCCAAGCCATCGCCTTGTCGCCATCTTTAAAAAGTTTTAAATCAGCTCCCGCAGAAAAAAACTTTGGACCGCTGCCCGTGATGATCAGTGACCAGATGTTGGAATCTTTATTGAGTGCCTCTACAATCTGGGGCAGGGCCGCAAGTGACTCTGGATCCCAAGTGTTGGCTGAGGGATTGTTTATAGTGATTTGAGCAGTATGCCCTAGAATCTCGATTTGAAGTTTTGAACTTGGACTTTGAATCATAAAAAAATTCCTATCTCATTTTTTCTGGAGCGCCGTCTTCTAAAATCTTCCGGGCGACAATCATGCGCATGACTTCATTTGTGCCTTCTAGAATTCGATGCACGCGAGAGTCACGAACGTGACGCTCAAGCGGATACTCCTGCGTGTATCCATAACCACCATGAATTTGCAAAGCTTCATCGCAAACCTTAAAACATTCTTCAGTCGCAAACATTTTTGCCATCGCACAATAAGCTGTAGCCTGCGAATCCTTTTGATCAAGTTTAGCTGCGGCAAAGCGAATCATTTGTCTGGAGGCGGTGATTTTGGTGATCATGTCAGCAATTTTAAATTGCATTGCTTGAAATTCGGCCAAGGACTTTCCAAACTGTTTTCGTTCATGCATGTAGGTTTGCGCTCTTTGCAAGGCAGCTTGGGCAGTTCCCACGGAGCAAGTTCCGATATTGATACGGCCGCCATCTAGCCCCATCATGGCAATATTAAATCCTTTGCCTTCTTCCCAGAGTAGATTTTTAAACGGGACTTCCACGTTATCAAAACTGATCACTCGAGTTGGTTGGGAATTCCAACCCATTTTTTTTTCATTCTCACCAAAACTGATTCCTTTTAAATCACATGGAACAATGAGAGCCGAAATTCCCTTGGCTCCCTCACCACCGGTGCGACACATCAACACAAGAACTTGAGTTGATCCCGCGCCTGATACAAATGCCTTTGAGCCATTTACGACGTAGTGATTTCCTTTTTTCACTGCTGAAGTTTTTAAGCTGGCTGCGTCGCTTCCGCTCCCGGGTTCAGTTAAGCAATAAGAGCCTAAAATTTCGCCACTCGCCATTTTAGGGACGTAGTGTTCTCTGAGATCTGGTGTAGCAAATGAATCTATGATCCAAGTGACCATATTGTGAATCGTGATATAAGCCGCCGTAGAAGTGCATCCAAATGCAAGCTCTTCAAATATCATAGCGCCATCAAGTCGAGAGAGTCCCGATCCCCCAAAATCACTTTTGGTATAAACGGCAAGAAATCCCAATTCTCCAGCTTTTTTTATCACGTCCACTGGAAAAAACTTTTTGGAATCCCATTCGGCAGCATGAGGCATCAGTTCTTTGACTGCAAAAGATTTTGCAGCCTCAACAAAAGCTTTTTGATCGTCGCTCAATTCAAAATTCATAGCGTACCTAACTCAAACGAATGGTCATATTGGGGCCTTTAGGTGCCGTAACGTTGTCTTCAAACCATCGCGCAGTGACGGTTTTTGTTTGAGTGTAAAATTTTACCCCTTGTTTTCCGTAAGCGTGTTGGTCACCGTAAAAACTTCCGCGCGATCCGGTAAAAGAAAAGAAAGGTAAAGGCACGGGAATAGGAACGTTAATTCCCATTTGCCCGACTTCCACGTGATGTTGATATTTTCGAGCCGCAGCTCCACTTGAAGTAAATATGGATCCGCCGTTTCCATAAGGATTTTTATTAATGAGCACAATAGCTTCATCCAGCGTGTCAACGCTCATGGCACAAAGCACGGGTCCAAAAATTTCTTCTTTGTAGATAGACATTTCACCGGTGACATTTGTGAACATCGAAGGACCTACAAAATTTCCATGAGGGTGAGTTGAATGTTTAAAGTTTCGGCCATCAACCAAAAGTTCTGCGCCCTCTTTAACTCCTGCGCTGATAAAACCTTCAATTTTTTCTTTTGCTTTTTTCGATATTACTGGACCGTAACTCGCCACAGGATCATTCCATGGACCAACTTTTAGCTCTTTTAAAGCTGCGGCAACTTCGGGAATCCATTTTTTTGCTTCGCCAACAAAAACACCAACAGAAATTGCCATGCAACGTTGTCCCGCTGCGCCACAAGAAGCGCCCGCAAGATTTGAAATCACCTGTGCCTTGTCAGCATCAGGCATAATTACCATGTGATTTTTTGCGCCAGCAAAAGCTTGCACGCGTTTTAAATTGCTCGCTGCAGTTTTATAAATGTATTGCGCCACAGGGACTGATCCCACAAAGCTTACTGCTTTGATTTCGGGATGATTGAGTAAAAAATCCACTTGAGGTTTTCCACCGTGAATCACATTCAAGACCCCTTTAGGAAATCCGGCTTCCTGAAACAGTTCCACTAAACGGGTAGGAGTCATGGGATCTTGTTCAGAAGGTTTTAAAATAAAAGTATTTCCGCAGGCTATGGCTAAAGGATACATCCACAGCGGAATCATCGCAGGAAAGTTAAAAGGCGTAATTCCAGCACAAACACCGAGGGGTTGTTGATAGCTGTAACAGTCAATGGCGCGAGCGACGTTTTCCACTGTTTCGCCCATTAGGAGTGAAGGGATGTTGCAGGCGTGTTCCACAACTTCTATTCCGCGCCACACATCTCCTTGTCCATCGGCAAAGGTTTTTCCATTTTCTTGGCAAAGGATTTTGGCAATTTCATCTTGATTTTTTTTCAGGAGGTCTTGGTATTTTAAAAAAAGTCTCGCTCGCTCGGGAGTCGCAACTTCTTTCCAAGTTTTGAAAGCTTCTTTGGCCGAATCAAAAGCAGCTTTCATTTCAGTATCTGTGGCCCAAGGAGTCTGCGCTAACACTTCCTGGTTGGCAGGGTTGATGACGTCGGTAAATTGAGTGCTTTTACTTTCGCAAAATTCGCCGTTAATAAATAGGGGGATTTTTTTCATATGAGATGCTCCTTGTTAGCTAATTGGGAAAGAGAATGAACGCTGAGTAGGCCGAGATAAGGGGTCTCTTGGTCGACCCCGCGAAAGGGGTTTTCAGTCTGGAGAGGTAGGCCGAGTTGTTTTGCGCTTTCTTGGGCCTGAGGTCCGCCCTCGGCTAAAGAAAAATAACAGCCGCAGTAATCTTGCCGATAAATTTGATGTTCTTTGGTGTAGGCCACGCTATCTTTAAAACCGTCTGCCTTGAGAAAGTTCTTGGCTAAATAAGGCACACCGTATTTTTTTTCGTTCAGTTTTCCGAATGCTTTTAGCTTCTCTTGAACTTTGTGGGGGCTAATCGCCAGAGTGGTAGAATACAAATCAAACTCGCCATTTCGTGCCTCAATCGCCGAGCGCTCAAGTCGCATATCGTAGCAGTGAGAGCACTTGGCACCTTTTTCGGGAGTATGTTCGAGTCCTTCAATGCGGTCGTAAAAATTCTCAACATCGTATTCACCGACGATGACGGGGACTTTTTCGATCTCACATACTTTTAAAAAAGTCTCAAGTCTTTTGTCATGTTCGCTACGAGGTTGAATATTGGGGTCATACCAAAAGCACGTGAGTTCATATTCATCTTTAAGTTGCTCAATCACTCCACCGGCATCGGGACCGCAACACACGTGTAACAGGAGTCGTTTTTTGGACAGAAACTTTTGATTTGCATCACAGATCGCCTTTTGAGTTAACTCGTAAAACTCGGTGGCGCCATGCTCCTTGATGAAATCTAAATGGGTTCTTTCGTCGCAAGCAAGCCAAGGAATATGGGGATTCAGCCATTGCATAGCTTCGAGGCAAATAAAAGATTCTAGTTTAAAAATCTCTTCTAAAACATCCAAATCTTTTGAGGGAACATCTGGGCTTAAAACGATGGGACTCATTGAGCCATTGAGAAGCAAGTCTTCGCGTTTTATTGTGCTGGATTTTCGCGATAAAAAAACCGAAACCGATTTTTCAGTCTCGGGATTTTCTTTGGGATTTAATATTCGAAGGCGACTCAAAACATTCTGGGGAATGAGTGAAAGCTGCGATCCAGAGTGTTTAATGTCTCTTTCAATATGCAAATCTCCGCTTTTCAAAAAACCTGAGCAAAGCTTTCGAAACTCAAAAAAATACTTTTCGCTTCGATCACTTTTCTCATCTGAATTTTGCGAAAGAAAATCATTGAGCTCTTTTATAACTTTAGGAGTCGCAGCGACAGCTATCTGCATTCTTGGCGCAAGAGGGACGAAAGGAATCCCTACTATGAGCGATTCCTCTCTAAACATCACTCTAAAGCTTTGCCAATTTTGATTACTCAATGAGATCACCTTTTTAAAAATAGCGATCGCGCTACCCGCGTTTTTCTAGGGAACTTACAGCTCTTTGCGCCTGACCATTGTATTTGGTGAGTGGACGTATCAATCGGTTTGCGGAATTTTGCTCAAAAACATGTGCAGACCAACCTGTAGTGCGCGCCATGACAAATATTGGAGTAAACATATCAATGTCAAAACCCATGAGGTAGTAGGCAGGGCCAGCGGGAAAATCCAAATTGGGGTGAATATTTTTTTCTTTGATCATCACATTTTTCAATTGATCCGAAATTTCATGCCATTTCATTTCGTTTTTTAATTGAGCAATTTTGCGACCGTACTTGTCCATTGTGGGAACTCGGGAATCGCCGCTTTTGTAAACGCGGTGACCAAAACCCATGACTTTCCGTTTATTTTTTAAAGCGTCTAGCATCCATTGTTCAGCAAGTTTTGGATCATTGACTTCCTTTAACATGTGCATAACTTGTTCATTGGCGCCGCCATGCAAGGGTCCTTTGAGTGAACAAATTCCAGCGACTGTTGCTGAAAAAATATCACTCATAGTTGAAGTCACAACTCGTGACGTAAATGTTGAAGCATTGAAGCCGTGTTCAGCGTATAAAATCAAAGAGACATCAAAAGCTTTTACGATTTCTTTGTGAGGAACTTCGCCAAAACACATGTGGAAAAAATTTTCAGAAATCGAAAGATCTGTGCGCGGTGGGATAGGATCTTTTCCTCTGCGACATCGATAGTCTGCAGCAATTGCAGTGGGGATTTTTGCAAGCATGCTCATGGCATGGGTGATGTTCGAATTTTTCCAATCTTTGGGTGCCCAGGTTTCTTCATCTTTAGAGGACTCTTCCATTCCCAAATAACTCACAGCAGTTCGGACTGTATCCATAGGGTGTGCAGCTTTGGGGAAAAGTTTAATAGAATTCAGTAGCCCGCTGGAAAGATTGCGCAGGGATCTTTCTTCATGTGTGAATGCAGTAATCTGGGTTTTATTGGGAAGTTCGCCGTACCAAAGTAAATAAGCGACTTCTTCGAACGTGCATTGATCTGCTAAATCTTGAACCGCATATCCACGGTAGGTGAGTGAATTGGTTTCAGGCATGACTTTTGATACCGCTGATTCGTCAACGATGACACCATCAAGACCTTTTTTAATTTCGGATACTGGAGCTGTAGTTGCGCTGGACATAGTAAACCCTCCGTTTGTTTTCTGTTTAATTTTTCAATTTAAAGTTAAAAATATTTTGATCAAGATCGTTAAACTCTTTGTATCGGACTATTTCATAAAGGCGCGCACGGTGTTGCATTTTTTCAAGCAAGGATTCTTGTGAACCGTCTTTTTCGATAGTGCGCAGTCCGTCTTCAATGGCCTTCATGGCTAGCCGGAAGGCAGTCATGGGATAAATCACCAAGTTGTATCCTAAAGTCTCAAGTTGCGCTCGATTGAGGAGTTTTGATTTTCCAAATTCGGTCATGTTGGACAGCAATGGGACGGAAATCGCTTTGCGAAAAGCTTCGAATTCTTTTTCGTCTTGCAGAGCTTCGGGGAAAATCATTTCAGCACCCGCATCCACATAGGCTTTGGCGCGTGCGATGGCTTTGTCTAGTCCCTCAGACGCACGGGCGTCAGTACGGGCGATAATTAAAAAATTGGAATCTCTTTTTGCCCGAGCCGCAGCATTGACTTTTTGAACCATGGTTTGGGTCTCGACCAAACCTTTGCCATCAAGATGTCCGCATCTTTTTGGATTGATTTGGTCTTCTAAATGGCAACCGGCAAGCCCCAGATCTTCCAGTTCAAAAATTGTGCGGGCAACATTGAGCGTTTCCCCAAATCCCGTATCAATGTCGATGATTGCGGGTAAATTAGTTTGTCGCGCGATGGCGCGGCCACGTTCACTCACTTCACTGAGAGTCGTCATTCCTATATCTGGCATTCCCAAATCATTGGCGATTCCAGCGCCCGAAATGTAGACGCCATCAAAACCAATTTCTTCAATCAATGGGGCAAGGAAGGGACTAAACGCCCCTGGGAAACGTAAAAGTTTTCCACTTTTCAGTCCTGCTCTAAACGCTTGGCGCTTTTCTGCTGGAGTTTTTTTTGCGAGGTACATTAAAAAATTCCTCGGGTGTCACGAGTTGCGCGTTCCAATTTTCCTGAAATTAAAACTGGGTTAAGGGCCAAAACTTCTTCAGGACTTAAGCGATCAATTTTTCGCACGAGTTCAAAAAAGCGATTGGCTTCTTGAGGTGAAACAAATCCTTCAGACATCTCGAGAAATTTTTTCTCATAATTTGCGCGAACAAAGGGTTTAGCGCCGGCAGGATGCGCATTCGCAACTGCCATTTCGTCAACTAATTTTTCGCCGTTCTTAAATGAAATTTCAATTCGAGCGCCAAATGCTTTTTTGTTGGGATCTGGGTGATGGTAGCGTTCGGTCCATTGCTTGTCTTCGACTGTCGAGACTTTGTGCCAAAGTTTGACAGTGTCAGCCCGTGCTGCGCGCTCAGGAGCGTAGCTTGCGACGTGATTCCATTTACCATCTTGAAGAGCGACTGTGAAAATATACATGATGCTGTGATCAAGAGTTTCGCGGGACGCTTTGGGATCCATTTTTTGAGGATCATTTGCGCCGGTACCGATCACATAATGCGTATGATGCGAAGTGTGAATCACAATGCTTTCGACATCATCAAAGTTGGAAATTTTTGAGCGCATACGGAAAGCCAAATCAATCAAGGCTTGAGATTGATATTCGGCAGAATGTTCTTTGGTGTAGGTTTCAAGAATTGCGCGTTTTGCTTCGCCCTTTTCTGGCAAGGGCACTGTGTACTGTGCGTTTTTACCGCCTAGCATGAATGCAATGACCGAGTCTTCCCCTTCGTAGATAGGAGAAGGTGATTTTTCGCCTCGCATGGCGCGGTCAACTGCTTCAATCGCAATTTTCCCCGCCCATGCGGGAGCGTGGGCCTTCCAACTTGAAATTTCGCCTTTGCGAGATTGGCGAGTTGAAAATCCACAATGAACGGCTTGTTGCACGGCTTGATAGATTTGATCGGTCGTGAGTCCTAACATCGTGCCAATACCCGCTGCGGCTGAAGGAGCGAGATGCGCGATGTGATCTTTTTTATGTTCGTGCAGGCAGATTCCTTTTACAAGGTCGACTTGAATTTCGTAACCTGTGGCGATGCCGCGGACCATTTCGGCTCCGCCTTTTCCAAGTTGTTGTGCCACTGCTAAAATCGAGGGAATGTTATCGCCGGGGTGCGAGTAGTCGGCTGCTAAAAATGTATCATGCATATCGAGTTCGCGAACCGCAACTCCGTTAGCCCACGCAGCCCATTCGCAATCAAATCTCAAATTCGCAGGCATCCCAAAAAGATTTGCGCCCTTTTCGCGAGGGTGTGCCAATGCTTGAGTGCGTGCATTTGCTACAGGTGATCTGTTGATGGCGCCAATCGCAACCGCTGCATTGTCGATAACTCGATTGCCGATCATTTCAACAACGTCTTTATCAACTGCCACGGGATCATTTGCGAGTTCTGCAAACTTCCAAGCAAGCTGTTCTTCTTTAGGGAGGTGGGTTTTGGAGGGGTAAACTTTTACGAGATGATTTTTCATACTCTGAAGGGATTAGCATGGGGCTCAAAGGCTCTCAAAAATTCTCCTGGAGAATTGTAGAGAAAGCTTTGTTTTGGCTCCAAAAATTATGCAACGCACAAGCCTTAGGATTTGTGGATTTCCCCGTCGATTTTATAGGCACTGTGCCCGAAACTTATCAAAAAATCTTAACAAATCAAATAAATACAAATATTTATAGTGGTACGACGTTTGCTTCTCAAAGCTTGTAACACTCTTTGGGGGAGGATTTATGGGGATCAACTACAATTATAAAAATTCGGGTTCACAATTATTAGCGACGATGTTGTTTTGCAACATCGCGATTGGGGCGTCAGTTCATGCACAAGTGGCGTTGACGCCGATATTGCTACATAAACCTGAGGCAAAAACATCTGATTTAAAAATTGAAGAGGAATATGCTGAGCCGGCAACTAGCAATAACGAAAAAATAAACCGAAAAATGATTGGAGCTTCTGCATTTTTAGTACTGAGTGCAGTCAGTGCAAAGCTTTCGCACGATGCTTCCAAAAGTATTGTTAATAATTTGGATGACATAGATAACTTGCAAAAATTAATTCAAGGAGCGGCTGATCTCGATCAAGCAATATCTGCAATTGAAAGCTCATCAACTGGACTTAACGATTATAAAAAGGCAGTGGAAAAAATCGTTTCGCTCACGGACGATGTGACCGGCGTTTTGAACTCTGAAAAGTTGTATCGATTGTCGGATGGAATTGAGGGCCACAGTCCTGTCCCGGCGGATATCATTAAAAAATTAGCAGAACGCAGTAAATTACTCAGTTTTAATTTGCAAAATAGTTATACCAATCAGTTTAGACCTAATTATTCAGGCATTAGTACGGCGTTAGAATCATTTAAAAAATGGTCGGCAGGCGCTGTCAAGATTTCTGCATCATTGTCTAAACCCGCTGCAGCAGCGACTGATAAGGCAAATCTGGAAATTAAAAAATTAGTCGGTAAACGGGTGGCACTCGGTGTTGTTACAATGGCAGGCACAACTATGTCACTTGTCCAAGTATTGTCACTTGTTAACGATATGAAGAGTGAAGATGTTTTATCTTATTAGTCATTCTGTCAATGTTTTGACCTATACATTTAGGCTTCATTCTTTCAGCGAGAAGTTCCGAAAAATAGGTGAATGAAAATGTTCAAAACAACGCTTCATTTGCTTCGGCAAAATTTAGCGTTGTTTTTTGTTTTATCGAGTACATCCGTGATCGCAGGTGACTGCAAAGATCTTCTGAGTGTTTTGGTTAAGAACACAAAAGAAAGCAGCGCAGGAACTATTGTCACTGCAATCAAAGATTCCGCAAAAAAATACATTATCGATGTTAAAGACGAGTTTATGACCCATGGTTGGGCGGGCGCTTATATGGGCCCTCGAAGAATTTTTCTTGAGCCAGTTGATTTGATGAAAAATCCTCGGGGAATTTTTTTTAATCCCACAGATCTTCGCCTCAATTACCTCAATCAATCTGCAACCAATCGGGCTTTGCTGAGAGTGGGTAGTGTGGATCCATTTGGCAATGGTGTCTATTTTATTAAAAAAGGCGCACAAGACGAAGCGGTTAAAAAACTTGCCGAGTTGGGCTCGGCAGTTTTGATTGAAGATATAAAATATGGCGCAAAAGCAAAACTTTTTTTAGATTCAACAAAATGGACACCCGCTCAAAGCTCCCAGATGAATAAAATTGTAGATGCCAGTTCAAGCGTTGAAGACGCCTCAAAAAAACTTTTTGATGCAGGATTCACTTCATCAATTGTGAGCGGCGACGTGGGCCATGTGTTACATTTTTCTCCCGTAGAAAATAGCGTGCGCGCCCTTACCGGCTACATAAACAAATTCGCTAAATCTGTAGATGCGAGTGGAAAACCTATCGAGCGTCGTCCAACTTTTGTCGGTGATGTTGTTTTAAAAGGGATACTTGTGGGAGCTCCACTTCACATGGCTGTTGAAATGAAAAAAGGTCAGAAATCAGATGTGCATTTATTGGAAGACATCAAAGAGGATCACGTTTTTAGTTCTGTGAGGCGATCAATTGCGCAGCTAGAAAAAGAAAAAGCTGAATTAGAAAAACCCGAAAAGGTCACAGTTGAGGAAAAACTTCAACTGGCAAAAGAACATGTGGCTCAATACCACTCAGGAGTTGCTCAAGTTCAAGAGTATCGAAAAATTTTCACTCAACAGTTTTCAGAAACAACTTATACCAAAGCGGCAGCGCTACTTGCGGGCATCGTAAAAAAAGATGAGACAGTAAAAGCAGGGCAAACGCCTGATGAAATCTTAAAAAGCGGAATCCTGTCTCTCACAACGATGTTAAAATTACAAGAGGAGTCACTCAAAGATACAGCGCCGTCTGCCGAAAATGAAGAAGTTATTAAAGCTGCCTCACAAATGGCATTTTTTTGGAAAGAGTTTTCCGGCAATCCTCATTTTTCGAAGTTCTCGAAAGTCATCAATAGCAAAGTCAAGGAAACAAATGGGCAAGGTGCGGAAATTGAAAAACCTTTTATCGATTTAACTCGCGCTGATGGCATACAAAAATTTCAGAATGTCATGATTGCACAGGCAGAATTGCTCATCCGAAGTGCTTCCATTAATCAAAGTCCAAAATCGACTCACTACCTGGATGGTGATTTTATTAAAGCTCGTAAAAGCAATGATGAACTTAAGCAAAGCAGTCTTTATCAGAATGTCAGACTCGCTGTAGCGATGAAGCGTGGTACCGCAAAGGCTCCACAAAGCGCTGAAGAAATTCAGAAAAAAGTGCAGAGCGCCCTTGCTTTGGCAGGCCCCGGTATGAACGAAGAAGAACGATTGAATCTTATCAATCGGATCACTCAAGCCGAGTTTGCCGCATCTGTAAAAGAAGTCAAACTCTCGGATGCTGATGAGCGATACATCCTTCAACTTCTCTCACATCATGAAATCAATTTAGATCTTAAAAAGAAATTAGGTTTAATTCCGCCCGACACTTCCTTCCACAATTTTCACGAATCTTATCCTGAACAATTTGCAGGACTCGTCGTGAAGCGTTTATGATGGGGCCATAGATGCTCAATCAAGGGTTTCATCACAATCTCCCACGATCAGTGATTTTCAAATGGATGCTTTTGTCAGTTCTGTCTGGCAGCGTTAACGCAGGTGGCTTTTTAGCGGTCAGTCGCTTTGTGACTCATGTGACTGGTTTTGCAACATTGTTTGGTGTGGATATTGTGAATGGGCGAATTGGTGAGGCATTTGCTATACTTTCTGTGCCAGTCTTTTTTTTAATGGGTGCAATGCTAAGTTCTTTTTTTATTGATCGCCGATATCAACAAAAAAAAACGCCTAGGTACGGTGTAGTGTTTGGAATTGTCTCGTTTTGCCTTTTTGCAGTCGCGATGCTAGGTACGACAAACAACTTTGGCGTTTTCGGTGAAGCTTTGTTGCTCCATCGAGACTATGAAATGCTTGCGCTACTATGTTTAGCGTCGGGGCTTCAGAATGCCGCTATCACAAGTGCCTCGGGTGGGGTAGTGCGCACGACCCATTTAACGGGACTGACGACAGATCTTGGCATAGGAATCTCTCGTGTTCTTTTTCCAGGCGACGATGAAAGACTTAATGTGCGAGAGCGAAAAGCCCTCTTTTTGAAAGCTGCCTCGATTTTTAGTTTTGTAGTTGGATCAGTCATCGGCGCGTACCTTTTTTTACACTACAAATATTTAGGTTTTTTGTTTCCCTCAGGCATTGCCCTGTATACGGTGTTTCAGGTTGTGGGATTTAAGAATCTGCGCAAAAAACTGCGAATCTAAGATTTTTGTAATTTCCTAAGATCTTCGTTTTTTCTTTTTTGCAGATTTTCCAGCGCTCTTAGTCGATGACTTGGATATCCCTTTTAAATATTTTTCGCGAATATCTTTTAAGATAGCATCCACAATGTCTTCCGAGCGAATCTTTAATGCTTTGGCAACTTTTGGAATCATGCTCTTCGAAAGGCTCGAGACGCCCCTTTCGATATTTGACAAATATTGAGCAGACTTGAGACCTACTGTTTCAGATACTTCTAACTGGCTTAAGCCAGCTTTTTCGCGAGTTGCTCTTAAAAATTCTGCAAGATTGATATTGCTCATATTAGAGATTGTCCCATGTGTAGGCTTCGTTTTCGACGGCGTGATCGCTGAGCGATTTAATGATTTCATCGTCATTCGAGTCGATTTTGGAATAGTTGCGTTTAATTCGACCACGACATTGGCCAGCAAAAACTTGCAAAATGTCGAGTTCTTTTTTGCATTTTTCCTGTCCGTTTTCTTCCAACGCTTGACTCACTCTAGAAATGACCGCGATCAGCGCAAACATGTCGATCATAATATTTCCAAGTCGCTTCATCGCGAATTGTTTTTCGATAATTTCTTTGCCGTGTTTGCGAAGCAAACGATCGGCCATTGAGGTCAAGTCCATCACATGTTGCTCATACTGTTGGCAGTACGTTTTCAACAATGGGTGCGCCATAGTGATTTGTGCACGGCCGAGTCCTGTTGAAGATGAAATCACTTTTTTGCTGTAGCTTGTTAATACTCCAAATCCTTTAATAGGATCTTGCAAAACATTGCTCACGTTTGCAAGTTCCTTGAGTTGGGCTCCGGCGTCTTGCAGTGCAGTTAACGCAATGAAAAGGGTGAGAATGTCATTTGTTCCTTCAAAAATTCGATTGATGCGACAATCGCGAAGAACTTTTTCATAGGGAAATTCTCGCATATATCCGTTACCACCAGCGACTTGCAAGGCTTCGTCCACTGTGCGCCATAGTGCTTCTGAAGCAAAAACTTTAGAGATTGCGGCTTCCACTGCAAATTCCTCATAGCCTGCATCGATAATTCCCGAAACCAAATTCACAAGCGATTCCGTTGCGTAACAGTCAACCACCATGTGTCCGATTTTTTGCTTGATCAGCCCAAAATCCGAAATGGGTTTACCAAATTGCACGCGACCTTTGGCTTGCTTAGCAGAGGCAGCGATCATGGCCTTCATTCCGCCAATCGCACCACCACCAATGCCAGTTCGTCCGTTATTGAGAATTTTTACTGCGACTTTGAATCCTTTACCCACTTCGCCCAAAACATTTTCTTTGGGTACGCGCACATTGTCAAAGTAAACAGAAGTTGTTGAGTTCGCGCGAAGCCCCATTTTGTCTTCGTGCGGTCCGGTTTTTACACCTCCCATGTCACGAGTCACAATAAAGGCTGTAATTTTACCTTCTGGGGTGTCGGTGCGAGCAAACACTGTAAAAAAGTCTGCGATGCCACCATTGGTGATCCAAATTTTTTCGCCACTTAAAACCCAATGGTCGCCATCTTTGACAGCTTTAGTTTTAATACTCGCAGCGTCGGAACCCGCACCGGCTTCGGTTAAGCAATAACAAGCAATGATTTCGCCAGTCGCCAAGCGAGGGAGATACTTTGCTTTTTGCTCGGGAGTTCCGAACATGATAAGCCCTCGAAGTCCAATCGAGGCATGTGCCCCCGCGGTAATAGCAACGCTTCCGTCATATTTGGAAATTTCTTGAATCGCACGCGAATAAGCGGTCGAGGCAAAAGCCATTCCTCCAAAGTCCTCGGGAATGATGAGTGAAAAAAGTCCGAACTCGCGCATTTCTTTTAAAAATTCATCGGGCATGTGACCTTCCACATCCCATTTTCTAAAGTCATTGGATTTAGGCCCAAGCCAGTTTTTGAGTGAATCGATGATTGACTTAATGGTTTCGCGATCGCTGTCTTTCATTTTGGGATATGGAAAAACAATTTCTTCCGCGATTTCACCAATACATAAAGAGCGCATAAAACTTTGTTGTAGATTTTTTGCCATATTTTTCCCCGCCTAAGTTCTCTACTTTAAACTCCTTTTTATTTTTCTCATAGGGAGTCCTTGACTTTCTTTTTTGCGACGCCAAACTGTAAAAGTAAACAAAAACGGTTTGGAGGATATATAAATGAACAACTTGAATAAATTTGATCCGTTCCGCAACTTTGAAAAAACATTGACATCACTTTTTGGAACATTGCCTCATGCCTTTGAGCCTACGGGTGTTCGAGTGTCGCGCGAAGCAATTACCCAGGGGGATAACGAAGTTTTTGCGTGGGGACCTCAAACAGATGTGAGCGAAACCGACAAAGCTTTCTATCTCGAACTCGAGTTACCGCAAGTGCGCAAAGAAGATATCAAAGTTGCGATACATGATGGAATTTTGACGCTCTCGGGAAAGCGAGAATCGCGAAACGATAAAGATAAGTATCGCTATCACCGAAAGGAAAGATTTTTTGGAACTTTTAGAAGGCAATTTGTTTTGCCTGAAGGAGTTGATGAAACTCAAATCACCGCCGAATTCAAAGAGGGCGTTCTAGAGCTTCAGATTCCCAAAGTGGCCGAACTTCAGCCAAAGAGTTTTGAAATTAAAGTGAATTAAAAAAATTGTGTCCAATGAGCGGCCAAGGTTTTGGTCCACTCTCTCACTCCCCGCGGGATTCAGAAGTCATTCTGAATCCCGCACCTATTTTATGGGGTTTAACAGCTGCTTTTTGTAGCTTTATGAGATTTGTATCTTATCGCCGACTTTGAGACCTCTTTGAATTTTGCGTGCATTTAACTTCTCAAGGTGACTCACAGGAACTTTGTGCAGCTTTGCAATGGATTTTAAAGTGTCACCACTTTTCATCACATAGTGCTTCGAGCCACCAAAAATGGGTTTCTTGGTGGTGTTGGAATTTCCATTCGCAGCAGCAGGGCGAGGTTCTTCATTTCGAGTCTCATTTCTGTTCGCGTTGACTCGGGAAGGAGTTTTCACAATCGATCCTTTTTTCTTTTGTAAAACATATCGTTGAGCTTTGAGTGAAGCGGTGCTTCGATCAAAGTATCCTACGCCATAAGATTTGCCTTTGGCTTCTAGCGTGCTGACGACACCATTTTTATCTGAGAGATAAAGAAAAGTGTGACCGTGCTTTCCGTTGTTGTAGGTAAACGCATCACCACGTGAAGCCAAGGTGAAATCTTTGTAGTTGGTCCAAGGCAAGTTGTGCTTTTGGGTGAGTAACATGTCTCCAGTGTAGAGCTTTCCTTTCAAGGGTGTCTTGTAGGGAAGGGCTACGGGGTATTTCCATGCTTTCAGCACAAGACCTGCGCAATCCGGACCGCCCCATTTTCTGTTTGTGGGGTCCCAAGTAGAACCTCCCCAAACATAGCGCGAGCCTACTGCAGTTTTGCCGTAGTCAATCGCGCCCTCTCCACTTGCAAAAGTGAGGGAGCTAAAGGGAACGAGTAATGAGAGAGCTATGATTTTTTGTTTGTTTGTAACTGTTTTCATTTTGGTATCCTTTCCAATATCAACTGTGTTTTGACCTTTTGAAGTCAGTTTTTTATTTACTGAGATCATTGATCATCCAACCGTGAACTTCGTACGCGGACGTACCGATGGCAATCCTGCTAAGATTGCCTTCTTCATCAATGTCGGTGTCTCTATCGACCTCGACATCTAAAGACTTTTCAAAAATATTCTCATCTAAAAGTTGACCATTTTCATCGTAGGTTTCGATAATGCCTCCGAAGGTGGTAATGGTTTCACCGGAGTCGGCGTCGGTGCTTTCAAAATTATGCTCAAATTCAATGTGGATGCGACCTTTTTTATCGCTTTGGATGGATTTCAACGATTCATATTTACCGTGTGCTGAAAAACTATTCAGAATTTTTCCCTCTTCGTTTTTCATCTCAATAACAAAAGTTTTGTCAGATTTTTGCTCGGTGCTCAGATAAATGTTGTCTCGGTCAAGCATCGGAGTGCCTGGCACCGCAATGGTTTTACCATCTTCGCCCACTCGCATCACACCATGAGAATTGGAAATGAAAAGTTTACCTTGGGTGTAGGTTGTTTTGAAGGTTCCCACGTAATCCCGAAAGAATTCATTGGAGGAATCAATTTGTAAAGTTTCTTTAAATCTTCCTTGGGGATCAAAAGTGTCTAAAAAAAGTTTTCGGTCATCTCGTCTCACAAACTTGAGCTCGCCTCGTGGGGTTTCGGCCATTCCTTGCACAACGTGCTCAGGATCAAAGCTAATGGCAAATTCCAACTCGCCGTTGGCTTTTAATTTGCTGACTCGATGGTTATTGGAATCTGCAATCAAAAATGCTCCGCTTTGAGTTCTTTTGATGCCGCCGGGCCCTATGTTTCGTTCTTCAAACGAAATCCCCAGTTGATTGTCTTTAGTGCCGACTTTCCCTTTAAATTTTAAAGTGCTCAAGGGAACTGTAAAAGCTATCAGCTGTAAAGAGTTCCCTGCAATTTGCTTTTGCGATGAATCGCTCGATTTTGGATTCGCGTCATCCGGGTAGTCGGTTTGCGGAAACGAAAGTTCTGTTTCGGATTCCGAACTTTGAATTGTGTTCTTTAAATTCTGCCGCCACATTAAAAATAGCGTACAGAATACAGTAATAAGTATGGCTAAGAGAGATCGTCCATGTCGTTCCATTTTTCAACTCCATTTGAAAAGTTGATTGATGGATGTGCAAGATGCTGGCCAACCCGAAGTGGTTGAAAATTCATGTCGAAAGAGAGTGTTCAAAAATATTAACAAAAAAGGCAACGCAGCTGTACAAAGTTTAGTCGCTTCGATATGGTAAAAGTGAAATGAAATTCAGTCGTTGGCTCGATTTTCCTTCTCCCACATGGAGAATTTACTCACTCTTTGCAACGGTGACAATGATTGTGTCAGTGGCTTTTTGGGGTTTGGTGATACTTTTGCGACTTTTATTTCCGATAAATCTTGATGTCGAAACTTGGTATTTAAGAATTTGGAATTTATTCGTTCTCAAGCTGTATCGAATGAAAGTTGAAATCATAGGCTCGGAAAATATTCCAGCGGGAAAATCCTGTTTAATAGTTTCAAATCATCAAAGTCTATTTGATATTCCGTTGGCCTTCAAAGCCATGGCTAATGTTCACATTCGAATGGTTGCCAAAAGAGAACTCTTTCAAATTCCTATTTTTGGACATGTTCTGAATCGCACCCATTTTATTCCCGTAGACCGGAAGAGCCGATCGAGCGGAGTTGAAGCTTCAAAAGAAATACGAAAGCGCTTAGGTAAAGGCATCAGTGTCTGGGTAGCTCCCGAGGGAACGCGCTCGGTGAATTGGAAACTCCTGCCTTTTCGCAAAGGCGCATTTGCCGTAGCGGTCGATGAAAAAATCCCAGTACAGCCAATTCTCATTTTAAATTCTTATCGAAGTTGTACGAAAGAAGAGTATTGGGTCAGATGTGGATCACATTTGGTTGTTAAAATTTTGGATCCAATTTACCCTGACCATCCCTCTTTTGCGGATCGAGCGTTGTTGTGTGAGGAAGTTCAAAAGAGAATGTCCGAAGCTCTGATGGATGCGCAGGCAAAAAATCCTAGTTTGTTTTTAAGGAGTGCTTAAATGGCTAAAAAAATCTTAGTGCTTTTCCTATTATTGGTTTCAAATTTCAACTTGTCGGCATGTATAGGCAGTGCAGTTTTTAAGTTATCCAAAAAATCCATGCTCCTCACTGTGGCATCAAATACCTCTATTGAAATTTGGGGGGATTCTTTTGAACCTAAAATTAACTATGCAAAGTTAAAAGACACTGGTACCGCAATTCCCTTTCAAGTGAAAGATGTTTTTCAAATGTTTGATGAACGTTCACTTTGGGAAAGAATGACGGGGAAAGGCGGTCCTGAGATGCGCGAAGTCAAGGTTCCCAATCGTATTGAGTTGAACTTTAGCGTAGCAAATTTTACCAAGTATCCCCAAGTTGCATTGGTTGAAATCAACGAAGGTCCAGTTATTTATGAACATGAGTTCGTGCTTACTGAGCCTACGAGGAGTAAGGGCGGTTGTGGCTCTATCGATATTCAACCGCGAAAATAGTTTGGCGCAGTATGATTACCTATGTTCCTATTTTTCGATAGAGGGTTGCAAGACTTAGTCCTAAAACTTCAGCGGCTTCTTCTTTCGAGCCTCCCAGTCGCCGGATGGTGGCAGCAATATATTCTTTTTCAAATCGTTTGACGACTTCCTTTAAATCATGTTCTTTGCCTTTGTTCATTTGAATAAAGCGAATGGATTCAGGCAAATCATCCACTTCGATTTGAGTGCGACTTTCTGACCAGCTAAGCATGGCTCCATGTTCTAAAACATTTTCTAACTCTCGGACGTTACCAGGCCAGGTGTAAAGAATAAGTTTTTCCATCGCCGCATCACTGATTTCAGAGAGAGGCTTTTTCATTCGCTTCGAAAGTCTGCGTAAAAAACTTTGCGAAATCGCTGGCAAATCGGCTTTTCTTTCGTTGAGTTTAGGGAGTGAAATTTCGATCACTCGCAGTCGAAAAAGTAAATCTTCACGCAGTCTCCCTTGTTCCACCAATTCCTCTGGAGAAAACTGTGTGGCAGAGATGAGACGCAAATCAATGTCCACGCTGTGAGATGCGCCGACGGGACGAATTTTTTGATCCGAAAGTACGCGCAAAAGACGAGACTGGAGTTCAGGACTCATTGCCGAAATTTCGTCCAAAAATAGAGTGCCTCCACTGGCGCTCTGCAAAATTCCGATTCGATCTTGGGTGGCATCAGTGAATGACCCTTGCACGTGGCCAAAGAGCTCGGACTCAATGAGATTTGTGTTGAGTGAGGCGCAATGAAGTACCACAAAGGGTTTTTGATGACGTGAAGAATGTTTGTGAATAGATTTTGCGACAAGTTCTTTGCCCGAACCCGATGCTCCAATGATTAATATTGATGTGTCCATCGGTGCTGCGCGCCTGATGAGATCTTTTACGCCTTCAATGGCCTTGGAGTCGCCATCGATTCCCTCAATGGGAAAAGGGATCGTGTGCTTTGGAATTTTGTTGTGTTCCATTTTAGGAAAAAGATTTTCTTGCGCAGGTCCCAAATTTTCTGAATTTTTGTGGGAATCTCTTTTTTCGAATTTGACGATGGTTTTAGGAATATTTGAGTTGTCTTCAAAAGGATTTTTTGATTTTAAAGGATATTTGTCTGCAGCCGATCCATATTCATTTTTTTCACCAAGCAAGGTGAGAAGATCAGTTTTAAGAGTTTTTATATCGCACAATAGACGTGCCCCAATTTGCACGCCGATTTGAGCGGTTTTCCAATTGGGATTTCGAGTGAGTCCCACTAGTCTCGGAGCGGCCCCATCGATGGGCGAGCTAATTTTCGAAATCAAATCATTAATGGAAGATCTCCACGCGTTAAATGCCCAAGTGTCGAGCGGCTGTGTGTTTGCGACGAGATCCAAATCTACCAGCACAAATTTTATAGGAGCATGCAACGGAGTATCGATGAACTTATGAATTTCAAGCAAGGGGTGGGCTTCAATTTGAAATAGCTCGGGTGGGCCTTCACCAATTTCCATCCAAGGATCTAATGGTCGGCCTTTGTCACCTAAATAGAGAAGGCGAACTTTGCTTTGAGGGTTTCCCATTCTCAGTTTATCGGTATAAAAATTCTCGAAATTGAGAAAAGATTGGGTGTCAAAATTCCTGCCACTTGCTCTGTGTGTCAGAAGCTCTTTTGACGTTTGTTCAAACTGAGCACAGCTTAAAGCGTTAAACTCCGATAATTTTAGAAATTTATGGGAATACTTCAATTAGTTTTTGCATTTTTAGTAACGGGGATTTTGTTTGGAGCCTGTTCACTTTCCGGCCCCCTTCGCAGTGATCCTCGTGCTGCGCGATACGAATTTGGAAAGTTGCCAGCTGACTGGAAAAATCAAAAGTCTTCAGCTGAGGAAGCCGGACCTGATGAGTTTTTTCAAAACGAAAAGACGCAGTCTCTGATCAGTTTAAATTCGATGTGTCGTAGATATCCAGATTCATCGCTGGAAACTTTGATGAAACAACTCTTTAGTCCTTTGAGCGAAGTAGAAGTTTTGGAAAATGCAAAAACACTTTTAGATGAGCGGGAAGCACTTTTAAAACGAGTCAAAGGGAAACTGGATGGCGTTGATGTGGAAGCGGAATTTATCATCATGCGAAAAAATGAATGCTTGTTTGATTTTAGCTTAATATCCCGTAACAGCATCACCTCTGATGACCGAGTAGATTTTGAAAAATTTTACAGGGCCTTCCGTTATCTTGGGGGGGTAAAAGAAGAATGAGCACTTCCACGGAAAATACTTCCGCCTCAAAAATCACGCTCGTTGAAAAATTATCGGACACTTCATTTGGTGCCGCCATGATTTTTATCGGCGGCTTATGGCGAATGTTTGCCGAATCTGTAAAAGTCCTTTTTAAAGAGCGCATCAGTATGCACGCACTCCTCCATGAAATTTATATGGTGGGTGTAAAAAGTTTTGTCATCGTCGCTGTCGCCGCAATGGCAGTGGGATTGGTGATGAGCATTCAATTTGGATTTGGACTCGCTCGCTTTGGTGCAAAACTTTACGTCCCCAAAATCGTCACGCTCTCAATCGTTCGAGAACTCGGTCCCATTTTTACGGCACTCATGTTGGCGGGAAGAGTGGGTGCGGGGATTGCGGCCGAAGTCGGCTCGATGAAGGTGACTCAACAAATCGATGCGATTCGTGCGTTAGGCACAAATCCCATTCAGCGTATTGTCCTTCCTAAAGTCTTAGCTTGTACTTTAGTCGCACCGCTGCTGACAATTCTTTCAAATTTTATCGGGGTGTTTGGCGGGATGCTGATTTCCAGTTCTCAACTTGGTGTGAGTGCTTATGACTATTTCTTTAAATCCTTTGACATCATCACAACCCGAGATGTTACCGGAGGTTTGATTAAAAGTGTGGCCTTTGGATTTCTCATCGGACTTACAGGTTGTTACTATGGGATGAATACGACAGGCGGAACGCAAGGAGTGGGAAATTCAACCACGCGAGCCGTTGTGACGGGTACGGTACTCGTATTACTTTTTGATTTTATTTTAACTCAATTCCTTTGGGTTTTAGAAAATCTTTCAAGGATGGGTTCTTTATGAGTCTCCCTCCATTGATCGAAGTCCGAAATTTTCACAAAAGCTTTGGGTCGAAACATGTCCATAAAGGTGTTGATTTTAATCTCTATCCAAGCGAGGTTGTGAGTTTGATTGGTGGGTCTGGCTCCGGCAAAAGTGTATTGCTACGAGCCATGATCGGTCTAGAGAATCCCGATCAGGGCACGCTTTTATTTAAAGGAAAAGACATTACCCAACTGAGCGAAGGTGAATGGAATGAGATTCGAAAGAAGATCGCTTATGCGTTTCAAGGCGGAGCCCTCTTTGATTCTCTCTCGATAGAAGAAAATTTGCTTTATCCTTTGGAAGCCCACACCAAACTCACTCGTAAAGAAAAGCAAATCAAAGTGGATGACACTTTGGATATGTTGGGGCTTAAGGGTGCAAATCAACTTTTTCCATCTGATCTTTCGGGAGGAATGCAAAAACGAGCAGGTCTCGCCCGCGCGCTGATTCTTGGACCTGAAGTCATATTATACGACGAACCCACAGCTGGACTTGATCCCTTTAACACAAAAAACATTCAAGACATTATCAATCAGCTCAAAAGCCAAGGCACTGCAGGGATTCTTGTGACGCATGATATGCCAACGGCAATGGCAACGAGCGAGCGGATGAGTTTACTCTTAGACGGTAAAATTACCGTCAGTGGTTCGATAAAAGATATTGAGCATCATGAATTGGTGAGAGCATTTATTACGGGGGAGTTTGCTTATGGAAAGACCTAATGCACGAGGCGCAAATAATTTTGTGATTGGACTTTTTGTGACAATATCGGTGTTAGTGGGTGCTGGTTTTGTTGTGTTCATGGGAGGTTCTACTTCTTTGGGTGGCGAAGACAAAGTTCGAACATTTTTTCAAGATGTTCGCGGATTGAATGTCGGCGCTCCAGTTTTTCTCTCGGGAATTCAAGTCGGGAGAGTTTCGGGCTTTCAGTTTCCCGCTGCTGAAGAAACTCGCATCATGAATATGCCTCAGGGAATTATTACTTTGCTCAGTATTTTTAAAGAACATCGGATTAGAATCAAAAATGATTCCGAAGCCATGATTACGACCCAAGGAGTTTTAGGAGACAAATTAATTGTGATCACTCCGGGAACGCCCGAGGGCGATACGCTCCCTGAGGGCAAAACCCTCTCGTCGCAGACGCCAAAGGAGATAGCAGATTATTTAGAAAAAGGTGGCGACGTGGTTGAAAATCTCAATCGCGTAATCGTGGGCCTCAACACACTCGTTACCCAAATGAATTCGCAAGATCGAATGGCCACTATTTTAGCAAACTTAGAAAAGACTACCGGAAATTTAGCCTCTGTGACAAAAGGCTTAAGTGATGGCCGAGGTTCACTAGGTGGAATGATAAACGGCGGACCTAACGATGAACTAGGACCTGCTTTAAAATCTTTGCGAAAAGTTCTCGAAAAAGTTGAAAAAGGCCAAGGCACTTTGGGAGCATTGGTCAATGATTCAGCATTGCATGAAGATCTTCGCTTGCTCTTGGGCGGTGCCAAGCGATCGCAAGTCGTGCGCTTTCTCATTCGTCAAGCCATTCAATCCCAAGATGAATCTAAAGACGCTTCTGCAAGTGATAAGAAAAAATAAAATGGAAGCGACATCGCTTCAAGCTGAACTACGCAAGTGCCTTAAAAAAGTCGCTGATCCAATTCGCGCTCCTCAAATGCAAAAGTATATGAAAAGTGCGATGCCGTTTTATGGCGTTCCAGCGCCTCAGCTCAAGCTCATATTGCGCGTGTTGCTAAAAGATTTGAAATACAAAAATCAAGCTGAATGGCAACGGGTAGTTCTGCTGATTTGGCAGGGTGCCAAATTTCGCGAAGAACGTTATGCGGCTCTTGCTTTGCTTCGTCATCGATCTGCCCAGGAATTCAAAAATCTCAAACAGCTACCTCTTTTAAAAAAACTTATCAAAGTTGGGGCTTGGTGGGATTTTGTAGACGAAATCGCAAGTCATTCGCTTTGTGATTTGTTTCAAGTGGACGAAAAAATTATGACTCTGGAAATGACAAAATGGAGTTCGGATAAAAATTTGTGGGTGAGGCGAGCGGCAATTATTTCGCAACTCAATCGAAAAGAAAAAACCAATACTCAATTGTTATTTAGCTGCATCCAAAGCAATCTGCATTCTAAGGATTTTTTTATCAATAAAGCCATCGGCTGGGCACTCAGGCAGTATGCAAGAATTGATGCAAAAGAAGTGAGACACTTTGTGAATCAAAACTCGCAAAAACTTGCGCCTCTCTCGATAAGAGAGGCGCTAAAACATCTCTAGTCAACTCACTTTACCAAAATATGCTAGCCATTACCTGAAAGTAGTCTGATTTGGAGTCGCTTAACTCTTTTGCGTAGGCAGCTTCAAGAATGACCCCCGAATCTTTTCCAAATTTTACACCTCCACTAAGGGCCGCCTGTGTGTTAGCGCTTGAATCCTCGCTAGTAATAACAAATCGTTGAATGAGTTTGGGACTCGCAAGAAGAGAAAGTTTTTCTCCCATAGGAAAATCCACATAGACGGGCAGATAAAAATCTAAAATTGTGGTGGAAGCAAGATTCTCGCCACTTCCCACTGAGAACTTCGTCCCACCAATACCTGCGCCCACCGACAATAGAAATTTGGAGCTGTTGATAATGGCCCGTTTGTAGTCGAGTTCTAGATAAGAACCATAGTTTGAAGCGCGTGCGGCGACTTCGTCTTGGTCGGTGAGTCCATAACGTACAAGCACGTCTACGCTAGGAATTGCAGTAGTCTCGCCATCACCTTTGTTCAGTTGTAAATCTTTGGAATAGCCCAGGCCAACGACGGTTTTTGTTTCTTTAGCCTTTAGAGTTTCTGCTCCTTGCATTGCTGTGATCGAGGCGCAAGCTGAAATTTTTAGTAGGCCAAGACAAAGTAATAAATTATTAACTTGATTGAAATGTTTCATTTTAGAGGGTCTCCTATATTGAACTCAAAGCAACTCTGCAGTGAGTAGATACAAGTTTGAAGCATGAACAAATTTTGAGACACTCTAAAGTTTGACTTGTGTAAGAAGTAGCACGTGCTGTGCGTTTTACAAAACATATAGAAATTCTAAAAAGGTCTTCCGCCGTTAAATAAAACCGGTCCTGTTGGAGTGTATTCGCTAATCAGAGCTCCAATATTTCCATAGCCGCCTCTCCAAGGAGATATCATAGCTGTAATTGCACCGCGATCTTGATCAATGCCAATTCCAAAACCAACAAGGGCGTCAACACGCATACTGCTCGTTGAATTTTGTGCGTAGTTTGTATAGCCCTCAATAGTTCCCGCAAGATTGGTGGATCCGCTGATAGGATCTCCTGAGATGAGAGCGCACTGAGCATGAGAGCAAATTCCTTGAATGTCGATGACCACTCTATTTCGCGCAGGCAAATGGCATTTCATCGCAATTGTATATTGAGTCACAGATCTTGCGGGCAAAATAACTGCAGAATCTCCGCCATAGCCTGAAACCATGGAGCCAGGGGCTAAAAACAAATAAATATCTTGCACGACTTCGGATTGATTCACCACACTCACTCGGTAGTCAACGGCATTAGCACCTCCGGGATTGGAAGTGTAAGGCATACCTTTTGTTGTTGAAAAAAGGAAGGGAGGTAGCTCTAGATAGCGCTTAGGGTTTTGCCCATTGATTTTAGGACTCAATCCTGTACCTGTATTCATTTGAGTACAAGTTTGCGCATAGTTGGGCACGATTTGTAAAAAAACAGAAAAATAAAACACTATTTTTTGTTTCGATGAAAAAACAAGGCTCATTTGTTCGATATTTCCTTTTCTATTTTTGATCGTATCACACGCCTCATCACTTTGTTTGAAGCTGTGCGCGGCAGTTTTTCCATTTCGAATATTTCAAAAATTTTAAATAAAGGATTGAGATGATCGCGGATTTGCTGCTGCATCTTTTTAAAAAGATCATTGGTGTCAACTTTTTGGCTCACAACAAAGGCAATATAAAGTTGGCTGGGGCCTCCGCCTTTGGGAGCTAGCGCAATTGCTGCGCAATCTAAAACCCCTTCCACGACACCCACACAACGCTCAATTTCGGCCGACGAAACTTTAATGCCACCAAGATTCATGGTGTCGTCGCTACGTCCTTGCGCGCGAAATCTTTCAATAGAAGCGATCCATTCGATTTCGTCTCCGTGACGTCTCAGAATGGGGTCTTCCGGCGTCACGGGGCATTCTTTAAAATAAGTGTCAAAATGATTTCGATTGAGCAACGTATTGGAGAGTCCAAGGGAGGGAGGCACGATAAAAATTTCGCCGATGCTTTCTTTTTTCCCATTTTCACCAAGTATGACAAAATCCAATCCAAAACTTTTCGTGCTAAAACAGCTGGGGTAATTGGCCTCGATACAAGTGGATGACATGTAGCCTCCGCCAATCTCGGTACCGCCACAATATTCGATGATGGGTTTAAAACCCGAGAGTGAACTTAGCCAAAACATGTCTTCCGGATTTGAGCATTCGCCGGTCGAAGCAAAGGCTCGAATATGAGTGAGGGGATACTTTTCAAAAATCTGCGTGCTTCGAAAACTTTTCACGAGCGAGGGCACGACCCCTAGAAAACTTATTTTTTCGTCGCTGCAAAACTTTGCAAATTCTTCACTATGGGGGGCTCCGTCAAAAAGGGCTAAGGTGGCGCGATTGAGAAAAGTGCTCCACAAAAGCCAAGGTCCCATCATCCATCCCAAATTCGTAGGCCAATGACAAATGTCTGAAGGGCAAAAGTCCATATGAAGTTGCGCATCAACCGCGCACTTGATGGGAGTACTTTGTGTCCAAGCAATGGCTTTGGGTTCGCTGGTGGTTCCACTGCTAAAAAGAATGTTTAGGAGCCGATTCTCTTGATCAATCACGGGATCAAATTGCCCGATTTTAAAATTCATTTCCGAAAATTCTAGAGTTAAATTTCTTCCTTTTTCAACATCTTGACCCGTCAGAAACTGATTCCAATTTTTGTCTTGAGCACGAAGTGATATTTTGTCGTCTAAATACAGCGGAACCACAACGCAGGGAATATCACTGGCTTCGCAAACTTTGGAGTAAAGTGGAATTTTTTTCGACTGCCGCAGCATAAGTTCCTGGGTAAAGACAACTTTAGCTTGAGAAATTTTAAGACGTGTTGCAATTTCGTCGGATGCAAAACTGTCGGCAATAGAGACAACTGGGAGTCCACGAATCTGGCAAGCAAGATAAATGGCAACGGCTTCAATGTTCAGTGGCATGACAATGGCAACAGGATCTGATGGATTCAAGTGCAATGCTGATTGTAGGCGTTCTGAAATCACACAACAAAGGGATTCAAGGCCTGCATATGAGAGTTCGCGTCTAAAAATGCCATCCTTTTCATTTGCAATTGCAGCTTCTCGCCGCTCGACAATTGCAGTTTTAGAAGCGTCTGCTTGAAAGCATGATTTGACGATGTTGAAGGTAGATCCGTTGAGTATCTGGGTATCACATTTTTCAGGGTCAAAACTCAAAGTATGTGAGGCTCGTTTTTCAAAAATGATCTGAAGTTTTTCGATTGCCGTCTTCCAAAACACCTCTCGGTTTTGCGAACTCCATTTTTGAAAATCTTCGACTTTCGAAGTCCCAAGCTCGTCCATCCATTTTTTCAAAGGACTTTGATGGATTTTTGTTTGTTCGGGGAAACACTGGGGGGCCAAAAAGTTTTCTGCTCTTACCCCATAATTTTTTTGGTACAGATCAAGTAACAAAGCGAAAGGGAGTTTGTGAGACTTAACAAGTGGATTTTGCGCAAACAGTGCCCATCGCTTTTCGGAACTCATTTTTTGACTAAAAAGGTTCTTCAAGAGTTCTTTAAGACTTTGTTGTGATTCATGGGGCACTTTGTGCAGAAGACAGAGTTTGTCGAAGTCTTTTTCATTTAACAGGATTGGACTTAAAGCATCCGCCTGTAAGAACATATTCTTCATATCGTTTCGGGAGGAGTCGAAAGTGCTCATAAAGACTGAAGGATAATAATAATATTGATAACTTACAAGGGGACAGGTGGTCCTTGACTCAGGGGGTCCATTGGCTAAGTTCCCTGATTCACGATGAACCTGACTCACGCAGTTACGCAAGTTTCTAAAACTCATTTTGTGATTTTTGGCGACCAATCGTGGCCCGTGGATTCTTTAGTAAAAATTCTTCCCGAGCAATCTGACATCTCAGTTTTTATCGAGGGCGAAGGGTGGGTGACCCAATCTTTCTCTAAAAAGATTCGACACCCCAACAAAAAAAATCAGGAAAAAGGTGATGCCAAAAAACTTTTAAAGGGATTTGCCTATTTCGAAGATCGAGCCGTGAACAAAGAGCTTTGTCCTTTCATTGCAATCGTTGGTATCGAGAACTCGCTGTTGCGCAACAAACTTCTCGAAAAAATAAAACATTCTGCGCTTTCCCTAAAAGTTTTGGAACTTGGAAGTCGACACAAAACCCGCTCGCATTTTGCCTCTGCTAAACGTAAAGTTTTTTGGGGCGATGTGATGGCACATTCTCTGGAACATGAAATGCTTCTTTTGCAACTTCAGGATCGAGTGCGCGAGTTGCGCGATTGTTTTAAAAACTCTGAGCGAATTGCGTTGCTACTTCAAGATGATCCCGATCCTGATGGGTTGGCGTCGGCGTTAGCTTTGCGAAAGCTCCTTGGCCGCAATTCTCAAACTGCAAGTATCTGCAGTTTTGGCTCGATCACGAGACCTGAAAATCTTGCGATGTCGAAACTCTTGGAAATCGATGTGCAAAAAGCAAATTTGCTTTCGCTCACGACTGAATTTGACAAAGTGGTGTTGGTGGATTGCCAGCCTTCCTTTTTTAAAGGTCGCCCCATTCCTGCTCATGTGGTGTTGGATCATCATCCGTTTTCATTAACAGAGGCCGAAATTGAAGTTTTGGATTTTGTTGAAGTCAGAGAAGATCTCGGATCGATTTCGACACTCCTCACTTTGTATCTACAGGCGGCAGATATTGAAGTTTCTCAACGACTGGCTACGGCACTTCTCTATGGAATTAAATCCGACACGTTGATGCTAAACCGACAGGTTTCGGGTTTGGATCTCGAAGCTTTTGTTTTTTTGTATCCTTTGATTCATTTTACAACCATGCGAAGAATCGAAAGACCCGAGTTGCCTTTTGCCTATCTCATGCTTTTAAAAAATGCCCTCGACTTTGTGAAGTCCGCGCCTTCTGAACTTTGTATTTTACCTTTGGGAGCTGTTAAAAATGAAGAATGGATTCCGCAGGCAGCCGATTTTGCCTTGCAGATTGAAGGTACCAAACTCGCTGCTGCTGTGGGAATTTTCGAAAACAAAATTGTGATTTCGGCGCGAATGTGTGGCGGGTCCAATCATTTGGGAGAACATTTTAAAGGTTGCTTTGACCAAAAGGGTGCGGCAGGAGGACATCGCTCAATGGCGAAAGCCATTGTCAGACAGGAACAGTGGCTAAAATGCTTTGGTGGCGATGCTCTTGAATCGTCCAAACTGGTAGAAATTTTGACCCGCGAACTCGAACCCCTACTTAAAGATCGCAATGAATAATCGTTTTCCATTCACAAAATTCTCGCATCGCAAATTCTGGTCCCTCTCGTCCCAAGCCGGCTAATCCTTGGCCCCCATAAGGTAGGGCATCAATTCTTAATGAGGGGCTTTGATTGATTAAAACTCCTCCAAAATCAAGTCTAGTTGCGGCACTTTGTTGTACAGCTTTGTCACGACTATAGACACTCACCTGCAGACGGTGGCTTTGGGAATTTACTTTGGTGACGAAGTCATTGAAGGAGTGGACTTTGCTTAAAGTTAAAATTGGCGCAAAAATTTCTTCTTCGAAAATACTGTGGCTTTCAGGAATATTTCCCCAAAGTGTTGGCGCCATTAAGTGAGGAGTGGGTTGCTGTACTTTTTGAAAATCTTTTAATGAAAAATCACTAAAAGATTCGGGTGGCAGAAAAAAGTTTTCTTCGCCTGCAATGATATTTGTTGATTCTCCTATGAGTTCTGCTCCAACGTCGATTAAACTTTGCTTAAGGCTAAGAGTCTTCTGGAAATGTTCGGCATCGATAAGAGGACCGCAAAGCGTCAGAGGTGAAAATGGATTTCCATAGGGGAAACTTTTGCAAGCAAGCGTAAGGGCAAGTTTTAAGTCTTCAAATATCTCGGGATCGGCATAAACATTTTGTGCCGAAATACATGTTTGTCCTCCATAATTAAATGCACTTTTGCAAATTTGATCGGCGATTTTTTGAAGTGCCTCTGTTTCATTTTTGTAGCTACAATCCACAAATACCGGAGCATTGCCGCCGAGCTCCAGAGTTGCCTTTTTTGAAGGATGAGCTGCGGCCAGATTCCATCCGACGGAAGCTGAACCCGTAAATGAAAAGTGATTGATCCGAAGATCTGAAATAATTTTTCCAACACTTTGGTTGGACACTTGAATCATATTCAAAACCCCTGCGGGCAGCTCGCAGGATTGCAACAAATCCACAAAACTCAAAGTACACATTTGCGCTTTGGGGCTGGGTTTTAAAAGTACGGTGCAGCCACTGGCAATTGCAGGGGCAATTTTATGCACCATCAGATTGATTGGAAAATTGAATGGAGTGATCGCAAAAAGAGGGCCGCGAGCCTGTAAAAAGCAGACGGCTTCGTTTAAGGAAATTTGTTTATCGAGTGATCCTTTGAATTTTTTTTTTGCTAAAACATTTTCAGCGCATTCAATTGTGTAAATTAAAGTCTCGATGGCTCTACCTATTTCGGCCCGTGAAAGTGTTATGGGTTTTCCAATTTCTAATGTTATGAGTCTCGCGAGCATTTCGGTTTTATCGAAAAGTTTTTCGCGCAGTCGGAGAAGAAACTGCAATCTTTCAGCGAGAGGAAAAAAGCCACTTTGCATTTGTTCGAAACTTATTTTTATTCCGTCGAGCGCAGCTTCAAAAATCTGGGCGTCATCGCCGTTTTCAGAATTTAACTGCGCAAGTTCCATTGCCTGAGTTTCCGAAGATCCCGCATGATGCATCGGGAAATGAGAGCTGCTTTGAACATATTGCCCATTGAGGTAGAGCCCAAGTTGTTTCATAAGTTATTGAAAGTTATGAATTTTTATTGGATATGTCGAGTATAAAGGATCTGTTTTAAACAAATTTTTCTTTATGCCTGTGCCTAGGGAGCGTGAAATAAGAGCTCCTCACAGGCTAGACAACTCGGCCTTCGGTCTTTAAAGTTTTGCCAATGACAATAAAACAGGATTCATTGCATCACACCCTAAGTGAGATGAAGGCGATTCTTGAAAAAGTCAAAGATCCCTTAAGCGATGACTGGGATCCGATTCGTTTGAGTTTGTTACTTGCAAAGCTTGAATACGAAGATTTGAATATTGAAAGAGAGATGGATTCTTTTCATCTCCTTTGTGCTGATGCAAAAAAAAACATGAAGTCCGAAATTTTGAGTTTCAAAGATCAGTTGACTCGTGTGATTGAAATTTTTCGCACTCAGTTGGGATTTCAAGGCGATAAAACAAATTACTACAATATAAAAAATTCCTTGATGAATGACGTTTTGGTGCGAAGAAAAGGAATTCCTATCACGTTAAGTCTGGTGTTTATGGGTCTCTGTCGTGAGATGGGAATGAAAGCAGTCGGGATAAGTTTTCCTGGACACTTTTTGGTACGTGTTGTTCCAAGTCTGGGACATTTTGAAAAAGCTTCCTCTAAAGAAAGCCAAGCAGACTGGCGGACTCAAAGTTTTATTGATTGTTTTGATGCAGGGCAACTTATGACCGTGCAAGATTGCGAAAAGCGACTCTTCGAATGGACACGTGGCGTGGTGCCATTCGGCCCAGATGTTTTAAAAGTTGCCCATCCGGGCGAAATTCTTTCTCGTATGCTGAGAAATCTGCGTGCAATTTTTATGGAAAAAGAAGATTTGGCACGTCTTTATTGGGTGCTAACCTCATTAATTGAACTCTGCCCAGGGGATAAAATTGAGGCTCACAAAGAGCGAGGAATCTTGATGGGACGTACGGGCCGTTTTAGCCGCGCTGCTGAAGATTTGCGAATCTTTCTTTCTCTTTCACAAGACCCACAAAAACGAGCACATGTGGAGCAGATGCTGCGATTTTTCGAAAATCAAGTTGAACTCCCCAACTAAAGCGCAGTAAGTTTGCCCTTCGGAGGGTCTTATCTTGAAAATTCAACTTTTAGCATTTTCGTTTTTGATCACAGTAAATTTACCAAGTTTTGCAAAAGAATACTTTTGCTACGTTCCTGGTGCGGGTGGGGGCTCAGCATACGCTCTTCAAAAATTACCTCTCGACCTTAAAGCACGAAACATTGAAGCCTTAAGTTTTTTTGTTGGAAAAACTGGAACTGTTCAAGAAAAGGCATTGCGTCTGCAAGTTCAAATTCAAAAACATCTTAGCCAAGATAGCGATTTTGAATGTCACTTTTTTGCATATTCTCAAGGCGGGATTTTTGTTCGCTATGCGATGAATCACTTGCTTTTAGAGGATCCCGTTGATGGAACAATCTCGTTTGCAAAAATTGCAAAATCCTTTACCTCAGCATCGACCCCTCACTTAGGAACACCGCTGGCGAGGTTGGGAAAAAATTTCCTCGGCAAACAACTCGAAGAAGGTTTGGCACAAATGTCGGAAGAAGAAGTGGCCAAATTTAACGATCCTTCCAATAAAGAATTTTACTCCCCAGCAATCGAAGGAATGCCAAGTTTTAGCTACCGCACTTTTATACGATCAAGTCGTGAAGCCAAAAGTTTGCCCGAAAAATTGGGTTTTGAGGCAATCAAGTCTGATGCAGAAAAGCGCAAAGTGAATTCTTCAAGCGATGGAGTGATTCCATTTGGGTCGCAAGGTTTTGCAAAGGTCTTGAGTGACATCAACGTGTCTCATGGATTTTTTAGCTCTGGCACAGATTTCAAACCCAGCATTGTCGATGTCATGGAAGCGCACTTTCGAATGCTTAAGGGCCAAACTCCAATGCAAAAATCTTATCCCGCATTCTTTTCAGAATTGGTAGCGCAGACCGCCCTTTAGATAAAGTCCGCGAAGTGAACCGGACTGAGTGACTTCGGCATCCGTATAGACTTTTGAATTCAAAGTGAAGACGCTAAAGCCTGCTAGAAAATGGGCCGAATAGTTTTCGGCCCAACCCAGTGCTACACCCGCAGCAAGATGTCCAGAAATTGAATTCAATGTTTCACTTTGTGTGGGAATGGATCCCGAATCGGTCGACGAAACTGTCACGCGTCCAACGCCGTATCCTAAGCCCGCTTCAAATTCGCCTGCAATACCTTGTTCGACATTGACGTAGTAGCGAGCCATAACTTCAACAATGGGAAGTGATCTAAAATTCACAGTTTCAATTTGATTCACACTGGATTGAAAGCGACTTTCGTACGCCATGTAACCGGCCGACAGACCCAACTCCCAACTGGGGGAAAATCCATAACTCACATCAAGTTTTATGGCTGTGGGAACCTGAAATCGAAAAGGCGAAACTTGAGCGCCGACGGATTTATTGAAAGGCTGAGAAAATGGCACAGCACTATCGAGCGAAAATCCCATCGAAAAAGATCCCGCAAAAGATATGGGAGTTCGAGGTTCAAAAATTTCAACTGGAGTAAAAAATCGCCCAGCGCTCGGGGACGCTGCCGTTACCGGCCGAACTGCCAATGCTGTGCATGCAAAAATAAAAATCCCAAAAACAAAAGCAGTTTGACGATTTTGTGGCTTCATAGAACGGCTCTCCTCACCCGCATTCGGACTACTTAGCTCTATTATGCTACCGCTTGGCTAAAAAATCGACACTTCGTACGTGAATTTCATTGAGCAATTTAACGGGCTGTAATTTGCAAGTAATTTGACACCTCTGTGTATGGAAACTCAGCAAAACTACTCCGATTTCGGAGCTCAACTCACTCTTAAAGTGGATTCGGGGCTAAGTCTTGGCAGTATTTTTAAACTTCGCAGTAACCGCAACATTATCGGACGCTCAGTCGACGTCGACATTCCTGTTGACGATGGGCGAGTCTCGCGCCTCCACACAGCAATTGTTGAAGACCAAGGAAACTTTTTAATTTCCGACCTGGGTTCTACAAACGGAACCTACCTCAATGGAATTTTTTTAAAAGGCGTCGAACGCCTCAAAGTGGGGGATCAAATCAGAGTCGGCGCAACCGTATTTTTAGTTGAGTCGCTAGAAAATTCTAAATTGAGTGCTTCAAGAATTTGGCGAGAGCCCACCCGCAACTTAAAATTTTCTATGAAGCCTGTTAGCAAACTTCAAGTTGAAGAAAAACACCAAGAAAAATTTGATGAGATGACCGAAAAGCTCGCAGCATTTTTGTTTCTGCTGGAAAGTCAGCTGCGAGTTCGTCCTTCGCCGCAGGTGATACTTTTGATAACATCAATCAGTCTCATTTTACTTGCGATTTTTGCGCGGCTTCTTTGAAACTGCGCCACCATTGACCTGTGGATGAGATGGCGGCGGAGTCGCAGGTGCCAGACCTAGCTGAAACTGTCTCACATAACGATTGTGGGTGGCGTAATCTTCGCTAAATGCATGCGACCCATCTCCGCGCCCTACAAAATAAAAATAGTTTGAGTTGGCGGGTTCAACGACTGCTTTTAAAGCAGATTCGCCCGGATTAGCAATGGGCGCGATAGGCAGTTCCGGCAAGGTATACGTGTTGTAGTCAGACGGAGTCTGCAAATGAATTCGCCTCAAATTACCATCAAAATTAGGGAACAAAGCATAAATCGTGGTGGGATCAGATTGCAGTTTCATTTTTTTGCTTAAGCGATTCCAAAAAACACTGGCAATCAATGGCTGCTCGGAGGCTTGCCCAGATTCTTTTTCAATCATACTTGCAAGGATCAACAATCGGTAAAGCCCCTCGGGCGTTTTTGCCCAAGCATGCTTCTCCAATATCGGCAGGGCTCTTTTCTTAAACTGATCAAGCATGGCCTCTACAAGCTTTCGAGGCGAATCGTATTTTTGATAACTGTAGGTTTCGGGAAACAGAAAGCCCTCAAGACTTGCGTTGGGGTTGGAGGAAAAATTTGGAACACCCATTTTTTTCATGAGCTCTGAATCGCGAAAGATGCTCATGATTTGACTTTCGGGATTTCCAAACTTGGTGTCGAGAAAAGTTTTCTCTATGTCGTAAATATTGTGCCCCTCAATAATGACGACTTTGTGAAGGAGCGTTTGACCTGCTAAAATCTCGTCTAAAACTTTTCGAGCGGTCCAGTTTTTTTGTATTTTGTATTCGCCAACGCGCAGCTTTTTTTCGGCTCCGTTCAGAAGTGTCCATAGGCGATAGGCAAAACGATCAATCTGAATCCCTTGCGCGGCCAAAGAATTTCTAACACTAAAAAATGTGGATTGAGGAGGTACATCAACAATCAATTCTTCCTGAAATTTGGTGATAGGTTTGGAATGAAAATCATAATAGAATTTATAGGCAGCAGCGCCAACTAATACAAAAAGTGCAAAAAGCACCAGGAGTATATTTTTTATCGATCCGTTAGATTTTGGGTTAGATTTTGCGCGAGTTTTTTTCATTTTCTCTTCCCTCAGATAATCTTCAATGAGCAAAGCAGCGGCTTGTGCATCTTCATTTCCACCGCGACTTCGAGCTTCCCAAGAAGTGAGTGTTTCGACGACGGAAAAGGTGGGTAGCTTGAATTCATTCTTCAAATCAAGTGCGAGTGATCGTGCCGATTGAGCTTCATCGCGTTCTTCACCTCGGGTGTTAACAGGAATCCCCAAAATGAGAGCCTCTGCTTGAAACTCCTCAATCAGTGCACGAATCTTTGTCCGATCGAAATCATTAAGAGCCCAATGCTTAGAATGGTCCTTTCTTTTAAAGGATCCACGAGGCGTGAGCGCGAGGCCTTCGGAATCACCCGTGGCAAAGCCAACTTTTTTTTTGCCCCAATCAAGAGCAAGAATGGTGAAATTCATGCAACCCTTGGCACTGGCATTTGAAGGTCTTTTTGCAAACTAAAAGCGACATTTAGCTTTTAAAAATGATTCTTCGGATATCGTTAAACATGACAAAAGACATCAACATCATCAGCAAAACAAAACCCGCAGTGGACCACATTTCAATAAATTTAATGGGCAAGGGGCGACGGCGAACCGCTTCAATCATGTACATTACCAAATGGCCGCCGTCTAAAACGGGAATGGGAAAAAGGTTAAGCAAAAAGAGATTGAGCGAAATAAACGCCATCATTTTTAAAAATGCCGCTGATCCTTGTTTTAGACTTTCGCCTGAAATTCGCAAAATCAAAATGGGTCCACCTAAAGTTTTGGGACTGATGTTGCCCTTTGCGAGGTGATAAAAAGATTCCAGCATCGAAACCGTTAGGCGGTAGCTTCGGTCGTAACCCAAGCCTAAGGCTTGAAAAAGTCCATCGGCTTTTACAATTCGAACAGAAGGTTGGGCAGGCAAGGCTAAAAAATACGCACCAATTTGAAACTGTTTATTTTTTGCTTCGGTCATGGGGTCAACTGCCATCACAATTTCCGGCTTCATTGAGGTTTCTTGATAAACTCCATCTCGATACCAACCTAGTTTTAAATCTCGACCGGTACTTGCCGACACTTGTAAATTTTCTCTAAAACTTGCAAAACTTTGGATTTCTTCATTATCAAAGCTCGATAAAATATCTCCCTTTTTCAGTCCAAATCGTTCAGCGGGACTTCCAGTCATTATGCCGGTTAGCACCAATTCTGAGCTCAAGAAACCTGCCGCTTTTAGTTTGGAAGCGGGTCGCTCTTGCTCGTTTAACCAAGCCAGGGTGTAAGTTTGCTCTTCGGGAATTTTTTTAGTTTCAGCAGTTTCTTTTTTTTGTGATTCTTCGGTCTCCATTTCGATCACAGTTCCTGTGATTTTAATTTCGCCCTTATCACCTTGTTGAGTAACTGCTTCATTCCATGCGCTTTCCACATCATGAAAATTTTCGGTTTTAATAATTTTTTCTTGTCCATTGCTCAAATAGGCGATTTGGCTAATCCAAAAGGGTGTTGGCAAGAGTCGAGAAGAAGCAAAGGAATCAGGCAGCACCACGACTACGGGGCCGATTGCAGTTTTCTCGACTCCTTTGATAACGCCTCGTTGCTTCATCACGCCGATGGTTGAATCTCTCTCTGAACCCAAAGTTGGCGTGTATTTGATTGTTTTAGTTTCTGTTGAACCTGCACTCTTAACTTCAAAATCTAATTCACGACCAACGGCATCGCCGACGATTCGCTCAAGATCCGACAGTTCAAAAACACGGGTCCAATTGGAAGAAGAAGAATCTTTGACTCTCAAAACTTCATCCCCACGTTGAAAGCCCGCTTGCTCGGCAGGTGACCCACTTAATACTCTTTCCATGACAGGAATTACGGAGGGTATGCCCACCACATAAAGGTACGTGAAAACAAGAATGGCCAGGGCCGCGTTGAACAACGGACCAGCAAGCACCACTGCAGCACGAGCGTACAAAGGTTTGTTGCGAAAGCTTCGCGCTTCAAGTTCCGGCGGAACTTCTTCTCTGGGGTCTTGGCCAGTAAGTTTGACATAGCCACCTAATGGAAAAAGCGAAATCGCATATTCTGTTTCGCCACGTTTAAAGGTGAAAAGTTTTTTCCCCATTCCAATGGAAAACGTTTCGACTCGAACTTTGAAAGCTTTGGCGATAATGAAATGCCCAAACTCATGGATAAAAACGAGAACTCCCAAAAGGAGAACAAAACCTGCAATGTAGTAACCTGAATTGATAATTGATGCCATCGCCACACTTTAGCAGCCGATCCGAAACTTCAAAAGGCTTTCCGCCCTATGATTAGCTAAGTGAAAAGCATTTCATTTGAAATTAATGCAGGGGGTTAATCAAAATACTAGAAAAAGTAATAAATCAAGGGAATCGTGAGTGCAAAGCCATCAACGCGGTCAAGGATGCCACCGTGTCCAGGTAAAAGCCCGCCACTATCTTTGGTGTTGGACGCGCGCTTCATAAGACTTTCTAAAAAGTCAGACGCCTGAGCCAAAGGCGGGCAAACAAAACCTACCATTACACAAGTACTTAACCCTACGGGATCGCTAAAAGTGAACTTTAAAATACCCCAAGTGACGATCGCTGCTACCAGTGAAGCACCCCAACCCGAAAGTGCACCTTCGACAGTTTTGTTTGGGCTCAGTTTAGGCCACAGCTTGCGACGACCAAATTTTTTGCCACCAAAATAAGCACTGATGTCACCAAAGAAAATCACCATCAAAGCTAAAAATAGCAATTGCTCGCCATAGTGTTTGGTTCCCATGGGACTTGCCTTAGAGGCAAGAGGTCCGATGTACCCAAAAATAAAATAAACATAGATTTGCCCCAAAATAAAACGACAAAAAAGAGTCCAGTCCTCTTTGACGTCAGTTTCACGAAATTTCTTTTTAAAAAAGTGATAAATTCTAGGCTCAAAAAACATCAGAAAAAAAGTGCTAATCCACAAAACCAAAATCCAGGTCATCTCCGCTGGACGAGTGACAAATCCCACGCAGAACAAAATAAAAAGTGAGACATAACCAAAAGCTTGAAAAAGTGGACGGGTGTTTAATTGCATCATGCGCGAATACTCGCGCCATCCTTGCATTCCTAAAGCGAGAGCCACTAAAAAAATTACCCAGCGACCCATAACAAAAAGGGTGATCAAAGTTAAGGTGGCAGCGGTGACGCCCGAAACAACACGCGTTTTCAACTCAGGATTCATGGGCAAGATTTTCATCCTTTTGAATTTTTCTGAGTCTGGCATTTGCAGAAGTTTCATCACTGTGTCCAAAACGTCGTTTGCGCAGTCCAAACCATTCTAATGCCTTATGAAATTCCTCAGCGTTGAAGTCGGGCCATAAAGTTTCGGTCACATAGTATTCGGCGTAAGCCGCCTGCCAAATCATAAAATTCGAGCTTCTAAATTCGCCACTTGTTCGAATCACCAAATCCACATCCGAGTGCCCACCCTGATAGAGGTGTTTAGCAACAACGCTTTCATCAATGGTGGAACTTTCTAATTTTCCGCTCTTAACATCTTCAGATATTTGTCGAATCGCAGATAAAATTTCGTTACGTCCGCCATAGGAAACGCAAAAATTTAAGATCATTCCAGAATTGGTTGAAGTCATTTTGATGGTGTCTTGGACAATATCTAAAACCCGATCGGGCAATCTCTCGCGCTGACCGAGGACATTCACTTTAATATTGCCCTTCATCAACTCGTCACGCTCCTGGATCAAATAATCTCGAAGCAAATCCATGAGGACATTGATTTCATCTTTGGGGCGAACCCAATTTTCGGTCGAAAAACAATAAAGCGACAAAACCTGAACCCCGCTGAGTCGGGCGACATCGATAATGCTTTTAACGATGGAAGATCCTTTGGCATGCCCCAAGGAGCGATGGAAGCTGCGCTTACGCGCCCATCGACCATTGCCATCCATGATAATGCCCACGTGGGCAGGAATCTTCCGAGTTTCGCTCATACGGTCATGACGTCCTTGGTTTTGGTGTCTACAATTTTATCCACTTCATTGGTGTATTGGTCGGTTACTTTTTGAACTTGCTCTTGAAGTTTTTTAGATTGATCTTCCGAAAGCACTTTTTCTTTTTCTTGAGCCTTAACTACCTCATTAGCGTCGCGTCTCAAATTACGAATAGCAACTTTGCAATCTTCGCCAATTTTTTTAACAGTTTTTGCGATTTCTTTTCGTCGATCTTCGGTGAGCGCTGGTACACTCATCCTGATAATTTTTCCATCAATGTTGGGCGTCAGGCCTACATTAGATGCGATGATAGCTTTTTGAATCAAAGGAATGGCAGCTTGGTCCCATGATGCAATCTGTAAAGTTCGGGGATCAGGAATTGAAATCTGGCCCACTTGCGATAAAGGAGTAGGGGTTCCATAGTAATCGACTTTGATGTGCTCAATCAAAGCAGGTGACGCGCGACCTGTTCGAAGTTTCGAAAGATCAGCTTTCAATCCCGCAACTGCTTTTTCCATTTTTGCTTTTGTATCTTGTTGGATGTCCATTTTAACCTCTCTTAAAAAAGTCTGATTTATTTTTTTGAAGTTCCGTCAATAGAAACACGAGTTCCCACTTTTTGTCCCAATACGAGATTCCTTAGGGAGTTTGCTTGGTTCATATCTAGTACGACGATGGGAAGTTTGTTGTCCATGCACAAACTAATGGCGGTGGAGTCCATCACTTGTAAGCCTTTGTTTAAAACTTCGATATAACTCAACTCCAAAAACTTTTTTGCCGTTTTGTGTTTTTTAGGATCGGCGTCATAAATGCCATCGACTTTGGTAGCTTTTATTAAAATGTCTGCGCCAATTTCCATAGCTCGCAATGCGGCTGCCGTGTCTGTCGAAAAATAAGGATTTCCTGTTCCGGAAGCAAAAATGACAACTCGACCCTTTTCAAGGTGTCTCTCTGCCCTACGGCGAATATATGGCTCAACCACTTGATCCATTCGAATTGCGCTTTGAACACGCGTAAAAATGCCGTTTCGCTCCAAAGCGTCTTGCATTGCAAGCGCATTAATCGTGGTTGCCAACATGCCCATATAATCACCGGTGGCGCGGTCCATGCCTGCTTTAGATCCTGATAAACCGCGAAAAATATTTCCGCCGCCAACGACAATGGCGATTTGAACTCCAAGAGAAAGTATCGATCTGACTTCCTGTGCGATGTAATCTAAAACTTGGCTTTCTAATCCAAATTCCTTTGCGCCTGCTAAAGCTTCGCCGGATAGCTTTAAAAGAATTCGCCGATAAATGGGGCGAGTAGGAGTGGCAGCTTGGGCTTGAGCCACTAAGCTAACGCTATTGACAAGTTGATCATTGGAAACTTTGGAAGGGGATGGAGTTTTTTTGGAAGGGCTTTTTTGAACTTTTTTTGAAGACTTTTTTTTAACTTTTTGCATCTTGATCCCAACTCCAAAAAAGCCCACTCTAAAGACTCGAAGTCTTTGAGTGGGCGAAACAATTCAGAAACAATTAGTGTGTGAGTCCAGCTTTTGCGGCAACTTCAGCTGCAAAGTCTTCGGTTTTCTTTTCTAATCCTTCGCCCATTTCAAAACGGGTGAATTTTAGAATTTTGACCGGAGTTCCAATTTTTGCAGAGACGTCTTTGACAATATCTCGAACGCGTTTGGAGGGATCTTTGACAAATTCTTGATCAACTAAACAATTTGCGTCGTAGTACTTCGAAACTTTACCTTCGATAATTTTTTGAACAAACTGCTCAGGTTTTCCACTTTGCAAAGCTTGTTCGCGAGCAATTTCTTTTTCACGATTCAAAACATCCGCAGGAACTTCGGCGGAATAAAGGTAAGAAGGTTTATTGGCACAAACATGCAAGCACATATCTTTAATGAAATCTTTGAATTCAGTTTTAGATTGCGCTTCTGCATTGGGGCACTCAACATTTACCAATACTCCAACTTTTCCACCCATGTGTAAATAAGTTCCTACAGCTCCTTCAGTGGCGTCAAAACGAGAAAAGCGACGAAATTTTAAATTTTCGCCGATTTTTGCCACGAGATCTTGCAAAACTTCTTTGACTTTTTTGGTGGAATCCTTAAAGTAAGTTTGTTCCATCAAAGCGGTTTCAGCCGTAGCGCCAGCGTCTTCTAAGCTCATGAACTTGGGATTTTTTATCGCAACGTGTTTTGCCATGTCTGCGACAAAATCTTTGAAGACCGCATTTTGGGCCACAAAATCGGTTTCAGAATTGATTTCGATGACTGCAGCGTATTTGCCTTCTTCGGTGAAAGCTCCTACGAGTCCTTCGCTGGCAAGGCGTCCAGCTTTTTTAGCTGCGGCGGCAAGTCCCTTGGTGCGAAGCCAATCTACAGCTTTTTCAAAATCACCACTGGTTTCGGTAAGCGCTTTTTTGCAATCCATCATTCCAGCGCCTGTTTTGCTACGGAGTTCGTTTACTGACTTTGCGTCAATTGTTGCCATACTCACTTTTCCTTTTCCTCAACTTTAATATCAGCGGTAAATCTATTCTTCAGTTTTTTCGCTCTTAGTAGTGGGTTTGCGGCGAACGTCTACAGTGCGACCTTCACGATCAGTGGTGGTTGACTGTGGACGGTTCTTTTCGCGAACTTTGGGATTTTTTAAATCATGTTCAGCTTGAATTTTTGCTTCGATTTCGCGTTTATCTTGTAGCGAACGAACTTTTTCTTCGAAGTTTTTTGCACCATCTAAAACGGCTTCAGCAATCGATGAAGCAAAAAGTTTAATGGACTTCAAAGCATCGTCGTTGCCAGGGATAATCAAATCAATGACGTCGGGATCGCAATTTGTATCGGTGATTGCAATAACAGGAATTCCCAAAGTTCTCGCTTCAGCAACCGCGTTGTGTTCTTTGTGGGGATCTACAACAAAAATAGCACCAGGGACTTCAGACATTTGACGAATGCCGCCTAAGTTGGTGAGCAAGCGATCATATTCCTTTTGAATCACTGAACGTTCCTTGTTGGGCAATTGGTCGAATGCGCCCGAGTCTTTTTTCTCTTGGATTTTTTCAAGGGTGGTCAAGCAGCCTTGTATGGTTGTGAAGTTGGTCAAAGTGCCACCCAACCAACGTTCGGTAACATAGGGACAACCACAGCGCTCAGCTTGTTCTTTAATCACGTCACGCGCTTGAGCTTTGGTTCCAACAAAAAGAACTTTTTTCCCTTGAGCAGACATTTCGGTCACGCGCTTTAACGCATCTTTTGCGAGTGTGACCGTTTTTTGGAGATCGATAATGTAAATTCCATTTCGAGCGCCAAAAATGTAGGGCTTCATTTTGGGATTCCATCGGCTCGTTTGATGGCCAAAGTGAACTCCAGCTTCTAAAAGATCTTTCATGGTAACTGTTGCGGGCATATATAGAACTCCTCTCAAAGAATCCGGGTTGTTGTCCTCCGCCGAAGCTGCGAAATCACTTTTTGAGCGATTTCGACCCGTTTCTCCGAATTTGTTAAATAACAGAAATCGGCGTGTGTAATTAGGGTCGGGATGCTACACTTTTTAGTGGTGGTATCAAGTGAAAAAGATTGAGAAACTTGAAAGTTCGAAGCCTCGAAAAACTTCCAAGAAAATCACTCCCCAATTTTTAGAGTTTTCTATTCCCGAAGGCTATCAAGCCGTCTTGGCGGGCGAAATCGACATTGAAGAGCGACTCAAAATACTCCCCTCAGAACCTGGAATTTATCTGATGAAAGATGAACTGGGGAACGTGATTTACATTGGAAAAGCCAAAAATCTTCGCTCTCGTGTACGAAGTTACTTTCAGGATTCCGCGGATCATTCAGCAAAAACCTTGCATTTGGTGAGTAAAATCAAATCTTTCGACCTCCTTCAGAGTCCGACAGAACTTGAAGCCTTGATCCTAGAAAACGAGTTCATCAAAAAATATAAGCCTAAATACAATCTTCGACTAAAGGACGACAAGAGCTACCCGTTTATCAAAATTGATCGCTCTCATGAATTCCCGAGGGCTTACATTGCAAGGCGTCAGATTTTAAATGATGGGAACGATTATTTGGGGCCTTTTCCAGCCTCGGGACTTTTGCGGATTGCATTGCACACAGCTTCGAAACTTTTTCAAATTCGTGATTGTCGAGACCATGAATTCGCAAATCGAAGTCGGCCCTGCATTAGCTTTGAAATGGGAACTTGCAGTGCACCTTGTGTGTTGAAAGTTAGTAAAGAGGTGTACGCCAAACAAATCGATGAGTTTACGAGATTTTTGAAAGGCGAAAACCAAGATCACTTTTTAGAATCTTGGCGAAATGAAATGGAAACATCTGCCGATGCCATGGATTTTGAAAGAGCAGCTAAGTTAAGAGATCGTATTCAAGCTGCAGAGAACATGCAGCGCTATGACCAGCGAGTGACGTCGCTGAACCAAAATTCCAACCAAGATGTTTGGGCGCTTTGGCCGCCCACTCATGAAGAAAGACTTCAAGCAGATTTTCTAGTCGCGCAAGTTCTTCATGTTCGTGGGGGTAAGCTTTTAGCTTCGCTTGCTTTTAGCGCCGAGCTTTTAGAGACGCAAATTGAAGAAGAATGTTTGACGCCACTTTTGTTGCAGTTTTATCGCAAACACTCTTTAACAAATGAAATTCTTTTACCCGATTCTCCGCTTAGCGCCGAGGATCTGGATAATCTTTCGCGTGCCTTAGTTCAGCTAAGTCCAAAAATTGTCGACTCACACGATTCTCCTGAGTTTGCTGAAGGTGTGGAAGGAATGAGTCCGATTTTAGGAGTGGCAAGTTCTAAAAATGAAAGTCTCGCATTGTTTGAAATGGCCCAGTCAAATGCCAAAGCTCATGCAGAAGAATTGCGCAAAATCCGCGTTAAAAAAGCTGACGCTCTTCAAGAAATTGCGGATCTTCTGGAACTTGAACAGCCTCCGCGAAGAATGGAATGTTTAGATATTTCCAATATGCAGGGAGAGGCTAATGTTGCCAGTTGCGTAGTCTTTATAGACGGGCAACCTGACAAATCGGAGTATCGTCATTACAAAATTCAGGGAGTCGAAGGGCAAAATGATTTTGCCTCAATGAAAGAGGTAATGATTCGGCGTTATGGAAAGCCCGATTCCCCAAGACCAGATTTATTGGTGATCGATGGTGGACGAGGACAAATTTCGGCGGTTTGCGAGATTTTAAAAGAGTTGGGATTTCGTCTTGAAGTCGTAGGGCTTGCAAAAGCTCGCGTGAAAAGCGATTTTAAATCCTCAGAGGTAGAAAGCAGTGAAGAACGACTTTTTTTGCCGAACCAAAAAAATTACATTCGAATTAAAAATCCCGCAGCTCTTAAACTTTTAACTCATATTCGAGATGAAGCCCACCGATTTGCCATTGAGTTTCACCGCGTTAAGCGGAGTGAAAATCGTGGTTTATAAAGTTTTTTAGCGCTTAGGAGCTGCTAAGAGTGAAAAAGCTTCTTGATCCCCGCTCCACGATCCACTTAGTTAGCCTCAGCATGAAGTTCCGAATGCAACAAAGGTTCTCCTCTTTGATGATTTCTTTGTTGTTATTCTTTGGATGTTTAGTGACTCTCGGAATGAGTCATTATCAAGAAGCCTACCGCTTAGAAAATCTCTCCGAAAAAAATCATCGAATGAAAGTTTACCAATTTCTCAATTCGCAGGGATATCAAATTTCCAGCGAGAAATATTTTTATCAATTGTGGGATACTCTAAAAGAAGCCTCGCATTTGTTCGAGATCGATTTTGAAACATTGCTAAGTTTAGGTCTTATTGAAAGTGGATTAAATGCTCGGGCAATTTCTCCCAAAGGCGCTCAAGGGGTGTTTCAAATTCGCCCAAGCACCGCAGAGGCATTTTGGAAGGATTTTCAAATCAAAAGTGGCGCATTAGGTTTGAGTAGATATCAAAATCAAAGTTTTTCGAGTGTCAGTTTGGTAGATACACGAGTCAGTATCTATCTGGGGACTTTTTATCTCGCACATTTAAAATCGATTTTTCAAGATCGAACGCATTTGGCTCTGGCTGCTTATAATGTGGGACCTAGTGCCCTTCGAAAGTCTTTGAAGCAGGGAGAGATGCGCGGGCGTGACTATATTTCTCGAGTGTATCAAATGCGGCGACAAATTCGGGCGCTGCGTGAGAAACCTTCTCAAAGTTTAGCTGCAAAAGTGGTGGTAGCAGATTCCCGCTTTTAAATTGAAAAGTTAAGACGCAATTGTTTTGTGAAATTGATTCAAACGCAATGCGATATCTTCTAACTCGTCACCTTTAAATGCACCTAACCAGTCGAGCAGCACGAACTGATTGTTTTTAAGTTTAAGTCGTAAAAACAATCTTGGGGCAGTATTTTGCTCGTGCGACTGGTCGTCGCGGGGGACCATGTCCTTGGGCAGTTTGGGGCTTTGAATTTGCCGCAGCCTCAGTTCTTCTAATTTGAGCTGAGCAAATTTTAACAAATGGGGAAATTTTTTTACCCATTCATTTTGTTCTTGGAGAGTTTGGTTTTTAAAATGCTGCACGTGCTCGGTCCACGCTTTTAAGGATTCGATAACTTCAAATTCCAAAACTTGCGAAAGTGGAACTTGGAAGAGTCCTTTTTCGCTGAATGGTACTGGCCAAATTCGGAGAGTGCCCTTGCTCTTATCTAAAGTGCAAGTAAAGGGGTAAATGAGATTTCGAATGGCTCCAACTACGATAAACACTCCCATGAGAAAAAACAGAATTCCAAACATCCAAAACATCCACAAGTGATGAGATTTGAGCGATCTAAAAAAACCATCGGGCGATGCAACTACGGTGTAAAGGATAAAAAAAATGCCAAATGAAAGTGCCAAAAGGCCCGCTAAAAATCCTGATATGTAAGGGCGTTTGCCTTTGATTCGCAGCCTTTTACCGGGATCTTCTTTAACGACAAATCCACGCATGACAGCTAAAAAATATTTCTAAAAACGTGAATATAATTATGGATAGTCCAAATTGTGATGACAATAAGTGCAACCGTTTGAAGCAAAACTGCCAGCAGTCGCGATCGGTAAAATAACTCAAATGAACGGGACTGTAGACGAGGGGGTTTAAACTCGGAAGTTCTGTAGGTCCTGACAAAAGTATCGTTGGTTGATAAACGGCGATGGCGCCACTTTAAATAAAAGATCCTGAAAAAATTTTGTAAACTTGTGAGCATTATTTTTTGCCAACTGATTCACGGGTGGTTTTAGAAGCCAAAACCTTTTTCAAACCGTAATTAGTAATTATACGTGGCTCCTCCCATAAAACTGATGTAGTTACCGCGACGGTCGAGTTCTCCAAAAAACTCGTTACCAGTAGACCAAAAGATCAAATGGTATCGGAGGTCGATCCCCAAAAATAAACGTTTGCGATAGACGTCAAACTCAATTCCCCCGCCAACATTAAAACCAAAACCTGTGGAGGCAACCACGGCTCCTGCGGCATATTTACTAGCCAAATCGCCTAAGCCGTCGGTAACTGGGATGGGACTCGTTGGACTGGCTTCACTGCGAAAAACGATTTCTCCATTAAAAGCAAGATAGGGATTCATTGTCGCCAAGCCGCGAGCCAAGCGTTCTTGATCAAACCCGTATCGCAAACCCACATAAAACGGCACGGTGTTCATTGTTAGAAAAAGATCAATGTTAGCTGTTTTCGTGTTGGATTCTGTATATTTTCCGGTGTGCTGGGCAAAGCCTGCACCTAGTTCAGCCGCCCAAACTTTATCAAAAAAGAAAATAAACTTGGCGTTGCCACCAAAAGAGGGAGAATATGCCGTCCCTAATCCGCCTGTTAAAATGTGAGTGCCAAGCTGAAAATTCGCTTGAAAATAACGTCCAAAAATTTCGTTCACTTCCATTTCAAGCTCAACAGGATCGCCTGTGAAAGCTCCAAAATCTTCGTAACTATCCTGCCCTTGCTGAGCGATTGCAGGCATGGCGTGAAATCCTGTGATAAGGGCGATTAAAAAAACGATGAATATATTACCCAATTTCAACAACACAACTTTTGCTCCCTTAAATTTTCTCTTTAATTTTCCCTTTGATTTTACATTCAATTTAGAAATAATAATGGAATCCACTAAAAAAGACAGTCCTGATTCGACTAGATGTTGGAGATTCCATTCGCAGCCCACTTCCTAACTGAATTCCTAAATTAGGGAGGCCTGATAGATAGACATTTGCCATTCCGCCTGCTTCAAAAAAGAAACCCGAGCTTGAAGTCCCTTCACTTGCCCCTTGATTCATAAGGCCTCCACCCAAGTAAACCGAGTAATCCAAAGATTCTTCAATAAAAAGGTGACGATTAAATCGAGCTCCAAGACTCAGCGAGTTAGAGTTTTGAAGAGTGTCTATGCCCATCATGCCTTCCAACGATGAGGCTTTGTCCATTTGCCATTCGACAGAAATTTGTGGAGAAGAAAATCCTGGCCCAATGTTGGTGACCCCGATTCCTATGTGAGCGACTTGCACTTTGGCATTGGTGAAGTCGACTAGGCCTAATGTTGATAAAATAAGAATTACGATGCTTAGCGCAAAATTTTTAAAGATTTTTGTAAAAGTGAAAGTTTTCGACCAGGTGGCTGTCAATTGCATGGACTCATGATACCTTCTTTAGCCATGTCTGACCATGTTGCATTAGAGATAAAAGTTCAAGAATACACAAACAAGATTAAATGGCTGTTGCTGGGAATTGCCGGAATTGGAATTCTAGGAGGAGGCTATTTGCTTCTAGAGCGGCAGTCTGAAAAGCAGCAAAATGATGCTTTCGCAGCTTTTTATGTGGCCGAAAAAATCGAAGAAGATGCCATGAAAGCGGAAGTAGAGTCGACGAAAGAAACCGCTACTGAAAAGGATAGTGCCAAAAAAACAGTTCCCAATTCTGCAAAGACACCTAAGGATTCTTTTTATGAAATTGCAAAAAGTTGGGACGAAAGCAAATTGAAGCCTTATCTGGAAGCTTTGGAAAAAACGGAAACACAATATCCTAAGAGCATGGCAGCAACTTTGGCTCATTTACGCCATGGAAATCTCTTTGTGCATCTTGGACAAATGGATAATGCTGAAAAACATTTTAAAAAAGTGGCCAGTGATTTTAAACCTAAGAACGAAGAATCCGCTATTTTTTTAGCGATTGCCTATGAAGCCTTAGGTTCGATTTACGAACAACAAAAAAAATGGGACCTTGCTTTAGGAAATTTTCAGTCCGCTGAGAAAGTTTCGCAAACTCCATTAAAGCCCTTGGCGCTGCTAGGAATGGCACGAGTTTACCAAGCTCAAGGCAAAGTTGAAGACTCTCATAAAATTTTTGATCGGGTGATTTCCGAATTCCCCAACTCTGATTTCGAGAAACGTGCCAGAGCTTTAAAATTTTTACCCTCACAAGGTTAATTGATGAATAATTACTTCGCTAAAAGATTTGTTTTTGCAACGCTCCTGAGTTCCTTGGGTGCTTGTGCCAGTTTTTCTCCACCTGCATCATTGAAGCTAAAATCTTTCCATGAAAAAAAAGAACTAGAAATTTCGTATTTGAAATCCTTTAAAACCGTCGAGAGTGCGGAATTGGGTTCGCGCGAAATGCTTCGGCCTGAACTTGCGAATTCTTGGCAATGGCGCAGACGAAATGCCGTTGGTTCTCCTCAGCAAAGTTGGATCAGTCCCCAATTTATTGGTGGAGACGATGTTTTACTTTGCACCGTGGGTGGCGGGATTTCAGTCGTAGATTTAAAAAGTGGCGCGGCTCGGTGGAAAGTTGAAATCCCCGTGGGTGTTGCATCCCAACCGTTTTTGCTGGGATCATTTGTTTTTGTTGCCGGCTTAGACGGATGGGTACGTAAACTTCGCATGGACACTGGGCACCAAGAATGGGCGAGCCGTATCAGTTCCGAATCCACGGGCGGTGTAACCGTCAATGGTGGAAAAGTTTTTGTGAGTTCAGCTGATGATTCACTTTGGGCCTTGGATGAAAAAACAGGGAAGTCCATGTGGTCCTATCGAAGGCCATCGCCGCAGGGTAACGTTTATTGGTCCTTAAAGGGGGCATCAGTTCCACATATGAGTCCCGATGGCAGTGTCATTTACAGTGGTTTTAGTGACGGTTATTTTGTCGCGTTGGAGAGTAGTTCGGGCAATACGGTTTGGGAAAGAAATTTTGATCGCGCGGGTCGCTTCAAAGATGCGGACCAGCCCTTTGTGTTGTCACAAGATGGAACTCTTATTTATTTGCCTCTAGTGGATGGGGACCTCTTAGTTTTGAAATCCAAGGATGGAAGCAGTCAATGGTCCGTATCAGGGGCAGGCGCATCGGTTCCTTTGTTAGATGAAAACGAAGGTGCTCTATACACTTCAAACTCTGATGGTTCCCTGCTTAAAGTGGATTTAAAATCCGCAAAAATTATTTGGGCGACGAGCTCGATGAAAGCGTTTCATACTCAGGCACAGGCTGTGTCCTCTCGTTTTGTCTCATATTTGAATTCCGAAAAAGGTTTGCAATTTGTAGATCGAAAAACTGGTGAAATTGTCAGTGAAGTTTATTTGGGCCGCACGCACATTGCCCCGCCGGCTTTTGATGGTGCGCGCTTGGTCGTGCTGAGTTCTAGAAATCATGTCATTGTTTATAAAGTCACGGATCGCCAGATTTAAGCAGATTTGAAATGTCTGATCCTCATTTCCTCGACGAAAAAGCAGTGGCTAATCCGAAACTTTGGACGCTAGACTGGGTGGGGGGGAAACTGTCAAACGAGCCCGAGTTTTGTTCACATTTTCAGCCTTCCAGTCGCCCCATTTTTGATCTGGCTTCTCTCACAAAGATTGTGGTGACCGGCACCTTGATGGCAGAGCAGTTTGCACAAAGTTCTCAAACACTCAATGAGTTTTTTAAAACTCGACTTATTGAAGAATTGCCAATCCTAAAAAACACCTCGCTTCATGATGTCACCGTTGGACAACTTTGGGAGCATCGAAGTGGTCTACAAGCGCATCGATTGATTTTTTCAAAACAGCGTGAAAACATTTTTACACGAGAGCAACGCTCTCAACTTTGGCAGAGATTTTTTGAAGAAATGCGTATCGAAAAATTAAGTCCCGAGAAAGGCGTTGTTTATAGTGATTTGGGATTTATTCTGCTGGGAGCTTGGCTCGAGAAGCGCAGTCAGAGCACATTAGAAAAACTTTTTGAAGATTGGAAACATCAACATCATCTAAATGTCACAGCGCCAACCTTAAGATTTGGAGTGGATCCCTCGCACATTCAGCGAGTTCCTCCTACGGAGTCGCGCCATCCCGTTGCCGAAGTGAATGATGATAATTGCTTTGCTATGGGCGGGGTGAGCTCACATGCGGGGCTTTTTGGAAGTGTTGATGATCTTTGGTCGTGGTTAAGGGCGTTGCAGGAGTGGAGCATGAGAATTCCCAAGCTGAATCTTGAATTTTTAAATCTCAGGTCAAATTTTGATCGCTTCCATGCTGGATGGGATACCCCAACTCGGAGCTTGGGAAAAAGTGAAGTGCCAGCCTTGCCATCTCAAGCAGGGCGACTGGCGCCACACGGCACCTTGGGGCATTTGGGCTTTACCGGAACCGCGCTTTGGTGGAATCCTAAGACCCTTCAAGCGGGTGTTTTGCTCTCAAACAGGGTTCGTCCTAACGATTCCACACAATCTCGATTAGTTATCCGAAAGCTTCGAGAAGAGTTTTTTTCAGAAATATGGCAGAATAAAGAGCTAGGGGGAGAAGCTTGGAAGCTCATTCTGAATCAAAACTTAACAATGGGGATTTGCGATCTTTAAAAAACTGCTGGGTTCATTTTGTCGCCATTGGGGGCACGGGAGTTGGAGCATTGGCTGCACTCTTGCAAGATCAAGGAGCCATCGTCACGGGAAGTGATGGTCCCCTCTATCCTCCAATGAGTACTTTTTTGGCCTCACGAAAGATTCCGATGAAGACAGAATACTCTTCTCTCAATTTGGAGGGTGCAACCTGGGGATTGAAATTTGAATTTCCCCAGATCGTCGTGGTGGGAAATGCGATTTCGCGCAGCAATGTGGAAGCCATGCGGGTGGAAGAATTGTTGGCTCTTCAAAAAATAAAACGCATGAGTCATGCCGAAGCACTTGCGGAATCTGCGATAGGTGACCGCAAAAGTTTAGTGGTGGCCGGCACTCATGGTAAAAGTACCACAACTTCAATTCTCACTTGGGCGCTGGAGTCTCTTCACAAAAATCCTGGATTTTTTATCGGTGGACTTCCTAAAAACTTTGAATCTGGCTGTCGCCTCGGAACTGGTAATATTTTTGTTTCGGAAGGTGATGAGTACGACACGGCCTACTGGGATAAAGAATCAAAATTTCTTCATTATCGGCCGCACTGGGTTTTGTGCACGGGGATTGAGTTTGATCACGCGGATATTTTTAAAGATTTGCAGGCGATTGAAAAAATGTTTGTCAAATTAAGCGCAAAAACCCGCGAGGGATTTTTGCTGATTGATTCAGATTCCTCTCCTAAGCCCGCTTCCACAGAAGTGTTGGCAGCTGCCATTCGCGAAAGAGGGTTAAAGCTTTTTCGATATGGAAAAAAAAATGGCTCTGATTTTCAGCTCCTTTCTTGTCAAGCTACGCCTATTCAAAAAAGTACACTAGGGACAAAGATCCTTTTCAAATCTCAAAAATGGGGCTCGGTGGAATTATTATCTCCTATGACTGGCGAGCACAACGCATTAAATCTTTGTGGTGTCCTTGGACTCCTTATCGCGAGTGGCGAACTTGACAAGCCGGAAGAAGCGCAAAAATTCTTGTCCTCCTTCCAAGGTATCAAGAGACGACAAGAAGAAGTTTTTGTTTCGGATGAGCTCATTGTGATCGATGATTTTGCTCATCATCCAACGGCCATTCGAGAGACAGTTGACGCCATCAAAAGTCGATATCCGACTTCGCAAGTTGCTGCATTTTTTGAAGCCCGCTCTGCAACGTCGTCTAGACAGGTGATGGCAGATGATTTTGCAAAATGTTTTGACAACGCGGATGCGTTGTTTCTTTCTCCTCCTACAAAACTCAACATTCCCGAAGCCGAAAAACTTGATGTGTTTTCGCTCATGGAATCGATTAAAGCCCGTCCAGAAAATCACGGGAAATGTTTTGTTTTGAATAAAGAAAATATGGCTTTGGTGGAAGAATTTCGAAAATGGCGGATTTCTTTAAAATCACAAAATAAAAAGCAAGTCGTAGCACTGGTGATGAGTAATGGACCCTTTGGTGGAATACATAAAATTTTGGCAGAAAAAGGATAATGCATTTATGCTGAGTTCTTTAAAAGCTAAAGAGCTTAACAATCGCTCAGGTCAGGCTTTTATTGAATACATACTTTTTTTAGTCATTGTTGCTGCGGTGGTGATGGGCGTTCTTAGGCCAATCATGACAAGAAAGATGAATGAGATTCAAGAGACACTGCGTGCCCGTGCAAGTGCTGTCATTTCGCAAACCCAATTGGGAATTCCTCATTCCTGGTTTTTTGCTAACTCCGGTGGCGATTTTAATGGTATTGGGAAAAGAATTTCGGATGCACAAAATGCTGCTGACAGCGTTGGTGGTGGAGGCGGTGGCGAGGGGCCGAGCGACAGTGGTGGTCCGGCTTCGGGTCCCGGTAAAAAGAATGGTCCTTCAGGCGGAGGACCAGGGTCGAGTTCTGGGCCCAATACGTCCACAGGAAATAGTCCAAATATCAGTTCCAATCGGGGTTCAAATTCAAGTTCTAGCTCGTCGGACGAGTCCGAAACGGAAAGTGAAGAGCCCCAAAGTAGTGACAGGCGCGATCCTAAACGCAGTGGTGGCGGGGGTGGAAATCAAGGATTTGGTGCAGACGGCGAAGAAGCTGAAAAGGAAAAAGAAAGCACCGATCTTTCCGTCACAGGTGAAGAGGCAGGCGAAGAAGGAGATTCGGGCTCTGGGAAGAAAATGAAAGCGCAGGAGAACGCAAAGAAAGAAATTCGTGGTCGCCAAGGCTGCGGAGACGTGAATATTTTTACAATTTTAAAAATTGCAGCCATTCTGATTATTATATTTATTGCTGCGGCCGTTGCGATTTCGGGTCGCGGCAACAAAGGTTCGGATTAAAAAAACAGTTTTTTTTGTCGAGCGCAAACTTTGTCACTTTCGTCTAATAAGTTGACAATTTTTGTCACTGTGAAATATCGAATTTCCCAAGCTACTGCATTTCTTCGCTCTTATTTGCTGACAGTGTCCAAAGTTTAGACACTGTTTTTTTGTGAGATCATTTTTTTTTCGTGCATTTTTTTTCGCACTCTGAAGTGTGCGAATTTTCTTTGTGTGCTGCAGCAAATTTGTGTATCTAGATGGCGAAAGAAAATTTGAAATAAAAAATTTTGAATTACGGCCTTTCATCATTCAGGAGGAAAAAATGAAAAAAGCCACCGTCCCAACCATGAGTCTCAAAGTCACCAACAACATTTATCCAATGGCTCTGGCGCTTTTTTGTTTGAGTGTAAGCTCAACAGCTTTTGCTCAGCTCATCACGATTGATGAACCTGCTCGAAATTCTCAAAATGGAAATACTCAAAATCAGGATTTGCTTGAAGAAGAAGTATTAGACGAAACCCTACCCTCTAATCAAGAAGGGATGCCGCAAACTCAAGGACAACCTGTTCAGGTGTCGGCTCAAGCTTTACGCACTCAACCTCGATTGCAGGCAAACACACAAGTGAGCACGCAACCTGTTGGCGTTTCCGCCGGAATGGCTCCTCAAGCAGCGACCCAAGTTCCCCAAGGTTATGCAATTCAAAGTTCCGCCCCAACTTATACCGATCCAAATGCCGGAATGGCAGTGAGTGGTGCATCAACAGGTGTGGGTGGAAATAATCCTGGCAATGCAAATACGGGTGGAGTGCAAGTTCAAAATGTTCATGTCACCGCAACTCAGGAACAAAAGGCCGAAAATTCCTCAGACCTTTTGAAAAAAGTTCGCGGTATGAAGGAAGGCGAAACCAACCAAATCGCTTTAGACAAAATCGAAGAAGAGCGATTAGAGCGTGAATTTATGTTGCGCGGAAAAGTGAACGATCTTTTCCAAAATGGTTCTTTGAACGATCAAAATGCTCAAAACCAAATGCCGGTTCAAGGTTATCAAAATAACTATCAAGCAATGCCCGTGCAAATGGCTCCCACCACTATTCCTGTGGCTCCTGTTGGATCCTCACTGGAAGAAAGTGTAGATCTTGAACCTGCAAAAAGTAAAAAATCTGATCTCGGTGCAAGTTTAGATTTGAAGTCAAATTCTTTCAAAGTTGTTCCGATGGGCGGATATCGTTGGTTCGAAAATGACAATGCAGAATACGAAGCTCAAAATATGGGTTTTGGAGGCGTTGGTTTGGAAGGCGCATTGACCAAAAATATTTCTATCGAAGGAAGTTTTCTTTATGGTCGTGACGAATTCAACTATCGCGGCGCAATGGCGTATAACAGTTATGCAAACACTGGGTATTATGCCAATGGTTATTACAATAATGGATACAACTCCTATAACGTGAATCCCCTTTTAGCTCCCCGTAGTCGCGATAGCTTTGAAGTCAATGGTGCGCTCAAACTGGGTGCTGATATGGGTTCCGTTCGTCCCTACGTATTGGGTGGTATTGGCGGGATTATGCAGAAGTACAACATCGATGACAGCTATACGACCGAGTATCTCGCGCAAATTGGTTTGTCACGAAGCACAAATAACGTTGTTGGAAACTTTGGAGCCGGAATGGATTTTGGCTCGCAATCGTCTTCGCTTCGCGTGGGCGCTCGATTTGATTACCAATCTTTTTTTGCGGGTGACTACACCGAAATGCAAAGAATCTTTGGTGATATCTCCAATCGCTACCGTGTGATTGGCTCCGTTCAAATGGTTTTCTAGTCTTTGGATACAGGCGCCTAGACTTTGACGCAATAGCTACAATTTTTTATTTCGGTTATGATCGGTTTTGTTGTGGTGAGGTGGTTTCAATTTTTCTCGCTTTTATTTTTGATGTTGGCCTATCCACGTGTTTCGCTTGCTAAGGATTTTCCAGAAGAACAAAATCGCAAAGTATGGGATCGAGATTGTGTTGATTGGCCAATTTCATTGCCTGGTCAAAACATTGGTATTGCCGAAAAAAATCCCGCTATTGTTATTGAAAAGGCCGATGGTGTTTACCGAGTTTTTGTAAAGATGTTCTTTCAAGCAGAGCTTGGAGAGTCTTTTGAAGAGTTGTATCAATCCGTCGAAAAACTAGTCTTGCAAGGTGCTCCTTATCCTCAGTGGGTTCTCCCTGGCATTAACGACAAGACGGGCGGAGGGCGCTATTTTGTGAACGTCGATGGGCTCGTAGTACACGATATTGAAATTCAAAAACATTTTGCGCTCACCGGACCTTATACCTTTCAGCTCCTTTGGTTTAAACGCTCTGGCGTGACAACCGTTGAACTTAGGCGAGACCGCGTTCCGTGGCCGGATTGCCCGCTTTTTAAAAATCTTTTGCAAAGTGAAAACATTTCTCCCAAAACGATTATGGATCGCGCAGTCTATAGAATGACTCCTCGCCCAGAAATCCTCGAGTATTTGATAGGGGAAGTGTATTTTTTACCACATCGCAAAACTCAGAAGGTTGAACTTCGTATGCGACTTGTTACCAAACCGTCGCGCTTTGTTTACCAACTGATGCCAGAAAGCATGATGCGCGGCGAAGTAGAAATCCGCGGAAAAAGAATTTTTCAAAATCTTTTAGATCTTAGAAGGAACGCTCGCGGTTTACAGGCGTCCAGCTCTTTTGTGCCCATTGGTGCGAAAGGGGGCCAATCTCCAAACTTGGCACCGAAATCACCGCCAAAGGAGCGGGCAAAGGGCTCAAAGGGTAAGTCTCGTTAAAAAATCTTCGTAATTCTAGCAGTGCTCTAATTTTGTCAGGTGCGCTTTCGGCCCAATCCAAATTTGTGGTGATTTTTAGTTTTTTTACTTCGTCGATTTCAGGAAAAGCGGGGGCCAAGTTTGATGGACCCATGTGAATGACTTCCAAAACTTTCACCTGAATTTCGCTAAATTCAGGATTTAAGACCTTCAGTTTCCACTGGGATTTCCATTCGCTTATATGGCGACTTCGCGAATCAAATTCTAAATAATAATATCTTAAGCTGAAGTCACGTTTCCATGGGGTTAAGTAATAAACTTCCTGTGAAAGGCCAGTTGGGCGAATCACTTTTTCAAACAATGATCTTGTTTTTAACCAGTCGCGTAATTTGACTTCAATCACTTGAAAGTTATCGGGCACTTTGACACTAACAGAGCCGTCATACTCGAGGCTTTGAGGATGGCGGAGCCCATATCGAGCGCAACCCGAGAAATGCGTCAAAATAATGACGGCGAATGCAAAATAACATCGGTAGAAGCGCAGATACATGACTTAAACTCAAGTATACTCATTTTGTTATGGATATGGCACTTGTTGCAGTCGTTTTTTGCCTTATTTTGAGTGGATTTTTTTCGGCCTCCGAAACGGCATTAGCATCGCTTGGAAAACTTGAACATCAAGGAATAATTTCAAAAGGCGGATGGCGCGCCAAAATGATTCAAATTTGGCTTCGTGATCCCAACCGTGCAATCACCACAGTGCTCGTTGGGAATAATATTGTCAACACCGTGGCGAGCTCGCTGATTGCGTTGTGGTTGAGTCGGCGTTTTGATGAATTTCAAACTACCATCGGGATGGGAGTATTTACGGTTTCTTTCATTATCAGCTCCGAAATTATTCCCAAAGTTTTAGCGCGACATCATTCTTCCTTGATTGCTCCAGGAGCGATGCGTTTTTTACAGTTAACAAGTTACGCCCTCGCTCCTGTGGTTTTTTTGATTCACAAAACTTCAGCTGGCATTATTTATTTGATCGGAATTCGAAATCAAAATGTCAAACAAGTCATCAGCGAAGATGATTTGTCAGCTACTATCGAAATCGCGGCCAAAGAGGGCGGAATCGATCGCGAAACGGGAAAGGTGTTATCAAATCTTATCGATTTTCCAGATCTCAGTACCCGGGATATCATGACGCCGAGATTGAAAATTCAAGCAGTGAGCATTGCTTGGTCTTTGGAAGAAACCATGCGGTTCATCTCGAATGATGGGCATTCCCGTTATCCGGTGATTCGAAATAGTTTGGACGAACTGGTCGGAATTATTTTGGTAAAGGATCTTTTAGCTCATATTCAAAAGGGACCCTCTGGATCTTGGACTCGAGTGGTGAGACGTCCTTATTTCATATCTGAACTTTCACCCCTAGGAACAGTTTTGAGAGATATGAAAAAATGGGGCACCCATTTGGCGTTGGTGCGCAATGAAACCGGAGTGATGACCGGTCTTGTGACCTTGGAAGATTTGATCGAAGAAATTGTCGGAGAAATCCGTGACGAACACGATGATCCCGTTGATGCCGGCGGCGAACGCGCAATTGGCGGACCTATGTTGGTAAATGGAGAAATGCCAATTGTAGATTTTAATGAGCGTTATCAATGTGCGCTCCCAATGGATGTGAGTTATTCCACCGTGAATGGATACCTTTTAACTCGAACCGGCGGACAGATCCCGCCTGTAGGAACTTTGATTTTTGGTGACGAAGTCACATTTCGAATTCATTCAGTCTCTGATTCCGGAGTGGCGACAATCCAAGTGTTAAATACAGGACGCTTTCTTGGCAATGTTGATAGCGAAAACTAAAATGAACTTTCCGCTTAAAATATAATTTAAGTACCGCGCTTTTTCTTGATAAAATCACAATGCGCGTAAATCACATGACGATGGCCATGAACCTGAAACTTTAATTTTTTGGCCACTTCATTTTGTGTGTCCTCGATTCGCTCATCATGAAATTCAAAAATTTCTTGGCAATCAAGGCAAATAATATGATCGTGGTGATCATCGTGAGGGAGTTCGTACAAAACTCTGCCGCCCATATCTTGATGGGATTTCTCTAAGATCTCGGCGTCACAAAGCACTTTAAGAGTACGGTAAACTGTTGCCGCACCGATGCTGGAATCTATCGCTCTTACTTTTTCTACAATTTGCTGCGCATCCAAATGTCCGCCGGTTTGCAAAATGGTTAAGGCGATGGACCATCGTTGCTCGGTAAATTTTAATTGTTTGTCGGATAGAAAAACTTTTAATCGATTTTTGAGTTCGTTGATGAGCTCGGGATTTGAACTCTGAGTTTGTTTTTGCTTTTGTCTCCCGCACGGAAGAAGCATGGAAGGAATCAAGGTCACGGAGAAACTCCATCGTCAACAGATTGATTTCTGGAGTTCTGTCCTTTTTGTGAATCATTAGCAAAGTTTGAGAAATCAAAATCTTTGTAAGCATCACATCGTGAACAAAGCAAAATTTTGTCTCGTTCGCCCCGACCTAACAAATTTCTGTAATGAGCCAAAACTTCGCCATTCCAAACTTCTAAGGTATTTTGTTTTTTCAGATTACCAACCACCGCTCGCTCCGCCGAATCCCAGCAACAAAGGGTCACTTCGCCATTCACATAGATAAACATTTGGTCGAGGACTTTTAGGCAAGGTTTTTGAGGAGCTTTGGTTTGGAGTTCCCAGGGATAAGAATAAAGATCGGTAAATACGACTGGCACATCCAAAGCTTCCCAGTAATTTTTAAACTCAATTTGTTCGTCATCGGTGTTAGGCAGACGAATCATTCGAACTTCCAACTCTATAGGATGCTTTTCTTTTTTTGCAGTCCGAATAAACTGCGAGACATTTTGATACGTTTTATCGTAACTAATTCCTCGAGCTTCGTTAAAGGTTTCTTTGCGAATTCCATCAATCGAAAACCGAATGACATCCGTGCCGGCGTCAAGGAGTTCGCGACCTAGCTTTTCACTCACCAGTTCTCCATTTGTGTTAAATTCAACTTTGGCGGTAGAATCTTTTTTTATCAATCGCACAATTTGCGGCATTCGCTTATCGGCAAAGGGTTCATTTAAAATAAAAGGACGGTAGGTAATGCCATGCCCACTTGTTTCTTCGATAATTTTTTCAATCAAGGGCATTTCCATGAATAACGGACGGCGCGTAGCTTTTTTTTGGGGACAAAAATAACAGGTTGCCTGGCAAACAATCGTTGTTTCAATTTGCAAAAAACGAGGTGCCTTTTCAAAAGACCATCGGAGCATGTTTATTTTGCCAGTCCTTTCGCAATCACGTCGGCGCAGTATCTCGCAGCACCCCTCTGACTTTCAAGGTATTTCTGCGAGCGGAGCAGGGCTTTTGCGTAAAGGTTGTCTAAACTGAGTGTTGGATTGAAGAAATGCCCCAGATAAGCAGAAAAATGCCTGCTTAACTCTTCTGCGCTCTCACACGAAAAAACAGCTTTTTGGGAAATCAGAAATTCAGCCTCTGGGGAATTGGAAAAACGGGGTCCAAAGAAACAATTCAGCCCAGCTCCTATGGGCTCTAAGATGTTGTGTAGCCCTCCAGGTCCTGCTCCGATATAGGCAAAATTTCCTAAAGAATACAGCGCCACAAGGTAACCCATTTGATCCACCAAAAGGCATTGGGTAGATTCCAGTACGGAGCTACCATTCTTCACTAAGCTGCTTAGCAAAGTACTGTTATATCCAATACTTGCTAGCCTTTCTTGAAGTAGGGCGCTATGTTTTTCGCTCGTTTCATGAGGTGCCCAAATGAGAAAGGGCTTGGGAGATGAATGGGACTCTGGAAGTGTTTTGAGGGCCTCTATGATCATCTGCTCATCTGTCGGCCAGCTTGATCCAATTACCAAAATTGGCGCTTTTAGTTTTAAAACGTTTCTCCAATCCGGAGAAATCTTTTGGGATTCCTTTTGCGTTCTTTCCCACACGCTATCCACGCGAGTATCGCCACTCACGCAGACATTGTCCAAAAGTCGCTCACGATTGAAGCCCTTAAAGCGTTCAGCATCATTTTTGGAAACGGCAAAGATCTGCTCAAAGCATTGATACAAAGAAGTGTAGAAAACGCGCAAATACGATTTTTCGCGCTTTGAGGTGTCTCTCAGCGTTGCGGATACGAGATAGAGAGGCACTTTTTTAAGGTAGGCCTGGACAATGAGTTCGGGCCACAGATCAAACTTGCAAAAGAGGAGCGCTTTGGGCTTAAGAATTTGCAGGAGTTCCCTGACGCAAAAATAGGAATCACCAGGGTAGGGGAATAAAAGATCAATGGAATGCTCGCGGTTTTTCATAAAAAGGCTCAAGCTCGGTGAAAAGTAGCTCAAAGCAATTTTTAGTTCTTGGTTTTCATTCTTAAGTTTTTCCAATACAGGCAATACTTGTAAATACTCACCTACTGACGATACGTGGGCGTAAATACAGGCTGTATTTCGAAGCTGAATATCTAAACTGGCCTTCATTTTACGAAGTTTTAAAAGTATTCCCCTGCGTTCTTTTAAGCCAAGTGAAACTTTGGGGTAAAAAAAACTCATAACTTTCAGTCCCAATGAAAAAGTGGGGTACACAATTGCCCGGTAACAAAGCATCTGAAGTTTGAAAATCCTTCCAAATGGGGACTTTACGAAAAAGGGTGGGGCGTCTAGGCTTTCCAAGCAAGCTAATTCCTAATAAAGTCTTCTCCCAATGTCACCTAAGCCTCGAAAACTTCTCTTTATACGTTTGTCGAGTTTGGGGGATGTCGTTTTGGCTTCATCTGCCTTGCAGGCACCCCAGTTCGAAAAAGATGAAAAACATTTCTTAACGTCGGAAGAATATTCTTCTCTATTCCAAACTCATCCTTCAGTTTTTAAGCTGTGGACTTTTCGGCGTCGGAGTGGACTTCGCGCGTGGCTGGATCTCTGCCGATTTTTGGAAAACGAAAATTTTGACAAAATTTATGATCTTCATTCGAGTACGAGAACTTGGATTTTGAGAATTTTTTTAAGGCTTAGACATGGGCTTGGCTTACATCAAGGACCTATCTCTGAAATTCTTGTTTTAAAAAAATCGAGATTTTCGAATTATGGGCTTTTCTTGTTTAAAAAGTATTTCCCCAAATCGATGCTCGCCCCGTCATTGCTAGAACAAATTTCCCGTCTCACTCAGTCCACTAAAATCATCAAAGCCGACCTTCGACATTTAACTGATCCTGCCAAGAGTCAACCCACAAGAAGTAAAGCTCACATCGGACTCATGCCTTCTTCTCTTTGGAAGCAAAAAGAATGGCCTTTAAATAAATGGCTTGAACTTTGTAGAGCTTTGAAGGGGAGAGCGGATTTTGTAGTGTTTGGAACTCCAGCTGATGGTTTGTCACTTGAGTTAGAGAAGATTCTAAAAAGTGAAGGGTTGCTATTAGGTGATTCATTTGTAGGCAAAAATTCTTTGGATCAGGTGGCAAAAAAAATTGCCAATGCAGATCTCTTTATTGGAGTGGACACCGGTTTGTGCCACCTCGCACAGGCATTGAGTGTGCCCACTCTTGTTATTTATGGCCCCACCCACGAAAGTGCAGGCTATCCGGTGTGGGGGGTGAGAAGCCAAGCGGTTGGAAAGAAACTTTGGTGTAGACCGTGTGGGAAAACCGGCAAATATTGTGTGCAAATTCTTTCACCCTATAAATGTCTTCAACAGCTAGAATCGTTGGAGCTACTCAGTATTGTGAACACACATTTTACATCGAAAGCGGAGCTTTAATTCCCAAAATTTTTAAGCCATGTGCGAGAGATTTTTGAGTCAATTCACACAAGGTTAAAAGTTCCTTTAATTTTTCATAGGACTTCTCGTCCAAAAATCTGACCTTGTGATAGAGCTGATTAAAAGCTTTTGCGATGTTCAAAGTTGCTGTGGAAATCTGCGAAGGATCTTTGTATTCAAGCGCCTTTTCACAAAAAGTATCAAAATAACTGATTTCTCCCATGAGCGCACGAACAGCCGGGTGTTCGAGCAAAGAGTTGTCCTGCAAAGTGGAGGTCTCTTGTGCCACTTTGAGCGACTGAAGCAACGGGGAAGCTTTTTTAATAAGTGAGGCGCAACGTGCATGGGTATATTGGATGAAGGGAGCTGTATCCCCATCAAAAGAGAGTGCTTGAGCCCAATCAAACGAAATGTCTCTTTCGCGATGTTGCGAGAGATCGTTAAAAAGTATCGCTCCCATGCCAATCATTTCTGCGACTTCTTCGGCGTGTTCAAGATTGGGATTTTTTTGCTGGATGATTTCCAGCGCCTTTTTCTTGGCTTCATCGAGTACGTCATTCAGATAGACAATATTACCCGAGCGAGTCTTCATGACTTGATTCCCAAATTTTAACATTCCAAAGGGAATATGCGAAAGATGGCCTTTAAAAGGTTTATCAAGAGCCGTGCAAAGATCAAAGAGTTGTTTAAAATGCAAACTTTGACGAGTGTCTACCACATACCATGATTCGTCGAAGTGAAAAGTTTGAAAGCGATCGTCTACTGCCGCAAAGTCTCGCGATATGTAAAGACTTGCGCCATCGTCTTTGCGCAGAAGTACAGGAATTTTGTGTCCAGGAAGATCGCACACCAAAGCTCCATCGCTTTGCCTGGTTCCAATCTTTTCTGTGATTTCTGCAATTCTCGCATCGAGATTTTTACCTACGTACATGGACTCGCCATGATAATGATCAAATTTAATTCCCAGCCTGTCGTAAAGTTTTTGATAGTCTTCAATCGAAAGGTCCCTCAGAACTTTCCAAACGCGATTGATTTCAGGGTCCCCAGCTTCCAATGCCGCGAAACATTGCTTGGCATCGTCTGAAAGTTTGGGTTGGGATTCTTCTTCTTTGTTAAAGCGAACATAAATTTGTAATATGTAAAGCAGACCTTCTTTGAGGAGTTCGTCTTCCGTTCCAAAAAGTTTTAGGCCTAAAATATTCTTTCCATGAGAAGTGCCCCAGTCTCCCAGATAATTGATCCTCACAACTTGGTAAGAATGAAGCTCTGCGATGTTTGCTAACGCATTTCCAATTCCGGTAGATCTTAAATGGTGCAGCGCCATTTCCTTTGCAATGTTAGGGGAAGAGAATTCGACGATAAGTTTTTTTCCCGAGCCTTTTTCACTTTTTCCTAAGGTCACCTTTTGACCAAGGATTTCTTTTTTAAGATCCTCAAAAACAAGTGAAGAATTGAAATGAATATTAATATAAGGACCAGCCGCTTTTGCACCTTTGATAAGGTTTTTGCCCTGCGCGCCAAGGCTTTCGTTCAGTTTTGTAGAGTACTCTTGAGCAAATTGAGCAGGATTCTTGGATTGAAGCTTAGAAGCTTTAAAGCAGGGAATGGCAAGGTCCCCCAACTCGCGATTAGGCGGAGATGACCATTCGCCGGTGTCAAAATTTAATCCGGATATCAGGCCTAACTCTTGGTGGACTTGATTGATAATTTTTCTCATCGCTATAATTTTTTATACCTGATTGAAGTTTTAAAGACGACTGTTAAAATCGATTAATATGTTTCCTCCAAATACAAAAGTTCTAGTCGTAGACGATTTTAAGACCATGCTTAAAATTGTGATCAATTCTTTGTCTCAGATAAAGATCACAGATGTTACCGAGGCGGATGATGGTGCAACGGGGTTGCCACTCGTTGAGGCAGCCGCGGCCGAAGGAAAACCCTTCGGACTGATTATTTCTGATTGGAATATGCCCATATTGCAGGGAATCGAATTTTTGAAAAAAGTTCGGGCCAATCCTGCCACCAAAGATACTCCATTTGTACTGCTTACGGCTGAAGCGGAACAAAAGAACGTGATTGAAGCGGTGCAAGCAGGGGTTTCGAATTATATTGTTAAGCCCTTTGCCCCAAATGTCTTTGCCGAAAAATTGCTCGTTGTTTACAAAAAACATTTTCCCGGTTGATTGACGACTTTCGTGCCTATTGAAGGGGCTTTAAGATGAGTATAGCGACAAAACGAATTTTATGTCTGAGTGACGAAGTAAAAACAAAAGAGTTTGTTCAAACAACTTTAGGTCCGTTGGTGAAGTTTATTATTTTTGCAATTTCGGATGCTGACGCCGTTTCCAAAACTACAAATTCCGATTTTGACGCCATTATCTGTCGAACCGTAAAGCCAACTTTAGATGATCCAAAAAAGTTTTTTCAATGGTCGAAGATGCAAAAAAATCTAAAGACGCTGCCATGGGTGGTCTTAGGAAAAGACATCGAAAGCGAACAACATTTAGTACAGCATAGCAATTTAAAATTTATAGAAAATCCGACTGATGGTATTGCTCTGGTGAAATTATTGGAAAATCTTTTGGTACCACCCTCGGGTCAGCCAACGATTGATGTGAATTTTATCAATCCTTTTGTCGCAGCGGTTGTGAATGTCATCGAATCCATGGCACAAATCAAATTAACTCGGGTTACCCCCTACGTAAAAAAGCCCGATATGCCCAAAGGTGCCATCGGGGATATTTCGGGAATTATTGGAATGAATTCGGATCGCTTTCTAGGTTCCATGGCAATGTGTTTTCAAGAGGGGTTAATTCTAAAAATTTTTAATAACATGATGGGCGGAGCCACGCGTGAACTCAATGATGATGTCAAAGATGCAGTCGCTGAATTAACCAATATTATTTTTGGAAATGCTAAACGCGATCTCAACGTTATTGGTCATACCATTCAACCGGCGATTCCTTCAGTCATTACGGGAAAAAATCACGAGATTAGGCACTCGATCGAAGGAATGTGTTTGGTGATTCCCTTTGAATCCCTCTCTGGCAAAATGGTTGTGGAATGTGTGATGCGCTCACGGACTTAGGTTTTTAAAGAATCCTTTAGCTGCTCCTTAAGTTTTTTTCTGTGTTCACGTCGAATTTCCGATTCTTTTTGAAGCTTTTTTTCGTCAGCATTTCGGGCTTTGAGCGTGGGCATAGGTGTGGGTAGTCCGTAGTCATCCAATGCTACAAAAGTTAAATAGGCGGTTGCTGTTTGAAATTTTTCGCCGCTTCTGGGGTTTTCGGCACTGACAATGCATTTTACTTCGCAACTTGTGCGATGGACTCCCGTTAAAAAGGCACGGAGGTTTACGACATAGCCGAGTTTTATTGGCTTTAAAAAATGCAACTCGTCGATGGAGGCAGTGACGCAAATTCTTCCACTGTGGCGGCTTGCGGCGATGGCGCAGGCAATGTCAATCCAGCTCATGACAGTGCCTCCAAAGATATTTCCCAACGGATTTGTGTGCTCGGGCATTACCAATTGTGTCATCTGTACGAGAGATTCTTCGCTCAGTTTGGAAAGCAAGGGAAATGATTGGTGACGTTCTTTAGGTACTTTTTTTAAAGCCTTGCTTTTCATGAGGACATTGTAAAACAAAAAATCACTTTAGAGAATCCCCTTCAATTTTAGGAAAACTTACGCAAGGATAAGTTTTTGGAAGTTTAAAATTTTCAATAACCAACGCAGTTGAGACGGCATCGGCGATGGCGCCCAAATGTGTGGCCTCATCTAGCTTTTGAGTAAAGCAATAAACCGAGACTTGTTTGTGAATGACTCGACGAGTGTCACGAGGGTCAAAAATATGCTGTTTTCCATTTTGAAAACTGTTGGAATGCGAGGCGAAATAAAGGGAAACTTCGTTCGTCCCCGCTTCCGTAGCTAAAGACATGGCAGATGGCTCGGAAATTGTTTGGCGCACAAGATGGGTGAGTACTCCGCCATAGACTTCGTTTCCTCCGCCTGCATTGACCCAAAAATCTCGAACAGAGTTTTTATACAGTATCTGAGCAATGGCTCCGCTTAACATCCCCTTGGCGAGTCCCCCAAAACTTAGCCGCACGGGGTCTACACCGAAGGAAAATGATTTTTCAATGGAATTCATTTTAAGAGAACTGAGACCCGAGCTTCTTGATCTTTCTTTCCAAATGACAGCACCCATGCTGACATCAAAAAGACCTCCAGTGAGGGTAAAGGTCTCGAGCGAAAAATTTAATCCTTCAAAAAACAACGGGCTGCTTTTCAGCGGTCGACTTTGCAACCAACCTCTTTTTTCAAATTTGCGCAGCTCGCTTTCGTCGTTCCAATCAGAAAAAACACTTTCGTAATCGGAGATGATTTTTTTAAGGAGAGCTTCTAAAGATTCATTGTGAAGCTCAGTTTGAGTTGAGGGCAAGTAAGAAACTCTCAGTTCGGTTCCCATTGCAAAAAGGGAGAGGTGTTTAGCATCTGCTTGAGCAAAAAAACTTGAAGGATTGGGAATCTCGGGCCGGCGCGTTTGACAGGCACTCAAAATCAAGAAAAACAGTGATGGAAGGGCTTGGAATTTTGAGAGAATTTTAGGGATCATTGGCATATTTCTTATTTTATCCTAAGTTTCAGTTATGGCACTCACTCAAAGCGCCGAATTCTTCCAACGTCTAAAATTGGAAGACCTCGATGGCGAGATTGAAAATTTATACGATCAGATTTTCAAAAATTCAAAGTCTATAACATTCAACAACGTCCGCTTTGCACCTTCTCCCACGGGAGATTTTCACATTGGAAATTTACGAACAGCACTTTTGGCGTATAAAATCGCGAGGACTTCTCAAAAGTCCTTGTGGATCCGCTTTGAAGATATCGATCGTGAGCGGTCTTTTGAAAAATTTGTAATTTCGCAAATCCACGATATGGAAAAAATGGGGATTGCGGTGCCGAGTCCTGTCGATCGACAAAGTTCTCGATTGAATTTTCATTATCTTGTTTTTTTAAAACTTTGGAGAGAGGGTGCAGTCTATCCTTGCTTTTGCTCAAGATCGGAAGTGCAAGGGGCGCTGAGTTCCCTCGCCAGTGCCCCTCATCAACAAATGCCGCTCTATAGCGGTCATTGTCGTAACACACCGGTCATAAACTCGATGGCTAAACTCCCCCTTAATGAGTTTGTGGGATGGCGAATTAAAATTGTTGATTCACCTAACGGGCCAAAAGGGTATGATGATTTTCTCGTTGCAAAAAGTGATGCCTTAAATTTTGTCGAGACACATTTTCCGATTAAAAACTTTGTGCCCAGTTATCATTTCGCTTGTGTTTTAGATGACTTCTTTGGAAAGTCCGAGCTGATCGTGAGAGCTTGGGATTTGGAATCTTCGATGCTTCCGCAGCAAAATTTCATGAATATTCTTTTCGAAAAATTTTCTTCTTGTGCTCCCCTGCGACTTCCTCAAGTTTTTCACACGTCCTTAGTCTTGGATGAGCATGGCAATCGCTTAGAAAAGCGCACGAAGGGAGTTACCTTGAAGGAGCTTTTAGAAAAAATTCAACTGGATCTCGTAAAAAATCGACTTTGGAACTCGCTTCCGGACACCGCATCAGAGAGTCATCCAGAAAAAAAAATCTTTGGCGAGGGCAAAAAATCGCTGACTCTGAGTGACTTAGGGCTTAGATAATAGGGACCCATTTTTGAGGGAGGGGTTGAGAGTGAATTTCGAGTCTTTTTTTGCCGAGAAAAAATTAAATATTCCGGTCACAGGCATGAATGCCGTCCTGGATTTGAATCTTGAGGGTGCCACTGTTCCCTTTATTGCGCGTTACCGCAAAGAAAAAACTGGCAATCTTGATGAAACTCAAATCCGTCAGATTTTAGAATCTAAAGAAAATTTTGATGAAATCTGCAAAAGGCAAAATTTCATTACTCAGGAAATCGAAAAACAAGGCAAGCTGAGTGACGAGCTAAAAACGATGATCGCACAAACTTTTGACTTGGATCGATTAGAAGATATTTATCTTCCCTTTAAACTCAAAAGAAAAACTAAAGCGATGATTGCCAAAGAGCAAGGCTTAGATATTCCCGCTGAACTAGCGATGAAAATTTTTCAAGGAGTCGCAATTTCTGAATGTGATTCATTGGTCTCATGGAATAAATATCTTGAAAGTTTTATCAGTGAAGAAAAAAAACTTGCGACTTCAGAATTAGTTTCGCAGGGTATTCATGACATCGTTGTTGAAAAAATGTCTCTTGATTTGGCATTGCGAGAATTTGTTCGCAGTGAATATCACGCGCAAGGTTTTTTGATATCTAAAAAAGGCCCAAAAGCCCAAGCGTCTTCGAAATTTGAAAATTATTTTGAATATGCCGAGTCTGTGAAATCATTAAAAGAAGGCAAAAATTCTCATCGCTATTTGGCACTGCGACGTGGGTGGATGGAAGAAGAGCTTATCGTAAGTCTTGGCTTTGCGCCCTTGAATGCAGACCAGCAGGACGCAAAGCTCGTTCAAAGATTTGAGAGTTTTTTGAGTTTAAAGGCAGATTCTTTTTTAGCGGATTTTGCACACAAAGCCGTCAAGACTGCACTCAAAGCTCATGTTTTTCCATCGGTCGAAAGCGAAATTCATCGGGTGTTAAAAGAGATGGCCGACCTTGCGGCAATTAAAGTGTTTGCAGAAAATGTTCGCAACTTACTTTTGGCTGCTCCTTATGGAGCAAAAGCAACTTTGGGAGTTGACCCAGGGATACGCACAGGCTGCAAATTGGCGATTATCAATTCCAACGGGCATTTTGTGGCAAGCACAGTCATTCATCCCGAAACTCCATTGGGTCAAAAAGAAGCAGAAAAAATTGTATTGAGCTGTTTGGACGAGGCAAAAATTAGTGCCATCGCCGTGGGCAATGGCACTGCAGGGAGAGAGACTGAAGTTTTTTTGCGAAAAGTTTTAGAAAAGGCCACTCGAAAAGACGTTCCTGTCGTGATGGTCAGTGAGGCAGGCGCTAGTGTGTATTCAGCAAGTGTAACAGCGAAGGAAGAGTTTCCCGATCTCGACGTGACAATTCGAGGCGCCATTTCCATTGCTCGTCGTTTTCAAGATCCTTTGGCTGAACTCGTAAAAATTGACCCCAAAAGTATCGGCGTAGGGCAATATCAGCATGATGTTCAGCAAAATCAGTTGAAAAAATCACTTGAAGAGGTTGTGGATTCTTGTGTGAACTTTGTTGGAGTAAATTTGAATACGGCCAGTTATCATCTTCTTGAGCATGTCTCGGGCATTGGACCGGCACTTGCAAAAGCTCTGGTAGAACATCGACACAAAAATGGACCTTATAAAAATCGTGAAGCACTTTTACAGGTTCCCAGATTTAGTCAAAAAGCTTTCGAACAGTCTGCGGGATTTTTGCGGATTCCTGAGAGTGAAAATCCTTTAGACAACACTGGCGTGCATCCGGAAAAATATCCACAAATCATTCAGTTTTCTGAACGTAAAAAAATGAGCCTTAAGGACCTTGTTCAAGGCGGCGTAGCTGAACTTGAATCTGATGAGGAATTTAAAATAGAATTAGGCGAGTTTACTTTTAAAGATGTGATCTCGGAGCTCAAAAAACCGGGCCGAGATCCTCGCGATCCCTTTGTGCCGTTTCAGTTTCGAGATGACATTCACGAAATTTCGGATCTGAAAGCCGCAATGATTTGCCCTGGCATTGTCACCAACGTGACAAATTTTGGGGCTTTCGTTGATATCGGAGTTCATCAAGATGGCCTTGTTCATATTTCTCAACTGACCGATCGCTTTATTTCTGATCCACGAGAAGTGGTGAAGCCTGGTGATCATGTACAGGTCAAAGTTCTTGAAATTGATCATGTGAAAAAGAAAATTGCTTTAACAATGAAGATGAGCGAATCTGCTCCTGCTAGGGCTCCGCGAGAATTCCAAGCTCCTGCTCCACGTATGCAGCGCCCGCCAATGAATACCAATCGTCCTGTACAGGCAGGACAAAATTCTTCGAGACCTACTCCCCGCGCCCCAGTCGGCGCGCCGATGGGAAATCAACCTAGACAGGGAGCTCAACAAAATCGCCCTATGCCCAACCGTCCTATGCCCAAGCGTCCTGCGCCTCCTAGAGGAAATGAGGCAAATCAGAGTCGTAGCGAAGCTCCTAGGCGTCAAAATGATTTTAAGAACAATGCCTTCAGCCAATTCTCTGAATTAGCCAATGCGTTTGGAAAGTCGGACGCGCAATCCAAAGGATCAAAAAAATAGAGGGATAGAAAATTTTATAAGACCCAATTTTATTTTCTCCGGCTGCGCTGCTTTTTACTAGCGATGCTTCTTTTTGATTTTCGTGCAATTTTGATAAGGTTTTCTTTTGGAATGTCGGCAAAAGTATTTCGATAGTAATGATCAAAATACGAAGCCGCTAAATAGGAACTTTTTACCGTCCAGTATTCTTTGTGTGCGGTGAGTGCGGCCACCGCAATTTTTTCGCCTTTATACGAGGCGTATCCGATAAACCAATCCACTTTTGCACGGGGATAATTTGCGGTGAGCGAGCCGGTTTTTCCCCCCAACTCTAAAAGATCAAGGAGATCTTTTCTTCGAAAGACTTGGCGAAAGGATTTTCGAGAAGTGCCTCGGACAACTGTTTCGCGCATGAGTTCTCGCATTTGCTTTGCAGAATTTGGCTGGATGGCAACGCTGAGAGTTTTGGGCTCGCCCGTATAGATGGCTTTCGAGAGTTCAGTTGACCAAAGACTTTCCACCACAAACGGTTCCATGATTACGCCATCGTTGATGATCCCCGCGGCAATCATAGCGCCTTGAAGCGGGCTCATTTTACTCTCTCGATTGAAACCTGATGCGGCCTCTGCAATTTCAAAATGATTTCCTTCTTCAGGCTTAAAAGCGGCTCCGGTTTCGACTGGTAAATCCGATTCGATGTCACGATCAAACCCAAATCTTTTTGCGTATTCCTCAAGCCCATGAGGACCGATATAGTGAGCTCCCATTTTTCCAAAAACCGTGTTGACGGATTTTGCAAAAGCTTCGCGCATCGTCATGTATCTGGTCCATCGATTGTATTGAGTTTGTGCAACGTTTCTTTTGTAAAGTGTGTGGCTTGAACCGTTGAATGCAAAGATGGAATCCGGATTGAGGTTGGAATTGTCAATTGCGGCGGCTGCGGTGATGACTTTAAAAATTGAGGCCGCGGGAAACATTGATCGCAAAGCCAAATTGCCAAGATTTTTTTCGTTTGCATTTTTTTGAAAGCTGCTGAGAGTGAGCACACGTCCCGTGTCTGCAGAAATAGCTACAAAAGCGCCATAGTCGGGTTTGTATTGTTTAAACAGATTGTCGACGTGATTTTGACTGTCTTGATTTAAGGTGTATCGCACTTGCGCTAAGTTGGGAATGCCATTCGCTGACTGAGAATCTGTGATTGGGAAGTGTGTTGGCCAATTGTTATGAAGCAAAAGTTCACCCAAAGATTCTTCGAGTTGGTTTTTGCTAAATGTTGGAGATTTTTGGATTTCAGTTTTAGTAAATCTCAAACTTAAAAAGCCTAAAATAAACAGCGCTAAGCAACACGCTCCTAAAGAAACAAAAATACCAGATTTTCGGCTAATCCTCACTGCTCCATTGTGAACACTTCAGTCAGATTGGTCAATGCCGGTATCAATCTGTCAGAATTTTGGCAGCTAGCTTTGAGCTTTTTAGTAAATAGGGATAAGCTTTGTTGATCGGCATTGATCACCGCAAGGCGACAGTGACCAGAGAGGATATTTGTGACATCAACAGTTGTTCATCAGTTGAGCCCGATGCCTGTTTTATTTTTAGGTCAGGGACGTGTGAGTCGGCATTTACATTTTTATTTCAATGAAATTTTAAAGGTTCCTTGTGCGAGTTTATCTTGGCGAGAAGTGCTTTCCAAAAAAAGTCCGGAAACCAACAGTGGCGAACTTCGCAACTATTCTTTTGTGTTTCTTGTTGGCAGGGATAAAGATCTTCCGGTACAAAATCAATGGCTCAATGCCGCTGACTATAATGGGAGACGAATTCATTGTTCCGCTCGAGTCCATTTAGAGGGAGTCAGTGCATGGCATCCTTTGGTGAGTTTTTCTCACGATCTCTTTTCCCAAGATTTTTATTTAAAAATTCCCTTTGTAGGAGATGAATATTCGGTATCGTTGAAAGATTCTTTTTTAAAATTGCCCAATACAGAAATTAAAATTTTAAAAGAAGAGCGCGAAAAATATCATGCGTTGTGTGTATTTGCTTCCAATCTCAGTGCCGCGTTGATGGCGCATTCTCAAGAAAAGTTTGAAAGCAATTTTAGAATTTCTAAAGAATTAATTGCTCCGCTTTTTCAAAGCACCGCTTTGAACATACAAAAGCAGGGGTGGGCTGGGGTGACCGGACCCATGGTCCGAGGCGATGATGAAAGCATGCAAAAAAATATTAAGAATTTAGAATCGCCAGAAGAAAAACTCATATATCAAACAATTTCTGAAATGGTGCACAATCATTTTCAGTATCGCAAACCCTTGATTGAGAAAACGGAGTTAGCAAATGCAAATACAGGAATTTAAAATTCGTAAAAGTCTTGGCGAAAAAATTCTTATGGTAACGGCCTATGATGCGAGTCACGCAAAACTCCTTGCCGCGACCGATGTGGATTTACTTTTAGTTGGTGATTCTGCCGCGATGTTGGTGCATGGCTTTGACTCAACTCTTCATGCCACAGTGGAGATGATGGCCGTGCACACGGCAGCGGTAGTGCGGGGCTTGCGAGGCAAAAACAAATTTGTCGTCGCCGATATGCCCTTTCTCAGTGTACGAAAAGGATTAATCTACGCTATGGAAAGTGTGGAAGCCTTGATGCGAGCGGGCGCCAATGCGGTAAAAATTGAAGGCGTGGATGGACACCAAGAAATCATTTCTCATATTGTAAAAAGTGGAGTGCCGGTGATGGGGCATTTGGGGTTAACGCCACAAAGCGTTCATCAATTGGGGGGATATCGTGTGCAGGCAAAAAGCGAAGAAGATCAAAAAATTCTTTTAAGTGATTCTCAAAAGCTACAAAACCTAGGTTGTTTCTCAGTTGTTTTGGAATGTGTGCCCACTCAAATTGCAAAAACTGTGTCGGATTCGATTCATATTCCAACAATTGGAATAGGCGCTGGCCCTTTTACCGATGGCCAAGTTTTGGTTTATCACGATCTTTTGGGACTCAATGGGCAGTTTAAGCCAAAATTTTTGAGGCAGTATTTGAGTGGTGGGCAAGATCAACTTGCGGCCGTAAATCAGTTTTGCAAGGATGTTAAAATCGGAGACTTCCCAAGTGCTTTGGAGTCTTACAACTCATGAAAATACTACGAGATCCCTTTGAGCTGAGACAAATTGCTATGGATCTAAAACACCGTGGGCAAAGCTTAGGCTTTGTGCCCACCATGGGAGATTTGCACGATGGCCATGCCAGTTTGATAGCTCGCGCAAAAAGTGAAAATCGCCATACATGTGTCAGTCTTTTTGTAAATCCCATACAATTCAACGATCCTAAAGATTATGAAAAGTATCCAAAAGAAAAAAAGGAAGATTTAGAACGTTGTAAAAATCTTGAAGTTGATTTTGTTTTTGTGCCTCAGGTTGATGATCTTTACCCATCGTCTGCAGAGAGTTTAGACACTTTTCGAATTGTAGAGGAGGACTTGAGCCGTGAGCTCTGCGGCAAAAGCCGTCCGGGACATTTTTCAGGAATGCTGACGATTGTTATGAAACTTTTTCAAATTGCTCAGCCTACGCGCGCCTATTTTGGAGAAAAAGATTTTCAGCAGCTGCATCTGGTTCGAGCAATGGCGAAGGCATTTTTTTTGAGCATCGAAGTTGTTCCTTGTCCCATCGTACGTGAGAAAAGTGGCCTCGCAATGTCATCTAGAAATGCTCGTTTGACCTTTGAGCAGCGGGCGCATGCTGCTCAGATTTTTAAAATTGTAAAAAGTGCAGATTCCGCGGAAAATTGCGAGCGCTTGCTCAGTCAAGCTGGTTTTGAAGTCGACTATCTTCGAGAGAAGTGGGGCCGACGGCTCGTTGCGGTAAATTTTTGTGGAGTGCGATTGATTGATAACCTCTCGCTGGATGAACTCGATTCTAAGGATTTTAGTCCAAATCTTTTGACTCAAGTAAAGGAAAATTCTTTATGATACTCACGCTCGATGTTGGCAATTCTCAGATTTACTGTGGACTTTTTAGGGACGACAAAATTGTTTTGCAGTTTCGCAAATCCAGCCGTCCTGCCGTAAGCAGTGATGAATTTGGTGTATTCTTTAAAAGTGTTTTGAGCTCCAACGGTTTTGATCCCTCCCAAATTCAAAATGTGGCGATATGTTCAGTGGTGCCGGAACTTGTGCACAGTTTAAAAGGGGCATGCCAAAAATATTTCTCCAAAACCCCCTTCATTTTGCAGGCAGGGGTTAAAACCGGCTTAAAAATTAAATATCGAAATCCCATTGAAGTGGGAGCCGATCGAATCGCAAATGCTATTGCGGCCACGCAGCAGTTTCCGGGGCAGCACTTAGTGATTGTAGACTTTGGAACGGCCACGACTTTTGATGTCGTAACTGCGTCCAGAGACTATTTAGGGGGTTTAATTATCCCCGGTTTCCGTCTGGCCATGGTATCCTTAGAATCTGGGACATCAAAATTACCACGGGTAGAAATTGTTAAACCTGAAGAACTTGTCGGCCGCTCTACAGTGGAGAGCATTCAGTCCGGTCTTTATTTTGGAAATCTTGCGATGGTGAAAGAAATCACCAAACAAATCAGACATGAGTATTTTAATAAAGAAAAGGCGTTGCTTATCGGTACGGGCGGTTTTTCGAGAATGTTTGAAAAAGAAAATGTCTTTGATATTTTTGCACCCGACCTAGTGCTACAGGGACTCTACTCTGCCTTCAAAATGAACATGTGAGGAATAGTTATGAAACGAACAATGTTAAAATCAAAAATTCATCGAGCCACCGTCACTGCAGCGAATTTAAATTATGAAGGCAGCGTCTCTATTGATCCGCAGTTGTGTGCTGAAGCAAATTTGCTACCTTTTGAAAAAGTTGAAATTTATAATTGTGACAATGGCGAGCGATTTTCGACGTATGTGATTCATGGTGAAAAAGGCGAAATCTGCCTTAACGGGGCCGCTGCTCGTAAGGTCCAGCCTGGCGATATTGTGATCATCGCTTCCTATGCCGATTTTGATGAACTCGAACTCAAAAATTTCGTTCCGCGACTTGTTTATGTGGACGGGGAAAATGCGCTCAAAGAAATTGGTTTTCAAATCACTTCTGAAAGCAGTAAAAGAGGTGGACCCTTGCGTCGATATTCTGCTGAAAATTCGCCAGCGAATTCGCCTACGAATTCCTAGTCAAAACATACTATGCAGAGACTAGCTTTCCGGCTGGATTTTTGTGCAAATTTTTAATCGTCCGTCGGGTGTCTTGGCTCCGCGTTGGCGTTCACTAATGACAGGGTAGTGGCATCCATCAACTTTGCTGAATTCCGCTTTTCTTAAAAGTCTCATAAGTGAGATTCGCCCCAAATTTAAATCCGTTGTGGCACGGATGCGTTCCACAGTTGCTTCTTGAATTCCAATTCGAGCTCGAAGGACGTCATTTAATGTTGCGCCTAAACCGAGTTGGTAATTTTCTAAAATTCGATCAAAGTTTTCGCGCAAGGCGGTTTCAGCCTCATTGGCTAAAGCTAAACGACTATGAAGAATGGGAAAGTGCCCTAGCAGAACTTCCGAAAGTTTTCCTATTTCTCGACCCAGTTCTTTGCGACGAAGTTGAATGGATTCAATATTGCGCGAAGCAAGCGATATAACCGGAAACTGCGCTAGTCCAAAATTTGCAACCCCTCTACCGGTGAAGCCATCAAAGGCAGTGCCTACACTTCCACTTCCGCTGGCCGATTGGCTGGCGGAAGCTCCAACGATAAATCCAAAAATTCGTGACCAGCGATCAGTAATTCCTGCTTGTTCAAGGAAATACAGCTGCGCGATTTCCGGTGATTTTTCGAGCGATGCATCACGTAATTTTTCTGTCGACCAATTTTCTTCAGTTTGCGTAGGAATGCTGGATTCTTCTATAAAAAGGCTTCTTCCAATACCTAAACCGAGTGCATTTTTTAGCTGGGCTTTTTCTTCAACTAAGAGTCCTTTCACTTTTTCGGCCCGTAAAAACGCCAAAGCTCGTTGCGATTTAGCAAGAATCATTTCCTGTTGGGTGACCAAACCCCATTCAAAGCGCTCGGCAGTTTTTTCTTCGATCAAACGCCAATCTTCAGCGTCAATGAGTAATTGATTAAGAAGCTTTTGATCGTTCAGCAATGTTTGATAAAGCGACCACACATTTGCATACACGCTGAGTTGAATCACGTGATAGGCACTTTGATCAGCTTTAATTTGAAATTTAGCTTTTCGCAGTTCAAACCATTTGGAAGGTAGCAAAAATGGCGCGAGCACTTCGATCGATGAAAGCATAAAAGTGGGTTGTCCAGCCGATAGAAGTACTGTGCCTAGATTGATTGAAGGAAAAAGATTGGACCTCGCCAAGTTGAGTTGAGATTTTGCGGTCGCCACACGGTGAGCTGCATGAATGATGTCCATGTTCTCGTCCATGAGTTGGAGGCGCAAGGTATCGGGATTGACTTTAAAAACACTACGATCATTGTCGGGCGCTTGTGGAGGATTTTGAGGAGGTCGAGAACCGTTTGCAAATGTCGAAAATGTATAGAACAGAATTAAAAAAATAAAATTTTTCATAACAAGTTACTTCACTTCCGTGACGCTAAATTGATTTCTGCGGTTGTTCAAAAGTGAAACATAATCGCAATTCATTTGGACTGCTGTACCTTCGGACTTTGGGTTGCCAATGACTTCTTTGCACTCAAGAGTTGTCTGAAACGGACCTTCAGAGGAATTGCGTGTGTTGGAGGCAAAAAATGAATTGTTACGTGTGTCCCATTTTGCGTTTGTAAAAACCAAATCATTTTGGATGGAAATTTTTAAAGTGACGTCGAGTCTACGCTCCGGCAAAAAATACTCTAGAAAACGGTCTTCGGGTTGAAAACTTTTGTTGCTCAATGATAGGTGCATTTTTTTGCCGTTAAAAATTCCTTCAAATTTTCGATCAATCAACTCAACAGGGTTAACTTTGGTGTCTGCTTGTGGCATAAAAGTGGAATCAAAATCCTGTGCCGAAAAGCTTTTTTCTAAAGTCATTCTTGCACCGAGTTCGGGGTATCCAAATGATTCGAGATCAGCAGCAAGTTTGGAGCCTTCAATTTTGCCGCTAAGCTCGATAAGCTGATTAGGATTTGAGGGAGCTATCATGCTACTTTTAAAAATTTGAGTTTCTTCCTCGTAATAGGAATTTTGGAAAATAATTTTGATAGCTGTGTTGCTTTTAAAATAAAGCATCCCTTTGAGAACAGGTTTTTGCTCGTTGAAACTATCGACCTTCGTATCAGCTTCAATCTTGACACCAACAACGCCCAAATCACTTCCATCATAAGTGGAAACCAAAGTTCCAAGATAGGAACCTGAAATTTGCTCGACTTTTGCTAAATCTTCGTTCAGTTTGTCGCGCTTAAAATCATCCGAATCGCGGTCCTGAGCGCAGGAACACAGCACGAGAAAAATGAAAGCGTATTGAGTAAAACGAAAAGGCGATGCAAAAAGAAAATTTTTCATGAAAGTCCTCGATATGATGAGCAAACTCTAAGTAGCTGTTTGTGAGTTTTCGAAGATCGTCTTAGAAAATTTTTCCTCGCAATGTCAAAGTGAATCAGTGAGCAAAGTGGGAGAATGTTGTGAGTCAATGGAGCTTTGAACGGAGTCAAGAAAGCGAATTCTTTCGAAGAGTTCGTTTAAACGCCTTTTTAAACTATGGTTTCCATCGCGAGTTAAAGCTTGAGAGCTGAGTTCAATGAAAAGAGCCGAGGATCCATCGGAGTTCTTATCCTCTTGAAGGGTGAGATAGATCCTGCTTTCTTTTGGTGCCAATTCTTTTAAGTCTTTGTTCCAATGACTTGAGATAGAAGAATTCTTTAAGTCCTGCTTTCTTAACTTGCGAGTTGCTTGATCAGGGGGGCTTTGAATTTTAAGTTCAAGGGCTTTGATATCGTTTGAATCTAGTATGGATTGGACCGAAATATCCTCAAACTCGCTAAGTCCCCTTTGGATGATCGAGTATGCCGCGAGCCGAGAATTAGTCTTTAAATAGTATTTAAATTCAGACACTTGACCATCGTATTTGCTAGGTAATCGCTCAATTATTGAATTCAGTTTAGAGTTCTCATTGGGCCGTGTACTTCAGGCAAGCATTCCAAATATGGCGAAGAGACAAAATACAAGGTTGGGGCACAGGATGGGGACATGGTCGTTTGGGCGATTTTTCATAGCGACTTCTACGATAAAGTCTTTCTCAGGGTTACTGGAGTCAAAACACCGCACAGCGCATTGGCCCGCACAGCGCGTGCGAAGTGCATAATATAATTAGTGTATTGCTTGATTGAAATGCTCAATATAAGCTTCAATAGGTATTAAGGAGATCCCAACAATGTTTAACTTAAGTGGTTTTCAGTATCTGACCCGAAATTTTCAAATTCTGTTCGTTATGAGCATTTTACTAGTGCCCTTTGCGAGCTTTGCCGAAACGAGTCCCAGCAGTGCTAAACCCAAAGCTCTCAGCGATGGCATCACCGTAGGTAACGGTATGGTTGGCGATGATGATGACTTTGAAGAGTATGAAGAAGTCGAAGAAATTGGTCCCGATGGGAAAAAGATTAAAAAGAAAAAAAAGAAGAAAAAGTCTGATCCCAAGGCCGTTGCGGTAAAAGAGGAAGCGAGCAGCGCGGTTGTTTCGGAAGGCGCAGCAACCTTAAGCACTGAAACTCCAAAAGACGAGGGTGCCAAGCCAACAGTTGCGGTAAAAAAAGAAGCAAAGGCAAAAATCCCTCAAAAAAAAAGTCCCGAAAAAAATTAAAAAAACAAATAAAGCAAAATAAAATCTAATTATTTAATTTCGGCATCTGTGTGATCAAAAAACTGCAGACTGAGTTGATAAATTGAATTGCCTTTGCTTGAGGCAAATCGTTTGTAAAACGATTCTTGAAACTCTCGTAACACGGTTTTGGCTTCTTGCATTTTGCTGCGATCCATTTGAAAGTTACACGAGATAAATTCACGAGAATTGACTTCTTGTTCCGTAAGCGCCTCTACCGCTCGTTGCATCATTTGTGCGTGGTGGCGGCGTATGGCGACCGAGGGAATGTCCTGTTCCGTCCAAAGATTTGTGTCAGATGGCATTTGTAATTCACCTGTGCCCTCGTGACGAATAAGAAACCCAAATTTTACCAAGCTCTCAATAGCCAACCTTACTTGATCGGGACTAATTTTTTGCCTTAATTTCTTTGAAATCCATGCCGGCGATTCTTGAAAATTAGGGAGGGAGATAAGTTCTCGAAGAATGGCTAAATACCATTCAGAGATTGTCGAAAACTTGCGATCGTCAATGATTCGGCGACTGAGTTTTTTATGATTGAGGGACTCAAGCTCTTGGTGAATGACGTCTAGCCGTTCGCCCTCTTTTTCGTGTTTGTCGCGTAAAACCAAAAGTTCAAAGTAGCGCTTGCGAACTGTGTCTAGATTTAAATCTTTGGCAAAGGCCTCTACCAAATCGCGAGAGGGAATTCTTTGTCCTTTAATCACCATTGCAATGGAACGTGGAGATTTGTAGGCTAATCGCTTTGACCAATCTTCTAAAGTGATCGCACGCTTGGTGGTAGGATGTTTGCGCTGAGAAGCTCTTAAAAAAGTTCGAAGTTCCGAAAAATCAAAAACGTCTGCCACCTAAAATCTCCTTATGTTTAATGAGGGAGTCTAAACTCAGTCGGTCCGGCCTTCAAGTACTCAAGGAAAATAGAGCAGTCCGCATATTTTCTTGTACCTTTCTCCCAAGGCATTTTAAAGTGGGACGGTGTTTTTGAGTTTAAATCAAATTTCAAAGAAATGGTCCGAAAAACAGGGAGTTTTTGATCTTTCCCTGGACTTGGTGAAGGGCGAGGGCTTTGCCCTCCTTGGTCCATCAGGCTGTGGAAAAAGTACCACTCTTCGGATGATCGGCGGGTTTGAATTTGCCGACAGCGGAAAGATATTTTTTTGGGGGAAAGACATAACGCAGCTTCCTCCTCAGGCGAGAGAATTTCACACAGTTTTTCAACGCTATGCTTTGTTTCCGCACTTGGATGTGTTCGAGAATGTGGCATTTTCATTGCGGGTGAAAAAAATAAAAGAATCCGAGATTCAAAAAAGGGTGCTCCGTTTTTTGGAGATTGTAGAAATTCCACACTTAAAAACTCACCGTATTTCACAACTCAGCGGAGGAGAGTCTCAGCGTGTGGCATTAGCCCGTGCACTGGTGAGTGAGCCCCAAGTTTTGTTGCTTGATGAGCCCTTATCTGCATTGGATCTAAAACTCCGAGAGCGCATGCAACTCGAACTTCTTTCATTGCGTAAAAAACTTCAAATGAGCTTTCTTTTAGTCACTCATGATCAACAAGAAGCGATGGTAGTAGCGGATCGCATTGGGGTTATGAATGAAGGACGATTGATGCAAGTGGGAACTCCGCAAGAAATTTATCATTCGCCTAAAAATAAGTTTGTCGCATCTTTTATCGGCACGGCAAATTTTTTAAATGAATCCCAGCGGCATTTTGTTCGGGGGCCATTGCCAGCGTCGCTGGCGGAAAATTGGGTCCAAGATTGGATGATCAGACCCGAACACTTGAAGATTACAAGGGCTTCGCAACTCAGTGCTAACACCTTGCCTGATAATGGAGCGGACGCACAGATAGGTTTCGACGTGACGATTAAAGAGATCGCTTTTTTGGGAGATGCCTATTTGATTCGTGTTTTACTACCAGATCAAACTGAATTCTTTGTGAAAGAATTTTTGGTACCTGAATATACGATCGGTGCAAATGTTTTTGTATCATGGAAAGTAAAAGACACGTGGCCACTAAAAAAAGCACAATAATTTTACTTTTACCCTTCATTTTTTGGGGCGTGATTTTTGTGATTGGTCCCTTTGCGGTACTAGGCTGGACGAGTATTTCTTCTAAAGATATCTACGGAGTCATTGATTATCAAAGTTTTGATTTGCACGCTTACCAAAGTCTGCTCAAGCCAGTATTTCTCGGAATATTTTTTAAAACGTTTTTGTTTGCTGGGCTGTGTACATTGGGCTGTCTGCTGCTTGGCTATCCACTGGCATTTTTCCTGAGCCGGCTGAAGGGTACCCTGAGATCCTGGGCACTCTTGGGAATTTTGATTCCCTTTTGGACCAGTTTTTTACTTCGCATTCTTGCGATGTTTGAGTTGTTTAGAAATTCTGATGGAAGTGACGGCCTTTTGTACACACCCTTTGGAGTACAAATAGCCATGTTATATAACTATTTGCCTTTTGCGGTTTTGCCTCTTTATGCAAGTTTTACTCGAATTGAAACAAGTTGCTTGGAGGCAGCGCGCGATCTTGGAGCTACTTCGTTTCAGATATTTTTAAAAGTCATCTTGCCATTGAGTCAAAGAGGCATTGCCACTGCAGTTATTTTTGTGTTTGTCCCCAGCCTCGGTGAATTTTTAATTCCCGACCTTTTAGGTGGCGGACGTGAGTTTTATCTTGGGACATTTTTGCAAAATCAGTTTTTAAGCGCACGAAACTGGCCCTTGGGTTCGGCCATGATATGTCTGTTGGTATTTATGAGTTTTGTGGCCATCGCATTTTTAAAAAAAGCTACTCCGACCTCTGCTTCGCTTTTTGACGATAGTGGTTCTGCAAAATGAGTAGCGTATCAAAGGGAAAATTCTTTTTGGCCATTCTGAGCGTTCTCATATTAGTGGCCCTATGGGGTCCGATGTTTTTCATTTTAAATAAGGGTGCCAGTGTTGAAGGTTTCCTTACGCTTTTTCAAAAAGACGAGATTTGGGACGCTACCAAACAGTCGTTGGGGTTAGCCACCGTTTCGAGTTTTTTCTCGGTCCTTTTTGGGACCATGATCGCGTTTGCGATTCCTAAAGTTCCAAAAAAATGGCAGGAACGATTGAATTTCAGTCTTGTTTTCCCAATGATTTTGCCTGAAATTGCCTTCGGTTTGGCGCTGATGGTATTTTTTGTAAAATTGGGAATTCCGCTTGGTTGGCAAACTTTGCTTTTCAGCCACGTCGCATTTAGCTTGAGTTACTCTACACTTCTCATGAAAATTCGAGTGGAAAGCTTAGACCTTTCTCTCATTGATGCGGCGAAAGATTTGGGTGCCACTCCCCTCGTGATATTTAAGCACGCTTTGCTGCCTCAGTTGATCCCTTCGATGGCTGCCGCATTTGTAACGTCTTTTGCATTGTCACTGGATGATTTTTTGGTTTCGTTTTTTGTGAAAGGAATTGATCAGCGAACTTTGCCGATTCAGATCTATTCTATGATGCGCCTTGGGGTGAAAAATGAAATTTATTCACTTTTTGTGATTCTCTTTTGCATATCCATAGCGGTTGTTCTATCGACACAGTTATGGCTCAAAAAAGGAAAAAAACTATGACCCCAAACATATCCACGACCTTGACTGTGAATTTTAGTTGGCTCGTCATTTTAGCAGTTGGAATTTTTGGGTGCACTCCAAAAGGAAAAACTGGTGACACAGCGGGCGCCCAAAACGTCAATGAAGTTGTTCCTACCGAGCTCAAAGTATTTTCTTGGGCGGACTATTTGCCTCCTGCGGTGATTGAAGAATTTGAAAAAGAAAATTCTTTAAAAGTGAGCATTGATTATTTTTCTTCTAATGAAGAACTCCTCACAAAAGTTCAATCCTCGGTGGAATCAGCTTCCCGAGGTTATGATCTCATTATTCCCTCTGATTATATGGCGAGTGCGATGAGCAAAATGGGTTTATTGACAGAAGTGCCCCATGACGAGGTCCCATCGCTGAAAGAGTTTTCAAAAGATTTTTTAAATCCATCCTATAATCCTGGATTAAAATTTGTTGTTCCCTACGCATGGGGAACCACGGCGCTTGCGGTGAATACGAAACTGCTGCCAAGTTTTGATTCAAGCCAGTTAAGTTGGGCACAGTTTTTTGAAGCGAAGTCACCCTTGAAGGGCAAAACTTCGTGGCTAGATGATATGCGCGAGGTTGCCCATGCTGCACTTTTGGCGAATGGAAAAAAATGGTCTTCAGCAACTGAAGACGATTTGAAGTTGGCCTTTGATTATTTGAAAACGGCGAAGAAGAATTTTAAAATCTTTACGCCAGAAAGTCGTCCCGTGATGGAAGGCGGTGATTGCGCGGTTTGTATGGGGTATTCGGGCGATATTTTACAGATCGCACGAGATAAAAAGTTTTTGAAATATGTTTTACCCAAAGAAGGTGCAACCATTTGGGCGGATAATTTAGCAGTGCCCAAGAATGCAGCAGCACCAAAAATGGCATTTCGATTGATAAATAAACTTATATCGGCGCAAGGTGCAAAGACTTTTGTAGAAACGCTTCTTTATGCAAGCCCAAATCAGAAGGCTTTTGATTTGCTGTCACCTGAGTTAAAAATAAATAAGGCAATTTTTCCATCGCCTGAAGATTTTTCGAAATTAACTTACTTGATGGACAGACCAGAGTTGATGGGGAAATTGGAATCTTTGTGGACCGAGTTGAAGGCGACTCAATAGAAAAACGGGCTTTGCCTGCTTGGGGAGCAGAGGCAAAGCCCTCATCGCTTTTGATTGCGACTAATAACGAATAAACATGTTTGTACCAGCGTCATAGGGGCGATAGGATTCGGAATCACTTTTGTTACTTAAATTGAAGTAAAGGCCTTTGTTGTCGGCACTAAATCGAACTCTGCTAAAGTACCAAGTGTTGTCCAAATCGAAGCGTGTTCCTGCGCACGATTTTCCAGAAATGTCTTTGGGGATTCCTGTGCGCCAAGTGTCTGAGCCACAAAATGAAGTCCAATTAAAGGCTTCAGTCACTGCGTCTGTTATGGGAGTTAGAGTAATTTCTTCATATCTAAAATCGAGGTTGTGTAAGTCATAGTCATCGATTGTAGGACGCAAATCGTATTGCATTTGAACTTTTACGGTAAACTGAAGTTCACTGCAGTATCGGTCCTGGTAGCTGTTGATTTCATAGGACATGGAAGTGTCGCCAGCCGAAATGTTGTGTCGCGCAGATAAAGTGTCGCCTAAATCGCTGGTGTCTTGATTGAGTGCAAAGCTTTTGAAAACTTGAGACGAGTTCATTAAAAACCGCGAAGGACTTGCGTCAGTGCAGCTTCCCATCCAGGTTCCCGACAGGGTTTGTGTTTCCTGCGGAGTGGGGCGGCCGGTGACTTTTAACTCACAAGCTGAAAGGGCTAGGCAGATGTATGACAGGGTGATGATATTTTTCATTTTAATTCCTCCTCGTTTGAAATCGTGAACTGAAATCAGGATAAGGGGGAAAGGTGAATGGGGCGATGTTGAAAAGTTGTTTTCAGGGCAAAGCGCGCAGATGGCGCGCTTTTAGGACCTATTTATAAGGCTATTTTTGGAATCCCTTTATCCCAATGGAGCGATTTTGTTTTGCAAGGATTTTGCATTTTGCCGACAAGAAAAGTTCAAAGATCTCTGTCAGTTGCTGGATTTGCTTGTTTATCGCCTAGGTATTTGCGCCACTAAACTTTTATTGATGCTAGTTCCCGAATTGCTTAAAATTATTCACAGGGGTTAATGATGAAGCAAAAGTTGGGAACGCAGAATTTTTATCAGCGTTTGAGTTTCATCGGAATGGCATTCTCTGCTGCTTCAGTTTTGGCAGGAAATTTTGTTCCGAGCGAGTCGGCAAAAGTTCCCGATCCTTCACGAGAAGCGAGAATGTCTTGGATTGCTACGGTGTGGAACATTGATTGGCCCTCTAAGCCCGGTTTAAGCCCTGAACAGCAACAAGCCGAGCTCACTGCGCTATTGGATAAGGCGGAACAAAGTAAACTCAATACGCTCATTTTTCAAGTGCGCAGCGAAGGCGATGCGATGTATGAGTCACAAGCAAAAGCTCCCGAGCCCACTTCGTTTTGGCTCACCGGAGAATCGGGTGCACCATTACCAAAATACGATTCACTAGGAAAAAAGGGAGTCGAAAAATTGGATCCTTTGGCATTTGCAGTTAAGGAAGCACATAAAAGAGGAATTGAACTTCACGCGTGGGTAAATCCCTTTCGTGCAAGAGCAACAGATAGCCATCCAGTATCAAAAGATCATCCTTCAGTCACAAAAGCTCCAACGACTTTTCAAGCGGGTACTCAGACTTGGTTTAATCCAGGAAGCAAAGCTGCGGTTCAACACACTTTGGATGTCATAAAAGATATCTCAACTCGATACGATGTTGATGGAATTCACATCGATGACTATTTTTATCCGTATCCAGTAAAAGGCAAAGCAATTTACAACGACGAAGGCACACCTGGTCGACCTAGCAATGATGAAGAAATTTTAAAATGGCGACAAAACAATGTGAACACGTTTGTAGAAGACCTTTATAAAACCGTGCACGGTGCGAAAGACGGTTCTATTCGAGTGGGAATAAGTCCTTTTGGAATTGCGGCAAATGATCGTCCCAAAGGTGTTCAAAGTGGGTTGAATCCCGCTATCGATTTGGCAGCTGACGCGGAACTTTGGCTGAAAAATGGTTGGCTGGATTATCTTTCTCCTCAGTTGTACTGGCGAAGTGGCGGGCCCCAAGATTTTGTATCGCTCAATAAGTTTTGGCAAGAAGAAGCGGCAAATCCTACTGGTCGACATGTTTGGCCCGGAATGGGTACTGAGCGAATTGAAAATGAAAAGTATTCCTATGAGTATGGCGAAAAAATAACTGAGGATGGCAAAAAAATAAAAATAACGAGGCCGCCAGAAGAAGTTGCAAATCAAATCAATCTGATTCGTGAATCGGCACTCAAACAAGGGCGAAGTCCCGGTCATGCGCATTGGGGTTTTGGGACAATAAAAGACGATACCAAAGGCGTGCAAGCCCAGTTACAAAAAGTCTATGATGATCTCGCTCTCACACCTGCAACTCCTTGGTTGGCTCCTTCAGGCAGCGCGGCTCCCAAAAAACCCCGAGATTTTGTAGTCACTTCTGGTAAAACAGGTAGCATTTTAAAGTGGAAACCCGAGTCCCCCGACGCTAAAATCAAGTGGTGGGTGATTCAAGTGGGAGAAGGAAACCCCATGAAGTGGCGGACCGAGAAAATTCTTCCTGGTGAAACAAGTGAAATAGAAATCAATTCGATACAAAATGCTGAGTATCTTTCGATACGGGCTGTTGATAATTTTGGCAGGACCTCGGATCCCAATGTTTTGGAAAAGAGCGCGTCAAAAGTGGACGAAGCCCTTGTTATTGAAGATGAGAAAACTCATTCGAAGTAAAATATTCCTAACAGTGGATTCTAGACTTTAGATGTTTTTGTGAGCATACTCATTTTCTGGCAAGGCCGCTTGGAAATATATGGTACAAAAACTTTTTCAAACGCTTGAAGGCATTTTTCTTTTGTCCCATTTTTTTTATTTTCGCTACTTCGCCTCACGCCATTCTCGTGAGTCCTTAAAAATAATCCAGAAAAAAAAACTGACTCGCTTTCTTAAAAAATTGAGCACTAGAAGTAAATTCTATAGGGGTTTTGGTTCGAATCTGAAAAGTTATCCAATAATGGATAAAAGTCTCTTCCTTGAAAATTTTACGTTGCTCAATGCTAAGGGCATTACTTTGCCTGAGGCCACGAGTATCGCTTTACGGGCAGAAAGAGAGCGCAACTTTCGACCCCTGTGGAAGGGAATCAGTTTGGGTTTATCGTCTGGTACCTCGGGAACTCGGCACGTTTTTTTGGTGTCTCGCTTGGAACGACTACGCTGGGCTGGCCAAATTTTTGCAAAAGTTTTAAAGCACCGCCATTTAATTCAAATTGCATTGCCTTGGAGGTCGCCGCTTAAGATTGCTTTTTTTTTAAGAGCAAATAGTAATCTCTACACAACTTTGTCGAACCCAAGAATTCAATTTGAATATTACGATCTCACGGTGTCCTTTGAAAAATTATTGGAAAAACTTCAAGGTCAACTGCCTCATATTCTAGTCGCTCCCGCATCCGTCCTTTGTGAGTTGGCGAAGCGACAAGATTTGCAACTTAAAATTTCACCTAATTTATTAGTTTCTGTGGCAGAGGTTTTAGACAAGAATTCCCGAGATTTGATTGAAAGAAAATTTAACACAAAGGTGTCTGAAATCTATCAGGCAAGTGAGGGATTTTTGGGCGTGAGTTGCTCGAAAGGTCGAGTGCATTTAAATGAAGAATCGCTATACGTAGAAACAGAATGGCTTGATCATGAAAAAACACGCTTTCATCCCATAGTGACAGATTTTAGTCGAAGCTCGCAAGACTTTGTACGATATCGATTGAATGATATTTTAAAAATATCAGACACCGCATGTTCTTGTGGGTTGCCCACCATGAGTTTAGATTTTATTGAAGGTCGTGAAGAAGATGTGTTGTGGGCCATGGATAAGGAAAGGCGAACGCGGCCAATTTTCCCTGATCGAATTCGCCAAGCCATCTACTCGATTCCTGATACTTTGAGCGACTTTAAAATCATCCAAAAGAAGAATATTTGGTCAGTTCAGGTAAAATCTAATGAAAAAATTGAATTTGATGAAGTTCAAAAAGCACTCGTCCAATTGCTCGAATCTGAAAACTGGGTGCTTCCCGAATTTCTCAAAGAAGATTGGGTCGATAGTCGATGGTCCGAGAAGCCACGTCGAATTCAATGTTTGGAGAAGACTTTGTGAAAGTCAAAATTCTCATTACGGGTTCATCGGGCTTTGTGGCTTCATCTTTTTGTAAGCAGTTTTCAAATCGCAATGACCTAGAAATTGTAGGATTGACTCGTCGACCTGAGCATCGGCAAAATGAAATTCTATGGGATTTGCGTTTTCCCCTTGATTTAAATTTTATTCCAGACATTTTTATCCACGCGGCTGCCAAATCCTCGCCTTGGGGTACTTTGGAAGACTTTCGTAAAGACAATGTGCAAGCAACTCGCAATGTGGTTGATTTTTGCCGAGCCAAGCAAATCAAAAAGCTAGTGTATATCTCGTCCAGCTCGGTATATTATCGCTTTGAAGATCAGTTTGATTTGACCGAAAAGTCTCCGGTTGGGCCGAAGTTTGCAAGTTTTTACGCTCAAACAAAATATGAAGGCGAGCAGATTGTAAAATCCTTAGCAGAAACATCGGCAACTCGAGTAGTTATTTTAAGGCCTCGCGCGGTTTTTGGCCCAAATGATTCCGTTTTGTTTCCGCGAATCTTAAAAGCAGCACTCAAGGGACAGATGACGAGTATCCAACGACCCACTGGCCCAGCGCTGGGTGATTTAATTTATATCGACTCATTGTGCGATTACCTATTGAAGGCGGCACTTGAAAAGGACGTGAATGGCGATTTCAATTTAACCAATAATGAAACAATAGAGATTCAAAGTTTTCTTTTTGAAATTTTACAGCAATTAGGATTGCCTAAAGTCACTCGCAAAGTCTCTCAGAAAACGGCTTTTCGTGTTGCCACATTTTTGGAACTTTTTTACAAAATTTTTATGCCGAACATTGAGCCTCCAATCACGCGCTTTGGTGTTGGAGTGCTGAGCTATAGTAAGACTTTTGATGTTTCAAAATCCCTTGCTGCTTTTGGTGCGCCAACGGTTTCGTTGGCTGAGGGTGCGCGAAGATTTGTGGAATGGCAGAAAGGGCAAATGCAGCGATGATATTTGAAAGTTTGGCACTTGTTTATATCGGGCTTCTATTGGTTAAAACGCTTTTCACTTTGCTTTATTGTCGCAGTCATAAAATAAATGCGAGTTTGGACGGACCCAAACTCGCCGGAAGAAAACTTACAGTCGCTCAGGCCATTTTAAGCGGCGATCCGATCTTAGAGTTTAGGCTGGAAACGAATCTTTTAAATCTTTCTCACCAAAAATTCATTTGGTTTTTGGACGAAGACGACTTTGAGGCAAATCGGATTTGCCAAGGACTAGTGGAAAAGTACAAGCAGTGTGATGTTCGTATTGTTTTTTGTTCCCCATGTCCTAGTCGAGTGAATCCAAAAATTTGGAAACTTAAAAATCTTCAAGGTCAAGTGACAACTCCATTTTTGTGTGTCCTTGATGATGATACGACCTTGCCCGTCGCATCGGCTGAGTCTTTGGTGAGCGCCGTTGAAAATTCTAAAAAAATGATAGCTACAGCTTTGCCGTTCTATCTCAACAGTTTAGATCTACCTTCTGCGTTGCTGGGGCAGTTTGTAAATAACAATTCTGCCCTGACATATTTAGGAAGTAGTTTTGTAGTAGGAGCCATCACTCTGAATGGAATGGGATACGTCATGCGGACTGAATTGTTTGAAGAGCTAGAGGGCTTAAAGCCAATTCTCAATTCACTGACTGATGATTTGGCGCTTGCAAATTATGCTCACCAGAATGCTATCTCATTGTTTCAATCGCCTTCGCCTCTTTTTGTACATACGCGCGTAAAAAATTTTCGACACTACTTTCAAATGATGCATCGTTGGTATGTGTTCTCGTTGCTTCTTTTTTTCGGGCAAAATTTAAAAACGCAGATGGTGATTTTTCTGCTGAATGCTATTCCCGCAATGATTTTTATTGTACTTCTTTTCTCCCCTGGTCTTTTTGTCATGTTGCTAATTGCTCGCACACTGGTGATGTATTTCGTTCAGCGGCATGTTTTAGGAAAGTCAATGTTGCGACCCTTTGTTTCGACCCTGTCTGAGCTCCTGCAAACGGTTCATTTGATTCACGCCTTGATTCAAAAAACTCTTCGATGGCGAACCCGAATCTATAGGGTCAATCTTACGGGCAATGCTTCGGGTGAGTTTAATTCTGTATGAAGAATCTCTCTTTTAGGGTCGCTTTTTTAACGGGGCACAGTGTAAATTCATGCACTGGCTTATCCAAAGAACAAGTGGAATTTCAAAAGCAAACATGGGTTTCAATTCAGGATTGGCACCCTTGGAATTTTCCGTTCACACCTAGTTTTAGTTTTCCAGAAGACTATCCTTTGCCTTTGGCTGCGCTTAACAATGTGCAGCACTTTTTAAGTGCCCAGCAAAAAGGTTTTTCTGCAAAATTTTCTAGTTCGGTGATGCAAGAGTTCGCGAGTTTTGATCGAATCATTATTTTTTCATCGAGCTGTGGATTAGAACTTCTTTCAAAGCTTCAGTTGCCCGAAAATTTTAAAAAACGTCTCTACGTTTTTGCATGTGGGCCGGTTTCCATTGGGACTCCTGAGTGTCGTTCCCTTTTTGTACTTCAAGGGAAACAAGACTATTTGTCCCGAATTTTTCATCGAAAAGCGGATTTTAAAATTTCTTGTGGTCATATGGATTATTTAAAGTCACCGAGGACACTTGAGTTGTTTGATTCTTTTTGTCGGAGAAGTTTGCAATGAAAAAAAAGCGAATTCTTCTCGCAGCTCCTCCTTTTGGTGGGCATCTACACCCAATTCTGGGAATCGCTAAAGGTCTCAGCAGCGATTTTGAAGTTCTAATGCTTTCAACTCCATCAGGAGTATTGCAGGCGACAGAGTGTGGTTTAAATGGGGTTGAAGTACTCAAAGAGTTTGAAGCGGATGTTTGGAAGATTAGCGAACCGGCTACAAATGTCCAAAATAATCCGTTTTATCTTTTTCGTCAGTTAAAACTTAACGTGTCGCTGATGAGTAAAATGGAAACTGATGCCGAAAAAGTTTTAGAAGAGTTTAAACCCGATCTTGTGATTGCTGATTTTACTGTACCGGTAGTTGGACGAGTGGCTGAGAGGTTGAATATTCCCTGGTGGACAACGCTTCCATCGCCTTGTGTGTTTGAAACTCCCGATGGACCTCCAGCGTATTTTGGAGGATTGAAGCCCGCAAAAAACTTTGCACAATCACTTCAATATGGAGGTTTGCGAGGTCTCACACGATTGTTTAAGTCGAGCATGTTTCAAATATTTAAAAAAGAGTTTCGATCTTTGGGTTTCGAAGCCGTGTATCGAGTTGATGGCACAGAAGCTGTTTACTCGCCTCTTAAAGTGTGGGCCTTGGGCATAATCGAATTGGAGTTTAAGCGAAGCTACCCCCCACAGTTTGAAATTATTGGGCCGGTTCTTTATTCGCCGGAGCATCCGCTTTCCGATTTAAAGTTTGACACGTCGTTTGAGTTTCGAGTGCTCGTGACACTTGGCACTCACTTGACACATCAAAAAAAGCAGATGACGGATCGTTTAAAGGAAATTGCTAATCGACATCCTAAGATTTTGTTTCATTTCACTCATGGTAAAGTGAATTCTGAGCTTGGCACGCAATTGGCAAATTACCGCGAATTTGATTTTATCTCTTATGATCAGCACCTGCACAATTATGATTTGGTCGTTCATCATGGAGGATCGGGAGTTTTGTATCACTGCTTAAAACGCGCCATTCCAGCTTTAATTTTCCCACTTGATTTTGATCAGTTCGATAACGCCGCTCGAGCTGAAGTTGCCGGAATCGCCATTTGGGTGAGGCATTTGGATCAGCTTGAGGCGTCACTTATCGCAGCATTGAAAAATGAATCTCTAAAAATCCATTGCAAAAAAATGGCAACGACTTTGTCGAATTATGATGCGGTGGCAAGACTTCGATTGGAAGTTCAAAAATTAAAGTAGCGCAAATTGCAACCCGCTCGAATTGCTGTTGCAAAACTACTTTTTAAACAAATTCCAGTTTTTTTCTTTTAACACTCGTAGCCGCTGATCGAAATCTCTATCTGATGCGGCAGGATGAATAATGAAGCCCGTGGTCTTGGTGCATTCCGAAGCCGATTCCAGTTCCAGATAACATCTTTGCCAGTTCTTCTTACCTTCGGCGTACATATGAAAGGTCCGTTGGATGTCACGTTGCCGCCAAACTGTCTCGGAAAAGATGAAAACTGCTAAGAGAAACGTGAGTAATTTGAGTTTCTTTAAATGCGAGCCATAAATATAAAGCGCAATGATAGCGATGACAAGATACGGAATGTAACGGCTGCTGGAACCTTGGGCAACGCCCATTGAGATGCGCCCAAGTGTTGCTGAAGCACAGTAAAGACACGCAAACCCAAATAGAAAGCAGAGTGTTAAGAGCAAGTTGAATGGAAGGGGGCTTTTTTTGTTTTGAAGTTCATTTGCTAAGGCTTTGAGGACTTTAAAAACTGTGACAATAAAACTTGTCGTCACGATGATCCCTAAGATCAGCGGAATTCCTTTTTTTCCCTCAAAAACAAAACGGCCGAACATAAACGAAAAATAAATAAAATATTCCCAAACTTTTTCGTGCAACTGAAAAGCAGCAGACGAAGGACCTGGAATGTAATTGTTAAAGAACAGCCAGAGGGAATAAATTGAAAAGGCGAAAGAAGCGAGAATTCCGACTTTAAGCCGCGAGGAAGAGCGTGAATACAAAACAAGCAAAACGAGCGGACTTAGGAAGCCCACAAAAAGTGCATATCCGCTGAAGAGTGTAATGAAGTTGAGAAGGCTAAAGAGAATCAGTCGAGGGTAAGAGCTAAGACCACCCGCCAGGCAATGGGCCATTGTTAGGATGAGAAACTGAGGAATGGGACCCATGTAAAAATTGATATGGGCAACAAAAATTTCGCCTTGTGCCAAATTCAGCGGAAGAATGAGAAGAAAAATATCGAGAGGATGACTGCCTCCACAGAGGCGTTTTTTGAGGAGCCATGCCAAAAATCCGTTGAGTGCGAATATGAGAAGTCCCAAAAAGGCTTCTATGCGCATATCAAAGCTCGTAATATGACCAAGGGCCACTGAGAGAATGTGCCCGAGTCCCATGCGATGAGGGCCAAACTGTAAGAAGAATAATTTAAAATAATTTGGCGAGGATTCCCAAGAGCCTGCAGGATAAAAATCCCACTGGTCATTGAAAAAGACGCTCGAAGTGTTTTGATCAATGTAGAAAAATGCGCGCAGGAAAAAGAAAATCCAGATCAAAAGAGAAAAAATTTTAAAATATCGGGAGGATAGGAATTTCTCGAGCGTCATTTTTTGAGAACTCTAGCACTGAAGTAATTGGCGTGCATTTTCTTTTTATCTCAGGTGAAGAAGTTTTTGAACTCAAGCGAAGTTCAATGCCATTAGATTTCGATATGACAGAGTTCCGCTGTTTCTTTTTCGATATCTTCAATGCCAAACACAAGTCGTGTGGAAAGCTGGCTCAAGTTTTCAATGGTTAATAACACTCTTAGCTGCTGATTGTTGCCCAAATTGATAGCTTCAAAAACCTGCCCGCGTGCATCAGTGCGGTTGGGAGAGTCAACCTGGGAGAGGGTGATTGAGCTGTCCTTTGCGTTCTTCATACCTCGCACTTGAAGCATGATTTGGGATCTTGAAGCATTTTTAGCAGGGACATATTGTAAGAATGAGATCTCACAGTTTTTAGTTTCTGTTTTCCCGGAATAGCCTTTTAGCGGAACTGCGAATTGAATTTTTGAGTTTAAAAGATGGTGTAACGAAAAACCTTTGTGATTGCGAATGTCTTCGAAAAGTTTCAACGCCACCACTCGACTGGGATCTGTTTTATCCATCGAGCTTATTCGTTTTTTGGAACTGATTTTGCCTGGAACGTCCTCGCTGAAGATCGCAGTTTCCAGACACCCTTGTGAGCAGAGATTGCGCTCTTTTAAATAACCCATTCCAAAATCTGGAAAGAAGTCTACTGCAACGTGGTCGGGATTTGTGACGATGTTGTTTCGGATTGCCACTCGATTGATTCCCAGCAAAGTGTTTGTCTGGCAGTTATCTTCGTAATGAATAAAGGGTTTTTCATAGCTTAAGCGAGAGCTCATGAAGAAATACTCGAGAAGTAAATCTTTTTTTACCGCTGCAGTTGTGAAATCGATATTGTACTGCCTCACTAAAAGTTTGTATTTTGAAACGTTCTCATCGTAGCTTTGATTGCTCGATTGAATGCGGATTGCGGTGCCGTAAATCCCCTTTCGACCGAAAAAACTTATTGGGGCATCGTCAGAGGTTTTAACCGATTCTGGTGAAACCACGACATCATACACGTACAAAACTGGGGAATCTGGCCGGCTGAGAGCAATGGGGCTGTTCAGTTTGAATCTGACTTGGGCGTGAGAACTTTTTAAGCCAAGGATTAAAGTAAAATAGACTTTTTGAAACTGAACACTTTCGACGCTGATATTTTTTGGCACGCGGGCTTTCCAAAGTTTGCCTTCGTGAAGGAAGCCATCAAATTCTAGCTCATCAGTTAAAACGGAATCCAAATTGAGGTCCACTGAGCGACGAAAAGCATTGTCCATGCACTGGTCACGATAGGGACCGAACGCAAAAATGGGTTGAGATTTTTTTTCACATTTTTCTCGTGCTGACTCTTGGTTGGCTTGGGCAGAACCCGTGATCAACAGGGCGGCTAAAAAATGCACAATGGAGGGACGAATGTAAGCTTGATTGTTTGAATTTTTCATATAAATGTTTCCCCAAAAAACTGTTTTGAAATTGTCTACGGGGGATATTGCAAATTTTAGGACGAATAGCGGCTAAGGAAATCAAGCGTTTCGGTGGATGCTTTTAACCTTTTTTATAACTGTTACAAAAATTGTCAAACAGGCGTCTAAAATGTTTTGCTTTCTTGGGGTGACTGAGATTTGCTTAAGTGCTCATGAAGTTTCAATCAAATCTTGAAGCAGTTTGGCTGAAGAAAGTGACCACCCATTATTATCATGCCGTTTGGTTGGTCCTTTTGGGTAAACAAGAATTCCTGGAATATTGAGCATTTTTGAATAGTAATCCAAAGAGTTTGGCCTCGCTTGTGGACTGGATTTGGCCTCAATAAGAACCTAGGGTCATTCATTCCAATATTTTGCAAGGCCCAAGAGGCCACCGCTCTCTCAATATGATTCATCGTGAAACCAATATGTATATTGGTTTCACGACATATCGCCCAACTCATAATTTTTTAGAATTTCCGGGTTTCAAAACTCCGTGAATGAAGAACGATAGGTAGGGATCAAAGTTTTTACTCGGGACTAAAAATTACTGAAATTCACTTCAGCACCACAGCCATTACAGTTTCCTTCTGAGGCATCGTCGGCCCCGCCAGTCCATTCAAACTTTTTTAAGTTGCAGTGGGGGCAGAAATATTCTGGAAAATCACAATCTATACACTTCCAACGAGTTATAATCTCGCGAGTTAAAAAGGAGTCCAATTCAAGTGGTTGATTGATCTCCGCCCGATAAATATTGTCGATCAATAAATGAGTACGAGTTTGTAAATTGCTGGAGTGAAACTGGCTAAACCCAAGCCTAACCCCTCGAATCATCGTCCCAATACGTTTCTCCTCAGCTCTTTTACTGAGTCCAGAGATTGTGGCCTCACATCTCCATCCAATTTCAATTTCTCTTTTGCAATAAAAACGATCAATGAGTTCTTGCAGCAGTGACAAATTTTGGATGTGAGGGAGAAAAATTAGCCATCCATCGCCGGATACCCGTTTTACTTTCCCTTCCACATCACGGACTAAAGTTTGGGCAATGGAATCAAATTCTACTATTTCCTTATTTCCCCCCTCATATCCTAAATGTTGATTTCTTCTTTTGAAATCTGCCAGATTAGCAAACGCGATAATCCCTTCGCTGACGTCGCTGATTTCCTCTAAAAATTTATCCACATGATTTGCCGCCACTAGAAAATCATAGCGGTAACTGCAAACTTTTTCCAGTTTGGTGGACCAATTTTTACAAAGAATTTGAGAGGTTAATTTTCGCGCCATTTAATTTTTATTTTAACTTTGTTAGGAACTCATTATTCTGTTTATTGTGAAAAGTCATGTGTCGCGTTTGTGGGCTGAGATTGGCATTTTACAATTCAAAGATTCAAAGATTCAAAGGGTACAATATGTTAACAAAAAAAAAGATTGCACAAGGAGTGGTTTTTACTTTGGTTGTGGGTGGCTTCTTCCTCGTTGCAAGGCATTTGCATTCGTCAGCTAATCGTGAAATTGCTTCTGAAAACTTGCATACCGGCTCGAGCGCTCAAGCCCCCGATGATAGCTGCAATATTTTAAGAGACAAATTCATAGGTAAAAATCTAGAAATCTTTGGCCCCACATTTGATGATCATGGAGATTTCGCAAAAAAAGGATCTTTAAAGCTCTTTGAATTGAAACTGAGTCCCATGTCTTATGCCGAGAAGCGACAGTTTCTTTTAGGGAATATGCACGTGTACTTGTTATCTGTTGCAGATTGGATTACTGAAGGCCGTTCTTCAAAATTGAAAAATAAAAAGATTAACAAATCTTTAGTCGAGAGTGTTTTGAAACTGGAAGGTGAAAAAGACGCTGAAAAAATTAAGAAATTTAAAAAAGACATTGAAATTGAATTGATTAAGGCAGCCAAAAAAATTCCAGCATTGTCTTTCGATGAAATCATGGACACTTTGATATCGAGGATGCTCCCCTTAGATCATCAATTGCTTGTTGATCAAGTTTTGCTAAACAAGACCGTAAAAGAAATTGAAAATTTTGATATCAGCGAGGATGAGGACTTTAATGTTTGGATGAATTTGTTTATAGAAAACTTAAACAGTTTTGATGTTGAAAAAGTAAACAAGATTTCTGAAATTACCAAATCGGCAATTGAGAAGTTAGAGCTTTATCAGGGAATATCTAAAGCCGACCCTAGATTTGTGCCTTTCAATGTTGATGAGGACTATAGGCACGATGGCATATTTAGACTTGGTAAAGTTTATACATTTATGTCTAAAGGAATTACAATTGAATCTTCATCTACTCGTTCTAACTCGAGTGATGGAATATCCGAAACTGAATCGACGACTTCGACCTCTTCTGTGTCCTATAGTAATGATTTTCTAAATGGCAAATATTCTGATGTCGATGCAAAAAGTTTTAAGCATTGTATGCTTTCAATGGTGGAAAATGCTTCCAATGCCGCCGACTTCCTCTTTCCAAATCAAAACGACTTTTGGTTCCGACGAATAGGTCAAAATAACCATGAGTTGATTTTCTCTGCAGTCGAATATGCGTCACATGAGGACGGAGATGAAATATTTAAAGTGATCATTCGCGATTAGATCCGAAGATCCTCTCGCAATCATTTGATTTGCGTTGTTAATCCGCGCACTTTTGTAAAATTTTTTAAATTTTTAGCTCTTTACTTTGGGCGAGCAAGATTTTCATTTCTTTACGGATAGTTTTCGCGATGTCTTCTTTTCCGTTTTCGGCAAGAAAGCTGTCGAGGTCGGAAAACTGATAGAGCAGTAAGTTAATACTTTTTTTAAGCATCGCTTGAAGTTGGCGCTGCTTGATCGCAGTAAAACAGTATTGTGTGAGCGCCGCTTGAGTGAAAGGCTTTTCAATAGCTCCGTATGTCCCTGCTTGAAGCGCGCTGAGTAAAACGTCTTTTGTGATAAATCCACTCACTAAGATCACGGGACTTGTGACACCCATTCTCTTCAGTGTTTGCAGAACCTCGATTCCCGATATCTTTGGCATTTTGATATCAGAAAGAACTAAATCTGGTTCTTTGCTTTTGCAGGCTGCAAAAAGCTCCTCAGAATTTTGAAAAGTTTGGGTCTCGATATTGCTATCACTTAAGTAGTCGCTGATGATTTCTAAAATCTCGGGTTCATCGTCGATAACGTATGCGAGTCCAAGGGCTTTGGCTAAGTTTTTCGAGGGGTTTTTTGGAACTTTGCTTTGTGCTGCTTCGGTTACACGCGTATTTTTATCTTCAAGGGCAGTATAGTCAAAGTCTACGTTCTCGCCCATAAGCAGCTTGCGGGCCGCATCTACACCTAAAAGAAAAAAATCGGATTCGCTTTTTGAGAGGGCATCTTTGCCTTTGGTCACGGCAAGTACGCTTTCGAGTGCATGCATATGCTTTTGCAGCTTGTCCAGTCCCAGCATTCCTGCGCCACCCTTTAGACTGTGGAGCACTCTAAAAATAGAGTCATAAATTTGACCATAATTTGCGGTCTCGGCAAGAAGTAAGTCTTTTTCTGCTTGATCAAGGAGGTCGCTGGCTTCCGTGTGAAACTCTTTTAGCATTTCATCTGCAAATAAATTGTCGTTCATATTCTTTCGTCAATTATTTCATGTAACATTGGAACTACAAAGAAATGCGAAGCCAATTTTTTGTCGAGTTAATCCCGCGCGTTGACCCCACGCACTTTAAAGACCGTGTCCCTTAAAAAGACAAGGATTTCGGATATCATAGATGCACAAATGAATTCTGGAAAAGCGCGCGATCCTGCAATCGATGAATATTTAGGTGAAGGTCGCGAAATTCTTGAACGTGTTTCAAAAACTCTGCAATTGATCGAGCGCGGGGCAAATAGTGTGGAGCATATGGGCGAGCTCTACCGCGACATGCATACTCTAAAAGGGAGCTCGCAGTTGTTTGGCTATATGGCGGTGGGCCAAGTGGCTCACGCAATGGAAACCAGTCTCGATCCACTTCGAAAAAGTCGTAGCACAATTTCGCCACGCTTGATCGATACCTGTCTCATCAATGTTGATCTCTTAGCAAAGCTCCTCGGAGCCATCGAAAGCTCGGGAACTGATAATGGTTTTCAGACAGAAGTTAATCATGCGGTAGCGCAACTTGTTGAAGCCGCGACGGCGCAGTTTAAAAATTCTGTAGAACTTAGCAAAGATATTTTTTATCGGGACGAGGAAAGAAGTCACAAGAGTGCAGCTGTAGAAAAAGCTCCGCCAAAAGTCAAAACGGCTGAAAAAATAAAGGCGCCTGAGGAGCTTCAATCTCGGGTTCAATCTGAAAGGTCGCCAGTGGAAAAAGAACAAAGTTCAAGCAATGCTGCTAGCAAAGTGTCCGACGTGGCGGGTGGGGCAACGCCTAATGCCGTTAGCCCCCAAGATAGCACAATTCGAGTTCATGTGAATTTATTGGATCGAATTTTAAATTTGGTAGGAGAATTAGTCCTCGTGCGTAATCAGCTTTTGCAACATAGAACTAAAAATGAAGATACGGATTTTTTAAATACCAGTAAAAGTCTTGATGTCGTTACCTCAGACTTGCAAAGCGAAGTGATGAAAACTCGCATGCAACCTATTGAAAGCGTCGTAGGTAAGTTTCAACGAGTCGTTCGTGATATCGCGCGGGATCTGAATAAAAAAATAGATTTAACTCTTGAAGGAAGTGACACCGAGCTTGATAAAAGTTTACTGGAGTCGATAAAAGATCCGCTAACCCATATCGTCCGAAATTCTTGCGACCATGGAATTGAGACTATCGAAGAACGTAAAAAAGCTGGCAAACCCGACAGTGGCCACGTCCTGATTCGTGCCTTCCATGAGGGTGGGCAAGTAGTGATCGAAATCTCCGACGATGGACGAGGCTTGCATCGAGAAAGAATTGTGGCCAAAGCCCTTGAGCGTGGAATTATTGACAAAGAACGCGCTTCAAAGATGAGTGATCGCGAAATTTGCGAGCTGATTTTTGCACCTGGATTTTCTACCGCAGCACAAGTGACATCGGTATCTGGACGCGGTGTGGGAATGGATGTAGTTAAAACGAACATTGATAAAGTGGGTGGAAGTGTAGAAATCAGCAGCGTGCAAGGAAAAGGCACCACTATTCAACTGCGAATTCCTCTCACTTTGGCCATCGTGCCAGCCCTTGTTATTAGAAGTTCCAAAAGTGTTTTTGCAATTCCCCAAGTAAAATTAGTGGAACTTGTCAGAGTAGGGGACGGATCGGCATCAGGAAATATTGAATATCTTCAAGGGCGCCCGATGTTTAGATTGCGGGGAAGCCTTTTGCCTCTCTTAGACATTCGCGATATCACGGGCGAAAAGTACGAAGCCAAATATGACGAACAAATTTATATTGTCGTACTGAATTCGGACGGCGATCATTTTGGACTTTTGGTTCCTGAAATTTTAGACACGGCCGATATTGTGGTTAAGCCGCTCAGTTCTTTTTTAAAGCAACTCAGCGCATTTTCTGGTGCGACTATTTTGGGGGATGGATCCATTGCGCTGATTTTAGATGTCGGTGGAGTGGCGCAATTTGGTAAAGTCCTCAACAAACGCGTTCAAAAAGATAACCGCGAAGCATTTTCAAAGCAGGAGCGAAAGTCGGCCTCCTCCGATGTGCAAGAGTTTTTGCTGCTTTCGATGGGCAGCGACGCCGTTCATGCGGTTCCACTTTGTTTGGTCCAAAGACTTGAAGAATTTGACGTCGCCGATATTGAGCAAAGTGGCGAACAGCGGGTTGTGCGCTATCGCGATGCTTTGTTACCGCTCATTCGCTTGAAGACTGTTCTCAAGTATCCCGATCTCAAGTTAGCGGCGGCATCGACGGATGCTCCTCGAACTTCGATTGTTGTGATCCAGCGATCGGGACGAAGTTACGGATTAGAGGTAGATGAAATTCTCGATATTGTGACCATCGATGGGCAAATCGATGACTCTATCCGTGATCGTGCGGGAATTTTGGGAAATATTATCCATCAAAAAGAAGTCGTCGTGGTGCTTGATGCACTTGGGATCATTGAGCGTTTTCATGGAGCGCTTTCCCAAGGGGGAAGAAGCGAAATTAAGGCTCTCGGAAAATCCAATGCAGATCCCCTAAGCGAATTGCGATCGCGAAATAATGAATTGAAAAATAAAAAAATCAGAGTGCTTTACGCGGAAGATGTGGCTTTTTTTAGACGACATGTTTCTAAGGTTTTAAATGAAGCGGGAATTGATGTGACGACTTTTGAAGATGGCGCACTCGCGCTGCAAGAATTGGATTCAGTTCCTAAGGATCAATATAATTTGATTCTTTCTGATATCGAAATGCCCAACATGACAGGGCTGGAACTTGTAAGGGAAATCCGAAAGCGCGAGCATCTTAAAAACATTCCCGTCATTGCCTTGACCACGCGATATCGAGAAAGCGATATCGAAATTGGCCGTCAGGCTGGTTTTGATATCTACCTTGAAAAACTTAACCCAGAAAAATTAATGGATGCAGTCTCAAAACTCATGGGACCTACCACAAGAGAGCAGGAGGCTAAAACTTAATGGCAACTCAATCAAATAGCAGGCAGTTTGCGACATTTTTTGTGGCAGGTCGGCTTTATGGAATCGATGTGATCCGGGTGCAAGAGGTGACGAAGGCTTTGGTCATGGCAAAAATTCCTCTTGCCCCTAAATTTGTCCATGGACTGATTAATTTGCGAGGACAAATCTCAACAGCCATTGGCTTAAGGGAGCTTTTTAATATTAGCGATGCGGCACCTAACGAGCAAATGAACGTGGTCTGTAAACTTCATGATGTCTTAGTTTCGTTTTTGGTAGATTCGATCGGAGATGTCTTAGAGCTTGAGTCAAAAGATTTTGAACTCGCGCCCGAAACGGTTCCCGAAGATATCCGCCGCTTTGTTGAAGGAGTTTATAAAACTCCAGGCCAACTACTCAGTGTGGTTGACGTCGACAAAGTTGGTGAGTTTTTTTTTAAGTCACAAAACATAAATTCACAAGCTAAAACAGTTTAAGAATTAACTTATAAAAGGAAAAGGGGAAAATTATGGAAAGAGAAGTCGCGAGAAACGGAAAAAAAGGATCTTCAAAACAGAGCGCAGGAAAACAATCGGGTGCGAACGTAAAAAGTGCGGACAGGCTTGCCTCCTTGTACGAAGCGTTGAATAAATCTCAAGCGATTATTGAATTTAATCCTGATGGCATTGTGCAATCGGCAAACGATAACTTTTGCGGCGCTTTGGGTTACAAAGAAGAAGAGATCGTAGGGAAGCATCATTCACTCTTTTGTGATGGAGCTTATACCTCGAGCCAAGCCTATAAAGATTTTTGGAGAAAACTTGGCAGCGGCACATTTGACCAAGGCCAGTATATGCGGATCACAAGAGATGGAAAACAGATTTGGATTCAAGCGTCTTACAATCCCGTCGTTGATGGCACTGGCCGAGTGGTGCGCGTAGTGAAATTTGCATCCGATATCACTGCTGCAAAAAATGAGGCCCTGAGAGTCGAAAATGAAGTGGCAAAAATTCAGTCGATGATGGAATGTATGCCGATCAACACCATGATGGCAGACATGAATTTTAACATCACCTACATCAATCCCAAAAGTTTAGCGACTTTTCGCTCGATCGAGAAAATTTTGCCCATTCCCTCTGATAAAATTTTGGGAAGTAACATTGACGTATTTCATAAAAATCCTTCTAAACAGCGCAAGCTGCTTTCGGATCCTCGGAATCTGCCCCATCGTGCAAAAATTAAATTAGGAACCGAGACTTTGGACCTCTTAGCCTCGGCAATTTATGACAAGGATAAAAACTACATTGGCGCGATGGTCACTTGGGCCGTGATTACAACCCAAGTGGAACTTGTCTCCTCACTCGAAGAAACCGCTCAACAGTTGGCCTCTGCGAGTGAAGAATTGTCAGCCGTTGCAAGTCAGATGACTCGTAACGCTGCGATGACCGCTGAAAAATCAACGACTGCTGCGGCAAATTCGGAAGAAGTTTCTACAGGCGTTCAAACTGTCGCAACCAACACTGAAGAAATGGTGGCATCAATCAAAGAAATTTCTAAGTCATCATCTGAGGCTGCAGGGATTTCGAAAGACGCTATGAAAAAAGCGGCCGAAACAAATATCACAATTACCCAACTCGGCGACGCGAGTTTGGAAATTGGCAACGTGATTAAGGTGATTAGCTCTATTGCTCAGCAAACCAATTTACTTGCGTTGAACGCAACCATCGAAGCAGCGCGCGCAGGAGATGCGGGTAAAGGCTTTGCAGTCGTTGCAAATGAAGTCAAAGAGCTTGCCAAACAAACTGCCAAAGCGACGGAAGATATCACCAACAAAATTGGCGCAATTCAGGAAAGTTCCAAGGGGGCAGTGGGCGCAATTGGTGTCATTGCCAAAGTTATTGAACAGATTAACGGAATTTCGATGACGATTGCTGCAGCAGTGGAAGAACAAACCGCAACCACCAATGAAGTCAGCCGCGTGATGCAAGAATCTACCTCTGCCGTGGATGGCATAACGCAGATCGTAAGATCGGTTTCTGTAGCGGCGAAGGAAAGTGAAACGGGCGCGAATCAAACACTTGAGGCTGCAAAAGGCTTGTCGCTTTTGGCGGTAAAATTGCGAGAGCTTGTTAAGCGTATCGAAACTTAAAAACTTTAGGAGCCTCTATGAGGGTGTTAATTGTTGATGACTCTGTCGTCTTTAGATCCCAAATCAAGTCAGCGCTTGAGGGGGTAGGGAATATCGAAGTCGTCGGCACGGCAAATAACGGGAAGATTGCGCTGCAAAAACTTGCGCAATCTTCCGTAGATTTGATAACGCTGGATATGGAGATGCCTGAAATGGGTGGTATCGAAACCATTCGTGAAATTCGAAAAGCAAAATTTCCAGTTAAAATTATTGTTTTTTCCTCGCACACAACTCGTGGATCTGAGGCGGCACTTGAGGCACTTACTGCGGGTGCGCACGACTTTGTAGCGAAGCCCTCAGGGACCGAGATGACGTTTGAAAATGCAGCGGCAAAAATTCGTGATGAACTTTTGCCAAAGCTACAACAATTTGTTTCTGGGGGAACTCGCGCTCCAGAACTGGCTAAGTCCAGTCACCTTAATCCGCTTCATGCTCTTAACAAGACAACTTATGTCAAGCGGGACTTACGAACATTTAGTCCCTCAGTTCTTGTGATCGGGTCTTCTACGGGAGGGCCTCCTGCGCTGGAAGTGGTGTTAAAGAATTTGTCTTTGCCTTTACGTATTCCTATTTTGATTGCTCAACATATGCCGCCAGTTTTTACCGCGTCTCTTGCGAAACGCTTAAAAGAGTCTTCTGGCGTTGAGGCCGCAGAAGGCGTGCATGGTGAAGAACTTAAGCCCAACCGAATTTATGTAGCCCCAGGGGACTATCATATGGGACTTGAAAAACGTGGTACTCAAGTTTTTATTAAATTGGATAAAGGTCCGCAACGAAATTCGGTGCGCCCCGCCGTTGACGTGTTATTTGAAACAGCGGCAGAGATTTTTGCCAATCGCACCATGGGTTTGATCTTGACCGGAATGGGGGAGGATGGGCTCTGCGGGGCGAAATTGATTAAGAGTAAAGGTGGTGGCGTGATGATTCAAGATCAGGCGAGCTGTGTGGTCTTTGGAATGCCAGGAGCTATTTTTCAATCGGGGATTCATGACGATATTGGAAATCTTAGTTCTATCAACGAAGTCATCAGAAAGGTATGCACGTAGGATTGTATGAAATTATTTGGAGAATATTTAGTAGAAAAGAAGATCATCAATGAAGAAACGCTCGCGCAAGCCTTGGTTACACAGATTAAAGGGCTGCCATCTATTGCGGAAATTGTTTTTGAAAATAAATTGCTAAAAGTCAGGCAGTTTTTAGATATTATTCGGCAGCAAAATCATCGCCAATGTGGATTTGTGGAGGCTGCCTCGGATTTAAAACTTTGGCAGCCAGATTTATCGAAAGAAATTGATCGACGCATTCAAACACTCCGCATTCCACTCGGTGAAGTTTTAGTAAAAATGGGCACGGTCACGATGGAGCAAATCACGCGAGCGCTGGATGAGTTTTTTGGTGATGGCGTTCACTTAAAAGAAGACGCGGCAATCGTCGCAGCAGAGCTAATCACAAGTCCTCCATCCTCGTCTGAATATTCAACTTATTGCGACCTGCTAAGGGTCGAACTTAAGGAGCGCGTGGTGGGAGCGATGTCGGAAGTTGCAGCTAACGCTCCCAACAAAGAGGCGCTCAAACTTTTGTGTGACGAACTCCGTCGTCTAAAAGGCGCGGCTCGCCTTGTGGGTGCCGAACACTCGGAAAAACTTTTGGCCAAAGTCGAAGATACTTTTTGCGAAATTGTGAAACGAAAATATTCAGAATTTGGTAGCGAACTGAAAGCGAAACTTCCTAAAGCGGGTTCGGACTCGATAGATTTTTTGTTCATGTTTAAAAATGCGATGGAAGCGGGCAGCACGGAATCCGCACTTTTAAGCGTTGCAAAAACGGATTCTGCTTTTAAAGAAATTATTGGTTGTTTGGATGTCATAAAATTTGATTTTAGTTTTTTAGGGCTGGAAGGATAGCTGATGGTCACAACAACTCACACACTTCTTTCTGTTGACGATTCTAAGGCGGTTCATGCTTTTATCCAGCGTTCATTTGACGGAAGTCCTTTTCAGGTCGTTCATGCCTATAGCGCGGCTGATGCTACAAAAGTTTTAAACGAGCGCTCAGCCCAATTTTCGCTCATTTTGTTAGACTGGGAGATGCCCGAAATGAGTGGCCCCGAATATCTTCCTATCCTTAAAGAACGCTTCCCTCATTTACCGGTGATTATGCTGACCTCTAAAAATGCGGCTGAAGACATTGAAAAAATGTTGTTAGCGGGGGCGTCGGAATACATTATGAAACCCTTTACTCCCGATATTTTGATCGAAAAAATTAATTCGGTGCTGGGTATTTAAAGATGGCTCTGAAAGAGAATCAGCTTAAATTTTTCGCCGATTTCATCGAAAAGCATTTGGGCATTATGTATGCTCCGCAGGTCTACTATCAACTGGAACAACGGATCGACAAAGTCGCAGAGTTTCTGGCGCTTCCTGGGGGATCGCAAGAAGTTTATGATAAGGCGATCAAAGAGGGTATTTCGGGCGACTTTAAGCAGTATCTTTTAGATATTTCGACCAACAATGAAACCTCTTTTTTTCGTGACCCCAAAGTTTTTCAAAGCCTTCAAACACATATTTTTCCTAATTTTGTGAAAAATTTTCCCACGGCTTTTAATTTTCGGGTTTGGTGCGCAGCCGCGAGTTATGGGCAAGAACCGTACTCAGTCGCCATGTTGGTTCAGGATTTGTTGGCGGCCAATCCCAGTCACCCCCGCGTCGAAATTGTCGCCACCGACATTGCCGATCATGCGCTTAAACGTTGTCGAGAAGCGAAATATACTCAACTCGAAGTACAACGTGGTTTGCCCGCATTAAAATTAGTGAAAAACTTTAGTCGTGGAGAAGAAGGTTTTTGGGATTTGAAGCCCGAGGTTCGACGCTTAGTAGATTTTAAAAAGCAGAATCTTTTAGATCCCTTTGCCGCACTCGGAAAATTTCATGTGATTTTGTGTCGTTATGTTTTGATTTATCAAGATTCTGTAAAGAAAAAGCAAATCGTCCAAAACTTAGAGAAGTGCTTGCATCCCAACGGTATATTAGTTTTTGGTGCCAGTGAAAGTGCCTTTGGTCTGAGTCAGGATCTTGAGCAAATATCCTTTGACGGAGCAATTTTTTATCGCAAAAAGTCCTGAGCACTAGACATTAAAGTTGCGTCAATATTCTGCCGATCAAATAAAAATGGAAAACTTTGAAGAACTCGGCGGATTTCCTATGCTGCGAAAGATTTCGAAAATCTTTTACGACAAAATTTATGCGCATCCGTGGATTGGCAAATATTTCGAGAATATTCGACAAGAGCATATTGAAAATCAACAGGTTGACTTTATGGCTCAAGTTTTAGGCGGACCGCAGATGTATTTTGGGGCCTTTGTTCCCGACGCCCATAAACACATGATGATTACGGAAGAGCTGTTTGAACTCCGTGAGCTTTTGCTTTTGGAATCTTTTAAAGAAGCACAGGCTTCTCCTGCACTGCAAGAAAGATGGTTAAAGGTGGACCGTGCCTTTAAAAAATCCGTGGTTAAGAAGTCTTTTGAGGACTGTGCCAAACGTTTTAACACTGACGATATTTTGGATTTTTCCAATCCTGATAAGGATAAAAAAGCTGCGTAACGCGCGCTGATTCTTTTCCAATATTTCCATTAAGAATTCACAGCAGGATGTCGATAATTTATTCAGACAAATAGTAATTACTGCAAGAGGATTTTGAGAAATGGGCTTTTCGTTCGAAAATTTTAAAGTGGTACTTGTCGAAGACAGTCGCTCGTTTGCGGCGGGTTTAAGAAATATCTTTGAAACGAATCATGTGAACGTAGCGATTTTTGCTAATGCCGCAGATGCGCTAGCGTATATAAAATGCAACGCTGTTGATCTGATTGTGACCGATCTCGAAATGCCGGAAATGGATGGCTATACTTTTATCCAGACTGTGCGTGAAGATCCATTGTTAAAAGAAGTTCCTATCTTGGTTTTGACTGGCAGTTTAGACACCGACGCGATGGTCAAAGCGATTCAAGTGGGCGCTGATGCCTTTTTACAAAAGAGCAGTGTACGACACTCTTTAGTTCCGCAGCTGTTGGCCTTGGCGCGAATGCGCAGCGTTTACCAACAAGTCGCAGTGGACAAGCGTTTGGATGGCATAAAATCCTTGATTGGGACCTACAAACATGAATTTGGAAATGCCTTGATGATTGCTGATGGGAAATTGGGAAAATTGATACGCACTCATGCAAATCTAGCGGAAGATGAAAGTATCCAAAGTCTTCAGCGCTGTCTTACTAGGTTTAACGAAACTTTAAAGAAGCTCGATGCCTTGAGAACTTTTGAAGAAGAACAATATGTGGCCGACACTAAACTTTTAAAGGTAAGCTAGTATGAAAAAAATTGATCCTGCATTGATGGAAGCACTGAAGGTAGAAATCGAAACGGCGTGCGCTGGAACAAGCTACTACGTTGTTCACTTAGACGACGAAGCCGAGTTGCAAGAAAATTCTGAATACGCAGCATCTTGCTACGGATTTAAATCACTCTTTTTTACCAACGGCGAAGAAGCAGTGGCGGCTATCAAATCCAGGCAACACGAAATCGCTCTTGTCATCTCGGATCTTAGAATGCCTGGAATGGATGGATTTGAATTTCGAAATGCACTTTTAAAATATGCGCCCAATATTCCCTTTGCGCTTTTATCGGCATTTGTGGATCGCGAACTGGCCATCAAAGGCATGGAATTAAAAATGTCTGCGATTATGGCAAAGCCCTCTGACGAAGAGGATTTTTATAATTTAGTGAAAAAGGATGCTTTGCCGCGTATTTTGGCTTTACGAGAAGAACGTGAGCTCAAAGAAGGTTTTGTATCCGATTGTGAATCTCTCATTGAAAACGCCGAGGAAATGCTTCTGCATCTTGAACAGGATCACAGCGATGAAGAAGCCCTCAATCGCTTGTTTGCCATTGTTCATACGCTAAAAGGCGGCTCGGGATTTTTTGAACCCAAACATTTAAATCACTATTCCCATCGTTATGAAGATATTTTGAAGGGTCTGCAAAAACGTGAACTCCCATGGAGTGAATCCGTGTCCCTTGCCTTGTTTAATGGCTTTGACGTGATGAAAGAACTTTTCGCAGAATTTAAAAGCGGCGTATTTTTAGAGCGAGATCTAGAAGCCCTTTATCAGATTATTTCACTCGACAATACATCCGCAAACGTCGTGAACAATTCTCCTACTGCGGTTAAAGACTCCGAATCTAAAACTCCGGCGGCTAGTGCCGAAAAATCTAAAGTCCGCGAGGATGTTAGAGTTTCGGTGACCTTACTTGACGAATTCATGCAACTATCTGGAGAAGTCACCGTGATTCGAAATATGCTCAACAAATCTGTGCAAGCTTTAGAAAAACGCTTCACAGGTGATCGCGAAGTTGCAAGCCTCGGTGAACTGCTAGCGGAACTTCATAAAATTAATTCGGGAGTACAAGCAAAAATTACCGAGATTCGCAAAGTTCCTGTGAAATCTGTGATCAAAGTTTTGCCTCGAGCCGTGCGGGATGTGTCCAAATTGATGGGTAAAGAAATCGATTTGCAAATCATTGGGGAAGAGCTTCGCATTGATACATCAATTGCAGAGGTTCTCAATAATAGCCTTTTGCATATTGTTAAAAATAGTATCGACCATGGGGTTGAAGGACCCGCGGAGCGAGTGGCGGCGGGTAAGTCTGCAAAAGGGCAGGTGATCGTCACCTGCACAACAGTGGATGAAAAAGTTCATGTTGAAATTAAAGATGATGGCAAGGGACTCAATCTCAAATCGATCAAAAATAAATTGCTTAAAAATGGCACCCATGATCAGGCGCAAGTTGATCGAATGACTCCTCAACAATTATATGCCATGATTTTTTCTTCTGGTTTTTCAACGGCAGCCCAAGTGACCGAAATTTCGGGACGCGGTGTTGGAATGTCGATGGTCAAGGACTCAGTTGATGCAGTTGGCGGGGAAATTCAGATCGAATCAGTAGAAGGAAAAGGGGCCAAGTTTCGCTTAGTATTGCCAGTGCCCAAATCAGTTTTGATTTCGAATTGTTTAACGGTTCGGGTAGGGGGACTGCAATTCGGCGTGGTACGCGATGATATTCTAAGGGTGTTGCAACTCGATGCGGAGCAACTCAAGCAATCTGTTTATGAATTGCAGGGCGCAACCTCGCTTGATTTTGAGGGAGATCTGATTGCTTTAACAAATCTTAGTGGACTTTTAGAAGTCACTCCAGATGCTAAGTCCATTGCGCAGGCCGCGCAAAAAAGAATCATCGTTTTAAGCACTCCGCAAGATGGTCGCCGAGTGGCGCTCGAGGTTGACGAAATTTTAGAAGTCGAGGATATGGTCATTAAAAATATTCATACATTTTTAAACACACGCCAAATTTACAAGGGTGTCACCTTTCTCGACGATGGGCGTGTGGGTACGATTCTTAGCACGGCGGGACTTATGGACGCTTTTGCCATTGCAAAACCTGCCGAGGGAGCCAAGACTTCCAAGGAACAAAATGCTGCGGAAAAAATCAGAGCAGCAATTCCCAGCAAGTCTGCGCTGCTCTTTAGCTTATCGATCCCAGGATTCTATGGAATTTCACAAGAGAAAGTCTTTAGGATCGAAGAAATTAGTCAAAGTCATGTGAAGCATTCGGGCCTTTCGCGTGTGCTACCTTACCGCGGTGGAATTTTACAGATCGTTTCACTGGAATCGGCTTTTGGAAAATCGCCCACTGCGCGCGGTGAGGAAAATACTGAAATTCGTTTGATGGTGATTGAAAAAGATGGCCGCTTCATTGGCGTGGAAGTCAGCGAGATCGTGGACATGGTGAAGTATTCAGAGCTGAATGTTGATTTGGCCGAACCTGAGCGTGGTATTTTGGGTCATTTCTTTGTAGATGATAAAACGGTTTGTTTGCTGGACGTAGATGCGATCATTAGCCGAGTCATGAATGTGACTTTGGATGATGTTGCTGCCGCTGGTGAAGCTCAGATTATCGAATTTTCTAGCTCCGAAAAATTGGCCGCCTAGAATTTTATTCTAGCCAAACTGCTACACTTCGTTCGGGTTCGTCCAGGACGAAGATTTTTTGGGGAACGAGTTCCTTGCTTTGGGCAAGGTCTTCTTGAATGGCAACGATGGGAATCCCTTCGGCCTTAATTTTTGTTATCACGTCCTCTGGAATTAAATCAATCAACCATCTCGCGCTTCCCGCGGGAAGCGTGACGTCTACCGTAGTCACGCGATCACGTGTCACCGTCACGCGGAGTTGAGAAGCAACGCCTTCCACTGGCTTCGAACCCGAAAAAAAACTTTTCACCCAAGTGTAGGGACATTTATTCATATGCATCAATCTTAGTGGAAAAGTGAAAATCAACAAGATGCCAAGGCTTTGACGGACCTGTTCGTGTTTTGTGATAGGATGGGTTTAATGCTTCAGATTTTTTAAAATTTTAACTCAATTTTTGTTTTTTCGATTCCATCTTTGTAGGCATTAGCTGCGTCTGCCCTGTTGACGAGATCAACTTCAAAGGGAAGATTGGAATCTTCGAAGGCCTCTCCAAGCTGGCTTCGTATAGATAGATCTAAACTTGGATCAAAAAGTAAATCGAGATCAGAATCTTTGCGTATCTTTCCACCCGCTCTCGATCCAAAAATCCAAATCTTGTATTTTTGTGAATCAAGATATTTTTTTAAAATACTTTGAACTTCTTCAAGTTCGCTAGGACTAAGAAGCAGTTTTGAGTTCATGGAATTATTTTTAATCGCGCGATGAGCTCATCTACACATGGGGGGAAGTCTTTAGCGCTTGCAAAGACCTGTTCGGCAATTTCTTTTTTGTAGGAGTGGCTAGTTAAATTTCGAGCTTCAATAAATTTTAGCCAAGATTCCACGTCCAAAATCCAGCCTTCTTGGGCTGCCATTCGTATCAGTGGTTTGGGGCTTGCGCTAACGTCGGCACGGCCCAAGCTCAGTAAATATTTGCGCAACAATCTCCAGCTGAGTTCAACTGTGTATTCGAAACGTTGAATTGTTCCGTCGCGTTCTCTATCGTTAGCGGGAGGGGGTGTAAGTGATTGCTTTAAGCTTTCATTTGCGGCTTCTAAGACTTTGAGAGAGAGAGAGTCGGTCATAGTGGATCTCGTTCCTTTAAGAAGCGGGGAAAGGGGGAGCACGCTGCCAGTCAAAACGCGACATTTGGTGAGGGCAGACGCACCCATGTCGCGCCAAAACGCTCGTTCGCGTTTTGTTCCCTCGCTCCGCTCGGTCGCGGTGCGTGGAGCGGGAGACGGGATTCAAACCCGCGACCTTCGCCTTGGCAAGGCGCTAAGCCCTATTTTGATAGTAAAGTGAAAATGAAAATTATGCAACTAAGTATTTAATAATCTGAAAGAAGTTAACCAAAACGGCTTTCTTAACTTTCTGCGAATTCTGACACTAACTGAGCAGTCTGGACGAAAAATGGACGAAATTGGGTTGCGTTAAATTATCGTATAAGATAATTTTAAAATTAGACTATGCGGGCTGGCTTTTTTGGGAGGTAAACAAAATGGCACATCGAACACGCGATTGGAACCAAGGTCTAGCCCAAGATTTAAAAGATAAGGAGTTTGCGCGCGAATACATTCTCGCGCTCGTTAACGAGGGAATGTCGGTGCAAGAGGTTCTTGGAAAAATTGCTCGGACCGTTGGCATCAAGGAATTTTCGCAGATTGTAAAGATTCCGGCCTCCAACGTTGTGCGAGCTGTGAATCCGGAATCCAATCCAACTCTGGACACCATGTTACGCCTTTTAAAACCATTTGGTCTTAAGCTCTCGATATCGCCAATTGTTTCAAAGGCATCTACAAAAGTTGCGTAGTGTTCCATCATTTGTGGACCATTGGTGGCGTTTATATAACTCTTCATACTTCCGGGGATGGTAGTTGCTTGGGGATTGCTATCGGTATTAAAATGGCCAGGGAGTGACTGAAAATCCTGTTTGTATTTATTGCCAAGTAAATGATCCGAATGACTTCAACGAAGAGCACATTGTTCCACGAGCATTTGGCAGATTTCGTGACGATACGGGAGCTGAGGTCGTTTTAGTAGGTAAGGTTTGTGCTTCATGCAACAACTCGTTCAGCTCGTTTGAAAGAAGACATGCTCAAATGTCTTTGGATGCTCATCACCGAATTAAATCAGGAGTTAAAGGGAGGAGGCCCAAAAAGGCTAAGCCTAACCCTTATCTTGAAACAGGAGAGAGGTTACGACCGATCACAATCAATGCAATCCATCCGAGCGGTCGACAAGTATTGATGCGACTCGATCCTGAGAAAGGTCCGGTTGAGCTAACAAGTGTTCAATTTTCTCACCCCAAAAGTCAAAAACTTATTGCGATTGACCTTACTCCCGATCTCAACAAGGATCTGCTCATTAAAAAGTTGAATGAAGCTGGATACGAAAACGGGACTGAACTCGCGATTTACTGCCAGCCAGAAGAAGAAAAATGGGTCGAGAAACTTTTTGAAAAAGAGAAACGCAAATTAGACGAACCACCTGTGCCTTACAGCTCACGTGCAAGGGTCGAGGGAGGTTACCGGCTCGAAGATTTTAGAAGTCTTGTAAAAATTGCATTCAATTACTGTTTGAAATTCAACTCGCTTGGCTTATTAGGGAGTGAAGATTGCTTTAAGGAAGTGAGAGATTTTATTCGTTTTGGCACTGGCGATATAGCGAACTTCTGTGCAATTGCCAAACCTGCTATTGTTGAAGTCGAGATGGGGCACGTTATCAAATTTCTACCTTCACAAGAAGAGGGGTTGATCGTATATATCCAGCTGTTTGCTTCGCAAAGCATGCCGACGCCACTGCATCGAATCCGTCTAGGGACTTTGCCGTCGTCAGTTGCTTCACCTTGTAAAAAAGTGGCGCACTTATTCAAAGTTGCGAACGGTAAGTCCGACGATGGCGTGATAGTGCCATTAACAACAGACATGAAATAGAGATTTCATTTGGTGGGTGGCACGTGGGATTCAACAAACGTAAGATTCGCTGAGTCCAAAAATGGGAATTCTTCTTACCTCCACCAATACTTTGTAGAAGTTTTGACTAGTGCGCACTTGCTGTATGGCGATTAACACATGCGGGACGTTTTTGAATTTCAGGTACGCTACACGCAGCAGAAATCATTTTCCCTAGCATTTGATCCACATCGCTTACAACATTTACGGCTTGTAGATAAACAGTGATATGCTTTCCTTCACGGCTCAAAACCGTTTCAATACGATCTTTATTATTGGCTAGCTCAACTGCCTGCCGCACAGCTTCAATGTTATCAACTCTGCTTCCATTTATCTTAACTATAAGGTCTCCTGCGGTTACTCTGCCGATATTTGGGGAGTTAGGCTTAAAGTTATTTCCAACTTGTAAACCACCCATGAGATCCTTCACGTATGGCCTCATATCTGCCGGAGAAACTGGATTCATCTCGATACCCATTCGGTAAATCGAATTTTCACACGTAAAAACTGTATCAAAAACTGGATAAGAATTCGTCTCGACCCATGTGGAAGAACCGCCAGTCTTACTTCCATGATTAATAGTTCCACTTGTACTCGTGTTCGATTCGAGAGTGCCGATTCCATAACCTCCGCCATAAGGATTGTAGGAAGTTGATTTGCTCGCAGTAGCATTCACTGTCGTAGGTGCTTGATACTGGTAGCTGGAGGTATGTTGCACTTGCGTTTCTTTCGTTAAATCTCTCTGTTCAATATAATTTACAGTCTTAAATCCACGTTCAACACAGACCTCATATGCTCTAAATTTTGAAAAAAGAGAGGCATCTTTTTTAACAGTATGGACATTTCCAGTGAACCTAGCGACCAACATTTTTTCGGTTGTTGCCTTTAGACTGTAACCTCCCTGTTCTCCGTTCGGAGCATACTTGGTCCGCGTAGCGCAGCCTGTAAAATAAACCAAGCTAAACATTAAGATACTGGATCTAATTCTCATTAACGCCTCCCAAAAAATCAGAGCTCAGTATCGATTTCGGTATTAATTTAATAAAATTTAATGTTGTGAGAAAAAAAGTGTCAAATCTCCAAATATCCGAACATTTAGACTAGCCCTCAATAAAAATATTAAGTTCTTTATTTTATGACAGGGTGAGGAGGCTTTTCGCCAATTTTGATTGTTGTTCGCTTAGCCCCTACTGTGGCCGCGTTTGTCGTTCCGCATGGACAACGTACAACTGGGCTATGGTTTTCAGCTGGAGTTAAAAAAGGTCCACACGAGGGGCAGGACAGTATTTTGTAAGTTTGGGATTTTTCCATTTGTTGCTACCCATTGTATAGGGTTCAATTGGATATGAAATGGAGTTTTAGCCGTCAAATACTTGATTATATTGTGGCAAAAATATGGCAATAATTAGGCGTAATTCTGGTAAAATTATGGTATAAAGCTGTCGATAGGGATAGGCCCCTTTCTCAGGAGATTAATTATGAATTTATCAATCAATCAAATTACAGAGCCGAGCAATACATTGGGGCTATTCGATTCAAGCGGTCATGTAGATTTGGAGAAAACTATTAATTTCTTAGAAATCTCGAAAACGGCTTTGGCGAGTGCATTTGGAATCTCCCCTGACAAGTTACGGCTTGATAGAATGACCGACGTGGTACGGGAAAAAATCGCGCAGATTGCATATGCACTTGAGCTTGTGGCTGTTTCATTTAAAGGGAATTTAAATAAAACTAAGTTTTGGATAAATACACCAAATCCTAATTTTGGTGGAGCTTCGCCTAGGTCGTTAATTATTCGAGGTCGGTATAATAAAGTGATTTCGTTTATTGAGGCCGCACATCGATTATCGAAATAGTAATGAAAAGCAAGAAAGGAAAAAGAACGGCTGAAAAATTTTTACATGATGGCATAGTCATGCTTGAAAAGTTAACTGAAGCGCAGCGTTCATTCCATTCAGACTACCAAACGTATTTGGCAAAAGAACGAGAAAAATTACTACCTGAAATTCAGCAAAGCCTTTGGCGTGTCCGTACCGAAAATATAAATTTTGAAGGCGGAAGGATAGTTGAGAGCATTTTTGCTGGTGATCCGCTCAATCCTGCCGGGAGTATAATAAAACCTCCAGGAGGACGATTTAATTTTGGTCCAATTTCGTCATTCTTTACAAGGTTTCCAGGTCTCTATTGTGCAAGTAATTATGAAACTGCTTTCGCTGAAAAATTTCAACGCCGATCCAATGAATCGGAAGGTGATGCTTTTAGTGGTTCTGAATTTTCTCTATGTGAACCAGGTTCGTTTTCTTATAATCGGGTAGGCGTGTTTATGGAAACAGTTCTCGATTTGAGGGATTCCGAAAAACTAGTACCTTTTTGTGAGGTAATTGGGAAAATTCATCCATCCAGAGAAATTGGTGGAAACTGGAAAAAAAGATTTAAGACGAAGAAGCCTTTAACTACAATTAAATCGGTTGACCAGTTGGTATCAAGTATTTTTCAAAGTGATTATCAACAATGGCCAACTTGGATCGATCAACCTTCAAATTCACAATGGCTAGGTTTATATGCTATTAAGGCAGGCATTGATGCGATTATTTTCCCCTCTTGTAGAAATGAAAGTGGGTATAATGTTGTTGTCTTCCCTGAGCGCATAGGTAAACAGTCGAAGACTTATGTAAAACTGCTTGATGAAACACCGACTGTGCCGAAGGATAGACGAATTGTAGATTCTAGATCTGCTCCAGGCTTTGTAAGTAATTCGTTCGAAATGGCAAATGCATTGCAGCCAAACTAGGCATTCAATGTGTTAAATCTGACCACGCAATTTCTTATACGGTATATTAACAAAAATCAGATGTATGCTCAAAACTAAAGTGATCTTGGAAATTGAAATTGAATCAGAGGAGTCCTTAAGAAGAAAAAACTTCCAAGCCCTACTCAGCACTCATCCAATGATATGCCCCATACGCTGCAGCTATGCCCACCAATGCCGCTCCGCCACTCAGAATAACTGTACCGCCCAAAACACCGAGTCCACCACTCGCGAGAGATCCACCGCCAAAATATGCAAGCATTGCGCTTTTTGCAGCTGCACCAGAGAGCCCGCTGATTGCAACACCGGTTGAGGCGGTTCCAATTGTTGTTGCAATCGCTGCTGCACTCGCAGCGGTTCCGGTCCCGACCGCTACGCATGTATAGGCAGCCTTTGCTTCGTTGCTAATTAGTAAGTCAAAAAAGTCCTTGAGAGCATCTTTTGCTTCAGGATAATTTTTTATAAGAATCGCTCCGTCAGCGATCCCGCTTAGAATTAAAATTGGTTGAGCAGTTTTTACTCCAGCAACTATTTTTACACCCATTCCTATCGATGCCCAGAAAACATTTTTTTTGTCGATCTTTCCTGACTTTGATTTTTTGTACAGCTTGTAAGTCGAGTGTATAGCTACGCCACCTGCAAATACGTGACCTACATTGATGCTCAGCCACTTAGTAGCAGTCTTAGCGCCTATCATTTTCGCCTTAACTAAAAATTCAGTACCTGGAATTGGTACTCCGTGAGGAGTTGTTGCGTCTCTTGCAATTTCTAGCGGAAACTTAGCTACACCTTTTAAGCCAAATTTTGAGTAAACCTTGCCAACATTTGCTGCAAAATCATGTCCATGTTTTACGCGATGGAACCAACCGCCAGAGTGCCCGCCGATCGAATCCATCCAGCTTGAAAGAGAGGTAGGAGGCAGCGCGCGATCAATATTTTGTGTAACTGCGGTTATCGAGTAGCCCTTTGCTATAGCCAAATTTTCAACAAGAACTTTGATTGAAGATTTGGTCCACTTGACATTCTTTGACATAGGGTTACTCCTTATTGGTCAACGTTAGGGTAACTGCCTCAAGAATACATGCGTTGAGGTAGCAGATCTAAAAATTTCCGACAAGTTTTAATCGCTGTTTAGCTTAGTTCAGAGCTATTGAGTTAGGTCATTTAACCCCTAGAAAATTCAAACTTCTTTTCAAATTTATACACTTTCTTTCGAGGGTGCTCTAAAAACTTATTTGCAGTAACCACGTTTGCAAAACACGAGGAAAGTTCGGAATGCTCCCGTTCAATTGTGTCCACTCGAATGGGTGTGCCATCAGCCACAGTGACGATCAATGTTATGCGTTTCGGAAGTTGCCCGCCGCCCCTGATAAATTCTTTAGCACATCGACTGAATCTATTGTTTTGGGCTGAAAGAATGGCTGAGTTCGCCTCGAATGTAATATTCTCTACACTTCGACGAATCCTGTCATCGAGCCTGCGTTTATAGTCTTTGCGTTTTACAAACTTCGTGCGCGATGCTTTGTGAACCCAATCGGGGCTACCAAAAAGTGCCTTCTTCCACCAATTCTCTATTTTTGAAATTTGATCTTGGGTCGCGCCGTCTTTAACGACTCTCATTATTTGAACTCTTGGTTGGTTGAGACCGGTTAAATCAGGAGGGTTAGAAAAAATATTTTTTTCAAAATTGTTTTTTCCATCCACGAGATAAAAGTCAGACACTACATAAAGTGTGTCGCATTTGCCTAGAGATTTTAAGCTCTTTTCTATTGCTTCAACTATTAGAGTTTTCTGATATCGCGTTTCGTCAATACTGCTAACTTTCTTTTTAAATTGATCCACTTTTTCTTTGATTTTGAATAGACCTTGAGAAAGATTGATTTTTCTGTAGCCCAAAGTTTGTGGAATCGAAATTCTCCACTCATCAGGATTCTCGCCATTTGAATTGATCGTACTTAGGGCAACTTCACCACCTAGGAATTGACCGGTATTCTGAACAATATCGAGTCTGATTTGGTTGTATGCAGAGTCGATGTTCTGCATTAGATCGTCTTTATTGCCCACTGTTTGATCAATGAGAAGCTGTGCTTTTGATTTGGCGCAAGTAGGAGCTGCGGACTTGGCCGAACTTGAGCGGACAGAATCCCGATTACCCGCATATGCTAAAATTAAAGCGATTGCTGCGATTGTAAATATTCCAATCTTTTTCATACTGCACCTTCAATGTATTTAAGATTGTTGCTTGGGATTGTTCCCAGTTCGTTGTTTAAGTCAATCATTCCTCGAAACTGACTGATACGTTTGATGGCTTGTCTCTTTTTGTATGTTGATGGAAATGATTTGGCACCGTTAAGGTATTCTCTTTTTGCGATTCCTACTAAATCTCTGTGTTGAAGTTTCTCAATTTTTTGAATCTCAACTTGGATGTTCTGATTTGCGCTTTCAAGATTGGCGATACGTTGTTCTAATTCTTCGATAGGCTGGCTCGCTTTAATAATTATAAGCGAATCCTTTTCCTCATTTGGACTTCTATTTAAAATTGATAAAATCGCAGAGCCAAAAATTAGGGTTCCTAGGAGGCCCATCTGAAAGAGAGTTTCAATATTAGAATTTGCAAGCTGCTCTACGCTTTCAGCTGTCCCAACTTCAGTCATATGATTTCTAGAAACCACAACTGAGTAGAGAAATAGTACCAAAAACACTGACGCAAGTGTTGCGTAAAGCGGTTTTAGGAAATCAGCTAAAATCGCAAGTTTTTTTAACAACACTGAAATAAAGCAAATGAGTGCGCCGACAACCATGGAACTCAAATAACTGCTCAAGTCGGTATCAGGAAAAATATACGTTTTAGTCACATAGTATCCATATGCTCCTTCCAAAATGAGAATCGACCACACTAACAAATCAAGCCAGGTGGTTTTTAAAATGCCACGCGCTTGTGCGACATTGGTAACTGACAATGATTCTCTGTGTTTTTCTAGAAACTGACTAAACTTTAATTTTTCTTCATTTAATTTGTTCATTGCCGTTGAAAGCTTTTGAGCAATTTTGGAATCACGAACTGCCTCAAGTTTGGATTTGGCTTCTCGGTGCGCGTGTTCGGCTATGCTGATGGCTAGATTAAAGTCTTCAGCCCTTTTGCCGAGCGATTGAATCAACGTGATCTCGTTATTCTTTTCATCAATGATTTTTTTTAGTTCGATTTCTTTATTCATAATGTGCTCCATTTTTACTCCAAATCAATTTTAGATTGGCTTTCAGAAGACTTGTTTGAAAAATAGAGTTGGGAAGGGCCATTGAAAATGAATACATTGCCAGAACTTCTATGATTTGCTGAGGGAACTAAATCTTCAACACTTTGTACCTCACTGGTTGAGCTTTCTAAAATGCCAGCAACATTTGAATCGCTCTCCAGTACTCCTAATGTTTCATTGTTATCTGGAGTACTCAAAGACACCTTTGGCAAGTCCATGCTTCCGGTGGAATCGTGAACTTCTAGGGATATGTGTTCATCATGATATTCACTCTCACTAGTGCTTTCCAAAGTATTGGGTTCAATTTGTGGACTTGATGCTATTGCACCTGTTGCAACTGCCATTGCGATTAATACTGGGATCATGATTTCTCTCCTTCACCGCTACGCGGTATTTTCAAAATGCTTTACGCTCTTAAACAGCGATAAAGCACCTCGCATTTTTTGATTTCTGCTGACTTATATGGGGCAAAAGAAATTTTAATATAATAAAAACATCAACTTAAGAAATTTTATCTTTCCGAAAGATTGGCAATAAAATTAACATAATTGTTAATTTTATTGACCATACGCATTGAAAACACTAGCCACTAGGTCCATGGAGAGCCTTTTTCACGCAAAATCATTGAAAGAAGCAATCCGTCACCTATCGTCGGCATCAGGTAAAAAATTAAAAACAATTGCGAGTGAATCTGGCCTAGGAACACCCTCATCTCTTTCTCAAAAAATTGCCTCAAAGCGCTTTCTTGCTAAAGACGATTTGAATATTATTTTAAAAATCTTAAAAACTTCATCAAAAGAAATTGAGTTTATTCACAAGCTCTACGAACTCGAAACAGCCCGGATTGCAAATGATGAAGATTCCGAAACTCGAATTCTAGAAGAAATAATCTTAATTAAAAATTCTTGTATGGTTACCGAAAGTAACAATGTCGACAAATATTTCGGTCACTTTCTTCTTCCGGCGGTAAGAGAAGCAACTAAATATTTAAGGTCTATATCGTCCCTAAATGTCGAAAAATCAATCGCTCAAAAACTACATTCTCTAGGGAAAAATCGCTTTGCCAAAGAAGAAATTGAATCGGCATTTCAGAGATGTATTGCGTTATCAGACATTGAAAAACAAAATTCCGTTACTACATCATCAGAGGTATCCAATACAAACTTCAGACTTTTCTACAAACAATGGTTCAACTGGCTAAGTGTTAACTTCTTTAAAGTACCCAAGGAAGAACGACACGCAAGAACACTCACTATCTCCGTTCCAAAAGACAAATTAGCTTTGATCAAAGCAGATCTAGATCTATTTTACACACAACTGCAAACAAAATACATTGGCAATGGCCCCGACGATGTAGTCTTACAGTTTATCGCAGTAGTCGCCCCCATTTTCACTGAAGAACCGGACGGAAGTAAAAAATGAAAAATTTTAATTACTTAATTTTCACAGGTCTTCTATTATTTTCCAATCCATCGCGTTCGCAGTTAATCACCATAGAAGATCCAGACAAGAATTCATGCCTGAAAGGCGGAGGCTCCGGAGGCGGAAATCCGTCCATTTGTGATGATAATGATCTTAATTCAAGTTTGGGAATGGCCGTCAGTGGCGCATCAACAGGTGTGGGCGGAAATAACCCTGGCAATGCAAATACTGGTGGTGTGCAGGTTCAAAATGTTCATGTCACCGCGACTCAAGAACAAAAAGCCGAAAATTCTTCAGACCTATTGAAAAAAGTTCGTGGAATGAAGGAAGGCGAAACCAACCAAATCGCTTTAGATAAAATCGAAGAAGAGCGATTAGAGCGTGAGTTCATGTTGGCTGGAAAAGTAAATGATCTTTTCCTATCCGGATCCTTGAATGAGCAAAATAATTCACAAAAGCCAGTTCAAGGTTATCAAAATAACTATCAAGCAATGCCCGTGCAAATGGCTCCCACCACTATTCCTGTGGCTCCTGTTGGATCCTCACTGGAAGAAAGTGTAGATCTCGAGCCAGCAAGAAGCAAAAAATCTGATCTCGGTGCAAGTCTTGATTTGAAATCAAATTCTTTCAAAGTTGTTCCGATGGGCGGATATCGTTGGTTCGAAAATGACAATGCAGAATACGAAGCTCAAAATATGGGTTTGGGAGGCGTTGGTTTGGAAGGCGCATTGACCAAAAATATTTCTATCGAAGGAAGTTTTCTTTATGGTCGTGACGAATTCAACTATCGAGGCGCAATGGCTTATAACAGTTATGCAAACACTGGGTATTATGCCAATGGGTATTACAACAATGGATACAACTCCAATTACGTGAATCCACTTTTAGCTCCCCGTAGTCGCGATAGCTTTGAAGTCAATGGTGCGCTCAAATTGGGCGCTGATATGGGTTCCGTTCGTCCCTACGTATTGGGTGGTATTGGCGGGATTATGCAGAAGTACAACATCGATGACAGCTATACGACCGAGTATCTCGCTCAAATTGGACTGTCACGAAGCACAGATAACGTGGTTGGAAACTTTGGAGCAGGAATGGATTTTGGCTCACAATCCTCTTCGCTTCGCGTTGGTGCTCGAATTGATTACCAATCTTTTTTTGCTGGTGACTACACCGAAATGCAAAGAATCTTTGGAGACATTTCAAATCGTTATCGGTTAACGATCAATTTCGGGATAGTTTTAAAATAGTGTTCATTGGAATTTAATATATTTAATTGAGATAACTCAGGAAAATGAAGATCGATTGTTCAATCAGTTTAGGATGAATATATTATGTCACTCGTTGTTGGGTATGCAGATAAAGAGATAGCGTGTCTCGTTGCAGACACCTTGCTAACTTTTCCGTTTCATATGAAAGATCGTACCGCTGGGCCGGTGAACGGTCAGTATCATGCCCTAAAAATTCATATTTTAACTCCGAACTTGGCAGTGGCCTTTGCTGGGCACGTAAATGAGGTCCTTGAAGTAATTAGTAGACTTAATAAGAGAATGGAAAATCAGAATACGATCGACATTCCTGGCGAGGTGCATATGATTTATAAAACACTCGTTCAAGGCACTGTAACAGATAAACCTGATTGCGAATTTTTGGTATTGGAAATCCTTGAAAATGGCAATCGGTTGAGTCACGTCACATTAGAATCAAGTAGAGAGTGTGAGAGGGCTTATATTGGTGACGGAGATGCCTATAGAAGGGTACAAGCCTTAATTCGGCCTTATGTTGCACCTAAGAAACAAGACATACAGCGAGCCGATGGATCTTTCGCCGAAGTTTCACTGACTTCCAGTAATGGTGAAAGCGCATTTATGGAAATTGCAAACGCAATGGAAGCCATGGTTCACGAAAGAGGCATTGAGTCGGTAGGAGCGATTTGCGGAAATGTTATTCGAGTCGTGAATGCGCGACTATCTGGAAAGCTCGAATATCTACAATCTATTGAGGCGGGAATTAGTCCTGAAGAGGGGCGGTTCGGTTTCACGGTGCTTGCTGATAATTCGAGCAAACGTAAAGCTGTCGCGCTATATTTTTTTGGCGGCAAATTCGGATATCTATTGAGAGTTGGAGATGAAAAGCTTTGCTGGAAGGAGAGCTCGACTTCACTAAGGGAATTTATCGAGATAGTTGCAGAAAAATATGGGATCCATTTGGTGGGTGGCACGTGGGATTTTTAAGCTAATGGCTTTAATGTCCCAACATTTCTAAGAAATAACGTACGAATTAGAATTTTCTCACGCATAACATTTTTGTAACTTTGCTACGAGCTACAGACCGATTTTAATCAATGATTTTGGCGAAATTCCATTCAGATCTTCGTGTACTTAAAAATTAGAGAGTGAATTTTAAAATTACCGATACTCTACCTTCTCCAAAACAATCTGATCAGGAAAGCATTCTGCTACCTTTTTCGCTTCGATTGAGTAGTCGGTGGAACAAGCCAGCGCCATTTTTGAAATGGGATATGGAAACTTCGATTCTAACGCCTTCTTCCAGTAGAAGTAGGTCCCTAGATATTGAGTTACATCTTGAAAACCGATTTTACCGCTATACAGTTTGGCTTGAACCAAAATTACTTCTTTTTCTTTTTCGCGAATAATATATCCATCGATTCCGCCATCAACGGAGTAACGCGTGACGTGCCCCACGCCGTCATACTTTTTAGCTAGTGTTGAGACGGCTAAAAGTTCGTAGCTTCGAGGATCAATAGAGTCGGTAGCACTAGCCCCTTCCACGCGCTCAGCTGAAGTGGGGTCGTGGACTTTTCCGAAGAGCGCTTTAATTGTCTCGCTCAAAATAACTTCGAAGACCTTGGAAACTTCATCAGAACTTGGTTGATTGCGCGCCATCAGTGAAAGCTGCTTTATGAGGTAATCAAGGAAGTCGATCAAACTGTTGTTCAGCATTAACAAAAGCAAGATTAGAAGGATGGCGGGAACCCCAACAGCACTTCCACCGCCAGCAATACCTATACCGCCGAGGTATACGCCTGCTCCAACCACGGGCGCCAATGCTCCCAATTTTAGTTTCTGTTTGAATGTTAGTTTTGACCAAATCTGTGGAATTTGTAATTTTACTTGTTCAAATACCTGTCTAAAAATATCAGACTTCAACAAAGTTTCTGCCAGATGTTTGAACCAAGAAGCCTTGCTCTTGATGTCGGCGTCATCTTTTGGAACTTCGCTGCGGAGACGTTTGAGGTCATCAACTATTTGCTCAAGTTTTGGGCCTGCGATAATTCCAACTTTGAATCGTTCGAATGCATCCTTTATAATCTCCAAAACAGATTTGGAATTTACATTTTTAGCTTTTTCGTCTGAAGCTTTTACAACATCTGAACTGAGGATTTGCTCCCACAACTCTGGGAAGAGGCGATAGGCGTCTATACGTTCCGCCATTGGAAGCTCAATCAAAGGTTTTGGTTCGGACATGAAAGAATTGAAAAAGCATAGACGGTGAACTGTGCTTCCTGAGTGGAAGCGAAGTGTGAATTCAATCGTTTGATTTGGCAATTTAAAGATTTGAGCCTCACTAAATTGATTTCGCAAATAGAGTTCAGCATTTTTTATATCTTCACTAATTTGATTAGCAGCCGTCTGCCATTCGGAAGATGTTCGAGGATGGGTATCGATAGTTGATAAAACTTCGGGATGAAAAAAAGGGGAAAATGACATCTGGGACTCCTTTGTCGGGTTCCGACACCGAATCAACGGTTCAGGCCTCCACTCAAGGAAGCCGGGAATAGATAATGATGAAAGATTGGATAGTCAATTAAAAGGATTTGAGTTTGATGATCGAAAAATGAGAAAACAAATCCAAATGAAAAATTGCCTAATTACCGGCCACACTATCTTTATGCCGCTTTCTTAATCACCCTAGGCCAAATTGCGTATGAACGGACTTTTCCAGTAGTTGCACTTCCCTCGATCGTGTATCTGATATCAAAATCAGCTTTAATGATTTCTTTGATCAGTGCTTTGTTGCCAGGATTATCTTCAATCCAAATTGCTCCGCCGTTGTGAGTTTGATCAACAAACTGACAGCCTTTTCGATGTAGATATTCGCGAACTGTGTGGAAATTGTTTCGGTCAAGAACTGGCTCCTTTTGAGGGGCAGCTTTTTTAGACATATGAGCTTCAACTCGTTTAAAATCAGGGACAAGAAAATTTTCAAGATCCCAAAGAGGAATATCTGAGAGTGCTGTCGCAGATCTCACAGCCCATCCCGCAAGTCGTAACTCGCTTAGATGTCTTGAATCATTATTCGCCCCTATGGCCACAATGCAGTGCCGATAGTGGCGATTCAAAATCGCAGTTTTTGCGATCAGATTGTTCGAGCCATCTGTAATTTCCTGTCCAAACTCAAATTTAATCTCAGGATACTTGCTGAGTAAACTTTTAATATTTGATGGAAGATCTGAATCTGGATTTACGATTGGTGACACCTTCTTGGGAAAGCTTTTCACTGTTCGATTTACTTTTGTTTCGATTCTCAACTCTTCGCGCTCTTGCTCAGTCAAAGGCTCTACAAGCTTGCGGAGCGAATTTTGAACTTCTTCTTTGGCGGATTTACATCTTGCAACAATTTCAGCTGGTCCTTTGATTTCATCTTCAAAATAGATAATTTCGCAGCTCTCAGTGCCTCCAAATTGAGGTCCTCTCAGGCCCCTACCTGCCATTTGTTCAAACAGCACTACGGATTCAGTTGGATACCCGATTGCAACATGAGTAACGCCTGGAGCATCAAAGCCTGCTGTAAATAACTTGCAGTTACAAAGAACTTGTATGCTTTTTGATTTAAAATCATCAATTATTTTTCGACGAACGCTTGTCGGTGTTTGTGCGTCGACCGAGGCTGATTTGATGCCGCGACCGTTTAGTAAAAAAGACATTGCGTGGGCGTCAGCTACACTTGGACCAAAATACATGATCGAAGCGTTGTTGTTAGCTAGACTTAAAAGATTTTCAAAAATTCTGGCCCTACGAATCGGATTTTTAGCAGCCAGTTCACAAAGAGTAGCTTCAACGTGGGATAGATCCTTTACTTTAGTCAGATCAAGCGTTGTGTGAAGTTCAATTTGACTTAGATTACCCTTCGCCAAAATTTTTCTTTCAGCCAATACTTGAGTGTGAAGGTAAATTTTTGATCCTAATGATTTATAGGGGGCAAATAAAGTTCCTTTGAAATGTTCAAGGAGCTCGTCGTAGTCACCGTTGCCTCTAAAAGGAGTTGCCGTTAACCCGAGTAGTTTAATTGGTTTCTCACGATGTTGGTCGAGTATTTCAATAACTTCTCTGTAGCTTGATGCAGTTGACCTATGTGCCTCGTCGATTACAGCGATTTCACACTGAGATGAAAATTCACCAAGAATTCCTTCATTCTTCCACTCTTTAAACTGATTTCGGATTCCGACAGGAGTTGCAAAAACAATACTTACGCAATTTTTTTCTTTAAACGAAGAAAAATCTAAACCCTTAGGCCAATATTCACCAAAGAATCGAGCTTGTTTAAGTGTGAAATTTTGAGAATAAAAAGACGCCCATGTTTTTTGAAAAGCTTCAATTGCTTGTTCAAGCAATTCTTCACTATGAGCGAGCCAAAGGACTATACAACCCTTACTTTGTAGATCGTTTGAATACTTTACATTGTCAAAAACTATTTCGGTTGCTGTTCGAGTTTTCCCAGCTCCCGTGGGTAGGGTAACTAGGGCTCTAGGGTTGGAGTGGTTGAAATGCTTTAATACATCATTTTTGACTTCAATCTGATAGTCAACAAGTGGAAATGTTTTTTCTTGAATAGGGTACTCAACTAATTCTAAACGAGCTTCTTCTCCAGCGAGACCTGCAAAAATCTGTGGGAATTGAGCTAGAGTTGCAAAGGTGCGCGCTCTAGGACTTCCAGAAACCCAGCGTTTGTCTCGGTACTCCTCGATTTCACCACCTATTTCTTCGATGATTGCGCTCCGGACAATGTTGTTTGTAAAAAGATTTTCACGGTAGAACAAGACAAGAGCCTGAGCCATGTCCGTGAGACTTAGTTCGGCACGACCTGTCGATTGTTTTTTTGAAATGACAAGTGGTTCACAGAATGCGGCCAAAGAACTTCTTAGGTCGTCTCCGTTCAGGAGTTCTACAAGTCTCTTTGCACCATCTATTTGCCATTGCTCACCAAAAAAGTTTTTGTTTCCAATTTCGGGTTTTCTTGATTCAGCCCCTTTTTCGTGAAGTTGAGGATGAGCAATTAGATAAGGAAGATTTCTTGACTGGACGGCGCAAATTCCAAGTGTCTCCAGAATAACGATAAGATCAAAAATTGCTTCTTCAGAATATTGGAACTGTTCACGAAGAAATACTTTTTCAATGATTTCATCCTCGAGAAGTCTTTTTTTAATGGCATCGATTTGTGAATTGTCGAGAAGGGTGATTAATTCCAGGTTTCCTTGATAGACAAGTTGGGTTGATCCTCCTCTACCTTTTCCGTGCCTAATAAAGCCGCGTTGGAGGAGCCCCGATTTTAAAAGTGGGAGCGTTGCTTTATTAACATTTAACAATTCGCTGATTTTCTTATTCCCTAAGCTTCCTTCATTTTCTTTTAGAAGAGTCAAAAGTTCATATTCATTGGGCAACACAACACGTGAAATCATAAGTGAAAAGTTCCTTTACCAAACACGCGGAATTTAATGTCGACCCTAACAATTTTAAGCTGAATGCAAATTGCTTGGTTTTTGAAAGGCTTCATTGAAATCAACATTTATGCAGCCTTTCTCGCGTACATCTCTAAAATTTTCGATGCTTTTGACCTGATTTCATTTTGCAGAGAAACTGGTTCCAAAACTTTAACTTCTGCTCCAAATCCGAGCACCCACTGAATAAGCTCGGGACTTATGGCTACTTCAAGATGACATTCGATTTGTCCGTCTTGTTTTGAGGTGACTCTTTGAGAAGAGTGCCATTTGCGTTCTTTAATAAATGGGCCGACAGATTTTGAAAATTCTAAGACTACATGCTCTGATTTGCTATTTGCAAATATTCCAAAAGAGTCTTTAAAGTAATTTTCAGGATTTGAAATTTCACCTTTATATTCTTCATCAAGCATTTCACAAGATGACATTCGTGCAAGCGAAAAGACTTTTACAATTCTGTCAGAGAAATCTTCAGCCACCAGATAAATCGAACCTTTTGAAAAATATAAATAGTGAGGTCCAAGTCTTCGCTCTTTTGTACTTTGAGTATTAACAGACTTATAAGTACATTTTAGAATTTGCTTTTCGGCGGTAGAAGCCCTGACGGTTTCTAAGGTGTCAGCGTCAAGCCCTAAACCCCATTTCGGTCCAGCTGCAAAGTGAAAGTCACCGGCTAACTCGAGTAAAAATTCTTGGGCCCTTGGTCCAAGTTTTGCCTCGATTTTGTTAAAGGCGGTCTCAAGATCTTGAAAGAGTGGGGTGTCACGAAGAGGAGAGAGAGATGCCCGTGCCATGTAAAGAGATGCAAGTTCTCTAAAGTTAAGTGCAAGGTAGTCATTGATGCGAGCATTACGGTCAAGAATCCACAAGGCTCCATCAGTATTTTCATTTCCATCGTCGGTATTTGTGAGTGGAAATCCTGCTTGCTGCAAAGCTTCTAGATCTCGGTAAACAGTACGTTTTGATGCTTCGTAACCCTGTTTGTTTATTTTTTCAAAAATTTCTAGAGCCGAAAGTCCAATTCGATTTCCATCGAGAAGATTTAAAATTGCGTAGATACGAGAGACTTGGGCGTTACGTCCCGACATTTAGGCAGCCTCTTTAAAATCGATGTCAAGCTTTCTGATTCTCGGTTTAAAAACTTTCTCAAGTTTGTTCATATGATTTATCAAATCTTTTTGTATTGCATCAATGTCGGATGACATTGGATCCATGCCCTCTTTGATGATGTGTTTAATTCTGCAGGCTCTTTTATCTTCGATCTCATCAAAAAACAGTGCAGCACCATATTCTTTTTCAATCTGCATTCTATCTTTTTCCAACTGTTTCAATAACTCGTAGTTTTGGTCTGCATCGTTTACATCAATATACAGTTCAACGCCGTAGGATTTCTTGTTTGCGAAGAACACAAAACTAAAGCCGGCACGACCAGTTGCGCCAGAAAAAAAGCTGTAGGGAAGTGGTTTGCGGGAAGTAAAATTTGGTAGCACGTCCTCGCACTTCTTCACCATTTGCGACCAGAACTGAATATTGAACTTTCCTCTTTCACTTAGTTCATTTTGAGAACTAATAGCCGCTCGAAGTGTTTCGCTGGGTTTGCATATGACTTGAAAATACGGTGCTGGTTTTGACTCATCAATTGAAATTGCTTCAAGTTTTAACAAATAGAAGCTGATTTGAGTATGAGTATTGAGCCAATTAATTGCGTTAATATGTTCTAATCTGGGTTCACTAGAAATCCAAACAACTGTTTTGGCATCAAGATTTGAAATATAAGTGATGATCTGCCCCAAATGCGTGTGATCAGTCTTCTCTAACTGATTTTCTATCACTACTTTATTTCCAAATTCATCAACGCAAACAAGATCTGCCGAGAAGGCTCCAACTGATGCTTCGCGATTCACATCATTGAGTTCAAAGCCCAGAACCTTAGATAAACACTGAGTGTTTTCTTCAAGCCATGCTGTAAAATCTGTCGCTTCATTCTTCCAGATATTGCGGAGGGCGTGATGTTTTAGTTGGCCAATCGACATAAGTGGGTATCGACAAAAATTTGGCACAAGTTGAGTGGAGTGAGAAATTAACGAGTTCTTAATATAGGTTTGAGGAAAGAAGTCAACTTCAAATGATTTTTTGCTCAACGGTGCAAATACTTCGATTTCTTCAATAGCAGGTGTTATCAGACAGCAGCAAGAGCAAAACATTAGTTTACTGAAGACTTTTTATTATTTAGAAAGTTAGTTTCTCAATAATAAAAAGTACATTATTTGGTTTTAGTGCCCAAATCTTTGCATAGGTCTTTTGGCACAGTGATGTACTGAATGCCGGGGAGTCTTTTTTTAGGGGAAGATTCGAAACTCAACTTATCAAACTCACATCCGTTAAGTTGAGACTTTGGATCCATTGTTTCATAGTTTTCAAACTTAAGAAAAGCTTTTGATTCAGTTTCGCCACTTGAATCAATTTTAGCAAAATGACAATGTTGAAACACCTCCCAATTTCTAAAGAGCACTAGCCGAAAGTCTATGTTGTATTCGGTACCTTTGTCAGAAAAAGTACCTTTGCACCCGTAGTCCTTCCATGTTTGCTGGATTGGGAGGTTGAATCCGAGCTCCCATTTTTTGTCTTTATTGCAGAATCTTAATTCTTTTTTGCTTTCGATATAGAATGCCTGACCGACATTTTGGTGAGTGCAGTTTGGGAGTGCAACTGAGGATTCAATCCACAAATTTTGTTCCGATTGATTAAAGTGGTCCCACTTTGAGCTGCTTTTTTTCCAATAAAAATAGATAGTAATAGAGATGAGAATGGCTGTTGTGGCAAATGTGGTTTGTTTGTATCTCATTCATCAATGGTAAAACTTAGTTATGTCATATTGGGACACTCCGCGCAGAACGAACTGCGCGGAGAAATTTTTAAGTCTACCAAACACTCTCGGCATTAACTTATTTTGATTCATCTACTGAGCAGTTTAGATCCAAACCTGAGATCTGTGATAAAACTTAAGTCTCGGTAGTTGTGATTAATATTTCGTCAGTTTCTTCGATTACGTCATCGTCATCAGAGTCGTAGACTATGTAGGCTCTATCGGATTCTCTATCATACACTAGCCAGAGCGATTTGTGACCAGCGCCTCTTGCAACAATTGGACTTAAAATCGTGTATGCGTAGTCTTGATCAGCCGGAACAAAAATTGATATGGATATGAGATCTGTGTCCCCGTCAGTGTCGCCATCACCATAATCTGCATAAAAATTGTATCGAAATCCACTCATCAATAAACGAGATCCATCTGAATAGCGTACAATCTGTCCACCGATAAAGCGACATGCTTCATTAGCGCTAAACTCAGTACAAAGGTTAGTGGAGACCGGGTCTATAGACTTGGTGCTACTTACGCGTAGCGTGCCAGTGTCAAGCAATGCCCAACCACTGCTTTTACATGAGTAGAAGGATTTTACACTTTCCACAAACCAAAGTTGATTAACGATTGAAGTTTCACAAGTCGGTAGCGACGAAACATCGGCTACTGCAAAACTATTGTGATTTGAAGTGACTGCACCATCTGTTCCACTGCTGCCTCCACCTCCACAATTTGTGAGTGCAAGCACTGTTATAAGAAAAAAACTATTTGTTTTAAGATTCATTTTTTATCCTCCCCATTTTGGATTTGTTTAGGTTACGAGGAAGTGATGTCACGGGAGGACACGGACAGTTTTGAAATAAATTAAAATCAAAACAAAATTTAATGCTTATCTGAAAAGTACCTGTAATATTCTGCCAATCGTGGTAGCCTCGATCATGGGAATAGGCCATGAAATACAAGCAGATGAAGTTCCGCAAGATTTTAAGCGAACTGGATTCCGA
>Ga0247843_1000130_pt1 | contig 167824 bp, 174 predicted proteins | sample LaCruzMarch2017__FD_192420 | JGI IMG/M metagenome (GOLD analysis project Ga0247843, IMG submission 192420) | Freshwater microbial communities from meromictic Lake La Cruz, Castile-La Mancha, Spain - LaCruzMarch2017_8m | ecosystem: Environmental > Aquatic > Freshwater > Lake | place: Spain... | reverse complement strand
CCAAGGGCTAGTCCATTTACAAAAGCGAAGGTGGGAATATCGATTTCATCCAAACGCCGAAAAACATCATGGCCCAGCTTGCCAATGGCCACTGCTTGATCGCGGGTATTAAGAAATGCCAGGCCTGAGAGGTCAGCGCCAGCGGCAAAGATAAATGGCTTTCCAATAATTGCAATCGCAGCAGGTGTACGAGCGGCGGCATCAGCGATCGCAGCATCTAAGGCCATCAGTGATTGTGGTCCGAGGGTGTTGGGACGAGTGTGATCAAGCCCGTTATCGAGTGTGATTAAGGCAAGTGAGCCCTTAAAGCCAAATGGTGTGAGATCCACATCGCGCACTAGCGATTGGGTAATGACTTCTTCCGGTGCACCTTCCGGAAGGGTAATTGCGGTAGCCATTATTTAGCCCCTCCTGTGTAATGTGGATTTTCCCAAATAACAGTTCCACCCATTCCTAAACCAATACACATAGTTGTAATGCCGTAACGGACATCTGTTTTCTCTTCAAATGTGCGAGCTAAATTAACCATCAAGCGCACACCTGATGAGGCAAGTGGATGACCAACAGCGATGGCGCCCCCGTAAGGATTCACACGCGGATCATCATCTGCAATTCCAAAGTGATCTAGAAATGCCAGTACTTGCACGGCAAATGCTTCATTGACTTCAAAGGCTCCAATATCTTCAATCTTAAGTCCAGCTTTATTAAGTGCTTTGATCGTTGCTGGAACCGGTCCATATCCCATTACTTCTGGCTCAACGCCGGCAAAGGCGAAAGTGACAAGCCGGGCCTTAATGGAAAGTCCAAGTTCTTTTGCTTTAGCTTCACTTGCGAGCAACGCTGCAGTGGCGCCATCGTTGAGACCAGATGAGTTTCCGGCAGTGACGCGACCTGCTGGGCGGAAAGGAGTTTTCAGTCCAGCTAATCCTTCAATAGTTGTTGTGGGGCGAGGTGATTCATCAACAGTTGCAATACCCCAACCTGTCTCAGGATGACGGGCCGCCGTTGGTATGAGATCCCGCTGAATCTTTCCATCTGCATATGCCTTCGCAGTTTTCATCTGAGAATTAAAGGCATAGGTATCTGCCCGCTCTTTTGTTAAATGTGGGAAGCGATCATGCAAGCGTTCTGCCGTTGCTCCCATGGCAAGTGCATCTTGTTCCACCAGCTTCTCAGCTAGGTAACGCGGATTAGGATCCATGAGTTCACCCATTGGATGATTTCCCATATGTTCAACACCGCCAGCGATCGCAATATCTATTGCGCCCATCGCTATAGCGCCAGCAACTGTTGTGGTTGCAGTCAGTGCACCGGCGCACCAGCGGTCGATCGAGTAGCCAGGAACAGTTTTCGGAAGGCCTGCAAGGAGGGAGGCGCTGCGACCAATGTTCATTCCTTGATCACCAGTCTGGGTTGCCGCCGCGATGGCAACATCATCGATGAGTTCGGGGGAGAGTTGGGGATTGCGCTCTAGTAGCCCGCGCATCGCTCGCACCATTAAGTCATCTGCGCGCGTGCCTGAATACATGCTGCCCGCTTTTCCAAATGGAGTGCGCACTGCATCAACGAGGACAACGCTATGGAGCTGGGATGTCATAGAACTTCCTTTACCTGGTGAGTATGAAGTTAGGTTACTCGCCAGTAGAAAAAAGCGCTATGCGTTGACGGGAGTATTTACCTTCTTGGCAGGGGCGAGGTAGAACCTCAGCGTCAAGCCAATGTAGGTGAGCCATCCGGCTAGTTGTAGCCATGATGTTGTGGTGTCAAAGCCGATAGTTCCAGCCAAGAGCCCGGCAACGAGTGACTCCTTTGGCATCCATGAAGTGACATCCCAAACGTATGCATCGGGGGCCGGCAGAATTCCAAACTCTTGAAACTCGTGAATACCGTAGGAAAGAACTCCAGCTGCAACCACGACTAAAGCAACTCCGGAATAGGTAAAGAACTTTCCGAGATTGAGTTTGATAGAACTCTTATAGATCCCAATTCCAAGTCCTACAGCGAGGGCTAATCCGAGCACTAAGCCAAGAGTTGCAGTAGACACTGCTCCTGTGGTTTTAAAGTTAGTGTATAAAAACAGTGATGTTTCCAGACCTTCTCTAGCAACAGCGAAGAACGCTGCGAGTGCGAGTGCGATGGAACCTGCACCAATCGCTGACTCGGCCTTGTTTTGCAGGTCATTACGAAGTCCACGAGCAGCACGCTTCATCCAGAAGATCATCCAGGTTACAAAGCCAACAGCTATGAAAGAGGTGGTTCCCGCAAAGAGCTCTTCCCCGCGTGATGAAAGTTCAGTTGAGGTGTAGGACAGGAATGCACCAAAGGCGAGACTGGCAACGATCGCAACTGCCACACCACTCCAGAGTGCGCGCAAATGGCGCTGGCGCCCAGTCTTATCTAGGTAGGCAACCAAAATTCCGACTATGAGTGAAGCTTCTAGCCCTTCGCGAAGGGCGATGATGAATGTACTTAGCATTGGGCGAGACTAACTAGGAACTTTTAATTACGCAACTCTTATGTTGCGTAATTCATCACTCTTCAGCCGACTCCGAAGTGGGTTCAGCCTCGGGCAGCTCAAGGGCAACGGTCTCCAAAAGGGCTGCCTCAAGGACGGGAGCAGCTATATCGGCCTGCCAACGACGGGCGCCGAGTGCCTGCAAGGCCTCCAGCACAGAGCTGTCTAGGGGAGGCGACCAACAGATGCGGCGCACGAGTTCCGGGCTAATCAGATTCTCAAGGGGGATCGAAAGCTCCTCGGCCTTAGCAGCAAGGTTAAAGCGAACATGGGAGAGCGGGATGAATTTTTCAGGAAAACGTTCGCGCCAAAGTTTAATCGGCGGCAAGGTGTCGCTTTTAGAACGCGCTTCTGGCCACTGATCTTCTGGCAACTCCATTGCAGTGGTGATTGAGGTAATCCATATGGCTGCATTCTCTAACCAGCGCGCTCGCAGGCCTAACGGGCGCAAGATTTTCTCTAGGTGTTTACGATTTGTAATAGGTGACTTCTCGGCATTCTGCGCCAATTCAGTAATCGCGGCATCTGATAACAATCGACTAGGTGAGACATCTGCGCCCCGCGCAATCTCATCACGGGCCTGCCATAACTCACGTACTACCGCCATCTGTAGTCGTTTTTTAATTTTGTGCATTCCAGAAGTGCGACGCCAGGGATCGATACGAGGGGCCGGCGCAGGAGCAGAAATGATTGCGGCAAAATCTTCCTCGGCCCATTTCCATTTCTTTGCATCTACTAAGAGTGCATGGACTTTATCGCGCAGCTCTACCAGAAGTTCCACATCAAGTGCTGCGTAGTTAAGCCATTGTTCCGGCAATGGGCGCTTAGACCAATCAGCTGCTGAATGTTCTTTGGCTATCGATACTCCCATCAATGATTCCAAAAGTGGCCCTAGGCCAACGCGAGCAAGGCCAGCAATACGTCCGCCAAGTTCGGTATCAAAGAGAATTTGTGGATTTATGCCCAATTCACGCAGGCAAGGTAGATCTTGGGTACTTGCATGCAAAATCACTTCTTCACTGGCAATTAAATTATTAAGTTCGGCAAAACAACGATGACCGGGACCAAAGGGAATAGGATCAATAAGATGTAATCCGCCACCTGTGCGTTTTATCTGAATCAAATATGCGCGCGCACTGTATTTAAAGCCCGATGCACGCTCTGCATCGAATGCATATGGTCCGACCCCTGTCGCAAGTGCGGCTAGCGCCGCATCAAATGCTTGCTCGGTTTCGATGATTGCTGGAACTCCTGCTGCGGGATGCAGTAAGGCGATAGCGGCCGGCGTCTGTTCTTCTTCAGGCACGACGTCTTGCGGAACCAATTGTGGCAACACCTTCTGGAAGCGGTGGCAATCCTGCGACTTCCGTCATGAGATTGCACCAGGCCTGCACGTGCGGAAAGATTTCTTCAATCTGAGAAATAAGTGGAGTCCACGAAGCTCTGATCTCAATTTCGGAATCGCTATTGCGAGGAGATAACTTTCCAAAGGAGGCGCTGGAAACTCGAGTGACGGTTCCACTCGGTGCGTTAAATTGCGCGCCCGTTGCACCCAAGCAATCAAGTAACCAGTTCCAGCCAACTTCAGGAAGTAGTGGGTCTTCTTGCATTTCGCTATCAACGTCGGCTCGCATAAAAGTAACGCAGCGAAAGTCACCTTCCCAGGTTTCTTGTCCACCTGGTTCGTGTAAGACCACAAAGCGGCCTGATGCAATTTCATTCTCGGCATCACCCGTAAGGCCATTTGAAATATCTGCTGTGAATGCAAATGAGTATGTGGCCAATTTCTGTGGTGCTGGTACTTCTTCCAGAATGATTTCTGCTCGAGGAGTGAAGGTACGAAGAAGTTCAATCATTTCATTAAAGGCAATTGGCGACTTCACTGCTCAATTCTAAAGTTTGACCTGCGGTTTTCCGGGGAGGCTAAGCCGATAGCCCGGTAGAGTCTGCTCCCATGGCCAGCATCCTCGCTCTCTTCTCGAGCATTTTATGGGGAAGTGCCGATTATCACGCTGGCAGATTAAGTAAGAAATTTCCAACGATCGCAGTTCTAGCCGTTACTCAGGCGATTGGCTTTATTACTGGCGTTGTACTCGTTCTTGTCAGTCGCAGTTGGGATGCAGAGCCATTTGGAAGCGGGGGATATTTACTACCTGGAATGTGTGCCGGCATTTTTGGTTATCTCGGACTCATTTGTTTGTATGCCGGACTTTCAACTGGCCGCATGGGAGTTGTTTCACCCATTAGCTCCCTGAGCGTACTGATTCCTCTTGGCTACGCGCTCTTCGTTAAAGGTGATCAGCTATCTATGATTGTCAGTATTGGAGTATTCATTGCAATGCTCGGTGGATTCCTGGCAAGTGGTCCGGAAGTTTCGCAAGGCCTTCCTTTAAAGCCAGTCCTCTTAGCCTTAGGTGCGGCCATCTTCTTTGGTAGCGCACTGGTCTGTATGGCAATTGGTTCAGAGAGCAGTGCGCTGATGACCATGACAACGATGCGCACAACGACCCTGCTTGTTGGGATCACACTCTTTCTTCGTTATCGCCACGTTGGTGGATTAGGTAAGCCTGAACTACCAGTGCTCATCTTTATCGGAGTCGCAGATTTTGTGGCAAATTTGCTGTTAGGGGTTGCAACGACAAAGGGATTAGTCTCTATTGCAATGGTGCTTGGCGCGCTCTATCCGATAGCGACCTCGTTATTGGCCTTCTTATTTCTTCATGAGAGATTACACAAGGTTCAGTATTTCGGAATAATTTTTGCAGTCCTAGGAGTTTGTATTATCTCCGTCTTTTAATTACTTCGATGCTGAGATAAATCTCGTGCCATCGATTACTTGCTCTTCCTGTGTTCCAAATGCTCCCAATAGCGCTTCGATATCGACTTTCATTTCTCCTCCGGTGATGCCGGTAATACTCAGTTCCAGTTGGTCAATTTGGCCGGCGGCAATAAGTTCACTGATCATTGTTGCCCCGGCTTCAACATGAATACGAGGCCCAAAAGTCTCTATTGCTTTCACTAGCCCGGCTACAGGTGAAAGGCTCCATAGGTGGGCCAGTGGATTACTCGCTAACGGGTTATTTAGTTGATGTGAAATCACCACTACCGGAACTGGCGTGCGAAGGTATGGCTCAGTACGCGCAGTGTTGCCACCGATGAAGATGCAATCAGCTAGTCTGCGATGTTCAAGAAATTGCGCGCGATCGGCGCCACTGGTGACCCCCTGCGAAGTTCCACCTTTTGTGGTCGAGCCATCTGCGCCTACTACCAGCGTTGCTATCACAGCCATGAGCGGAGAATATTCTTTTTCTCACACGATTATCATGGATATTCCACGCTTAAAATTGAAAATCAGCGATGAGGGGCATTAGCCTTTGAAACATGAAGAAACCGATGAGCGCTGCCACATGGGGCACCTCGTTAGCCATTCTTCTCTCCATCATTCAGGCGCCCACCTCGCAGGCGGCCCCAACTCTGGCGCAAGTGCAGGCACAGGTCATTCGTTATGAAGAGGAAGCAACCTCTGCGGCAGAAGGTGCGCAAGAAGCAAAGGTGAAATTGAATTCACTCACTCGAAGCCTTGCCGGCATTCAGGCGCAAGCCGAAATTCAAGCAAAGACAGTGGATGCCATTTCAAAGACGTTAGGTGCGATCGCTATCGATCAGTACAAATCTGGAACGATAAGTCAGAGCCTTGAACTGCTCTTCTCATCTGATCCTTCGCTCTATCTCTCATCTGCGGGCTCGCTAGAAGCAATCACGCGACAAAAAGGAATTCAGCTACGAAAGTTTCAATCAGCGGAACAGCAACTCAATGCCACCTCGCTCACAGTCAGTGATCGCCTAGCTCAGGTAAAGGCGTTGCAGAAAAAGTTGGCCGAGAAGAGCGCGCTAGCAACAGCCAAATTAGCTAAGGCAGAATCAATATTGGCAAAACTAAAGAAGGAGGATCGCGAGCGACTAGCGAGGTTGGCGCAAGAGCGTGAGGATGCCGACCAAGCTTCTTCGTTGAAAGCGGCAAGGAGTGCGGCCGGGGTATCAGGCCGTGCTGGGCTTGCAATTAAATTCGCTTTTAAACAAATTGGCGACAAGTACGTATTCGGTGCCGACGGGTTGACCTACTGGGATTGCTCAGGATTAACGATGCGCGCATACCAAACGGCGGGAGTTTCACTTCCACATTCCTCAGCGGCGCAATCTCGAATGGGTAAATCAATTCCTTTTAGTCAGAAGAAGCCAGGAGATCTCATGTTCTTCGGCAGGCCAGTCTCACACGTTGGAATTTATCTTGGCGGTGGCAAGATGGTGCATGCTCCTCGTTCTGGGTCACGTGTGAAAGTTGCAACGACCGATATGGGACGTAAGCGGCTGGTCGCAATACGCCGGTTCTAATGCTTGAAGATAAATTAGAACATCCACAAATACTCTGTATCACTAATGACTTTGGACCTCGTGCCGGAGGTATCGAAACTTTTATCATTGGATTAATTCAGCGCTTGCCTAAGAACTCAGTCATTGTCTACACCGCTTCCCAAGCGGGTTCTGCCCCCTTTGATGCGATGTGGCTACGTGATTATGGCGTTGAGGTAATTCGAGATCCTTCTAAGGTATTACTTCCATCGTTTCGGGTGGGAAGGAAGGTAAGAAAGTTAGTTCGTGAGCGCGATATCAAAACTGTTTTCTTCGGCGCAGCTGCTCCCTTGGCACTTCTTGCCCCGGGACTTCGTCGCGTTGGAGTGAAGAAAATTGTTGCACTCACCCACGGACATGAAGTCTGGTGGTCCAGGCTCTGGCCATTTTCATGGGCTATCGCACGCATTGGGCGCGCAGTTGATTCACTAACTTATCTAGGAGATTTCACGCGAGGAGAAATCGCCGTGGCGTTAGCTCCTGGCGATGTTGCCAAGCTAGTTCGGATTGCACCGGGAATCGACACGAATCATTTCACACCGCGTAGTGATGCCCGAGAACTTCGAGAAAGTTTAGGGCTTGGCAATAAGAGGGTAATTGTCAGCGTGGGGCGCCTGGTGCACCGAAAAGGACAGGATGTCTTGATTGCGGCGATGCCAGAGATCATCACAGCTATTCCTGATTCCCATCTGCTCTTCATTGGCGAGGGTCCATATAAGAAGGAACTTGAGAAACGGATTAAGAAACTAGGTTTAGAAAACCGAGTCACTTTTGTCGGTCGAGTGCAATACCAGGATCTACCGCGATATATCTGTATCGGAGATGTCTTTGCGATGCCATCTCGTTCCCGCCTTGCTGGACTTGAAGTTGAAGGACTCGGAATTGTTTACCTTGAGGCGAGTGCATGTGGATTGCCGGTCATCGGCGGAATATCCGGGGGAGCACCGGATGCAATTTTGCAAGGTGAGACGGGCTTCGCTGTCGATGGAACATCAGCGCATGAGGTCGCTCTGGCTGTTGTGAAAGTACTTGCAGATAAAGAGTTAGCGCAGAAACTAGGAATACGCGGACGGCAATGGATTATTGAAAAGTGGCAATGGCAGATATGGTCAGAGCGGTTTAATCAGCTACTTAAGTAAGTCCGGCAATACGTGCTTTTTCAATGGCCTGCAGCCGACTGTGCACATCTAGTTTGCGATAGATATTGGAAAGATGGGTCTTGAGGGTCGCCTCTGTGATGAAGAGCGAAGAGGCTAGCTCTGCAACTGGGGCGGCCTTGTGAAGTTGTGTGAGAATTTGTAGTTCTCGTTGCGATAACTCGAATTTATCTCGCTTTCGCTCTACGGTTTTCACGGTCTCACGAGAGGAAAAGGTAAGCGGTGCAACTAACGAGTGATCTATTGCCGCTAGAATCTCAAGAAGCGGCGCAGATTTATTCAGATATGACGATGCCCCCGCCTTCATGGCAGCGAGAAGAAAGTCATCGTGTTCATTGAGGGTCAGAACTATGATGGCAATCGTCTGTGAAATCGAACGGGCCCAAGAAACTATCTCTAAACCACTTCCATCGGGAAGATTGATATCAACAACGATGACATCAGGATTAACTTTCGCCATCTGGGCAAACGCCTCTGACTTTGATGCCGCTTGAAATATGGAGAAATCTTCTCGTCTTTCTAGCGCCGCACAGATTCCGGCTCGAACGATGGCGTGGTCATCGATTACCAGAACCCGGATTGAGGTGCTCATATTGAGATTGAAATATGAGTGCCGTCTCTATCTTCAATTAGGCAGCTGCCGTTGAGAGCCAGAATTCGTTCTGTGATTCCTTGCAGCCCCCAACGGTTCTCTTTCATCACTGCGCCACCATTTCCATTGTCACTTATCTCTAGACAGGTGTGATTGTTGACCCAGTAGAGCTTGATGAGAATGAGGGTAGCCCCAGAGTGGGCAACAATGTTTCGAAGGATCTCTGATGCCACTGCCAATAGTTCACTTTGCGCAGTGGCATCTACCGCTACCTCCTCAACCTCAAATGAGATTTCCATCCCAGCACAAATTTCTTTGGCATGCCTCTGCAGAAGCAGGTGAAATGGATCTTCGGAGTCTTTTCGCAGTGCAAGAATTTCATTGCGAACTTTAATGATCAGAGAATCGATATGTAACCGTGAGGCTCGAACCTGATTTCGTGAGAGTTCACTCAACTTCGAATCAGCCATGATGAGATCGAGTTGATAACCAAGGCCAACTAAGTCTTGCGCAATACCATCGTGTAACTCCCGAGCAATACGTAGTCGCTCGGGAGTATTGGTAGCCACAAATTACTTTGTAAAGAGCGCTGAAATTTCAGCAGCAAATTGCTGGGCGATGATGTGACGCTTAAGCGAGAGCTTTGCTGTGAGCTGTCCACCTGCGATAGTGAAATCAACAGGCAGAATTGTAAACTTGCGAATTGATTCCGCCTTCGAAACTGCCTTATTTGCTTCATCGACAGCTGTTTGAATGACAGCAACTAAATCGGGATCATTTCGCAGCGACTCGATTGTTGCGCCAGTCTTAGCATTTGCTGCAATCCAGCCTTTGAGCATATCTTGGTCGATAGTTATCAGAGATGCGATAAATGGCTGGTTATCACCAACGACCATGCATTGACTGATAAGAGGATGAGCGCGCAGGCGATCTTCTAGAACAGCCGGTGCCACATTCTTGCCACCTGCGGTAACGATGATTTCCTTCTTGCGGCCGGTGATATAGAGATAGCCATCTTCATCAAGGCGACCAAGGTCGCCAGATCTAAACCAGGCACCGTCGAAGACCTCTTCATTTGCCGCATCGTTCTGCCAGTATCCGCGCATCACGATTGGTCCGCTGATGAGAACTTCGCCATCATCTGCAATCTTGATGGAAGTTCCAGGAATTGGTTTACCTACTGAGCCAACGCGAAGAGAATTAGTGAGATTTAAGGTAGCTCCGGCGGTAGTTTCGGTGAGTCCATAGCCCTCGAGAACTGTGACGCCTGCCCCGCGATAGAAGTGCCCGAGTCTTTCACCAAGGGGTGCGCCACCAGAGATAGCTGCTTCAACTGCGCCACCCATACCGGCGCGAATCTTTGAATACACAAGCTTGTCAAAGAGTGCATGCTTGAGAGTCAGAAGTGGATTAAACCCACCTTTATCTTTGCTCTCACTATATGCGATAGCTACATGGGCAGCTGCTCTAAATATCTTTCCCTTACCGGCAGCCTCTGCCCGGGCTTCGGCGCCGTTGTAAATCTTTTCAAAGATACGTGGCACAGCAAGTACGAAGGTTGGCTTAAAGGATGCTAAATCTTGCGGTAGTCGGCCTACTGGATCACTGCAATGTGCCAGGTGAAGTCCGGCATGGATCGAGCCAATTTGAACCATTCGACCAAAGACGTGTGCGACCGGTAAGAAGAGCAGGGTAGAGCCACCTGGTTTCTTAAAGAGATCACTTGCCGCCTCAACAACATTTCCACACTCTGCCAGAAAGTTTGAGTGAGTAATTTGCACACCTTTTGGACGTCCGGTTGTTCCGGATGTGTAGATCAAAGTCGCAAGTGTGGTTGGCGCCAACGAACTGCGACGACGTTGGATTTCTTCATCGGTGATCTGCGCCCCTGAATTACGGAGCCCTGGAAGAACATCATCTGTCATGACCCAGACGTGTTTTGTGTAAGAAGGAAGAACTGGCGTGACAAATTCTTTTAACAATGGAGTTTCAACAATGATTCCAACTGCCCCGGAATCTTCTAGAATCCATTGCACTTGTTCAGCAGAGGATGTTTCATAAATAGGAACTACCGAGCCACCGGCATACCAAATTGCGAAATCTAGGACGGTCCACTCATAACGCGTGCGCGCCATGATTGCTACTCGATCGCCGACGGCGATCCCGGCAGCGACCAAACCTTTTGCAGTGGCGCGGATTTCTACTTCCAATTCCTTCGCAGTCATTGGTTGCCATCCATCGCCAAGCGGACGCGAGATCGTGATTCGCTCCGGTTCGGTTCTGGCGCGGTCGGCGATGAGATCGGTGAGATTTCCGGTGGTTGCAGCGGGAATAATGGCGGGTGTGGAGACTAGATTCATGGCTCTAACGCTATATGGGCAGGGCTGGAAATGGGAAGATGCTTTTCAAATAATTGATAGCCTTCGACCATGTCTGAGAAAAGTTCTTCCACGATAGTCATCGATGCCCCACTCGCCGACGTACAGGCAGCCCTATTTGATATCGCCACCTATCCCGAATGGCTCACCTCCATTAAGAAGGCCGATGTCTTAGAAAGTGATGACCAGGGACGGGCGCTCAAAGCCAAGCTCTCCATCGATGCGGGCATGATGAAAGATCGTGTCACTCTGGATTATGACTGGAGTGCGGCCCCTGCGAGTCTGTCATTTACTATGGATGAAGCCGATCTACTCACGCAAATGGATGGTACTTATTTCATTAAAGCGTTAGATGAAGATTCAACGCAGGTAACGTATGAACTCACTGTTGCAGTCTCGCTTCCTGTGCCAGCAATGATGATTACCAAAGCACAGCAGCAGACAATTGACGCAGCACTGAAAGAGTTAGCTGCGCGAGTTTCCTAGATGGGTTACACGGTAGGAATCGACATCGGGGGAACGAAGGTTCTGGGTGGAGTTGTCGATGAGACTGGTGCAATCATTAGTAGAGCACGCAGAGATACACCTGCCGAAGGTGGAGTTGCGCTCACGCAGGCAATTGCAGATGTTGCGCTAGAACTCATGAAAGATTCCGAGATTGAATCTGTTGGAGTCTCTGTTGCGGCCTTTATCTCCGCAGATCGCAAGACAATTCTGGCCACGCCAAACATTAAAGATTGGAATGGGGTCAATCTTGATTACGAACTCACCTCGCGTATTGGGCTACCAGTGGTCATTGAAAACGATGCCAACTCTGCCGCTTGGGGAGAATTTAAATTTGGTGCAGGTCGCGGTAAAGAAAATATCTTGATGCTCACCGTTGGAACCGGAATTGGCGGCGGAATCGTAGTTAATAGCAATCTCCATCGTGGATCATTTGGAATTGCGGCAGAGATTGGTCATTTGCGGATTGTGCCAAACGGCCTGCTCTGTGGATGTGGCGCACATGGATGCTTTGAGCAATATGGTTCAGGAACCGCACTTCTTCGACATGCACGCGAGGCGATACAGGCACACCCTGATCGCGCTAGCAATATTCTTAATCGTGGTGATGGCTCGATTGAAGGAGTCAAAGGCAGTGCAATCACCGCAGCTGCGGGCGATGGCGATGAACTCGCGCTCTCAATTTTTGAAATAACTGGAGATTACATAGGAGCAGGAATCGCATCCCTTGCTGTCATTCTTGATCCAGAAGCTGTAGTTATTGGTGGGGGAGTAATTGATGCAGGAGATATTCTGCTCAATCCGATTCGCACCGGGATGGAGAAGTACATGCCTTTTGCAGGTAAACATCCGCATCCGCAAATAGTTGCTGCACAGTTGGGTAATGAGGCTGGATTAGTCGGAGTTGCCGACCTTGCGCGCATTTAGAGCGCCCGGCTGGACGTTTTACACAATAGAAGAGATTCGCGGTAAATTACTGCTGTGAACAACCTTCCTTACGGAACGCTTCGTGCGTTCCTGACTCCCTTCTTGATGTTGTTGTTCAGACCAAAGGTAAAGGGTCTTCGTAACGTTCCAGTTTCTGGGCCGCTCATTCTTGCCTCCAACCATCTCTCCTTTAGCGATTCCATCTTCATGCCTTTAGTTGTTCCACGCAAAGTAACTTTCCTTGCTAAGAGTGAATACTTCACGTCCCCTGGTCCTAAAGGATTCATTAAGAAGCTGACCTTTATCGCACTTGGACAAGTACCAGTAGATCGCTCGGGTGGACGGCGCAGTGAGGCTGCCCTGATTACTGGACTGCAAGTTCTTTCGGCCGGCAACTCACTGGGAATTTATCCAGAAGGAACTAGGTCTCCTGATGGTCGCTTATATAAGGGCCGCACCGGAATTGCCCGCTTGGCAATTGAATCTGGCGCACCAGTGATTCCAATCGCAATGTTTAATACCGACAAGATTCAGCCAACGGGAAAAGTTGTTCCCAAGGTGATGCGGGTAGGAATTACATTTGGCGAGCCGATGTATTTTGAAGGCGATTCAACTGACCTTCAGTATTTACGCGAAGTCACAGATCAAATCATGAAGCGAATTCAACAGCTCTCTGGGCAAGAATATGCTGACACCTATGCAGTGAAAGTGAAGAAGTCTAAAGTCAAGGACGAAAACAGCGAAGACAGCGATTAATCGATCTGCAGCTCTGAACGCTTAAGCAAGTAGTTACAAACATTGCACTCCGCACCGGAATCGGGCATCCCACCTTCGATTGTTGAAATGAGCTCTTCCAGAAGTGCGGTAAATGTTGCGGTGTCACGTTCGACTGGAACATAGTGTTGGTTAACTCCGAAGCCGTGAGAATTCGAGGCAAGTTCACTTGCAGATGTCTCTGTTACTCCAGCTAGCTTCCAAATCAGCAGCCCCATGGAGGTGACAGGAAATGGCTTTCCCTTATCTGGGTTCTCTAGCGCATGTGCATATGCTTCAAGTTGCGGGGCATAAAACGGCCCATTATCGCGATCTGAATCAGAGACCTTGCAATCAATAATTCCAACAGTGCCATCTTCGTAATGACCCAAGAGGTCATAAATTCCCAATATCTTCCAACGTGTTTCAAAGCCATTGATTTTTATAGGAGCACTCTTTACCCACTGCCCCCATTGCTTTACTACACCGGGCTTTAACGTGGGAGAAATATCTGGCATTGATGCGCGCCGGAAATGCTCTTCCTGCGAATCTGCCAAAGACTTTACAAGTGGAAATTCTTTCTTCAAATCGAATTTAAACCAGTACTTAAGCCAGAGACATCGTTTGCACGTTGATAATCCGAAGGTGAGATCAGATGGAGCAATCGTGTCGCGGGCAGGAACCTCTGGTTTATTCATAGCGACATTCTCTCGCTAGGAACTGACAACTGCGCTGATCAGCACGAGTATTCCAAGCACAATCATGACGAGCCCACCGGTTGCACGTAAGCCCTCAAGGCGCCGGGCATCAGTTGCCAACCACTGCCTGGCAGTTCCGGCAAGTAATCCCCAAGTGCTATCAGAGATAAATGCCAGAACACAGAAGACCAAGCCCATAAAGAGAAGTTGAGCGGTGACATTGCCGCCGTCGATATCAACAAATTGGGGAAGGACAGCGGCGAAGAAGACGATTGCCTTTGGATTGAGCACACCGACCCAGAATCCATCGCGAATCGATTGCCCCACACTTGGCACACGCGGTCCTTGGTTGGTCATATCAGCTGCGTGCTCAGAACGTTTTCTAATGGCATCGATGCCCAGATAGATTAGATAGAGCCCGCCACCCCATTGCACTGCCAGATAGGCAAGATCGGAGCGAGCAAGGATTGGACCTAGTCCCAAGGCAACCAGGGTCGATAAGACAAATGAGCCCGAGACATTTCCGGCCACAGTTAAGACGGCCACCTTGCGCCCCCAGGAGATGGCGCGAGCTATGACAAATAGGACGCTGGGCCCTGGAGCCAGGATGATGATGATGGCGGCCACCATGTATTCAGGCAGGCGCGTTGGAATCACCGGCCCAGGGTAGCGCCAGGGGCGGTGTGTCGATTTGCGATTGGCGCCTGACTCCAGTTAAATACCGTCTAGATATATCGTTACGATATATACATCGGTTATAACCATTCGGAGGCAGGAAATGCGATCACGCGCAGATTCACTGGAGTTTGCCCTGCTTGGGCTGCTCTCAGATTCTGCGTTACATGGCTATGAGCTACGCAAGCGCCTGATGACGATCTTTGGCCCCTTTCGGGCGCTCTCGTTCTCAGTTCTCTACCCGCAACTCAAGCGCATGGTGATTGCCCAAAGCATTGAAGCGAAAGAGGTAGGTGTGACATCACGTCGCACCCGCATCGTCTACACAATCACTGAAAAAGGACTCAAGCGATTTGCTGAACTCAACGGTTCTGTAACTTCTGATGCTTGGGAAGATGAAGGTTTTGGAGTGCGCTTTGCATTCTTTAGCCCGACCACAATGAATAACCGGGTAAGAATTTTGGAGGGGCGCTTGCGTCGCCTTCAAGATAAGGCAGAGGCGCTGCGTACTGATCTTCAGGCGCAACCTCTGGGGATAGATAAGTATCTCGAAGAGTGGCGACGCTTTTCACTCGAGTCACTCGAGCGCGAGATTTCATGGTTAGAAACAATGATTAAGAGTGAAGGGAAAGTAAAGTGAATATAGAGACTGGAACTGGAGACATTCGCGTTGCGATTGTTGGAGTTGGAAACTGTGCCAACTCGCTCGTGCAAGGTGTTACCTATTACAAGGATGCAGCGATAGATCAGGAAATTCCTGGCCTTATGCATGCAGTAATCGGCAACTACCACATCAACAATGTTAAATTTGTCGCAGCCTTCGACGTTGATGCCAAAAAAGTAGGTCTTGATCTCGCTGACGCTATCTGGGCAAGTGAAAACAACACCATTAAATTCTCTGACGTCGCCAAGACTGGCGTCACAGTACAACGTGGAGTCACTCTCGATGGGCTTGGAAAGTATTACAAAGAGACGATTGCCGAATCCACTGCAGCTCCAGTTGATGTCGTGGCTACTCTTAAAGAGGAAGCTGTCGATGTTCTAATTTGTTACCTTCCTGTGGGCTCGGAAGAAGCTGCAAAGTTCTATGCCCAATGTGCCATCGATGCGGGTTGTGCATTTGTTAATGCGCTACCGGTCTTTATTGCATCCGATCCAGTTTGGGCGAAGAAGTTTGAAGATGCTGGCATTCCTATCGTGGGCGATGACATCAAGAGCCAGGTCGGTGCCACAATTACCCACCGAATTATGGCCAAGCTATTTCAAGATCGCGGAGTTCACCTTGATCGCACCTATCAGCTTAATGTGGGTGGGAATATGGACTTTAAAAATATGCTGGAACGCGATCGTCTTGAATCCAAGAAGATCTCAAAGACCAACTCAGTTACTTCTCAGCTAGATCACGACATGGGTGCAAAGAATGTACACATTGGACCTTCTGATTACATTCCATGGCTTGATGATCGCAAGTGGGCCTATGTCCGCCTTGAAGGTCGCGCCTTTGGCGATGTTCCTTTGAACCTGGAATACAAGCTTGAAGTATGGGATTCTCCCAACTCAGCAGGCGTGATTATCGATGCGCTGCGCTGCGCAAAGCTAGGTCTTGATCGCAAGATAGGGGGAGCACTCCTTGCTCCATCTTCATACTTCATGAAGACGCCACCGATTCAATACACAGATGAACAAGCTCACACAGCGGTCGAAGAATTCATTTCGGCGGTACTTGTTAAAAAATAAATCTGCATAAAAAACCCCGGGTTCTGAGTAATCAGAGCCCGGGGTTTTTTCTTCCCTCAATCCGTCAAGGAGAGTTGAGGGATGTGAGGGTTAAATCGTCACACCATCCGGGGTGCGACGAATATGTACTAGCCCTGCAAGTGAGAGCAAGAGCAACACGATTGCCCCGATTAGTGCAGCTATTGCGCCGTAGGATGCAATGACTCCCATAGTTCCGAATGCGTATGCTTCAAGCAGCATTCCACGAAGTGTGTTACCCATGAAGAGTGTCTGACGTAGATCAGCTAACTTGGCAATTTCTGCAGAATCAGTGCTGCCGCTTCTAACTAGACCCATGTACATACCAGAAACTTCAGAGTATGTAGCAGGCTTTCCCACTGCAGCAATTGAACTTGCCTTCATATGTTCCCAGATATAGAGATCAGAATAATCTCGAGCCATTTCTCCATTAGTCACAGGCATCGATGCCCACTTGGCAAGTGCATCCTTAGTGGGAGTTGGCATCGCATCTGCTGCAGGAAATGAGATGTTTTGATTTTCCAATTGACTACGTACTGAATCTGAGGCAAATGATGCACCCCAGTTTAAAAGCCCTGCCGCAACGAATAGAAAGACTGTGAGTCCGAAACCTACCGCTGTGACTATCTTGTCAAAATTCTTACGCTTCATTGTGCTCTCCTTTATAAAGCCACCTAATTCTTAGGCGCTACAAGGAGTACATACCAATGGCGAGATGATTACATCAAAAAGGCTAGTGCTGGCACTGTAAGGAGTTGGGTGAGTGCTAGCCCTAATGAATCTCTCGTGTACAGACCGATTGGCCATCTTCATTAACTTCAAAGTGCGAGCAGGGCAAACCAAGTTTGTCGAATGCGGCATCGCCAAAATGTGCTCGGAATGCAAGAGCCAAGAGGACTCGGATATTTGTATCCGCATCAGAAGTGATGCCAAAAGCTTTAGCGGATCGGCTGATTGTGTTTTCAATTACCTTCTCTGTGTGTTTAGACTCACGAGCAATAGCAGCATTGGTCATTCCTTCACAGAGAAGTCCGAGCACGAGAATCTCGAAGGGGGATAACTCTCTTGTGGTGATGGTGATATCTCTGACCATGAAAGCGACCTCTCCGTTGCTATACCCCTCATTATGCTCCTTTCTTTATGGGCATTCACGCTTTAGGATTCGCAAATGACGGAAATCACGAGCACCCGCGCAGGCCAAACACAAGTAATTCGCTTCAATCGCCCGGAGAAAATGAATGCGATTACCCGCGATATGTATGCCGGGTTAACTGCTGCACTCAATGACGCTGCCGGAGATTTCGGCGTGCGCGCGGTCGTAATTACTAGCGAAGGTGATCATTTCACCGCTGGAAATGACATCAAAGACTTCATGGCTAACCCGCCAACGGAGGAATCATCGGATGTCGCACGATTCTTGGCATCTCTCCTTGAATTTCCCAAGCCTCTTATCGCTGCAGTGAAAGGTAATGCCGTTGGAGTGGGAACGACAATGCTCTTACATTGCGACATCGTCATTGCGTCACCAAATACTAACTTTTCCATGCCATTTACCTCACTTGGTTTAGTCCCGGAAGCAGGCTCCACAAAGTTATTTCCTGAACTCGTGGGATATCAACGAGCTGCTCGAATCTTTATGACAGGTGATCCATTTACTGCAGATGAAGCTAAAGAGATGGGACTTGTTGAAACCATTACTTCAGATCCAGAAAAAGTCGCAGTGGAGATTGCAGAGCAGATAGGACAACAACCACCACAAGCAATCATTAACACCAAAGCCCTCATGAAGGCCGGTAAACATGATGCAGTGGCGGCGGTAATGAAGGCAGAGTTTCAGATCTTCGCACTTGCGTTGCAATCTGAAGAGGCGGCAGATGCCTTTATGAAGTTCATGTCCAAGAAGAGTAAATAGGGGAGTCTGTAATGTCACTTCAGGGAAAACGTATATTTGTTACTGGCGGCTCGCGCGGTATAGGTTTAGCTATCGCGCTGCGGGCTGCTGCAGATGGTGCTCTTGTCGCGATTGCAGCAAAGACATCTGATCCAAACCCAAAGTTACCTGGAACGATTCATTCTGCAGCCGAGGAGATCCGCGCCGCTGGCGGCACAGCCCTACCGATCCAGTGCGACCTACGTGATGAGAATCAGATTGCAGATGCAGTTGCCCAAGCTGCCAAGGAATTTGGTGGCATAGATATTCTGATCAACAATGCCAGTGCGATTAATCTGACTCGCACCGAAGATACTCCAGCAAAGCGATTTGATCTTATGTTTGACGTCAATGTGCGAGGCACCTTCCTGACATCCCAAGCCGCGTTACCGCACCTTCGTGAATCAGCCGAAGCTGGACGCAACCCACACATTCTTACCTTGTCGCCTCCACTTTCTATGAAAGCTAAGTGGTTTAAGAACCACGTTGCATACACGATGGCTAAATATGGAATGAGTATGTGTGTTCTTGGCATGGCCGAAGAGTTTAAGCGAGACGGAATTGCCGTTAACGCGCTCTGGCCTCGCACGGCAATTGATACTGCAGCCCTGCAAATGATTCCAGGAGTAGATACCGCTGCCTGTCGCACACCTGAAATACTTTCAGATACCGCTTACATCATTCTGAATCGCAATTCAAAGGAGTGCACTGGCAACTTCTTCGTCGATGATGAAGTTCTGGCATCTGAAGGAATCACAGATCTTGAGAAGTATTCAGTCGTTCCTGGAACGAAAGACTTCTTACTCGATTTCTTCTTAGACTGAGCAAATATTGGTTAGGTAATCTAAACTCGCCTGCATGAACCTGGAACTCAACGGCACCAACGTTATCGATGAGAGCGAGCGTGGTGGTAAAGCGTCCTCACTCTTCTGGCCTTGGTGTGGGGCGAACGTTTCTTTGCTTGCTCTTTCTTACGGCTCCTTCTTCTTAGGCTTTGGCATCTCTTTCTGGCAGGCAACGGTTGCAGCGGTTTTAGGAACAGTCCTTTCATTCCTGCTTGTCGGTGTTAGTTCACTTGCTGGCAAGAAATCAAATGCGCCAACGATGGTGCTTTCTAGAGCCGCCTTTGGAGTGAAAGGCAACCTGCTACCAGGTCTGCTCTCGTACTTAATCTTTGTTGGTTGGGAAACAGTGCTTGTCTCTCTTGCAACGTTAGCTACCGGCACAGTGTTCGTGCGAGTTGGCCAGCTTGATCGCGACACTGCGATGATTCTTGGTTTTGCACTAGCAGTCGCACTTACTGTCTCAGCCGGGGTGCTGGGCTTTGGCGTGATCATGAAACTACAGCGCTATCTAACGATTATCACGATCGCCATGACCTGCGTATACATCGCGCTGACAATCAACAAAGTTGATTGGAGTCTTGTGACATCTATGAAAGCTGGAAGCGTGCAGGGCTTCATTGGAGCACTGATTTTCGGTGCCACCGGAATAGGTTTGGGTTGGGTGAACTCTGCCGCTGACTATTCACGCTACCTGCCCAGGACCGTCTCCAGCAGAAGCGTTATCGGCTGGACCGTCTTTGGAGCATCAGTGGTCCCAATTATCCTGGTTATTTTTGGTGCCGCCCTCTCTGCTAGTAGTGAAGATCTGGCGGGTGCGATTGCCAGTGATCCCATCGGCGCACTGACAACTATTTTGCCAACCTGGTATTTGATTATCTTTGCGCTGGTAGCAATCCTTGGCTTGGTTGGGGGAGCGATTCTTAATCTCTACTCATCTGGATTAACTCTTATTTCACTTGGTCTACCTGTGAAACGACATGTTGCGGCTTCACTTGATGCCATCATCATGCTTGCTGGGGCTATCTACTTCGTCTGGGTTGCAGATGACTTCTTCTATCCATTCCAGGGATTTCTCATCACACTGGGCGTTCCTATTGCCGCCTGGTCTGCGATATTTGTGACCGATGTATTGCTGCGAAAGCGTTATGACAAGAATGATCTCTATCGAATAGAAGGTCGATATGGTGCCTGGAATTTCACATCAATTGGCATATTGGTTATTGCGACCATCGTTGGCTGGGGATTTGTCACAAATGGTTTTGCTAGTTGGCTTACTTGGCAGGGCTATTTCTTGGGTGCACTTGGTGGCAAAGAGGGGCAGTGGGCATATGCAAATCTGGGAGTCTTCTTTGCCCTCGTTATTGGCTTTTTTGGATATGCATTTATCGCGCGAAAAACTATCGTGCGACAGGAGAGCGTTTAAGCCAGAGGAGTCCGAGAAGGCCAGAGATAAGAGCTGCGATAAAGAGCCCCATTCGAACCTGGCTAAGTTCCACATCAGATTTCACTGTAATTTCGGCGATCACCATAGACACGGTGAGGCCCATGCCAGATAGGAAGCCGATTCCCACTATGTCAGTAGGAAGGACATTTCTCGGATACTGAAGAGAGGTGATTTTCACAAGTAACCAGGCGGTCAATGATATGCCGAGAACTTTTCCAAGGACTCTAGCGGCAATAATTGAAAGTGAAATCGCAGATGTTGCCTGTGAGAAATCTAATTGAGCCAGCAGATTAATGGCAATGTAAAGTGGAATAATCAAGAAAGTTACGACGGGGGAGAGAATTCTGATGAGTTGGGCGCGAAAGGGGAGCAGGCTTCCAATAGCTGCGGCTCCTAGGGTGTAGATAAAACTATCAAGGTGCAGTTCGGATCTAAAGAATATGCCGATTACTACTAGCGAGAAGAAATCATCTGCAATCGCAAGAGTGAGAAGAAAAAATCTCACTTGAGGTTTAATCCGTTTTCCAAGGAGTGAAAGTGCCCCCACGGCGAGTGCCACGTCGGTAGGCATGGAAACTGCCCAAGCGGGTGAGTTTGGATTAAGGGCGATAAAGATAATCGCTGGCAGAAGCATCCCGCCCAGCGCACAAATCCCCGGCAAAATTGCATCCTTAGGTTTTTCCAGTCCATGTCGGATTTCAAGCCCGATAAGGAGGAAGAAAATAAAAGTCAGGATGTGCGAGAGCATAAGCAAACTCTAATGGTTAGGTAAGGCTGTTAGAGAGTAATGCTCGCCCCGGAAAGGGCTCGAAGCCCCGCTATCGCATAAATCTGTGCGCTTTGAATCTCTATCTCTGCATCACTCCCAGATTCAATTCTGACAGAGGCTGCTTCGATAGTGTTTTGGAGATAGCTCATGGCACCGCGGATATCGGTAAGGCCAATTTCTTGTAGTGGCGCAGAAATTGTCGTCATCAGATTTCTATGGCCCTGAGAGATTTCATCTCTTCGAAACTCAGGAATTGTTGCTGCGTTAAGGCATTTAATCAGTATGTGACGACCATCGACTACATACTGCAGAGCCTCTGCTATCCAGAGCTCTATATGTTTGTAAGGATCTTGTGTTCCAATCACAGCATGGGATAGACGCTTTTGATAGAGGGCAAGTTCCTCAATAACTAAATCGGCGATGAGATCTGCAGAGGAGGAGAAGTATTCATAGATTGAAGAACGAGCAAGTCCCGCTCTCTGCGCAACTGCTGCAACCGTGATATTTGCGGCCCCAGATTCAAGTGCGATAGCAAGTGCGGCATCAATGAGTTGGCGCTGGCGCATGGCGCGCTGCTCGACAATTGTTGCTGCCTGAATCTTGGGGGACATGCCGCAATTATTCTATGCATTGCCCAGAGCTGCCACCGGAGATGATGTGATGTTGGAAATAGAAAACCCCGCCATCGCTGACGGGGTTTTCCTATAACAATCTCTTAGATGTCGTAGTAGAGCTCGAACTCAGCTGGATGTGGACGCAAGCGAACATAATCAACTTCATTCTTACGCTTCCACTCAATCCAGGTTGAGATGAGGTCTTCGGTGAAGACGCCACCCTTGGTGAGGAACTCGTGATCCTTTTCCAGGCTGTTAAGAACAGCATCGAGTGAACCTGGAACCTGAGGAATAGAGGCAGCCTCCTCGCCTTCTAGTTCATAGAGATCCTTATCAACTGGAGCAGGTGGTTCAATTTTGTTCACGATTCCATCGATACCAGCCATGAGCATCGCAGCAAATGCGAGATATGGATTAGATGATGGATCTGGGCAACGGAATTCAACGCGCTTAGCCTTTGGAGATGATCCTGTAATCGGAATACGGATACAGGCAGAACGGTTACGAGCTGAGTAAACAAGGTTTACTGGCGCTTCATAACCTGGAACCAGGCGACGATATGAGTTCACAGTTGGGTTGGTGAAGGCAAGTAGTGATGGAGCGTGCTTAAGAAGTCCGCCGATATACCAACGGGCCATATCTGAAAGATCGCCATATGTGCCAGCTTCGAAGAAGAGTGGCTTGCCGTTCTTCCACAGTGACTGGTGAACGTGCATACCAGAACCGTTATCTCCAAAGAGTGGTTTTGGCATGAAAGTGGCGGTCTTGCCACCTTCCCATGCCACGTTACGGATAATGTATTTGAACTTCATGAGCTCATCACCAGCAGAGAGAATGTCGGTGAAGCGATAGTTGATCTCCATCTGTCCGGCAGTTCCCACTTCGTGGTGTGAACGCTCGACCAGCAGACCTGCGCGACCAAGTTCCATCACCATTTCATCTCGAAGGTCTGCAAATTGATCTGTTGGTGAGACTGGGAAGTAACCGCCCTTAACGCGTGTGCGATAGCCACGGTTAGGTGTTCCATCTGGATCGGCAACGATGCCGGTATTCCAAGAACCTTCATATGAATCGATGTGGTGGTAAGCCTCGTTAATGCCAGTCTTAAAACGCACTGCATCAAAGACATAGAACTCAGCCTCTGGTGCAAAGAACGCCTGATCTGCAATACCAGTTGACTTCAAGTAATCAACAGCCTTCTTCACTACACCACGTGGGTCGCGTGAGTATGGAGTGTCATCAGAAGGGTTGTGAACAGAGAAGATAATGACAAGCGTCTTTTCAAGACGGAATGGATCAATAAATGCTGATTCTGGAACTGGGAGCAACTTCATATCTGACTCATGGATTGATTGGAATCCGCGAATCGATGAACCATCGAACATCAGGCCATCGGTAAAGACAGCTTCATCAAATGATTCAACTGGAACGTTGAAGTGATGCTGGATACCTGGAAGATCGGTGAAGCGAACATCGACAAGCTTCACATCTTCCTTCTTGATGTATGCAAAAATTTCGGTTGAATTCTTAAACATAGTTACTCCCATTTAAGGCTAGTGATTGCCCAGCGAAATTGTCTTTGCGAGCTCAACTCTGAGTGCGCCTGATGGAGTGAAGGTTAGTTCCGTTGCGTAAAAATGTCATATTACCTGTGTTACAGCCGTGTTACATCACACTAGGCTTGCGCCCATGACTCAGAAGGATTATCCGCGTGTGAGCCAAGGCCGTCGCCTTATGGGCATCACTCTCGACTGGTTGGCCTGCTATGCCATAGCCCTTGGCTTCTTTGCCGGGTCAGGCACTTTGGCCGATCGAGTACCTAATGCTCGAATCCCGCTCCTGATTCTGCTCTTCGCCGAGTACTCACTCTTGATCGCACTCACCGGAGCATCCTTTGGCCATCGTCTTGTGGGGCTTAAGGTCGTTCGCTTTTCAGATGCTGGACCAGTAACACCCAAACAAGCTCTCATTAGGACAGCTCTTCTTATGCCACTGGTTACCGCGATCACCTTCGATGAAAACGGTCGAGGGATAAATGAGAGATTTTCTAATACCGTTTTGGTGCGTAGTAGATAGCTGATTGTCATGTCGAAAATAGCTGCGCTCCTGAAAGCATCACACTTTGGTCCCACCGTACTTGTCACAACGATTGCCTTCTTCTTCGCCCAGTATTACTGGTGGGAGGGTCCGGCTTATCTCATAGCCTTTGGAGTTTTCTTAGGTCAGCTCATTGTTGGCTGGAGCAATGACCTATATGACTATCAGGATGATCTCTCACATCAGCGAATAAAGAAGCCACTCGTTGCCCAGGCTATTTCCTATAACGCACTTCGCAAGTGGACCTTCTGGATGATTCCATCTGCTTTCTTTGCAAATCTTTTTGGCCCACTGGGCATAAAAGGTGGCCTGGTGTACATGTTGGGAATCGCATGCGGAGTTGGATACAACTTCTACTTTAAGTTCACAGCTCTTTCTCCGCTTCCTTACGCAGTTGCATTTGCGGCGCTTCCTTCATGCATTGCGATATCGAAGGAGATTACGCCGCCACTGTGGATGTGGCTTGGGGGAGCGATCTTTGGCGTGGCAGCACATTTCATCAATGTGTTAAAGGATATGAAAAAGGATCAGCAAAGCGGAATTCGTGGTCTGCCACAACGACTAGGTAGCGTTGGCTCAATCATTGCAGCTGCTGTTCTGATTATTGCTGGAGTACTTCTACTTCTTTACTCCCGCTAGGGCTTAACGAATCTTTATACCTTTTGGCATTGGGCCCTTTGGAATCGGCATAGACAGACCACCAACTGCTTTCAGACGCGCACGAACTTCACGCATTTGATGAGCAGATAGCTTCTTAGGAAGTTTGGTGACGTGCTTTTGTAACTTGCGAATTGAAATCTGGCCATCGCCATCGCCCACGATAATTTCAGTAATGGGCACACCTGGAGCAAAGCGTTCAGCCTTCTTCTTTTCATCTTGAATCATCTGACGCACTGCAAAGCCACCTTCGCCGGTAAGAACAATTCCGGCGCGACCAACGCTGCGATGGACCATATCTTGTTGGCGATTGACTGCAACAGCGGGAGTTGTTGTCCATCCTTTACGAATTGCCATGAGAACACTGGCACCTGCGCCCATTTGGCCTTCAATATTTGCATAGGCAGCAGAGCCCGCAACGCGAGTAAAGAGAAACATTGCAGCGAGTACAGCCACAGGAATTGTGACAAAGCCGCCATAGACAGGGTGATCAAAGATAAATCCAAGAGTGATTCCAATTGCAAGAACAATGAGGAATGTTGCAATAAGGACGATACCGATCCACGGCTTTACTGATTTAGTGACCGAATATGCATCACGAATCGTTTTAAAACGAGGAGTTTTGATCTTGGGTTCTTTACTCTTTTTTCGCTTAAACATGGGCGTTAGTTTAGGGGAGCCGGGGCGCTACCACCAAGGCGGAGCGGGGCCCAGCGTTGACCCTGGTGTGAATCGGGATACTTCTGTTGCACCTGATGAAGCATCGTAATCATAGTTTCGCGTAGCAAACTCTCACTGGCTTCAACATCGCTCTGTTTATCAAAGTAGAGCGGTTCACCGAATTCCACGATGATGGGTATCTTCTCGCGTCGCAGATTGCGCTTCACCTTTTTAGTCCAAATTCGCTGCGAACCCCAGACGATGGTGGGAATAACGGGAACACCAGCGGCCATGGCAAGACGCACGGCGCCAGATTTTAATTCCTTTATTTCAAAGCTGACCGAGATGGTTCCTTCCGGAAAGATGCCGACTATTTCACCTGCGCGAAGGGCGCGAAGTGCTGCTACGAAAGATGCCGAGCCACTACTTCTATCAACGCAGATATGGTGCATTCCACGCATAAGCGGGCCAGCTAATTTATTGTCGAAAACTTCTTTCTTAGCCATAAAGCGTACGTAGCGACCAGTGGGAAGAGCGGCAGTTCCAGTGAGTGCGAAATCTAAATAGCCCACGTGATTGATGGAGAGAATTGCTCCACCTTTTCGTGGGATGTGGTCAACGCCCTGAAAATCAAATCGAAGTCCTAGGTATTTCCAAAAAAGTTTAATAGCTACGACAACTGGTGGATAGACAAGATCAGCCACGTAGTGAGCGCTTTTCTTGTGCTTGCTTATATAAGCGACCGGCGCGATAGGAGCTACGCACCAGTGGACCACTCATCACGCCACTGAAGCCAATGTCTTCGGCCGCTTGTGCCAACTCAACGAATTCATGAGGCTTGACCCATCGCTCAACTGGGTGATGCTTACTTGTCGGACGCAAATATTGCGTGATGGTGATGAGGTCGCATCCGGCAGCATGGAGATCTATGAGTGCCTGTGAAATCTCTTCCCGAGTTTCACCAAGGCCAAGGATGAGGTTTGATTTTGTTATCAGGCCATAATCCCGCGCCTGGGTAATGACATTGAGCGAGCGTTCATAGGTAAATGCGGGACGAATCCGTTTGAAGATACGCGGAACTGTTTCAAGATTGTGGGCGAAAACTTCAGGACGTGTCTCAAAAACTTCGTTGAGAAGGATGGGGTTTCCGCTGAAATCTGGGGCAAGCATTTCAACACCAGTGCCAGGGTTGAGTTCGTGCACCTTGCGAATTGTCTCGGCATAGAGCCAGGCCCCTTCATCTTCTAAATCATCGCGAGTAACTCCTGTGATGGTGGCGTATTTAAGACCCATTGATTGCACAGACTCTGCAACTCGTCGTGGTTCATCTCGGTCTAGTGGGTCAGGCTTGCCAGTATCGATATTACAAAAATCGCAGCGACGAGTGCATTTTTCGCCGCCAATGAGAAAAGTCGCTTCCTTATCTTCCCAACATTCAAAGATATTCGGACATGCCGCTTCTTGGCAGACGGTATGAAGGCCTTCGGATTGAACGAGCGAGCGAAGTCTGGTGTATTCCGGGCCCATATTCGCCCGAGTCTTAATCCACTCCGGCTTACGCTCGATAGGAGTCTCGGTATTTCGAGCTTCAATACGGAGCAGCTTGCGACCTTCGGGTGCGATTGTCATGCGCTCACCTTCATTAAGTATTGGCTGAGAATGTCTTCGATGACAGGTTGGACTTCAGCAATAGTAATGTCTCTACCCAATTCCTTTGCCATCGAGGTAACTTCGGCATCGTTAATCCCACAGGGAATAATCTTTGCGAAGGCCGATAGATCAGGGTTTACGTTCAAAGCGCATCCATGCATCGTGACTCCTGCTGCCACACGGATTCCAATCGCCGCAATCTTGCGAGTACCGCTTGCATCTTCCACCCACACCCCAGATCTTCCGACGATGCGTTTACTAGCAATACCAAAGTAATCACAGACTTCAATCAGTCCGGCTTCGATTTCGCGTACGAAGCCAACTAATTCATGTGGGTTGGCAAGACGGACAATCGGATAACTAACTAATTGCCCAATTCCGTGCCAGGTGATTTTTCCACCACGATCGACATCAATGACAGGTGTGCCATCGGTTGGCTTCTCAGAATCTAAAGTCCTTCTGCCAGCGGTGTAGACCGATGGATGTTCGACAATGAGTAGCGTGTTCTTAGCTAGACCCTTGGTTACATCCAGATGAATTTTGCGTTGCACTGCCAGAGCTCCCAGATAATCACGCGTACCTAGTCGCTCGATAGCGATGGGTTCTGCGGATATTTGCGACTCGAGGTCGGGGCTAACTACTGGCACGGGTACAGCCTAAAGGTAGGCTTGGCCTCTAGCGAATCACACATCCGCGCAAGCCCGAAAGGTCCACCCATCTCCATGTCTATTAACACTGCCCAAAAATCTCGTAAGCCTTTTGCCCTTGCAATGCTCGTCGTCATTATCTGGTTCGTCATCGCGGGCGTCTTCGGACCGCTCTTCGGCAAACTCACATCAGTTCAGGAGAATAACAACTCTTCATTCCTGCCAAAGGGTGCGGAAGCCACACAGGCATCTGAAGTTATTCAAACATTCTCGGGCAAGGACTCATTTAACTTGCCAGCGCTGGTTCTCTTTGAGGGTAAGACAACTCCCGAAACTATCGCAAAGATTAATGATCACATGCTTGGTGTCGGTGGACTGACTTTAGGCGGAACTAAGAAGAAGATCTCTGATTACCTAGCTCCAGATCAGGTCATCACTGTTTTCCCAGCTGAAGATGGTGAAGCTATTTTGGCAAATGTTCCACTAGATGGAAATGCTATCGGCCAAGTTCTTCCCAATGACGAGCCTGTTTTGCCAGCAATTGTTGAGGCCCTTCGAGAGGACGTCAAGGAATTTGCAGAGGCCAACGGTGTCACTCATTACGTAACAGGACCAGCTGGGTTACTTGGTGATCTCTTTAAAGCCTTTGGCGCAATCGATTCAGTCCTACTCTTGGCAACACTTGGCGTGGTAGCTGTAATTCTGATCTTCGTCTATCGATCACCAATCCTTTGGATCATTCCTTTACTTTCATCGCTCTTCGCACTTTCCACCGCGGGTGGAATCATCTATCTGTTAGCAAAAAATGACATTATCGATGTTGATGGACAGTCGCAGGGAATTCTCTCTGTTCTAGTGATTGGTGCGGCAACGGATTATGCGCTGCTCTTGATTGCTCGTTACCGAGAAGAGTTGCATCATCATGAAAATCGCTTTGATGCAATGCGTGCTGCCTATAAAGGCGTGTGGGAACCAATCTTGGCTTCCGGTTCCACCGTTGCAATCTCGCTGATGGTTCTTCTCTTTAGCCAGTTAACCAATACAGCAAGCCTTGGTCCTATCGGAGCAATTGGAATTGTTGTTTCGATGTTCACGATTTTGACTTTGCTACCAGCTCTTACGCTGATCTTTGGTCGCTGGTTATTCTGGCCACGCGTGCCACATAATGATGGCGATGATCATGTGCTGGAAGGCATGTGGTCAAAGGTAGGAAATTCTATTGGTCGCAATCCACGTAAGTCTTGGATAGTAACTGGAGCCATTCTTCTACTCTTTGCATTTGCATCAACTACTTTGAAAACTGATGGATTAGGAACGGTAGATACATTTACCGGAAATCCAGAATCAGTTGTTGGCCAAAAACTTCTTGAAAAGCACTTTCCGGGCGGTCAAGGTGACCCCACACAGGTTGTCGTCAGTGCCGATAAAATTCAAGCAGTAACGGATGCGGTCAGGAACGCCCCTGGAGTAACAGATGTCTCTCCACAATTAGATGGCTTCCCGGTTCCGGGTCAACCACTCCCGGCGGTAAAGATTGTGAACAATAGGGCGATATTGAACCTGACCCTGAATAAGGCACCGGATAGCGTTGAAGCGGGTAATGATGTTCCTGAGATTCGCCGACTTGCTAAGGCGGCAGATTCCACCGCTTTAGTGGGTGGAACGAGTGCGGTGTACTACGACGTACGTCAGGCAAATGATCGTGATAACAAAACAATTATTCCAATCATCTTGATTGTCATCACCATCATCTTGGGACTTCTACTGCGAAGTATCCTTAGTGCAATAGTTCTTCTAGGAACTGTAGTTCTCTCATACTTTGCAACCTTGGGGGTATGCGCACTTGTCTTTAACCATGTATTTGGTTTCGCCGGCGGAGATAATTCATTCCCACTCTTCGCCTTCATCTTCCTGGTAGCTCTTGGCATTGACTACAACATCTTCCTTATGACGCGTGTGCGGGAAGAGTCGACCAAGATTGGAACTCGTGCCGGAGTTATTAAAGGCGTGACCGTCACAGGTGCCGTGATTACATCTGCTGGAATTGTGCTCGCTGCTACCTTTGCCGTCCTTGGCTTGCTCCCACTGGTTCCACTTGCGCAACTCGGCTTTGCCGTCGCATTTGGAGTACTGCTTGACACCATTATCGTTCGATCAATATTGGTGCCGGCGCTAGTTCATGAAATTGGACCAAAAATCTGGTGGCCTTCAAAACTGCAAAATAGGTAAGCCATAATCACTTCGTGTCCGATAAACCTGTTGCCGTAATCGGGGCTGGCCTTGCCGGGCTCAGTGCCGCACTTACCTTGCAAGAGGCTGGTCGTGAGGTTGTTATCTACGACGGTAGTGATCGCGTGGGGGGCAGGGTAGCCACAGATTACATCGATGGGTTCACACTTGATCGCGGCTTTCAGCTGATCAATGCCAAGTACCCGGAGCTCTTTCAACTTGGAGTAGTTGATGAATTGGATTTCATCCTCGCACCACGCACTATTGATGTGTGCGTGGGAGAGAAAAGGATCGCGCTCGGAGACCCGCGTAGTAATCCGTTCACTAGTTTGAATCTGGCAACTGGAACCTTAATTCAGAAGCTTGGCTTGGTTGCCTATCTCTTGCGCACAGCTGATGCAGCGAGATCTGTCGAAGAAGAACTGAGCCATCTGGGAAATCTCTATTCACGAGTTCTAAAACCATTTCTCTCTGGAGTCTTTTTGACATCACCGGCATCGGTAAATGCAGTAATCGGAAAAGGATTGATTACATCGTTTATTTCCGGAAAGCCTGGGCTACCTCGTAAGGGGGTGGGGGCACTGCCAGCTGCACTTGCCGCTCGGATTCAGAAGATTGAGCTGAACCACCGAATCGACTCGTTATCGCAATTTGATAATCAGCAGGTTATCGTTGCAACAGATCTCACGACGGCTGCGCAATTACTTGATATTGCAAATGTGCCAAAGTTGGCCGGTAGTACGACTTGGTACTACGAAGTACCCCAAGAACTTACCGGATCTGCGCGCCTGCTTATTGATGGTGAGCACCGGGGCCCGGTAGTGAACTCCATTGTTCTATCGAACTTAATTTCCACATACGCACCAGATGGAAAATCTCTGCTGGCTAGTACGACGCTAGATTTCGCTTCAGAGTCCGAGGTACGAAGACATCTGGCTCTGATGTGGGGAGCACATACAGGCGGATGGCCCCTTATCGCTAAATATGACATTCCAAAGTCGCTACCAATTTTTGCAATTGGTAATCAAAGCGCAGCATCATCACAATTTTCTAAAAACATCTATGTGGCGGGGGATTACAGGACGGCACCTTCACAAAATGGTGCGCTTTTGTCAGGTCGCCTTGCGGCGCAGGAGTTACTCCTCGATCAGGGCCGTTAGTGCAGTAGTGATGTGTGGGTAATCCCAGGTAAAGCCAGCTTCGGTTAAAGCCTGCGGAGTTACCTTCTTGCTTCCGAGGACTTCACTTGAGAAACCACCGAGTGCGATCTTTAGCGCAAAGGCAGGTGCTGGAAAGAGTGCTGGGCGGTGCATTGCGCGAGCAAGTGCTGATGTGAATTCTTGATTGGTCACAGGATTCGGTGAGGTGAGGTTGACCGGACCAGATATTGGTTTTTCTAGAATAAAAGTGATTGCGTTGATGAGATCGTGCAAGGTAATCCAAGACCACCATTGTTTACCTGAACCAAGTTTTCCACCCAGACCTAAACGAAACAGTGGCAACATCTTTCCTAGTGCGCCGCCAGTTGGATCAAGAACGAGACCGGTGCGAATCTTTACGGTGCGCACACCCGTTGCAAGATCTGCAGCACCTTCCCACTCGCGGCAGACGGCAGCCAGGAAATCATCGCCCACGCGATCACTTTCAAAAACCGCGCGGTTTCCTGATTCGCCATACCAACCAATAGCACTGGCTGATATGAAGACTTGTGGTTTCACTTCGCTTACAGCATTTGCAATCGCAGTCGTTCCAAGCAGACGTGAGTTAAGGATTTCCGACTTATACTTCTTGCTCCAACGCTTATCGCCAACGCCAACTCCGGCCAAGTGAATCACCGCATCGACACCACGTAGGGCTTCGATATCTACATACCCAGTCTTGGGATCCCACTGAATTTCATCCGGTGCGACAACAGCGCGGCGCACAAGGCGCTGCACAGTGTGGCCTTCACTTTTAAGATGACCAACAAGTGCGGTTCCGATTAGACCGGAAGCACCAGTGATTGCAATGCGTTGCGGAACTGACATCTATTAGAGACCTAGGTCTGCTTCGAAGGAACCACCTTCTAGCCGCTCTTTGAGTGTTACCAAGAAGCGAGCTGCATCTGCGCCGTCAACAACTCGGTGATCATAGGAAAGTCCAAGATAGACCATGGAGCGAATCGCAATAGTTTCGCCACCATCTTCACCCTTAACCACCATTGGACGTTTCACAACTGCGCCTAGTCCAAGGATCGCAACCTGTGGTTGGTTAATGATGGGGGTATCAAAGAGCGCGCCACGTGAACCGGTGTTAGTGATTGTAAATGTTCCGCCACCTAGTTCATTTGGAGTGACCTTGTTATCGCGAGTACGCGCAGCAAGATCTGCAATCTTTCGGGCAACGCCACCCATATTGAGGTCACCCGCATTATGAATAACTGGAACCAAAAGACCGCGATCGGTATCAACGGCAATAGCTAGATGCTCTGCACCATGATAAATAATCTGGTCACCTTCGACAGATGAGTTCAATACCGGATGTTGCTTCAGGGCTTCACATACTGCCACCGCAAAGAAAGGAAGGAATGAGAGCTTGACGCCTTCACGAGCTTCAAATGTTGCCTTTGATTTATCACGCAAGCGGGCAATCTTGGTGACATCCACTTCAACCACAGTGGTCAATTGTGCTGATACTTGTAGTGATTCAACCATGCGAGCTGCAATAACTTTACGCAGGCGAGACATAGTCACGGTTGTTCCGCGAAGAGGCGATGCGGCAACTGGCGTTGCTGCTTTCACTGGCGCCGAAGCAGCAGGTGCTACGGCAGATGGCGCAGCAGGTGCGTTCTTCGGAGCAAGGGCTTCAATATCTTCCTTACGAATTCTTCCGCCGATACCGGTTCCCTTAACTGATGCCAGGTTAACCCCGAGATCGTTAGCGAGTTTGCGAACAATAGGAGTGACATAGGCATCTGTTGGTTGTGAGACAGGAGCAGGTGCAACAGGTGTTGGTGCTACAGGAGTTACAACGGGTGCAGCAACTGGTGCAGCAACTGGTGCAGCAACTGGTGCCGGGGCCGCAGCAACTGGGGCAGGTGCAACAGGTGCTGGAGTCGCAACTGGTGCTGGTGCGCCACCTTGAACACCAATGAGTCCTAGACGTGCACCGACTGCAACAGTTGTATCCACCGCTACATCGATTGCTAACAAAACTCCTGCGACAGGCGATGGAATCTCGGTATCGACTTTATCTGTAGAAACTTCAAGTAGTGCTTCATCAACTGCAATCGCATCACCAATGTTCTTAAGCCAACGTGTGACAGTTCCTTCACTCACCGATTCACCGAGTGCTGGCATGGAAATCACTGTTCCGCTACCGCTGGCAGCAGCAGGTGCTGCGGCAGGAGGGGGAGTTGGTGCGGCAACAGGTGCTGCAACAGGAGCGGGAGTTGGTGCTGCAACAGGTGCTGCGGCAACAGGTGCCGGTGTACTTGCGCCAGCTTGTGCAATGACAGCTAACTCTGCTCCAACTGCAACGGTCTGATCTACGCCCACCACAATTTTTGATAGAACGCCTGCTGCTGGCGATGGAATCTCGGTATCAACTTTATCTGTCGAAACTTCAAGGAGTGGCTCATCAACTGCAACGACGTCGCCTTCATTCTTAAGCCAACGAGTGACGGTGCCTTCAGTGACGCTCTCTCCGAGAGCTGGCATTGTGACTGAGAATGACATAGTTATTTTCTCCTCTTACTTAACCGTGCGAGTGAAGTGGTTTGCCTGCCAGAGCCATATGAGCTTCGCCCATCGCCTCTGACATTGTTGGATGTGCATGTAGAAGAGGAGCAACATCATCTGCAGTTGCTTCCCAGTTAAAGATTAATTGTGCTTCAGCAAGAAGTTCACCGACGCGAGCTCCCACCATGTGAATTCCTAAAATTGGCCCATTCTTTTGTGCCACAAGTTTGATGGATCCGGCAGTCTTAAGAATCTGTGCCTTGCCATTACCGGCTAAGTTGTAGTCGAGTTCCACCACATCGTGTCCGCGTTCTTTGGCAACCTTTGTGGAGAGACCAACGGAGGCTACTTCTGGCTCGGAATAAGTAACTCGTGGAACACCATCGTAATTAATTGGTCGAGGATTCAGACCAGCAATTGTTTCGGCAACAAGAATTCCTTCTTGGAATCCAACATGTGCTAACTGCAGGGTAGGGATGATGTCTCCTACTGCAAAGATGCCAGGAATATTTGTGCGACAGTGGTCATCAACTGTGATGTATCCGCGATCCATTGCGATACCGACTTCTTGGTAGCCAATTCCGTCGGTGACCGGCCCACGACCAACTGAGACGAGAAGAACATCAGCAGTGAATTCACGGCCATCTTCTAAAGTGACCGTTACTCCCTTGGAATCAACGCGATGGGATTCAAATCGCGTTCCAAGTTCAAAGTTGATGCCACGCTTGCGAAAAGCTCGCTCAAGTAACTTGCTTGAAGATTCATCTTCTAGTGCTACTAAATGCGGCAGACCTTCAATGATTGTGACCTCTGCACCAAATGATTTCCAGACAGATGCAAACTCACAACCGATAACGCCACCACCAAGAACGATGACGCTCTTAGGGACATAATCCATTGCGGTGCCATGATCGGATGTGATGACCTGCTTGCCATCGATATCTAAGCCAGGCAGCGTGCGCGCATAGGATCCGGTAGCTAGAACAATATTTTTTCCGACGTACTGAGTTCCATTCACATTTACTGTGTTATTTGAAACTAGACGTCCAGTTCCTTCAACGTAGGTGATCCCGCGAGATTTGACGAGACCTTGTAGCCCTTTGTAGAGACCGGCGATGACGCCATCCTTATAGGAGTTCACTCCACCCATATCGATGGAGTTAAATGTTGCATTGACTCCAAATTGGGAAGACTCGCGAGCGCTATCTGCAACTTCACCTGCGTGAAGCAACGCCTTGGTTGGAATACATCCGCGGTGTAAACAAGTACCGCCAACCTTGTCCTTCTCGATCAGTGCCACGGTTAAACCGAGTTGGGCACCTCGAAGGGCTGCTGCATAACCGCCGCTTCCGCCACCAAGAACTACAAGATCAAAATTCGACACAGATTGACTCCTCTAAGCCTGCTCAACTCTAGCTTCCAACAGGGGTTATCTTGCCAGCCTTAGCCGCCTAAGGCTAAATCGCGAGAAAGTGACTACTGGCCGCGCGCTAATTCGACCAAAGAGCGCAGGGCGATACCTGTGCCTCCCACGGGGGTGTAGCCATGGGGCTCACCTTCATTAAATGCCGGACCTGCAATATCCAGATGTAGCCATGGAAGATCTTCGCTGACAAACTCCTTCAGAAATAGGCCCGCAACAAGCATGCCGCCCATGCGATCTCCGATATTGGCCATATCGGCAACAGGGGAGTCAAGTGATGCACGTAACTCAACCGGAAGTGGCATGGGCCAGAAAGATTCACCGGCAATCTCCGTTGCTCTCAAAAAGGTAGCTGAGAAATCTTCGCTGTTAGTCATGACCGCACTGGTGCGAGTGCCGAGTGCAACAACTTGAGCGCCAGTAAGAGTTGCAACATCGATGATTCCATCTAGGTCACTTGTTTCCTGTGCTTTCACAAGTGCATCCGCCAGCACTAGGCGACCCTCTGCATCAGGGTTGAGCACTTCCACAGTTTTACCGCCATAAATTGTGATGACATCACTGGGTCTGGTTGCGTTCTCACTCACCATATTTTCAGCAAGGGGCGCCCACGTTTCAATCGCAACCGGTAATTTAAGTAAAGCGATGGCAATAGTTGCCGCACATACCGCTGCAGCTCCACTCATATCTGACTTCATCGCCTCCATACCGAGGGCAGGCTTGAGCGCGAGACCACCGGTGTCGAAGGTAATTCCTTTTCCGACGAAGGCATATTTCTTCTGCGGTGCTGCACCCTTTGGGGTGTAGGTGATGTTCAGTAACCGCGGAGGATTAATCGAGCCTTGACCGACAGCGGTGATTCCACCGAAGCCTTTAGATTTCAATTGCGATTCGTTCATCACCGAAACTTTTAGCCCCACAGATGCGCCACCAGCAACCTTGACCGCATCGTTTATTGCGGCGCAGAAACTTTCGGGAGTGAGGTGACTTGGAGGAGTATTAATTAAATCGCGCACCAGATGGGTATAAGTAGCAATCACTTCGGCTGAGCGAGCGGCTTCCTTTGCCGCTGGCGTTGGCGCTAGAAGTGAGAAGAGGGTGGTGTTTTTTAGGGGAGACTTTTGAGCATCCTTCGTAGAACCTCTAAATGAATCAAAGAGGTAACTTCCAAGTCCAGCACCTTCTGCAATCGCAGTCAGGCAGCGCAGATCCTTGGTGGGCAGTGCGAAAGTGGCACTGGCATGTCCAGCGAGCGAGCGAGCGGCGGCGCCAGCGGCGCGACGTAGTACTTCAGAGTCATAAGATGATGAAACTTTTCCGAGTCCGGTAAAGATAATCAAGCGAGTTGTAATGCCGGCAACTTTAATTACTTCATCGGCCTTTCCGGTCGCACCTAAATCACTGAGGGCTTGTAGCAGAGGTTTGGTGTCAAAGGGCAGGTCACCAGATTCAATCTGAAATGAAGCCTTGGCACTCTTTCCAACTTTTGACGCGAGACCAACAACCAGCACATCGTCTTTCACGATTCCGTCGGTGAGGCGGATGGTTGTCATTAATTGCTCCTTCGATTCTCTCGCCCACTTTTCGTGATGGCGATACAGAGTTCAGATGTCGGGTAAGTGTAAGTTCTCATCGTGAAAAACTCACCTTTGCATCAGAAACATATCCAGCGCCAAGCCAAGATGGCCGACTTTGGTGGTTGGTTGATGCCGATTGAATACCCCGGAGCTGGTGTTCTTGCTGAGCATAAGGCGGTGCGCGAGCGGGTTGGGTTATTTGACGTTTCCCATCTTGGTAAAGCCAGCGTGAGCGGACCAGGGTCGTTGGACTTTCTCAATCTGATGTTCACCAATGATCTGAGCCGGATCACTGATGGCAAGGCCCAATACACGCTGCTTTGCAACGATGATGGTGGAGTTGTTGATGACCTAATTGCCTATAAGAATAGTGATGAGGATTTCTTTTTAATCCCAAATGCATCAAATACTGCCGATGTTGTTCGCGTTCTGCAATCCCAAGTGCCACAGGGAATTTCGGTCACCAATCTTCATGAAGAGTTTGCGGTATTAGCGCTGCAAGGCCCCGGCGCGCAGGCAGTGATTGAAAGTTTGGGAGTTAATCCAACGATGGATTACATGGCTTTTGCTCACGTCATGATTGGTGGTTGCGATGTGATTCTCTGCCGTACTGGTTACACCGGTGAACATGGGTATGAAATCGTTCCACGTTGGGATGATGCCGAAGTTGTTTGGGATGTCCTAGTGCAAGCGATGCAAGCATTCGATGGCGAGGTATGCGGACTAGGAGCCCGAGATACCTTGCGCACGGAGATGGGTTATCCATTGCACGGTCATGAACTCACGCTAGAGATCACACCGGTTCAGGCCAGTTCGGGATGGGCAATTGGATGGAAGAAAGCAGATTTTCGTGGCGCAGGCACGTTGCGTGCTCAACGCGAAGAGGGCACTGTTCGCACACTGCGCGCCCTGAAATCAAATGACCGCGGGATTCCGCGCGCGGGAATGGTTGTGAAGGATTTGCAAGGTGCGGAGGTAGGAGTTGTTACAAGCGGAACTTTCTCGCCATCACTGAAGGCTGGGATTGCACTGGCACTGATTGATCCAGGGTTTAGCGAAGGTGATGAAGTAGTAATAGATGTGCGAGGTCGCACATCCTCGGCAACTATAGCTTTGTTGCCATTTTCCCCATCGCACGTTCGCTAGTCGTTAAATTTCTGAATTCAATTGGTGAGAGAAATGCAGCGCGCGTATGAGCACGTCGCAGCGCCCCAAGTACGGGTGCCCCGGTCAGAATAATCAGAACTGAAGTGAATATCGCCCGCGGAATATCCCAGGCCAAGGCTGATAAGAAGTGGTAACTTAAAAAATTGTTCAGGTTGGCAGATATCGGTGCACCGGCTGTAAATGAAAGTTGGGAGTCGACTCCCAGATACCACGGCCAAAATTGCAGATCCATGGCAATCCCGAAGAATTCGGCGGCAAGAATTCCATAGAGCACAAGAAGTGCAATCTCTTTTTTTCCGCGCACCTTGCGTGGGAGTAACCCGACACCAAGTCCAATCCAGGCAGCGGCAAAGCATTGATATGCCAGCCACGGTCCGGTGCCGCCAGTGATGAGCGCTGATAGCAACATGGAAAGTGCGCCTAGAAGAAAGCCAAATGACGGACCAAAAACTCGCGCACTCAAAATCAAGAGAAACCACATTGGTTCAAGGCCCACCGCACCCGTTCCTAGTGGACGCAGGGCAGCAACTAACGCGCAAAGCAGAGCAAGGAGTGCAACTGATTTTGCATCGAGTGAGCCATTGCTGACACTGACCAGAAAGAGCGCAAGTGCAAGTGGGGTAGCACAGAGAAATATCCATTGTGGATGCGAAACCTGAGTGGAGATTAGAAATGGCCAGCAGAATCCAAGTAGTCCCACCGTACTCGTTGCAGCTAGCACCAAGAACTGTAGCTTCGAGAAGATGAGTATGTTCCTAGTTTTCATGAGTTTGCTGCTAACGCTGCAACAACATGATCGACTGTGAGCCATGGTTGTGGAGACATGATCTTGGCAACTTGTGGGGCAAAGGCGGGCGAACTTAGTAAGACGTCGAGGGTAGAACCGTCGGCAACTATTTCACCTTCTGCTAAGAAAATAACTCGGTCAGCTAATTCGGCAACAAGTTCAACATCGTGTGTGGCAAGTAGAACGGGGTTATTAAGTGTTTTGGCATACTCTTTGAGCGCAAGTGTAAAGAGTGCTTTTGCTTGATAATCCAAACCTCGAGTGGGCTCATCAAGAATGAGAAGTTTCGGATTTCCAGAGAGCACAATGCTCAGAACAAGTGCTAACCGCTGTCCTTCGGATAAATCGTGGGGATGTGCATTTTCAGATATTGCTGGAACAAGTCTGTTTAAGAATGCGAGTGTGGTGCCTGGCGTAAGGCCAGCTTGGACATCGGCTTGTGCGCACTCACCTTGTACGCTTTGGCCATAGAGTAAATCGGCCGGCTCTTGTGGAACATAACCAATCGTTTCTCGTCGGTTACTTCCTGCCAGCTCAGCCGGATCGTCTCCGTAAACCCGCACCGAACCAGCATTGGGTTTTAGTACTCCCACAATGGCTTCAAGAAGTGAACTCTTACCAGCTCCATTGCGTCCCATCAGAGCAACAATTTCTCCTTGTCCGATAACGGTCGAAATCTTATGCAGCGCAATATCGTCGCCATATTGAATCTGAAGTGAGTCCACTTCGATTACTGGTGTAGTTGACGGTCGTGGCTGTGCCACCACCTTGGTATCAATATTTCTGACTTCAGTTGTAAGCCGACGCACTTCTCGCACGCTCGTTCCAAATTCACTTAAGTTCAGCGCGCGGGCAAGTCGAATAATCGGTGGAACAAGAGTTGATTTTTCAAGTATCTCTTCGGCGCTACCAATAGAGGTCTCGCCATCATTTTCGATATAGATGATGCGATCAACAAATTGAATCACTCGTTCCAAACGATGCTCGGCAATAATGACAGTGACGCTGAGATCGTGCACGAGGCGATGCAAGACAGAGAGAACTTCCTCAGCCGCAATCGGATCTAGGGCACTGGTCGGTTCATCAAGAACCAACACTTTGGGGTGCATCACCAGCGCTGATGCGATGGCCACACGCTGTTGCTCACCACCACTAAGGGAGCTAATGGCTCTATTACGAACCGAATTCAGACTGAGTAAATCAAGGACTTCCTCGACCCGCTTTCGCATCACATCAGGTGCGAAATTGAGAGCTTCCATGCCAAAGGCAATCTCCTCTTCGACAATATCTGTCACAAATCCATTGATGGGGTTCTGTCCAACAATTCCAACCAAGTGAGCGAGGGAACCTGGTTTCACCTCGCGCGTAGAAATTCCATCGACTGTAATGTCACCGGCCAGGATTCCACCTGTGTGATGAGGGACAAGTCCATTGATAAGACGCAAGAGTGAAGATTTTCCAGATCCGGTCTGGCCCATGACTAAGACCATTTCACCTTCAGCGATCTGGCAAGTGAGATCTTCCAAGATTGTCTTGGTCGAGTGCGGATAGATCAGTGAGACATTGGAAAAGGAAATCATGATGCGACCATCACAGTTGCCGCGGCCACAGCTGTTATCACAAAGTAAAAATCACGAGCAAGCCACGGTGCGGGGCGATAGCGAGATCTTTTTCTACTCACACCATAACCACGTGAATCCATCGATTGCGCCAGCTGCAAAGAGCGAGTGAGAGTTTCCTCCAGTAATGGCAGGGCGATAGAGCGCAGCGAGACTTTATCGATGCCTCTCATCTGTTGCGCCCTTCTTATTCGTTTCACACTCTGTGCAAGTTGTGGAAAGACAGAGGTGGCAATCACAAGAGTGATACCGATTTCATAGATAAATACTGGTAGCACTCGCAGTAACTTGTGTGGGCTAGTCAGAGCAGATGCTGCTCCGAAGAGAGCAATCATGGTTGCGATGATGACACCCTCGTGAATAGATGAAGAGAGTCGTTCCAGGGTTACTGCGCCACCAATTCGGATACCGGGCATCCAGGATGGTAAATCTAGGATTGGAATCCGAAAGAGTTCGGTTCCTGGAATCGGAACTCCAATGAGCACTCCGATGAGTGCGCGGATTGCGATGATGAAAACGCCGATTCGAAGAGACCACCAGAACGTTGCATTCCAAGGCGAACCATCTCTGCGTAGGTAGACAACTAAGGCCGCTACACCCACAGTGGCAAGTGCCACCCAGGTGTTATCTAAAGCCACGATTCCAATTGCGAGAATCAGCGACCAGACCCACATAGTCATTGGGTGTAGCGGTTTAGTCATAAGTGTTGCTAATTACTTCTTGAGAAGTGCGGCCGGAGTTTTGATCTCCACGCCACATTCCTTCTTTGGATATCCATTAAAGCCGCAGATCAGTCCAGATTTAGCTGCGCGAACTTTGACTACTTGACCTAGGACATCGATACCTTGTGAGCTCATTGCGGTTGTGACACAGCGGGTGATTGTCTTTTGCACCATTTCACCTGCAGGTGCGTATGCCTTGTTTCCAAAATCAACAACGAGTGCGATGCGCTTCTTTCCAGAAGCAGCCTTTGTATTTCCACAGATAGCTGTGAAATTAGGCTTCACAGAAGGTGCTACCGATGGAATGTCATCGCTGCTAAATACGAACGACCATCCTTCAACGGCGCCATCTTTGATATCAACAGTGGGTCCGGTCATTGCCGCAGTCCACGTGGTGGCACCTGGTGCTGCTTGGAAGTAACCCCAATAGCGGTAGCCCTTAGTAGCTGCATTGGATGGTGCCATGGAAATCACTTGCGATGCGAGTAAGAGGATCGCGAAGAGTTTGGCTGTCTTATTGTTTTTCATGTACTGGAGTCTCCTGTGTTAGAGAGTCTCACAGGGGTAGCTCGCAAGCGCCAAGCACGGAAGGCCTAGTAACTCTTGGACTACACCCCGCAAACCTCGGCGGGTGTTGGTCTAATGCAAATATCTAGGCGGGTAATCCGACTTGATTAGAAGTTAAAGCTTCTGCTCTTACGGTTGCGGGTCAGCGTCGGATTTGCACCGAACTTCCCCCACGGAGATATCTATTAAGTTGTGGTCGAAGAAAACCACATGAGGTGACCCTTGGCAACTAGCCACGCAAGGACATAAGGTGGGTGATATGGAATATAGACGCCTCGGAAGTTCAGGAATGTATGTCTCAGAGATTTCATATGGAAACTGGGTTACCCATGGATCCCAAGTTGAATCTGAAGCAGCTGCAAAATGTGTGAAGGCTGCCCTCGATTGCGGCATCACAACATTTGATACCGCAGACGTCTACGCCGGAACAAAGGCAGAAGTTATTTTAGGTAAAGCGCTCAAGGGCGTTCGGCGTGAATCATACGAATTACTTACCAAGGTTTACTGGCCCACTGGTCCTGGAAAAAATGACCGTGGACTCTCCCGTAAACACATAATGGAATCTTGCAACGCTTCACTCAAGCGTCTAAAAACTGATTACATCGATCTTTATCAAGCCCATCGATTTGATGTGGAAACACCGCTAGAAGAAACCTTAAGCGCCTTTGATGATCTAATTCGCCAGGGGAAAGTTCACTACATCGGCTTCTCGGAATGGACAGCGCCACAGATAGCCCAGGCTCTTGCGATTCAAGATGCACGTGGATACAACCGATTTATCTCCAGCCAACCGCAATATTCTGCGCTCTGGCGAGTGATTGAAGCCGAAGTTGTTCCGCTTTCGAAGAAAGAGGGGATTGGTCAGATTGTTTGGTCACCGATGGCGCAAGGAGTTCTCACTGGCAAGTATCTGCCGGGCGTGAAACCTCCGGCTGGCTCCAGGGCAACAGATAAGAAGAGCGGAGCAGGTTTTATCTCAGCCTTTATGAAAGATGAAATTCTGGTCGCTGTGCAAAATCTGAAACCGATAGCGGCAGATCATGACTTAACTACCTCTCAGCTGGCGCTGGCCTGGGTATTGCAGAACGAGAATGTCTCTTCGGCAATCATGGGTGCGACTAAACCGGGTCAGGTGAAAGAGAATGTTAAAGCAGCTGGAGTAAAGCTCTCACTCGATGTCATGGCAACTATCGATAAAATCCTGGGGGACTTACCGGAACGCAGAGCCGATCAAGATAAAACTCCTAGACCACGCGCTTAAGTAAAGAAGTTAGAAAGAATCTCCGCGTTTGATTGCTGGCTTTGGCGTGCGCATTCTGCGCATCTGAGTGGATCGAAGCCAGCCATACATTCCAATTCCTTTGAGCTCAGCGCCTGGGAACTTCTCGGTGACTACCTTCTTCAAAGTGCGGCTTAAGAAGAATCCATCAACTACTGATGTTAAAAGCACGGCATACATGATGAAGATACTGCCGAGCTGGAATACCCTAGAAGGAATCAAAGTAAGGACTAGAACGACGAAGATGATCGGCAAGAAATATTCACCCACTGAGCGACGGGCATCAACATAGTTACGAACAAATTTCTTAACCGGTCCCTTATCGCGCGCAGGAAGTGCGCTCTCATCTCCGCGAAGATATGCAGCGCGTTGCGCTACACGTGCAGCGCGTGATGCTTCTTTCGCGCGAGCCTTCTCTGCCTTAGTCGAAGCTGGTGCAAGGGAAGAAACTTTGCGTGCAGCTTCGGCCTCTTTGCGCTTAGGAGTAGGGCGACCTTTTTTATCGTCAGTTGATTCAGTCATGAGCGCAACTATAGAGCGAGCATCTGTTCTAGAGCCAACTTTGCATACTTTGCTACGCGTGGATCGACCTTAATCTCATTAACGATGTGGCCGGCAATGATGGACTCCATCGACCAGACCAGGTGCGGCAGGTCGATTCGATTCATGGTTGAGCAGTAGCAGACCGTCTTATCCAGAAAGACAACTTCCTTATCTGGATTATTGGCAGCCAGCCTAGAGACTAAGTTCAACTCGGTACCGACCGCCCATTTACTTCCAGGAGCTGATTGCGAAACAATCTGAATAATTTTTTCAGTACTTCCTACAACATCCGCGGCCGAGACAACCTCATATTGGCATTCGGGATGGACAATCACTTGCACGCCAGGAATCCGCGCACGCACCTCATGAATTGAATCGAGTGAGAAGCGACCGTGAACTGAGCAATGTCCACGCCAAAGAATCATCTTCGCTCCAAGAATTTCATCTTCCGTAAGACCGCCCATTGGTTTCCATGGATTCCACAGCACGCAATCCTCTAACGATAAGCCAAGTGATAACACCGCAGTGTTGCGCCCTAAATGCTGGTCCGGCATAAACAAGACTTTCTCAGATTTAGCAAAAGCCCATTCAAGTGATTTCTGCGCATTTGATGAGGTGCAAATGGATCCACCATGTTCGCCGGTGAAACTCTTGATGGCAGCCGATGAATTCATATATGTCACTGGCGTCGTGCGCGAGGCAACACCTAACTTCTCTAGCTCTTTCCAACATTGATCCACTTGATTAGCGGTGGCCATATCTGCCATCGAGCAACCAGCAGCTAGGTCCGGAAGTATGACTTTCTGTGTTGCGCTTGTAAGAATGTCGGCACTTTCGGCCATGAAATGCACACCACAGAAAAATATGAACTCTGCTGAACTTTGTTCGGCGGCGGCTTGCGCGAGCTTAAATGAATCACCAGTGATATCGGCAAAGCGAATCACTTCATCGCGTTGGTAGTGATGACCAAGAATGAGGGCTCGATCACCTAGTGTGGCTCGGGCAGCTATCGCTCGCTCAACTAAGGTGGGGTCACTTGCAGCCGGTAACTCACCCGAGCAGGAGACACCCCGTTCGGAGGCCAGGTCTGTACCTTGGCCTAAGACGAGCAGATCTGAGAGTGAGAAAGACACGGGAGTATTGTCATCTCTTTCGGTTCGCCACGGCAACCCGGCGCGAGTATTCTTAGCCACATGACTACTGAAATGACTTCAACTCCTGTCGAGTTAACAACTGGCATCACACTTACCGATGTCGCGGCCGCAAAGGTTTCAGCCCTTTTGGCTCAAGAAGGTCGCGATGACCTCTATCTTCGTGTGGCAGTGCAACCAGGTGGTTGCTCTGGTCTTAAGTACCAGCTCTACTTCGATGATCGCGCACAAGATGGCGATATCGCTCGTGAATTCGGTAGCGTCAAAGTTGTCGTAGACAAGATGAGTGATCCATATTTGATGGGCGCCTCAATTGATTTTGTAGACACAATCGAAAAGCAAGGCTTCACCATTGATAATCCAAATGCGCAAGGTTCATGCGCATGCGGCGATTCATTTAACTAACCCCACCTTTTACTGCGAATCTCTCGATAGATTGCGCCCATGAAAATTGGCGTTGCAGGTTCTGTTGGTCTAGATCACCTGATGACCTTTCCGGGCAAGTTCACAGATTCACTGGTCGCCGGTTCACTGGAAAAAGTCTCGCTCTCATTCCTTGTTGATGGTCTAGATGTCCGGCGCGGGGGATGCGCCGCCAATATCTCTTTCGGCCTTGGTGTTCTGGGACTTAACCCAATCTTGATTGCTGCAGTAGGTAAAGATTTTGCTGATTACGATGCCTGGCTCACACGCCATGGCGTGGACACTTCACACGCCCTTATCTCCACCGAGCAACACACCGCCCACTTCACAGTCACAACTGATACCGAGTTAAACCAGATTGCATCGTTCTTTCCCGGTGCCATGTCAGAGGCTCGCAACATTGAGCTAAAGCCAATCATCGACAAGGTAGGAAAACTCGACATCCTGGTTGTTTCCCCAGATGATCCGGAGGCGATGCTGCGCCATACCGAGGTGGCAATTGCGATGGGCATCGCGGTGGCAGCTGACCCCTCCCAGCAAATGGCGCGCATGAGCGGTGAAGAGATTAAGAAGCTTATTGATGGCGCAACCTACCTATTTATGAATGAATATGAGTTGGCACTTGCCATTCAAAAGACTGGGTGGAGTGATCACGAAATTCTGCAGCGAGTGAAATATCGGATTGTCACATTGGGTTCAGATGGCGCCCGGGTTGAAAGTATTGATGGAACTTTCATTAAAGTCGGATGCGCCAAAGAGAAGGCAAAAGTAGATCCAACAGGTGTCGGTGATTCCTTTAGATCTGGCTTCGTTGCCGGGCTTGCCTGGGGACTATCGCATGAGAGGTGCGCCCAACTTGGTTCAATGATTGCTACCTATGTGATTGAAACTACTGGTACTCAGGAATATCGATTTACCAGCGCTGAATTTCTTACTCGCTTCACCGAGGCTTATGGAGATAGAGCGGCAAGTGAAATTGCCAGCCACCTTCCCGCCTAAGAAGTAATCTCAGAAATCGCGCTTACTAAAGCCTGAATATCTGCGCGAGTCATCCCAGATTTTAAAGTGATGAGCAGATGTCCATCGGTCGGATAACCCATTGCGGCTAGAACATGGCTGGGCTGTAGGTCTGCGGGGGAACAGGCAGAACCTGAATCCACATCAAGTGAGCGCGCAGCTAGCTCGCGCACCAACTGCTCACCATTAAATCCAGCAACGATGATGGAGAAAACGTTAGTAATAGCAGCTGCCTTTGGGGCGACTACGCGCACATCAGGAATTGCAGCTAATTCAGAAATTGCGAACTCACGAAGTGTGGCCTCCTCGGGAGTGAAGTTCTCCAGTGCAACTGATGCGGCTATCAGCAAGGGCAGCGAAAATGTTCCGGGTGATTTGATTGGAGCAATATGAGGCAGCGGATATGCGAATTGGGTTTTGTTCTTAATCGCAAGAATTGCTAACCCGCCAGGGCCATGCCAAGAACGGGCATCAAAGAGTGCGGTATCCCAATGATCAGGCAGGGCAATTCTGGGGCCAGAAGATGTTGCATCGACGGCTACGAAATTCGATAGTCCTGCAAGTCTCTGTGAGTCCTGCACAATTCCGGTTTCACCATTGGCTGATTGCAGTGAGAGCACTGAATTCTGTGGAATTTGAGCAGAGTTAATCGCCCCCTGATCATCGACCTGTAATTCCGTAACGGCTCCACGATGAGATCTTGCTATCGCTCTGATTTTTCCTTTGTCGGTAGCCGAATATGCAAAGGTGAGGTCATCTCGAAGCAGGCCTGCGATAGCCAAGTAGTGGCCAAGAGCGGGTTCGCCCAGGACTTCCATGGAGTCCGCCGGGACCTTCAATTTCGCAGCGATATTTTCCAGGGCTTGATTTCCCAGAATTGCCGCTCGGGCCGATGACTGCGAAAGTTTCTTCGGATCAGCCCATCCTTGGTCAAAGGCGGCCAGCAGGGCGCTACGAACTACCTCGGATAGAGGCGACTCTGATGTGAAGTTTCCTGTGACACGTACCACCGGATGAACGCTACTGCCTCGAATGGGCGCATGCACTTCTCGCCACTATCCTTAACCCATGTCTTTAGACGCACCACGCAACTGGCGCCCACTCCGAGTAGCGGCGGCAATTCTCCCGGCTCTTTTTCTCCTCAGCGGTTGCTCATTTGATCTGAACAATGTTTCTGGAATGGGCTTTCCTAAGGGAGTCTCTAGCGTCAATGACATTTCACTCTCGCTCTGGCAGGGCTCATGGATTGCGGCCGGAGTAGTTGGAGTGTTCACCTTGATTTTGATTCTCTGGCCAGCTGTTTTTCATAGAGCTAACGCTAGTAAAGGTGAATTTCCGAAGCAGACTCAGTACAACGTTCCAGTTGAAATTCTATACACCGTTATTCCCTTCATTATCGTGGCAGTGCTCTTCTACTTCACCGTCATAAAAGAGAATAAGATCGTTGATAAAACAACACCGGTCAAGCATGAGATTTCAGTTGATGGCTTCCAATGGTCTTGGCAGTTCTCATACCCAGAAGCGGGAGAGGATGCAGTTGTTACCGGCACACCGGCACAACCACCGACTCTCTATCTTCCAAAGGGAGAGAGCGTGCGCTTTACTTTAAATGCCAACGATGTGGTGCACGGCTTCTGGATTCCAGCATTCATGATCCAGATGCAGAACTTGCCGGGAGAGACGAACCACTTGCAATTTACTGCCAACAAGATTGGTGAGTTCCCGGGTCGATGCAACATCTTGTGCGGGCGAAACCATTCACAAATGCTCTTTAAGGTGAAGGTAGTCTCACCAGAGAATTATCAGAAGTATCTAGACTCACTGGAGGCGAGCGCAGCATGACCACGTATGCAGAACGTCCAACGATTGCAGCTCCGCGCCAGGGAGTCCAAAAGACATCCCTAGGCTCTCAGTTCGTAAAGACAATCACGTCAACAGATCACAAGCGCATTGGTTATCTCTACCTAGCAACATCATTCTTCTGGTTCCTCTTTGCCGGAGTTCTAGCACTTCTCATCCGCATCGAGCTTGCTCGCCCAGGAATGCAGTTCATTAGCGTTGAGCAGTACAACCAGATCTTCACCATGCACGGAACAATCATGTTGCTGATGTTTGCCACACCGCTCTTTGTTGGTTTCGCCAACGTCATCATGCCGCTACAAATCGGAGCGGCAGATGTTGCCTTCCCTCGTCTTAATATGCTTTCTTATTGGCTCTTTCTCTTTGGTTCAATTCAAGCCGTTGCCGGTTTCTTAACTCCCGGGGGAGCGGCATCATTTGGTTGGACTGCCTACGCACCTCTTGCTAACTCAACATACTCTCCTGGAATTGGTGGCGACCTCTGGGTAATGGGTCTTGCTATCTCAGGCCTTGGCACAATCCTGGGCGGCGTTAACTTCATTACAACAATCTTTACGATGCGCGCGCCAGGAATGACGATGTTCCGCATGTCCATCTTCTCCTGGAACGTCCTATTAACTTCAATTCTCGTTCTGCTTGCCTTCCCTCCATTAGCTGCAGCGCTCTTCGGACTTGAATCAGATCGACTCTATGGAACACATATCTTTGATCCGGCAAACGGTGGAGCCATGTTATGGCAGCACTTGTTCTGGTTCTTTGGTCACCCTGAGGTCTATATCTTGGCGCTGCCATTCTTTGGAATCGCAACCGAAATCTTGCCGGTCTTTAGTCGCAAACCAATCTTTGGTTACAAAGGTTTAATTGCCGCAACGATCGCTATTTCAGCGCTCTCGGTTGCAGTGTGGGCACACCACATGTTTGCTAGTGGAAAAGTGCTCTTGCCATTCTTCTCCTTTATGACATTCCTTATCGGTGTTCCAACCGGTGTGAAGTTCTTTAACTGGATCGGAACCATGTGGCGCGGCCATGTCACCTTTGAAACACCGATGCTCTGGGTCATGGGATTCCTCGTCACATTCCTCTTCGGCGGAATCACCGGAATTATCCTGGCCTCACCACCACTTGATTTCGCGGTCTCTGCTTCTTACTTCGTTGTTGCGCACTTCCACTATGTCTTATTTGGAACTGTGGTCTTTGCCATGTTTGCTGGTTTCTACTTCTGGTGGCCAAAGATGACCGGACGCATGCTCAATGAACGACTAGGCAAGATTCACTTCTGGACTCTCTTCTTTGGCTTCCACCTCACCTTCCTGATTCAGCACTGGTTAGGTATTAAGGGCTTCCCTCGTCGCTATGCCGACTACTTAGCAACCGATGGCTTTACTGAGATGAATATGATTTCAACTGTTGGTTCATTTTTACTTGCGCTTTCTATGATTCCGTTCTTCGTCAACGTCTGGATTACCCGTAATTCACCAAAGGTTGAAGTCGATGATCCTTGGGGCTATGGCTCCTCCCTCGAGTGGGCAACATCGTGTCCACCACCACGCCATAACTTCACCTCGATGCCACGTATTCGCTCTGAACGACCAGCATTTGATTTACACCACCCTCACATTAAGACAGAAGGTCACTAAGCATGAAGGCTAATTGGCAGCTCTTTACCGGACTCTCTATCTTCTATGTGATTATGTCGGTGGTTTATTACTACGTTGGCGGCGAAGCAGTTGGTATTACCGGCATGATCCTGGCAGCATGTTTAGCGGGCATGGTCGGCTTCTATATCTGGTTTACGCAGAAGCGAATTGGCTTTGATATTCCTTCAGATAATGTCGATGCTGAAATTGCCGATGATGCCGGTGAACTTGGTTTCTATAGTCCACATTCATGGTGGCCACTTCCGGTTGCCTTAAGTGCAACAGCTATGAGTCTTGGTCTGATTATCGGATGGTGGCTCACCCTGATTGCGCTAGGTGCGCTCATTATCAGCATCATTGGCATGGTCACTGAGTACGAAAAGCCACTGACCAGTAGCAATCACTAAGAATCACTAGCGAAGCTGCCGCAAGGATATTGTGCGAAAGCTGGTAGCACTCGCGCCCTGGATCTTCGTCCTGATCTGGAGCTCAGGCTTTCCAGTTTCAAAGTATGCATTTTCATCAGGGGATCCGCTCTATTTTCTCGCAATCAGATTACTTCTAGCCGCACTCATTCTGCTGCTGCTGGCGTCTATTTTTCGAGCCCCGTTAAAGCTCTCCCGGAGTGATTTTCTTGCATCCCTTGCCATCGGCATCACTCTGCACGGTATGTATTTAGCGGGAGTTTGGTATGCCATCAGCTTGGGAGCACCGGCAGGCCTATCTTCAGTGATTACAAGTATGCAGCCGGTGCTGGTCTCCCTGATCGCCATTCGATTATTGAGTGAACCCTTAACTAGAAAGCAGGTAATTGGTTTAGTACTGGGATTCATCGGAGTCTTTCTTGTCGTCTTACCAAAGCTCTCTGGCACATCGCACTTTACGACAAAATCACTCGGGCTACTGGTCCTAGCACTCTTGGGAAGCACGGTTGCGACCCTGATGCAGAAGAAAATTGGTCACGCAATTCCGCTTTTAATTGGTACCACCTATCAGTTCGCATTCTCTGGTGTAGTTCTGCTGATTCTCGCTGTTGCGCTAGGTAAGACTGAATTCCACCTCACGCAGACCGGCTTATTTGCAATGCTCTGGGCGGTGCTTGTCACATCAATTGCGGCAGTGCTCTTGCTCTTCTGGCTGCTCAATCGCGGTTCGGCTGCGAAGGTCTCATCCTTGTTTTATCTCGTGCCACCGATTGCAGTGCTAGAGACATATATTCTCTTTGGGGAAAAGATCAACGCCCTGGGGTTCATCGGAATCGCGATGACCACGCTGGGCGTTGCCTTAGTACTACAGATCTAGCTTCATATTTGTTAGTGATGACCTTCAAGTTCCTTGCGCTCTGACTCAGTTGCCTTTGGCACCGCAGTTGCCATTGAGCGCGAGATTCGGTTACGAATTTTGTTCTTGATTGCCCCTGGTCTGCGAACTCCGCCGCCGTCTAGCTCCGGAAGTTCAAGTGGGGCTAGTTGTTCATGGGAGGTAAGCAGCCAAGCCTTTTCAGGTGAGATCGGCTCATGAATTTCAGTGAATTCACCATTTGGCATGCGAACCAGGCGTCCGGTCTCGCGTCCGTGCAGAACGAGATCGCGATCAGCGCGCTGGAGTGAGAGACATAGGCGTTTGGTAATTACATATGCAAGAGGTGGCAGCACAATGACACCGATTCGAGAGAACCACATCATCTGGTTAATAGTGAGGTCAAATGTTGTGGCAATGATGTCGTTACCACCGTTAAGAAGACATACAAGAGTGAAGGTCAAAGCCATCGCGCCAATAGCGGTGCGAGTAGGTGCATTACGCGGGCGATCAAGCAGATGATGCTCGCGCTTATCTCCAGTTGCCCAGCTCTCAATAAATGGATAGAGCGCTAGGGCGGTGAACATGATGCCGGGCAAGATAAGGCCAGGAATCAAAATATTCCAAGAGGTGGTGTATCCGAAGGTGACTGTCTCAATTGGGGGAGCCATACGAACCAAACCATCTAGCCAACCCATATACCAATCAGGTTGGGAGCCGGCCGAGACTTGTCCTGGCGTGTATGGACCGTATAACCAGATGGGGTTAATTGATGCTACGGCGCCAAGAAAAGCGGTAACGCCAAAGACAATGAAGAAGAATCCGCCAGCTTTAGCCATATAGACCGGCATCAGTGGATAACCAACAACGTTCTTCTCGGTGCGACCGGGGCCTGGGAACTGGGTGTGCTTCTGGTACCAAACAAGCATTAAGTGAACAGTGATGAGTGCCAGGAAGATTCCTGGAAGCAAGAGCACGTGCACGGTATAGATACGTGGGATGAAAGCGACACCCGGAAATTCGCCGCCGAAGGCGAAGAAGGCAAGGTAGGAGCCAACAACAGGAAGGGCTTGAATAATTGCTTCCGCGATGCGGATACCAGTACCGGAGAGAAGATCATCGGGAAGTGAGTATCCCAAGAAGCCTTCCACGATTCCAAGAGTGAGAAGTCCAACTCCTATAATCCAGTTAAATTCACGAGGCTTACGGAATGCGCCGGTGAAGTAGACGCGCATCAAGTGCACGACTATTCCCACCATAAATATGAGTGCGGCCCAGTGGTGAATCTGGCGCATGAGTAATCCGCCACGAACTTCAAATGAAATATCAAGAGTAGATGCGTAGGCCGCTGACATCTCTAAGCCTTGCAACGGTTCGTAGGAACCCTCATAGACGACTTCGCGCATTGATGGATCAAACCAAAATGTAAGGAAAGTTCCGGAGAGAAGCAGAATGACGAAAGAGTAGAGGCATATTTCACCGAGCAAGAATGACCAATGGTCTGGGAAGACCTTGGTGAGATTCTTCTTCATCCACTTGGCCGCACCTGTGCGATCATCGACATATCCTGCGACGTTACCGGCGATTCTTTCGCGTGCTGTCATCTTGAGCGCTCCCAGAAACTAGGTCCGACGGGTTCATTAAATGGTGCTTGTGCTACGAGGTAACCCTCAGCATCAATTGTAATTGGCAACTGTGGAAGTGGGCGAGCTGAAGGTCCGAAGATGACCTTGGCTGCGCGAGTCACATCGAATGTTGATTGATGACATGGGCAGAGCAGATGTTTTGTCTGCTGCTCATAGAGGGCAACCGCGCATCCCATATGAGAACAGATCTTTGAAAAGGCAATAATTCCTTCATAGGTCCAGGAAAGTCGTTCGGCATCGAGATTAAACTCTTCCGGGCGAAGACGGATAAGTAGCACCGCATCTTTTCCAATATCATTTAAAGATCGGTGCTCGCCAGGTGCTATCGCTGGGAGTGTCTGAGCTACTGCGCCTACTTCCAGATCTTCCGGACGTAGCGGGCGATCACCTGGATCAGTAACCAGGCGGGTGCCCTTTTTCCATGACGTTGTCTTAAGTTTGTTTCCAGGTAGTGGACCGAGGTCACCTAGTAGAAGCACCGGTGAGATAGCAGAGAGACCAAGGGCTGCGCCTAGCGTGCGCTTAATCAGTGGTCTGCGACCAAGACCGGCAGCGGCGGCGCCAGCTTTAACAGTCTTAACAAAATCTTCCCGGTCTTCATCTTCAGATTTAAATTCATGGCGCTGGGCAATTACCTCTTCATCTGGCATGAGCGTCTTGGCCCAGTGAATCAAACCTGCACCAATACAGAAGAGCGCGATAGCCATTCCCATTCCGAGGCCAAGCTGGTGAGCATTGGTATTTCCTAGAACTGGAATAAAGAAGAATACATCTTCATCAACGAAGAGGTATGAGTAAACAAGGAGAACAGTTCCGAGTGCGGAGAGAATAAAAAGCGTTGCTACCTGACGCTCTGCACGAGCTGCAGCCTTTGGGTCAGTATCGGCGCGGCGATGAACATGTGCTGGCAGACCTGGATCTTTGATGAGTTCTATTTCGTTAGACATCTCTCTATCTCGCCTTCGCTGCTAACCAGACCGCAACACCAATAAGCAGTCCGATTCCTAGTGTCCACACAAGCAAACCTTCAGTAACTGGACCAACACGACCGAGAGCGACTCCGCCCAACTGAGGTTCTGCTTCGGCAGCCTTGATCCACTTAATCATGGAGAGTTTTTCTTCAGGAGTAATTGTCTTATCGCTAAATACTGGCATTGATTGCGGGCCCGTGATTAGCGCTTCATAAATATGAACAGGTTCTACTCCCATCAAAGTGGGCGCATATTTACCTTGCGTAAGTGCTCCACCTTGGGCTGCGAAGTTGTGGCACATCGCGCAGTTAGTTCTAAATAATTCGCCACCTTCAGCAGTGGAACCATCGCGTTCGTAGTTCAACATCTCCTCGGTAGGAATTTCTGGTCCTGGCGCAAGGGATGCGACATACATGGCGAGTGCATAAACTTCTTCGGGGTTATAGAGCGGAGTCTTTCGCATCGCTTGCACACTCATATCTCCCATGGGCATGCGACCAGTACCCACCTGGAAATCTACCGATGCTGCGCCAACTCCGATGAGAGATGGTGCCACGCCGCCACTTTCAGCATTGAGTCCGTGGCAAGAAGAGCAGCCTTTAAGAAATATCTCACGACCTTCTTCGATAGCAGCCGAGCGGGCAGCGATTGTTGTCGTTTGTTCGGCATCGACGGCGCTGGCAACTTGGAAGGTGGTACCGATAGTGAAGAGCGCAAAGATCAGCAGGATTGGACCTGTCGCTCGGTGTCTACGGAGCCGAGAAAGACGCTTCACAGTGTTCCTTTCAATTCATTCTTAATCATTTGATTAGGTAAATAGCAGAGAAGAGAGCGATCCAGACAACGTCTACGAAGTGCCAGTAGTAGGAAACCACAATCGCAGTTGTTGCTTGACCTTGGGTAAATCGTCGTGCTTTAGCAACGCGAACCATGACAATCAGGAATGCGATGAGTCCACCTGTTACGTGCAGACCGTGGAACCCCGTTGCGAGGTAGAAAACTGAACCATAGGCATTGGATGAAAGAGTGAGTCCTTCGAGAACAAGATGTGCGTACTCATAAATCTGCCCAGCGACGAAGAAGCCACCCATAAGAAATGTGAGTGAGAACCATTCGCGCATTCCCCATTCGGTGAATTTGAAAAGTGATCCGGTGCGTCTTGCTTGGTAGCGCTCTGCGGCGAAGACACCGAACTGACAGGTGACAGAAGAGAGAACAAGTACCGTGGTGTTAAATGCAGCAAATGGAATGTTGAGAACTTCAGTAGATTCAAGCCAGATAGTTGGACCTTGCACAGCGCGCGTTGTGAAATACATGGCAAAGAGTGCGGCAAAAAACATCAGCTCACTGGATAGCCACACAATCGTTCCGACCGCCACCAAGTTAGGGCGGGTTATCTTGTGGTGTGAGCTCACGCTAGTGCTAGTCATGGGCGCCATTATTCCCGAAAAGGTGCGAACTGACCTATTTAAGCCCCCGCTCGGAGGCCCGATTTGCCCTTGGAAATGGGTGAAAAGGGTCACCAAAAAATGAGAGTCGACATCCGGATTATCCAGAATAGACTTCGCTCATGTCCGAGTCCCACGGTAGTAAAGAGCGCAAATACTCCATTGTGTTGTATTCAGATGATTCATCTGTGAGGCAAGCGATTATCGGCGCCCTGGGAAACCGAGTAGTGCCAGAGATGGCCGAGCACGTGATTCACGAATTCGCCACTGGGGCAGCACTTCGACTCTTTGTCGATAGCAAGAAGCCAGGATCCGATAAGCCAATTGATTTATTCATTCTCGACGCAGAATCTGTTCCGGAAGGCGGACTTGGAATAGCGCGCCAACTTAAAGACGAGGTTTTCAATTGCCCACCAGTATTGGTCATCACTGGCCGCAAAGCTGATGCCTGGCTGGCAGCGTGGTCTCGGGCAGAGGCAAATGTGCTTCACCCGATTGATCCATTCACACTTTCGGCCACGGTCGCAGATCTACTTCGTACTCGCACAACTGCACTTTCCACGCTTTAGACAAGACCGGAAACGAAGGCGCCATGAGCTCATCACTTGCTGATGGAAGTTTTTCTGCGAATATAGAAATCCTCAAGGCGGACAGAGATTTGCAACCGGAGCAAATTCGGTTTGTGATGCGGGAAATCTTGAGTGGAAGCGCTGATGTGGAATCTATTAAGAGTTTTCTGCTCGCACTTAAAGCCAAGGGTGAAACCGCTGATGAAGTAGGCGCACTCGTTTCCGAGATGTATGCACACGCAGCGCCCATCAATATCACAGAACGCGCAGTCGACACGGTGGGAACTGGTGGAGATGGCGCACACACCATCAACATTTCAACAACCGCGGCAATCATCGCCGCGGCAGCTGGTGCTCGAGTAGTCAAACATGGCAATCGCGCTGTCTCATCCAAATCTGGTGCTTCTGATTTCCTGGAAGCCTTAGGTGTAGTTCCGGGCCTTGATGGCAAAGGTGTGGAGCGAACCGTGCGAGAGCTAGGCATTGGTTTCTGCTTCGCTCCGATTTTTCACCCAGCGATGAAGTTCGCAGCACCGGCGCGAAAGGAACTTAGCGTTTCAACTGTCTTTAATATTTTGGGTCCGCTAGCCAACCCGGCCAAGCCAAAGGCAGCTGCTGTCGGCGTTGCCAATGAACGGATGCATTTAGTGATGGCGCAAGTATTGGCTGATAAAGGCTGCGATGGTTTTGTCTTTCGGGGCGATGATGGTCTTGATGAAATTACGTTAGCGACAACAACGACCATTCTCGCTATTGGGAAAGATGTCATCACAAGTGATCGAATTGATGCAAAAGATTTTGGTCTGCCCAATGCACCGCTATCAGCCATTGTTGGGGGAGATCCAGCTGAGAATGCCCGCATCAGCCTTGCCATTCTTGCAGGTGAACTGGGTGCACCCCGGGATGCGGTTCTACTCAATGCCGCCGCAGCCATTGCCGCCTTCGAAGGTGACTTAGATTCGGATGTTAAGCAGCGACTCACCGCTGGGCTGTCGCGTGCTACTGAAGCTGTTGATTCTGGCGCAGCTAGTGCGTTACTCAAGAAATGGGCGGCGCTTACTTCCCAGATTTCGGCTTCTTAACTTTCTTACCAAAGTTCTGAAGTTCGTCCAGGGTAAAGATATCGAAGGAGCCAAGGCGCTCAATAAGTCCGTGTAATACATCAACTGTCGCCCGGGCATCATCGAGTGCGCGATGGTTAGGAGGGGTCTGGGTTCCAAAGAAGGCAGCGAGAGTTCCCAACTTACAGTTCGGCACCTCATCCCGAGTTAATACCTTGCGCGCGATGATCGCGGTATCGAGGACAGTAAATGCCGGCCATGGGAAATCGTGCACTCGCGCGTAGTGCCTAAGAAAGGCGAGATCAAAAGGGGCATTCTGCGCAACGAGTACCGTCTCTTGATGTGAGCCGAGAAACTCAAAGAGTGAGGGCAGAACAGTAGATACTGAAGGAGCCTGGTTAACCATGGAGTCGTTGATGCCGGTGAGTTCTTGGATGTAGTCAGGGATGGGATGACCAGGATTGATGAAGGTTTCAAATTCACCAAGAGTTTTACCTGCCTTAACTTTGACCGCACCAATTTCGGTAATAGCAGCACCGATATGCGGGCCAGCACCAGTGGTCTCTAAATCAATGACAACAAATGTTGTTTCCAGCAGGGAACGACCAAGATCTTGCAACGTTGATTGCCAGGAATTGTCGTTCACGCAACGAACTGTATGTGATTGCTCTGACATTGCTTACGCCATACCATTTTCGATGTGAGCATCCACGGCGTTCCGATTGAGTTATTGCGTGATTGGCAGGCGGTAGGACACGGGGCCAATGCAAAGATCGGCGTTCTTCTAGTTCATGGTTTTACCGGCTCTCCGGCCTCGATGCGTCCATGGGCTGAATATCTCAACTCCCACGGATACACCGTCAACGTTCCGTTACTTCCGGGTCATGGCACAAAAGTCGAAGATCTGAACCAAGTGAAGTGGCAAGAATGGCCAGCAAAGGTGGAAAGTGAATTACAGTCATTGCTGGGCAGTTGTGAGAAAGTTTTTCTTGTTGGGTTTTCGATGGGGGGAACCACTTCATTAAATATTGCAGCTCGCTACTCACAGGAACTTGCGGGTTTGATTTTGGTTAATCCCATGATCCACATCAGGTTTGTGCCCGCGCAATTGGCTTGGCTGCTGAGTCGTTTTCAAAAGTTTCGCTCTGCTATTGGAGATGACCTCAAGTGCCCAGGAGTGACTGAGGCTGGCTATGACGCCAATGCCATTGTGGGCGTCTATGAACTACTGAAGATGTGCAGCGTCACTCGCAAGCAATTACCCAATGTCACCTTGCCAGTTCAGCTCTTTCACAGCACCGAAGACCACACCCTGCCGGTATCTAACACCGAGATTATTCTTAAAGGTATAGCCTCACGTGAGAAGAGCAGAATTGAGTTGGTTAATAGCTATCACGTTGCCCCGCTTGATTATGACGCCGAGATCATCTTTGAAAACTCTCGGATATTTATCGAATCGCATTAATTCTCATCTTTGTTAAACTTTCATCGTGCATAAAATTGTCGCCCTTCTCGGTGGAAAGCGCGCGGCAGACTCCTTTAGAAAGACAGTTTCCGGAGATGCCAGTGGTGCACCTGCGTGGTCTGCCCAGATGGCAATTGGTGATGACATCGGTTACTTCGGGCCTGGCAGTGCGGTGTGGCAAGTACACGGCTGTATCTCAACAATTGTGGGCGGAATCAGAGCGTTACTGATGCAGGCAGCTCATCCAGCTGCGCTTACTGGCGTGGCAGAACATTCTCAGTATGACTCTGATCCATTAGGACGACTTGAGCGCACCACTCGTTGGCTCACTATCACCTCCTTTGGTTCGACCGAAGCTATAGAACGCGAAGCCGGGAGAGTCAATGAAATTCATAAGCGGGTTGTGGGCAATTACCCGGATGGCAAGAATGAAGTTCGCCCTTATGCGGCAAGTGATCCTAGATATTTACTATGGGTGCACTGTGCTTTCACTGATTCCTTCTTGCGCACTTACCAAGAACTCGGCTATGACACAGAACGCATAGGTGATCAATACATCCGCGAGTGGTCACAGAGCGCTAAACCGTTAGGGCTTAACGCTGCCCCACAGTCCATGCGTGAATTAGATGCTGAGATTGCAAGGTTTGTTAAGGATGAAGTTGCAGCTATCGCGATGACGCCACCTATCGTGCGATTTATTCTCGCGCCTCCATTTAGCAAGGGAGGGCTCTTCTTCTATGCGATCTTGCGAAATGCAGCCATTGCCACAATCGATGAACCATTTCTCACCGTCTTGGGGCTGAAGCCAAAATCCAAGAGCTGGCTGAAGGTCAGCCGGGTTTTACTTGATTTTCTCTCCTACATGCTCGGCCATGAATCTCCTTCACAAAGGATTGCTCGTGAGCGAATCAAAAGAATAGAGTTAGCTGCATGAGCGATTGTCTCTTCTGCAAGATTGTTGAAGGGTCTGTGCCGTCTAGGAAAGTCTTTGAAAACGATAGTTGCTATGCCTTCCTCGACATCTTCCCTGCAGCCAAGGGTCACACGTTGGTGATTCCTAAGAAGCATTTCACGGATATTCACGAGATAGATGCACAGAGCTATGGCGCAGTAGCTACTGCCACTAAAGAGGTAGCTGATTTACTGCAGAAGAAGTTGGGTTCAGAAGGAGTGACTATCTTTCAGATGAATCGGGAAGCCGGCTGGCAAACTGTCTTTCATCTACACATGCACGTCATTCCACGATGGGATAACGACGGACTACATAAGCCGTGGGATATCCACCCAGTAACAGAGTCAGAACTTTCAGAAGTATTCAACCAACTCACCTAGCGTTTGCGTTAGTTAATTCGTTGTTCAACTTTCCAAGGATTGGCATCCTGGAGCGCTGGCGGCAATACCGCTTGCGCAAATGATTGATACGAGACCGGGCGCATGAATCGATAGATGGCATCGATGCCAACTGATGTTGTGTGAGTTGATGATGCTGGCCATTGCCCGCCGTGCTGCATTGCCTCAGTGACGGCAACGCCTGTGGGAAATGCATTCCAGATCACTCGGCCGGCTTTCTGAGCCAAGATTGAAAGTAACTCGGTGAATGAATCAGATGCACTGCCATGAATGGTGGCTGTTAGCTGCCCTTGCAGTTCGCCAGCAATCTTCACGAAGTCCTTTTCAGCTGCTGTGATAATAACGGTGGTAGGACCGAAGTGCTCTTCTAGTAACCCCTGCGTTGATTGCGCAGTTGACCAGTCGGTCACAAAGATTGTGGGTGTAGCACCAAAACCATTGTCGGTAGCTTTAGCAGAAAAGAGTTGCACTTTAGGTGCTTGTGCAAGTGATGCGATAGCAGCGCCATAGCGGCTGGCGATGGAGGAAGAAAGAAGTGGTCCAACTTGCAGCGTTGCCAGGTGGGCACTTATTTGTGAAAGGAATTCTTTCTGGTTGTCAGGGATGAAGATGAGCCCCGGCTTGGTGCAAAACTGGCCAGAGCCAAGGAGGGCAGAATCAACTAAGCCTTTAGCTAACTCTTCCGAGCGTTCACCGATTGCAGCAGATGTGACAAAGACAGGATTAAGACTTCCCATCTCGGCATAGACAGGAATCGGCACTTCCCGTTTTGCTGAAATATCGAGCAGGATTCTTCCCACTGCTTCCGAGCCGGTAAATCCTACAGCCTTGATGCGGGGATCTCCAGCAAGCCAGTGGGTGATTTGCGGATTTGTGCCCTGCACGATTGCAAAGAGATCGGAAGATAAACCAGATTTAGTCAGAGCGCTCTTTACCGCACCTTCAATAATTGCGCAGGTATTTGGATGTGAAGGATGAGCTTTTGCAACCACAGCATTACCGGAAGCGATAGCAGAGGCGGAATCTCCACCAGCAACAGAGAAGGCGAGTGGGAAGTTACTTGCTGCAAAGATGGCTACGACTCCGAGTGGTTGGTTCTGTCGGCGAAGATCTGGGCGCGGAGCAGGGGAGTAGTTGGCATCGGCCTTATCGATCACAACTCTTAAGTGCCGTCCAGTTTCAACAAGATCTGCAAAGAGTTTGAATTGCACTGTGGTGCGAGTTATCTCGCCACCAATGCGACCTTCAGGTAGCGCAGTCTCAGCGCAAGCACTTTCAATGAGCGCAGCTCGCTGAGATTCGATCGAATCTGCTATCGCGCGAAGTAAGGCAGCTGACTGAGCCGGTGAAAGATTAGCCAGCGTGTGAGCCTGTTCTTGTGCTTTAGAAATCAAGGCACGGACTTCTACTTCTGAATTCTCATGGATAGGACTTCCGAATGGGGATGCATCGCTTGGCTTAACGGCGGTAAATGTCATGGCCGAATCTTACGAGTATTCTTTCTAGGTGAACACCTCAACAAGGCGGATGGGAATTCTGGCAGTCCTAGGATCCGCACTCTGTTTTGGAACCACAGGTACTACTCAGCAGCTAGGCGTTCCAGATATTTCACCCCTGGCAGTGGGCGCCGCCAGACTTCTCTGCGGCTCACTCTTTCTCTTCGCCTTTGCTTACATCCAGCGTTCACAGCGCGGAATCATTCGTATGTCTAGGAAAGACTTATTGATCTGCGGCTTTGGCGTGGCGGGCTATCAACTCACTTTTTTTAGCGCAGTTCACATCACTGGCATCGCAATCTCCACCGTTACCGCACTCGGAAGCGTTCCCACATTCTCTGCCATCGTCGCCTATTTAGTGATGGGAGAAAAACCTTCTAAGAGTTGGTATCTGGGCACATCGGTAACAATCCTTGGAATCATTCTGGTTGGAACGGCAAACGGTATTGCCGAATTTAAGCCACTCGGGATTCTTTTGGCCGCCATCGCTGGTTTTGGCTTTGCCGTCTTTAATGTCGTTAGCCGAAAATCTCTAGCGGCAGGGGCGCAAGATATTTGGTTGACTGCCACCTCATTTGGTGTGGCAGCACTCATCACGGTGCCTTTTCTTTTTGCCCAGAACCCAGAGTGGATTCTTACAACTAAGGGCGGTCTATCAGTTCTCTGGTTAGGACTTGTGCCCACAGCTATTGGGTATTTTCTCTTCACATCAGGGCTCAAGAAAATTGATTCAAGTACGGCCGCAACCGTGGTCTTAGCAGAGCCAGCAACTGCCACCATCTTGGCGGCGGTAGTGATTGGCGAAAGTCTTGTTCTCCAGAGCTATCTCGGTATAGCAATTGTTGCTGCGGGAATTCTCTATATCTCGCGCGCTAAGCTTTAAAGTCATAGAAGATCAGGAAGATCGCCACCGCAAACATTACGTTGGCAATGATGTAATCAAGCACCTTCCAAAAGATTGGCTTTGTCATAAACCGGGAGGCGGCGCGGGCTCCAAAACCGAGGGCAGAGAACCAGAGGATGCTGCCGATAGCGGCGCCAAGTGCGAAATACCAGCGATCGCTATGGAATTGGTTTGAAATACTTCCAAGCAAGATAACGGTATCCAGATACACGTGAGGATTGAGAAAAGTAAATCCGAGCACAGATGCGATCGCAGCTTTGCGCGAAATTGAAGTCTCGCCCTCAATACTCAAAGCACCGGGGCGGAAAACCTTGCGCAGAGTGTTGAGTCCAAAGAAGGTGAGGTAGGCAACGCCGAACCAACGAATGATTTCAAGTGCGCGCGGTTGCGATTGAATAACAGCTCCGAGTCCGCCCGTGCCAAGGAAGATAAGCAGCGCATCTGATGCTGCGCAAATAACGACCACGAGTAGAACATGGGATTTAGCTAAACCTTGCCGGATGACGAAAGCATTCTGGGCACCGATGGCGATGATGAGGGAGAGACCTGTTAATAGGCCTGGGAGAAATGCAATCACCTGCAGATACTACTTTGAGTGAAGGCATCTTGGAAGAAAGAAGGGGTATCAATAATCCTTAGGCGAGTCCTCATCCTTTCCAACACCATTAGTTTTAGGATTGAACATGCGCCTTAAGAATATCTTCGTGCTAAGTCCTGGAAGATCAGGCTCGAAGACTTTTATTGAGGCCTCATCCCATCTAACTAACTACTCCGCAGCCCATGAATCTTTGAGTGCTCATCTAGGTGATAAACGATTCGACTATCCAGCACACCATATTGAGGCTGATAATCGACTGATTTGGTTTACAGGTGAGCTAGCTAAGCGCTTTCCTGACGAAGTTCTCTACGTCAATCTCATTCGAGATTTCGAGGCCACAGTAGATAGTTTTCATCATCGCCTGCAGAACAGTTCTTATCGCGCTTCGATTATGAATGCCTTCGCCCATGGAATCTTAATGAAGCCGGGGGATTGGAGAGCTGATCAGGAGCGGGATCTTGCTGCTTTCTATGTTGAAACTGTGCAATCAAATATCGAATTCTTTCTTAAAGATCGAACCCACCTCACCGTTCACTTAGAAGACGGTGGGGAAAGCTTCAATGAATTCCTGCAGCTGATTAAGGGCGAAGGAGATATGGGCAAGGTTCGTTCGACCTGGCTGGAAGTTCACAACGCGCGATAGGAAGACGAGACTGGAATCAAACCAGTGAGCCCCGTAACGTAAACCTTCGCTTACGCGTGTGAATAGTGCAGACCAAGAAAGCCGTTTTTAACGGGAGTTAACAACCTTTTCCTTTACCGGGCTCACTACCGCACAAACTGGGCAGAGCGCTGTCTTACCAATCCAATTTTCATTTGGCTTAGTTAAATCCGCGTTCCATGCATGTCCACATTCAAGCCAATAGGCTGGTGTAATGTCATGTCATGAGATTAGCAAAAAGTAAGCAAAAATGGAAAAACCAAGAACGAAAAATTTCTCTCTTGGAATTTCACGCTCAAAACAGTGGACGATACTGGGATCGAACCAGTGACCCCCACAATGTCAATGTGGTGCTCTACCGCTGAGCCAATCGTCCGGGTCTTACAACTTCGGTATGTATTCAATTGTTTGCGAAAGTATAGCCGAGTGATTTATCGGGCGTAATCATCCTGAATACGCTCAATATCATCTTCACCGAAGTAGGTGCCGGTCTGCACTTCAATGAAGATCATCACTTCCGTGCCTGAGTTACCAATGCGATGTAGCTGGCCAACCTGCACATCTACGGTTTCCCCAGGGTATTTCTTAAAGCTTTCTTCACCTAAAACCACATCTGCAACACCAGAGACTATGAACCAATGTTCCTGCCGCTTTTGATGGCGCTGTAATGAGAGGCGATGGCCTGGCTCTACCCAGATTGATTTCACCTTATAGGTGGGAGTGTCCTGCAAGATCTCATAGCGACCCCAAGGTCGCTTTGAATCGTAATCTGACATATCTACTCCGTTGTAGTGCTGTTTCTATTCTTACTTGAGGTCGGAACGGGATTTGAACCCGTGTAGAGGGATTTGCAGTCCCTTGCCTCGCCTCTCGGCCATCCGACCAAACTGTTGACGCGATAGAGAAACCGCCACCTGAAAATTAATTCTAAGCGGCGGTTAATCCGAGCGGACGACGGGGTTCGAACCCGCGACCTGAACCTTGGCAAGGTTCCGCGCTACCAGCTGCGCTACGTCCGCATTTTGTGCAGGGGCAAATCTAGCGCAGAGCAGGGGTAAGTGCCAAAGCGTCAATCATTTCGTACTGTTTATACGCGCTAAGTGCGTAGCCTTAGCCAGGTGTATGGCCTTGAAAATCAATTCTGGATGGGTGGACGACTTGCGACCCAATTAGAAGAATTCAGCAACGATCCATCAGTGCTCGATGATGGAAACTTCTGGGCCGTTCTTGTTACATTCGAAGGAGAAATGACCTTTGCGCGCTTTGGCCACGTGCAAAATTCCAACTTCCCGGAGTCAGAGTGGAGCCAATTACCAACCCCGTGGCGCTCATCTGCTGACCGAAATGAATACATCACCTATGTCAATCAGATTAGAGAAGAGATCGCCTCCGGCGGTGTCTATCAGGTCAATGCCTGCTATGAATTTACCAATCAGTTAGCGGAGCCGATTGAATCTTTAGCAGGGCTCTTCTCTGAATTAATTGCCAAGAACCCAGCGCCCTATGCACAATATTTGTGCCTACCTGATGTTGAAATCGCCTCCGCATCTCCGGAAAGACTCATCTCTCGCATAGGAGCGCAGATCACAACCTCACCCATTAAAGGAACAATCCGGGCGGAGCAAGAGTCCTTCGGTGATAAAGACAAGGCAGAAAATTTGATGATTGTGGATTTAATGCGCAATGACTTTGGCAAGATTTGTGAATCAGGAAGTGTGACTGTCAGTGAACTCTTTCGCATTGAAAAACATCCGGGGCTCAGTCATTTGGTTTCAGATGTGACGGGAACTGTGAGTGCGCAGATCACATGGCGTGAGATCCTTGCGGCGCTAGCACCTGCTGGCTCAATTAGTGGTGCTCCAAAGAGTTCGGCGCTACGGATTATCACCACGCATGAGAAGGTAAAGCGCGGCCCATATTGCGGGGCCATCGGGTGGGTGCAGGGGGATAGGGCAGAGATTGCGGTCGGAATCAGAACCTTTTGGAGAACCAATAGAGATGTTCTGCATTTTGGAACGGGTGCCGGGATTACCTGGTCAAGTGATGCAAGTGCCGAGTGGGATGAAACTCGGTTGAAAGCAGATCGATTATTGAGTATCGCAGGGGGAGGATTCGATGGCGATTGATCTCGACTCCTATGGTTTCCCGCGCACATCTGGCATCTTTGAAACAATTAAAACAATTGATGGTAAACCGATTGCATTGGCACGACACATGCGTCGTGCCAGTAATTCGGCTCTCGAGCTAGGGATCACACTTCCCGATGAAGAGAGTATAAGGGTGCAACTCTCTGAGGTTTTAGGTGCACAAAAGTTTGCAGCAGGACGCTTGCGGTTGTGTTTTGCCGATGGCCTCTTTCACATAAGCCATGCTGAATATGAAGAGCTGCAATCACCGAGTAATCTCAATTTCTATAGCGAGACAGTGACGGGCTTAATCCATAAGAAGTTTCCATACGATCACCGCTTTGCCATTCTTAAATCAGCACGGGATGAGGGATTCGATGACTCCATCCTTTTCAACGCTAAGAATGAGATTACTGAAACCGCTGTCTCTAACTTAGTATTTTGTATCGATGGTGCGTGGGTCACACCGCCCATTACCTCGGGGGTATTGCCAGGCATTGTGCGAGCAGTGGCTATTGAAGAGTGTGGGGTGAGTGTGCGCCCGATTCATATCTCGGAAGTTCCCGAGATTCAATCAGGATTCCTGGTTTCAAGTCTTCGTATCGCTCAACCCATCGCCTTTATTGGTGATATGAAATTGGAGATAGGTCAATCATCACGTGAACTCGAGGCCCTCATTCGCGCTCACTTGCAACCAGTTTCGGTAGGCTAGCGCCCATGTCACAGATCAACGTCACCGTCGATGGCCAATCGCGGTCGATTGAAAGTGACCAGCGCCCCACCCAGATATTTGCTGAGAATAAGGAAATTGTTGTCTGCACCATTAATGGCGTCCTCAAGGATCTCTGGACCGACTTAAGCGATGGCGATGTAGTGACATCGGTTTCAATTTCTTCACCAGAAGGACTTGCCGTTCTTCGACATTCCACCGCCCACGTGATGGCGCAAGCCGTGCAGCAGGTGTTTGTAGATACCAAGCTAGGAATAGGTCCACCGATTACCGATGGTTTCTATTATGACTTTGATCCGCAGAACCCATTTAATCCAGATGATCTAGAGAAGATCGAAACGGCTATGCGCAAGATTGTTAAAGAAGGTCAAAGATTTAAGCGCCGCGTGACTACTGAATCAGATGCCCTGAAAGAACTCGCACATGAGCCATATAAGTGTGAACTCATCGGCATCAAAGGTGGCGGCACTGATGAGACAAGTGTGGAAGTAGGCGGAACCGAGTTAACGATTTATGACAACTTAGGTCGTGATGGCCAGCCAGTGTGGTCAGATCTCTGCCGCGGCCCGCACCTGCCATCGACTAAACATATTCCGGCCTTTAAATTAATGCGCAGCGCAGCTGCCTACTGGCGAGGCTTGGAGAAGAATCCAATGCTGCAACGCATTTATGGAACTGCTTGGCCTTCGCAAGATGAACTCAACGCTTATCTTGAGTTGCTTGCAGAGGCGGAAAAGCGTGATCATCGCCGTCTAGGCCAAGAGTTAGATCTCTTCTCATTTCCAGAAGAGATTGGTTCTGGACTTGCAGTCTTTCACCCTAAGGGCGGAATCATTCGCCGGGCGATGGAAGATTATTCTCGTAAGCGCCATGAAGAAGAAGAGTATGAGTTTGTTTACTCACCACATTTAACTAAAGCAGCGCTCTTTGAAAAATCTGGCCATCTGGATTGGTATTCGGAAGGCATGTATCCACCGATGATCATGGATGAAGAACTCCATGCCGATGGAACTATTAAGCGTGCTGGTCAGCAGTACTACATGAAGCCGATGAACTGCCCCTTCCACAATCTCATTTTCCAGTCTCGTCAGCGTTCTTATCGCGAACTACCGGTTCGACTCTTTGAGTTCGGCACTGTCTATCGCTATGAAAAATCTGGCGTATTACACGGCATCACTCGCGCCCGCGGCTTTACCCAAGATGATGCACATATCTACTGCACCAAAGAGCAGATGGCTGGTGAGCTTGATTCACTTCTGACCTTCGTGCTCAACCTGCTTCGTGATTACGGACTCGCAGATTTCTATCTCGAACTCTCAACTCGTAATCCTGAAAAATCAGTAGGAGAAGATTCAGATTGGAATGAGGCAACTGAAGCCCTTCGGGAAGCTGCGATGAAGCAGGGACTAGAGCTGATTCTTGATGAAGGCGGAGCAGCTTTTTATGGTCCAAAGATTTCGGTGCAGGCAAAGGATGCGATAGGTCGCACCTGGCAGATGTCCACCATTCAAGTTGATTTCCAGTTGCCACAGAGATTTGATCTTGAATTCGCCGCAGCCGATGGCAGCAAACAACGCCCAGTGATGATTCACCGTGCCCTTTTTGGCTCCATTGAAAGATTCTTCGGAGTTCTCACCGAACACTATTCAGGTGCTTTCCCACCATGGCTGGCACCGGTGCAAGTGATAGGTATTCCAGTTGCGGATGCCTTTAATGATCACTTGGTGAAAGTTGTGAAAGAGATGAAGGCTGCCGGAATTCGCGCAGATATTGATCTCTCTGATGATCGCATGCAGAAGAAGGTGCGCAATGCCCAGATGCAGAAGATTCCATACATGCTTATCGCTGGCGAAGAAGATGTGAATTCAAATGCGGTCTCATTTAGATATCGCAATGGTGATCAGAAAAATGGCGTTCCGATCGCCCATGCGATTGCCGAGATTCTGGCCACGATTGCCGAACGTCGTCAGGTATAGCAGTGAGTCATATTGATGGCGCAGGCATGCCCGATGGTTGGCAACGCTTATGGGCCCCACATCGTTTGGAATACCTGCGTGGTGAAAACCGCCCGCTAGATGGAAATGATGTCGAGTGCCCATTCTGCCGAATTCCATCTCTGAGTGATGAAGAAGGTTTGATTGTTCACAGGGGTGTGAGTGCATACGTTGTGATGAATCTTTATCCATATAACCCAGGACACCTCTTGGTCTGTGCCAATCGCCACGTTGCAGATCTCACTGAGCTCACCACCGAAGAGCGCCATGAGATTACCGACATCAGCGCCCATGCTATGAATACCTTGCGCAAGGTCTCAAAAGCTGATGGATTTAACTTAGGAATGAATCAGGGTGCGATATCAGGTGCCGGTGTGGCAGCGCACATCCATCAACACATCGTTCCTCGCTGGTCGGGGGATGCTAATTTCATGCCAATTATTGGAAAGACGAAGGTAATGCCTCAGCTACTTACTATTACGCGAGATGAGCTAGCTGCTGCTTGGTAATGACTTAATGTAGTCGTGCACGAGATCGATGCCGATTCCGTTTGTGAGATTAATCGGAATAGCTGGAAATAAAATGCCGGCAGCAAAGGCGCCATCATCCATCTCTTGCATTTGCTCTAAGAACTCTTCTCTAAATTCTTTTACTAACTCCTCATGTTCGGGATCACAAGGGCGCACTGATGCTGGTGTAGTTGAGTAATCGATGATGCTCAAATCGTGTAGGCGTATGAGCGCAGCAGGTGATCCATCGTCGTGATGAAGAACCAGGTAAGGGGTAACCAATTGATCAAAGACTCGATTAGCTACCATCACGGCATCTTCAAAATCTAACTCCTGCCCATCTAGCCCGTTGACTAGAACAAGACGTGGAATCTGAATCTCATCAAGGTCTGCCCACAGCGCAATAGTTGGGGCATCGATACCGGCTGCTGGGTTAATAACGAATATGGCAAGGTCAGATTCGTGCTCTGGCGCCGAAGAAACGGTGCCGGCGAATTCAGAGGCTATTGCTTGCGGGGCCCCCGACACGTGGCCGTATACGTGGATCCGTCGGGCCGCTTGGGAACTAGGTGAAGGCATGAGGGAAAGCCTACGATGGTCCTGATGATAAGTAGCGCACTGAAACCTGCGGTCACCAGATTAATCAATCCGTTGGCCAGAGCCGCCCTGCGTGTGGGCCTAACACCGAATTCAGTAACAATTTTAGGCGCGCTAGGTCTCATTATTTCAGCTGCATATTTCTATAGCACTGAAGAGTATTTCGTTGGCACCCTTGTGATTACAGTTTTTGCCTTAAGTGATCTCTTTGATGGCGCGATGGCTCGAATTTCAGATGAAGGTGCAACATCTTGGGGTGGATTCCTAGATTCAACAATTGATCGTGTGACCGATAGCGCAATAGTGATCAGTCTTGCACTGCCACTGATTCGTGATGAAGATTTGCTGGGATATCCGGCAGTTGTTGCCTTGGTAACTGGAGTGCTCATTCCTTACATCCGCGCAAAGGCAGAGAGTTTTAACATTGCCTGCAGCGTTGGAATCACAGAGCGCACCGAACGACTTGTCATTGTTCTGGTTGCGGCAGGTTTTCATGGGTTAGGTGTTCCATATATTCTGGCAATCGGAATCTGGACCTTGGCGGTATTGGGATTGGTCACGGTGCTTCAACGCCTACAGGTGGTCCGTAAAGGTCTCGCAGATTCGTGATAGATAAGTTAGCAGCTCTGGCATATTTTGCTGGATGGAGAATTGTTCGAGTTCTTCCTCATAAGTGGGCTTATGGGTTATTCGAAAGACTTGCCACATATTTAGTGGGTAAAGATGGCAAGGGCGTTCAGCGTTTGCGCATCAATCTGCGCCGCGTCAAACCGCATCTGAGCGAAGCAGAACTAGAAGTGTTGCTTGGGCAAGCAATGAGCTCCTATCTGCGCTATTGGTGTGACACATTCCGAATTCAAGATTGGTCAGCGTCCCAAATACAAGAGTCAGTCACACTCACACGAGGTGAGTTACTCCTTGATCCCATGCGTGAGGGGCGGGGAGTTGTTATTGCGCTACCTCACTCCGGTAATTGGGATCATGCCGGTGCCTATTTCTGCTCACTTGGAATACCACTTGTCACAGTTGCCGAAAGACTGAAGCCAGAAGCGCTCTTTCAAAGATTTTTGCGCTATCGCCAAGCTATGGGATTCGAAGTGCTCTCCATCGATTCCCGTTCCTTTGCAACCTTAATCAAACGGGCCCGTGAGAAGCGCTTGATCGCACTTGTTGCAGATAGAGATCTCTCGGCCTCCGGTATTGACGTGAACTTCTTTGGCTTTCCGGCACGGATGCCGGCAGGTCCGGCGCTACTCGCGATAAAGACGGGAATACCGCTGGTGGTTGCGCACGTTTCATATATGCAAAACGGAATCCATATTGAATTTACATCGGTAGATGTGTCAGAAGATGGAAGTGAGTCCGAACGTGTGGCGCAGATGACCCAACGGATGGCGAGCCTCTTTGAAAAAGGAATCGCTGCACATCCGCAAGATTGGCATATGCTGCAACGGATCTGGACTGATGGAGATTTTAAGGAGAGCAGCTAATGCCGTTAAGTAAGAAGCGCATTGGCATCGTCTGTCCCTATGGGTGGGATACACCCGGGGGAGTCAAGAGTCATATCGGTGACCTAGCCGAATATCTCATCGCGCAGGGCCATACGGTTTCGGTATTAGCACCATCATCAAGTGATGAGAATCTTCCCTCTTATGTCACAAGTGCCGGTCGCCCCATTTCGATTGCCTATAACGGAGCAGTGGCACGTCTGCTCTTTGGTCCCGTTGCATTTAGTCGAGTCAAGAGCTGGATTGCAGATGGAAACTTCGATGTCTTACACCTTCATGAACCTGCGATTCCATCGATTTCACTTCTTGCTTGTTGGGCAGCAGAAGGACCGATGGTGGGAACATTTCATGCCGCTTCTGCTCGAAAGAAAATTGCCTTTGCAATCACGCCCTTTGTGGAGCCGGTAATTGAAAAACTCAATGCGCGTATTGCTGTCAGTGAGGCTGCACGTGAAACGTTACGGATACATCTTGATACCGATGCCATGGTTGTTCCCAATGGCATCTATGCCGCTCGGTTTGCAGATGCAACAGTGGATCCGCGATGGTCGGGAAATACCATTGGATTTATTGGACGCTTTGAAGAGTATCGAAAAGGCCTCTCTGTTCTGATTGAGGCGTTGCCACAGATTTTGACCCAAATTCCAGACATTCAAATTTTGATTGCAGGACCAGGAGACCCAGAGAGTTTCCTAGAAAAGCTGGAACCTCATCTGCGAAACCGGTTTACATTCTTAGGAACAATTTCCGAGTCAGATAAAGCGAACTTCATGGCATCTGTGGGAATTTATGTTGCACCCAATACTGGCGGAGAATCCTTTGGCATTATCTTGGCCGAAGCACTTGCGGCAGGCGCCGCTGTTCTAGCAAGTGATATTCCGGCATTTGATTCCCTGCTGGGCGGCGGGGAGTATGGAACTCTCTTTGAATCCGAAAATGCACACGACTTGGCCGATAAGGCGATTGCTTTACTGCAAGATCCGGCGCATCGAAGTGTGATAGCGAAGAAAGGCCATGACTACGCCCAGAGTTTTGACTGGGACGTGGTTGCTGAGAGAATTTATGACGTGTATGAAATGGCGATGGTGGGTGGAAGGGGAGTAACACTTGCTTCCGATAATCGTGCTTGGAATAGATTGCTAGGTCGCAGCAATGAATAACTTTCTCCTGGCCTTCTTCTTTCTCTCTATTTTCGCTTGGTATTTATCATTTCTGGCAACAAGACTTAATCGGTTGCATCAACGGGTTGAGACCAGTTGGGCAAACCTTGATGGATTGCTGCAACGCCGAGCAGCGGTTGCCATTGAGATAGCCCGCTCTGAAATCTCTGATCCAGCAGCATCGCTTCTTCTGACATTTGCCGCACACCAAGCACGCGAGGCAACGGTCCGAGATCGCTCACAAGCCGAGACTGGCCTTACTGGTGCACTAGGAATTCTGATTGAGAATTCTGCCGATACTCAAAATCCTTTGGAGCAAGAGCTCTTACTTGAACTAAAAGACCTGACAGCAAAAATCAAAGTTGCTATCGCCATGCACGTTGAGTCTGTTACAAGAACACAGATGGTGCGAAAGAAGCTCTTTATCCGTTTCTTTCGTCTAGCAGGTTCGGCGCCAGAGCCGGTTACTTATGAATTTGAAGGCGATGTTTTTTAAGCGAATAGTTGCGGTCGTTTTCGTGATCGCATCCTGCGCGGTTGTGCTCACCTCCGTCATTTCACCTGATTCACTCTTTAAGGTAAAAAGCGCTTTTTCCGAAGCTCCGGCCGAGAATTCAATTAGTGGACGTGTGGGTGCTGATGGTCCGGTACTTGTTGTGAAGATTGATGATACATCGATGGCTCATCCACAGATTGGGTTAGAGGATGCGGACTTGGTTTACATTGAACAAGTTGAAGGTGGCTCTACCCGCCTTGCCGCGGTCTTCTCTTCAAAGATTCCCACACGTATTGGACCAGTTCGCTCGGCCCGCATTTCGGATGTTGAACTGCTTGCTCAGTTTGGTCGGGTGGGATTTGCTTATAGTGGAGCGCAAAGCAAAATGCTTCCGATTATCGCGGCGGCAAATCTTCATGACCTAGGAGCACAACGAAACTCGCCGGCAATTTTCACAACAGATCCGAATCGCACCCAGCCCTATGCGATGGTGCTACGAGCAGACCTATTGCTGGAACTAGCAAAGAGCAGAGGCTTGGAGTTTGCGCAATCAAAGAACATGGGCTGGAATTTTGGAAAAGTATCAGATGAAGGTGTAGCAATTACATCCGCACAGGTGTCTTGGCCAGCTATTTCATATGATGTTCATTGGTCTAAGAAAGAAAATCGATGGCTTTTAGATTTTCGAAAGGAGCCGAACATCACAGAAGCTGGGACTCGGCTCGGCGCCTCTACATTTGTCATTCAACTAGTTTCAATTACGGATTCAATCTATAAGGACAAAAATGGTGAAGTGACTCCACTTTCAACGACTGTCGGGAGTGGCAGCGGTTACATCCTGCGAAACGGTAAATCCATTAAAGCCACCTGGATCAGACCTACTGCCGAAGAGGGAACCCGGTGGACGAGCATGAAAGGTGAAGAGATCACCTTTGAAAAGGGGCAGACATGGGTGGCCCTGACTGATAGGCAACCTGTTTTCACTCTCACAAACGCGGATGCGGCATCGGTAACTCCAAAGTAGACTCTTCTCCTGCACATACTGCACTGAACTAGGAGCTTGGATAAATGTCTGAAACAACTGGCACAGCACGCGTCAAGCGCGGCATGGCTGAAATGCTTAAGGGTGGCGTCATCATGGATGTCGTCAATGTTGAGCAAGCCAGAATTGCCGAAGATGCTGGTGCTTGTGCAGTGATGGCGTTGGAACGCGTGCCGGCAGATATTCGCGCCCAAGGTGGCGTAGCTCGCATGTCAGATCCGGACATGATTGAAGCGATTCAGGCAGCGGTCTCTATTCCTGTGATGGCCAAGGTTCGCATCGGACATTTCGTGGAAGCTCAAATTATTGAAAGTCTCGGTGTTGATTACATCGATGAATCTGAAGTTCTCACCCCGGCTGACTACACCAACCATATTGATAAGTGGAATTTCAAAATTCCTTTTGTGTGTGGAGCAACGAATTTAGGAGAAGCCCTCCGTCGTATTAACGAAGGTGCCGCCATGATTCGCTCTAAGGGTGAAGCTGGAACCGGCGATGTCTCCAATGCCATGATGCATATGCGCACAATTGGTGCAGAGATTAGACGCCTATCTTCGCTACGCGAAGATGAACTCTATGTTGCAGCTAAAGAGTTGCAAGCACCATATGCGTTAGTCAAGGAAGTTGCTGAGACTGGAAAACTTCCGGTTGTGCTCTTTACTGCTGGTGGAATTGCAACACCGGCAGACGCTGCGCTCATGATGCAGATGGGCGCCGATGGCGTCTTCGTAGGATCTGGAATTTTCAAATCTGGAAATCCGGCACAACGCGCCGCAGCATGTGTGAAGGCAACGACGTTCTATCAGGATGCAAAGGTTTTGGCCGAAGTTTCCCGCGGTCTGGGCGAGGCAATGGTCGGAATCAATGTTGCAGATATTCCGGTGCCACATCGTTTAGCAGATCGTGGTTGGTAGTTAACGCAAGTTTATGAAAGTTGGCGTGCTAGTTCTACAAGGAGATTTCCGCGAGCACATTCTTGCCACAACCCAATGTGGTCATGAAGCTATAGAAGTAAGGCGTTTAGCTGAATTGGAAAGCGTTGACGCGCTGATTTTGCCTGGGGGAGAGTCCACCACCATTGTTCATCTGGCCAAGACTTTCGAGCTATTTGATCCCATCCAAAAGCGCATTGGTGATGGACTTCCAGTGTATGGATCGTGTGCCGGAATGATTCTCTTAGCCGAGCGCATTCTTGATGGCGCCAAAGGGCAAGAGACATTTGGCGGTCTAGATATTACGGTGCGCCGAAATGCTTTTGGCAGGCAGGTTGATTCCTTTGAATCAGAGCTCACATTTAATGGCAAGGCGATGAATGCAGTCTTTATTAGAGCTCCGTGGGTTGAGCAGTCTGGTCCTGGGGTTCAGGTTCTGGCGGAAGCTGCTGGGCACGCGGTTGCGGTGCGCGAAGGCAAAGTTCTTGCGACAAGTTTCCATCCAGAATTAACGAGTAACTTGGAAATACATCGTTACTTCTTTGATGAGATGTGTAAAGCGCGATAAAGTTGGGCTCTTAGAGGCGTAGGTAATCGCCTCTTGATAAACGATTGAGGTGTTGACAATGTCAGGCCATTCCAAATGGGCGACGACCAAGCATAAGAAGGCGATCATTGATAGCCGTCGGGCGAAGAATTTTGCCAAGTTAATTAAGGCTATTGAAGTCGCATCTCGCAATGGTGGTCCGGAAGTTGAAGGCAACCCAACCCTGTTTGATGCCATAGCTAAGGCGAAAAAGAACTCAATGCCGGCAGATAATATTGAAAGAGCGGTCAAGCGCGGAGCCGGCCTTGAATCTGGTGGCGCTGATTGGCAAACAATTATGTATGAGGGCTATGGGCCTAATGGTGTTGCGCTCATGATCGAATGTTTATCTGATAATCGAAATCGCGCAGCATCTGAAGTACGGGTTGCTGTGACGCGAAATGGCGGCAGCATGGCAGATCCTGGATCTGTGGCATATCTGTTTAATCGCAAAGGTGTCATTATCGTGAATAAGGCTGGTGGGGTCACCGAGGATTCAATTCTGGAAGCAGCACTTGATGCTGGGGTTGAAGATGTGAATGATTTAGGTGAATCATTTGAAGTTGTCTGTGAAGCCAGTGATCTAGTTGCAGCCAGAACTGCGCTGCAAAGTGCCGGAATTGATTATGAATCAGCAGATTCTTCCTTCCTGCCATCGATGCAGATTCCTCTCGATGCCGAAGGAGCTACCAAGGTCTTTGAACTTATTGATGCGATTGAGGAGTTAGATGATGTGCAGAATGTCTACTCCAATTTCGATGTCTCAGATGAAGTCCTGGCGAGCCTTTCTTAAGTCGTCGTAGGGCTGACCTAGGCTTAGAAGTTATGAGCCAGATATATAAACGAGTACTCGGGGTGGATCCTGGGCTGACTCGTTGTGGCGTGGGCGTTGTCGAAGGCGCAATTGGTTCACCACTTACATTAATTGGTGTCGGTGTCATTCTTACGCCACCAGATGCCGCACTTGAATTGCGGCTACTTCAATTGGAAAGTGAATTAGAGGAGTGGATCACTCTTCATAAACCCACCGTGATTGCTGTGGAGCGAGTCTTTTCACAACACAATGTTCGTACCGTGATGGGAACCGCGCAAGCTGCCGGAATCGCACTCTTAGTTGCAGCGCGCAGAAACATTCCAGTGATGATGCATACACCCTCTGAAGTAAAGGCTGCCGTAACTGGATCAGGACGAGCAAATAAAGCGCAGGTGGCCGAGATGGTTAAGCGCCTACTTAATTTAGAGTCAATCCCGAAGCCGGTTGATAGCACCGATGCCTTAGCCCTCGCGATCTGTCATATCTGGCGAGGTGGCGCAAATACCAAAATTGCAGAAGCGGTAGCGATTGAGAAATCCCGTCTGGCTAAGTTGGTGAAGAAATGATTTCACTAGTAAACGGGATCGTTCGCTCAATTAATTCAGATCGGGCTGTGATTGAAGTGGGGGGAGTTGGGCTAGCTGTCTCAATCACTGGGCCGACTAGCGCCCAGCTTCATCTTGGTGCGGCAACTCAACTATTTACTTCCCTAGTTGTTCGGGAGGATTCACTTACTCTCTTTGGTTTTCTTGATGAGGAAAGTAGAAATACCTTTGAACTCGTGCAAACAGTCTCTGGGATTGGACCGAAGGTTGCGTTAGCAATCATGGGATCACATAGCCCTGATTCTCTGTCTCGCGCAATTGCGCAGGAAGATATCAAGGCGATAGAGAAGGTTCCGGGAATCGGGCGCAAAGGCGCACAAAGACTCATTCTGGAACTCAAAGGGAAGATTTCTGATTTGGGCGGAGCGGAGCGCGTGCAGAGCCATCAACCTATTTGGCGCGAGCAACTTACTTCGGCACTGGTCTCACTTGGATTTAGCGCTAAAGATTCGGATTCGGCAATTAATGAAGTGTTATCAACGTATGCCGAATCTGGTGTTGATGCTTCTTCCATTGATTTATCTGAGTTATTGAAGGCTACTTTGGCGCAAGGGCGACGGTCCTAAATGAGTATCGAGCCAGGAAATAGCGGTGAGCGGATCGTGAACCCAGACCTCACAAATGATGACTCGGGAATCGAACACGCACTACGTCCGAAGACGCTGAAGGATTTCATTGGGCAACATCGAGTGCGCGAACAAATTGATGTTTTGCTTAGTGCGGCCCGCAAGCGAGGATCTGCGGCAGATCACATTCTGCTTTCGGGTCCGCCCGGACTTGGTAAGACAACTCTTGCCATGATTCTGGCGAGTGAGATGCAGACCCCTATTCGAATCACCTCTGGCCCGGCAATTACTCATGCGGGGGATTTAGCGGCCATTCTTTCTTCTTTGGTTGAAGGAGAAATTCTTTTCCTTGATGAGATTCATCGTCTTCCGCGCCCGGCTGAAGAGCTGCTCTATCTTGCGATGGAAGATTTCCGAGTTGATATCGTTGTTGGTAAAGGCCCAGGAGCCACGGCTATTCCGTTGCAGCTTCCTCATTTCACACTGGTAGGTGCAACGACCAGAGCAGGCTTGTTGACATCTCCGTTGCGCGATCGTTTCGGCTTCACCGCCCACCTAGATTTCTATGAGGAATCTGAGTTGGCCCAAGTTATTTCGCGAAGTGCATCGCTGCTTGGCCTTGAAATTGATGTGAAGGCAGTTTCAGAGATTGCAGGAAGATCCAGAGGCACACCGAGAATCGCAAATAGATTGCTGCGAAGAGTGCGTGATTACGCCCAGGTGCGTGGTTCTGAAAAAATCATTCACTCAGATGCAACTGCAGCGCTGCAAATGTATGAAGTTGATGAGAAAGGGCTCGATCGATTAGATCGATCTGTTCTCCTTGCACTCATTGAAAGATTCGCTGGTGGCCCGGTTGGACTCTCCACTCTTGCAATTGCCGTGGGGGAAGAGACTGAGACAGTGGAATCTGTTGCCGAACCGTTCCTCGTCAGAAATGGCTTTATGGCAAGGACTCCGCGAGGTCGAATTGCAACAGCTCTAGGTTGGCAGCATGTGGGGCGCACGCCTCCGGCTGGGACGATTTCTCTTTTCGACACACCAGCGCCTGACGCCTAGACTCTCCTCTTATGTCCACACCTACTAAAACTGTGAAGACCTCAGGTCGGCCGGCTCGAGCCCTAGCGCTGCTGGCAATCTTTCTGCTCGGACTCGTAGGAACAGCCCTGATTCAGGGCGCATCCTCGGTCAAGCTCGGCCTTGATCTGCGCGGTGGCACTAGTGTCACGCTGCAACCTCGCGCTTCGAATGATTCAAATAAAATTACATCGGCGGCAATTGATCAGGCAGTCACGATTATCCGCCAACGTGTGAACTCACTTGGTGTCGCAGAATCTGAAGTAACAGCACAGGGAAGCGGAACTAACCGCCAGATCGTTATCTCCGTTCCTGGAGATTCTGGTCGTCGTGTTGTTGATTTGGTTGGACAAACTGCAGAGCTTCGTTTTAGACAAGTTCTTGCAGAATCATCCGGCTTAGCGGGAAGTGGATTGGACACTGCCACTCCCGCAGCAGGAGTCACACCGGAACTAAATACAAAGTTCGCCGCACTTGATTGTTCCAAGTTGGAGAATCAACAGGGAACTGGTGCGGATTCACCTTCTGAAACAATTGTTGCGTGCTCAAGAACAGGGGCAAGTAAGTACATTCTTGCTCCGGCTGAAGTGCTAGGACAACAGGTTTCTAAGGCATCCGCTGGCATTGATCAGCAAGGTTCGGCTGGTTGGTTTGTATCACTTTCCTTTAATGGCGAGGGAACTTCCGCATTTGGTGCTCTCACAGGTCGTGTTACATCACTTGCCTCACCTTTAAATCAGGTTGCCATTGTTCTAGATGGATTAGTAGTTTCAGCACCATCGATTAATGAAGCGATTCCTTCCGGTAATGCGCAGATCACTGGATCATTTACGCAAACAGAGGCAGAAGATCTCGCCAACGTCCTTAAATATGGAGCGCTACCGCTGGCCTTTGATCGCGGTGAGGTTCAGCAAGTTTCTCCAACGCTCGGTTCTGATCAGTTAGATGCTGGTCTGTTAGCTGGAGCACTGGGTCTGATTCTTGTGGTCATATTCTCAGTTCTGTATTACCGAGCACTTGGGTTAGTAACTGTTGGCTCACTCGCCGTTGCATCAGCGCTCGTCTATTTACTCTTCTTGGTTCTGGGTGAGGCAATCGGATTCACATTAACTCTGGCAGGTATCGCTGGCGCCATTGTTGCAATCGGAATTACTGCTGACTCATTTATTGTCTTCTTCGAACGTGTTCGAGATGAAGCGAGAGAAGGAAGATCTCTGAGATCAGCTGTGGAGAGCGGTTGGCTCCGCGCCCGTCACACGATCATCGTGGCTGACATGGTTTCGATTCTCGCTGCAGTACTGCTCTATTTCTTTGCCGTCGGTGGTGTGCGTGGTTTCGCATTTACATTGGGGCTCACCACACTCGTTGACTTGATAGTGGTCTTCATCTTCACCAAGCCGCTGGTCACACTCATTGCGCGTATCAATTTCTTTGCCTCCGGTCATCCACTCTCGGGATTCTCGCCTAAGAGCGTCGGGCTAAAGGGTGCGAGAGCAAATACTTCAACTACTACTGTGGAGGCATAAGACAATGGCTAAAATTTCAGGTCTTGGTGGGCGTCTCTACTCTGGTGAGACTTCATTTAACATCGTTGGAAATCGCAAGCGTTGGTACTCGATTTCAGCGCTCTTCTTACTTGCTTCGATAGCTGCGCTTACGATTCAAGGTTTGCATTTGGGTCTTGAGTTCAAAGGTGGAGCTTCCTACACAGTGACGAAGCCTGGAATCACACTTGAACAAGGTCGAGAAGCGGCTTCAAAATTTGATATTCCGGGCGAGGCGATCGTTCAAAAGATCGGTGATGACAAGATTCGTATTCAAACCGGTGCGCTCACTCCGGCACAGGCAACAGCTGCCGAGAATGTTCTGACCTTCACCTTTGATGTTCCAGCTGAGTCAATCGACACTCAAATTGTTGGACCGTCGTGGGGTAAGGAAATTACCAAGAAGGCTATCTACGGATTGATCGCATTCTTATTGGCGGTCATGCTCTTTCTTGCAATGGCATTTGAACCCAAGATGGCACTTGCAGCCATTGTTGCAGTGGTGCACGACGTGCTTATCACTGTCGGTATTTATGCAGTCGTAGGTTTCGATGTCACTCCGGCAACGGTGATCGGATTCCTGACAATTCTTGGCTATTCGCTCTATGACACTGTCGTGGTCTTCGATAAAGTAAGAGAGAATACAAAATCTGTCACAGCCAATAGCAAGCAGACATATTCACAGGCTGCCAACTTGGCTGTCAATCAGACTCTGGTGCGCTCTGCGAACACATCGATCATCGCACTGCTACCTGTTGGTTCAATTCTTTTCGTAGGCGCTGGATTACTGGGCGCTGGCACATTGAAAGATCTTTCACTGGCTCTCTTCATTGGGCTCGCAGTAGGAACCTATTCATCTGTATTTATTGCACCCCCTTTCCTAGCTTCCCTTCGTGAGAAGGAGCCTGCGATGCAGGCTCTCGCAAAGAGAGTTGCAGCGCGAGGCGGAGCACCGGTGCCTACAGAGAGCAAGCCAACAGATTCAACAGTTGCGCGTGGTCCACGTAATCAACCTAAGCGCAAAGGTCGCAAATAACCTTTTTGCATATGGATACAGAAAACTTAATCGCACCTCTCATAGGTGCGCTTAAGGAGCATCATCCTCAAAGTAATGGCGCAGAGATAACACGAGCGTTTAAAATTGCACGCACGGCACATGAAGGACAGCTAAGAAAATCTGGCGAGGATTACATCACTCATCCAGTAGCTGTCTCACTTATCTTGGCTGAATTAGGTTTGAACGAAATGACTATTGTGGCATCACTGCTTCATGACACTGTTGAAGATACTCCTTATTCGCTCCAACAACTTCGTACTGACTTTGGCGATGAGATCGCCAACCTTGTTGATGGTGTGACAAAGCTCGATAAATTGACTTATGGTCCAACTGCAGAAGCGGAGACCGTTCGCAAGATGGTTATTGCGATGTCCCGTGACATTCGCGTATTGGTAATCAAATTAGCTGATCGTCTTCATAACGCGCGCACCTGGGGTTTCGTCTCGGCCGAATCAGCACAACGCAAGGCGCAAGAGACCCTTGATATCTATGCGCCACTAGCCCACAGGCTCGGAATGAATGCCATCAAGTGGGAGTTAGAGGATCTCTCATTTGCAGTTCTTGAACCGAAGAAGTTTGAAGAGATTTCAAGGCTGGTGGCAGAGAGATCGCCATCACGTGATGCACTTACATCTGAAGTTGTTGACGCTGTTGAGAAGGACTTGCAGCGAGACTTGATCACGGCAACGGTTACCGGACGTAATAAGCATTTCTTTAGTGTTTATCAGAAGATGGTTGTCAGAGGCCGTGAGTTCAATGAAATCTATGATTTGGTGGGAATTAGAGTTCTTGTAAATGATGTGAAAGATTGTTATGCGGTATTGGGTTCGATTCATGCTCGCTGGAGTCCGGTTCCGGGACGGTTTAAAGATTACATAGCGATGCCTAAATTTAATCTCTATCAATCACTTCACACCACCGTTATTGGGCCAAACGGTAAAGCGATCGAAATTCAGATTCGCACCTATGAGATGCACTCTCGAGCAGAGTTTGGTATCGCAGCTCATTGGAAGTACAAGCAAAGCGGTGAACCAGAGACCAATACGCCGGAGATGATGTGGCTGCGACAACTACATGAGTGGCAGAAAGAGACTGAGGATCCATCGGAGTTTCTGGAGGCGTTGCGCTTTGATTTGGGAAGTCCAGAAGTTTTTGTCTTTACTCCCAAAGGCTCAGTTGTTGCACTTCCGGGTGGTTCAACACCGGTTGACTTTGCTTTCTCGGTTCACACAGATGTGGGATTGCGCTGTGCAGGGGCTAAGGTCAATGGGCGCCTAGTTCCACTTGAATCAAAGTTGGTCAATGGTGATGTAATTGAGATTGTTACCAATAAGGGAGAGCATGCGGGGCCGAGTCGCGATTGGCTTAATTTTGTTAACAGTCCACGTGCTCGCTCAAAAATTAAAGCTTGGTTTAGTAAGGAGCGTAGGGAAGAAGCAATTGATGCTGGGCGCGAATCTATTGCTCGCCAAATGCGCAAAGCAGGACTTCCGCTAAAGAAGATTTTCGCTGGTCACGCGCTGCTGGAGCTAGCCCACGATATGCATTATGCCGATATTGATGCGCTCTATAAAGCAGTTGGTGATGGACACGTCTCATCTGCTTCAATCGTTGAAAAACTCACCGCATCGATGTCAGGTGAAGATTCTCATCCAGAAGTCACTATTGAAAATATTCCAACTGGTATGCAGGTCACTAAGCGGACATCGAGCGCCGTGGAGGTTGAAGGCGTTGATGACGTACTGGTGAAGCTGGCTCGTTGTTGTACGCCAGTTCCAGGTGATGCAATTATGGGCTTCATCACCAAAGGTTCTGGAATCTCTGTTCATCGAGAGGATTGCATCAACGCTACCGATCTTCGTGAGAATCAAGGCGAGCGAGTAGTGGGAGTGAAGTGGTTATTGGGTGCGGCAAGCTTGTTCCTGGTAAACATTCAGGTTGAAGCTTTAGATCGTGCGCGCCTGTTGGCCGATGTCACCAGAACTCTTTCGGAGCAACACGTCAATATTCTAAGCGCAGCAGTGAGCACATCTAAGGATCGCGTTGCCATCTCTCGCTTTACCTTTGAAATGGCTGATGCCAAGCATCTTGATTCTGTGCTGGCTGCAGTGCGAAATATTGAAGGCGTCTATGACGTCTATCGAACTTAACTATTCTTATTTAGTTAAATTCAGCGAGATGCTTTTCAGCCTCTGCTAGCCACACCGTACGAGCTTCGGCTGATTCAAGTGCTTCTTTCGCCTTCTTCTCATTACCGGCAGCCTGTGATTTCGCGGCAACTTTTCGGTAATTTTCAATAGATTCACTGAGCTGCTTTACAACCTCAGCAGCGCGAGCTTTTGCCGCAGGATCTGTCTTACGCCAAATCTCAGCCTCAGCCTCTTTAATCACTTCTTCGACCTTGGCTACCCGGGCATCGAAAGCGGCTCGCTTATCGCGATGGGTAATGCCGATCTTCTCCCAGGTGCGCATCAAGTCGCGGAATGAATTTTTTGCCGCTTTTGCATCTGTGACTGGCACCAAAGCTTCGATTTGAACAATGAGTTCTTCGCGCTTTGCAAGATTTGCCGTCATCGAAACTTCGCGCTTTTCCAGATCTGCATTCTTTGCAGTAAAGAATTGATCTTGAGCTGCCTTAAATCGCGCCCACAACTTAGCTTCATCGCTCGGCTTTCCGCGACCAGCGACTTTCCAAGAATCCATCAGCGTCTTAAAACGACGAGCAGTTGCCATCCAATCAGTGGAGGTTGCAAGCTTTTCAGCCTCTGTGATGATCTCCATTTTTGCTGCGGAAACTACAGCTGAGGTTGCCTCAAGTTGAGCAAAGTGAGTGCGACGTCGCTTATCAAACTTATTACGGGATGCTGAGAAGCGCTTCCAGAAATCTCCATCAGCTTTCTTATCTAGACGAGGCGCCGCTTTCCACTCATCGAGCAGAGTCTTCAGTCGATCTCCAGTAACTTTCCAGTTCTCTGACAGAGCAAGTGATTCAGCTTCAGCCACTATCTTCTCTTTCTCGACCAAAATCTGTTCCCGGCGAGCAGCCTTGACTGCACTCTCTGCCGCTTTCTTTGCTTCATATGCTTCGCGGTTTCCTTCAATGAGTGGCTCAATTTGCTCCACCGATAGGGCAAGGGAATCGAGATCGCCGACGCCATTGAGTTCGCGAACTTGCTGACGAAGCTTTTTCACAGATTCGTGTGCATCCTGCGGAACCATCGCACCACTTGTGATGCGGGCCGCGGTGAGTGCAACTTCGGATGCGAGTGCTTCAAATTTTCTTACAAAGTATGCAAGTGCTTCTTCGGGGCTCTTGCCTGGGTAGGAACCAACTGGCTTTTCGCCTTCAGAGGTGCGAACGAATACCGTTCCATCTTCTCCGACGCGACCGAATTGAGAAGGATCTCCAATGAGTGCAGATGCTGCACTAGGTGCTACTTGTGTGTGAGCTAGCGTTCCTGGATTGATATCGGTCATGATTTCCCCCTCAGCGCGTCGGCGGTTGCCTTCGTTGTTTAGTGCGATTGTGTAAGAGGAGAAGGCTACCCTGACCCCCGTACAACAGTAAATCCATGCGAGATTTTGGGGTCCACCATGCTTGTTCTGTCATATCCAGCGCCCATGTTTGCCACCAATTGCTGGGTGATTTCTGCGGGTGTGGGCCAAGAGTGCATCATCATCGATCCTGGAATGCCTGATATTTCATCTGAAGTATCCATGCTGGTTGAAGAGTACAAATTGAAACCAGTGGCAGCGCTGCTTACCCATGGACATCTAGACCATACATTTTCCATTGTTCCGCTTGCCGATGGATATGCGATTCCAACATATATACATAGCGAAGACCGACGTTTCGTTTCTAATCCGTCGGGGATACATGGGCCTGATCTGATGGCGCAACTAGGAAAGATGACATTTACGGAACCGAAAGATCTTAGAGAATTGAAGAACGGTGAAGTGATAAATCTTTTGGATCTCAAGCTCACCGCAATCCACGCTCCAGGTCATACTCGTGGTTCAACCATGTTCACCCTCAATGGGGAGATACTCATTAGCGGAGATGTTCTCTTTGCTGGCTCCATTGGGCGAACAGATTTACCGACAGGCAGTGCAGCGCAGATGAGAGAGACTCTGATCAAGAAGGTTTTACCGCTAAACGATGATTTGCGCGTGCTACCAGGACATGGCCCGGAGACCACAATCAAATTCGAGAGAAAAAGTAACCCTTATCTGAAAGAATTGACCTTATGAAATACGAGAAGATTCAAGGACCTAAAGGTGTTCGTGAATACTTGCCGCCCGAATCTGCCGCCTTCGAATGGGTACGGGAGCAGTTGATCACTCCTGCCAAGGCAGCCGGATATCAGTTAATGGAACTTCCGGTATTTGAAGATACAAATCTGTTTACTCGCGGTGTGGGTGAATCAACTGATGTGGTTTCGAAGGAGATGTATACCTTTGAAGATCGTGGTGGACGATCAATTACGTTGCGTCCGGAAGGCACGGCTGGCGTGATGCGTGCTGTGATTGAACAAAATTTAGATCGGGGTCAACTCCCCGTGAAGGTCTGGTACTCCGGGCAATTCTTTAGAGCAGAGCGGCCGCAAGCAGGACGCTATCGACAGTTCTACCAAGTGGGAATCGAAGCAATTGGCCTTGATGATCCAGCTGTTGATGCTGAAGTCATTGCAATTGCAGATCGGGGTTTTAAGAACTTAGGGCTTCGAAACTATCGTTTGGAAATTACCTCATTAGGAGATGCGCAATCACGTGCGGCTCATCGCACAGATTTGATGGCCTTTATCAAGAAACTAGATCTGGATGAAGCAACAGCTAAGCGCGCTGAGATCAACCCGCTCCGGCTCTTTGATGATAAGCGGCCAGAGATGCAAGCGGCGATGGCGAAGGCGCCGCTATTACTTGACTATCTCTCTGATTCTTCCCGCAAGAACTTTGAATTAGTGCAAGGTTATCTGCGTGCGATGAAGATCGACTTTGTCATCAACCCGCGCATGGTTCGTGGATTGGATTACTACACCGGAACTACCTTTGAATTTGTTCATTCCGACCTAGGTGCGCAATCGGGCATCGGTGGTGGCGGTCGCTATGACGGACTCATGGAGATTTTGGGTGGACAATCGCTATCAGGAATTGGATTTGGACTTGGTGTAGATCGGGCACTGCTTGCAGCGCTTGCAGAGAAATCACTACCAGCCGAAGATTTCACCTCGGATTTGTTCCTTATTCCTTTAGGTGAGGGTGCGATGGAGATGTCCCTGACAACAGCACAGGAATTACGTGCGGCTGGAATTCGAACTGAAATTGCCTTTGGAGATCGTGCGCTCAAAGGTGCTATGAAAGCTGCTGATAAATCTGGAGCCCGATATGTAGTGGTGCTGGGGGATTCCGAGATTTCAAGCGGGAACGTTGACCTTAAGCGCATGAGTGATGGAGTTCTAACTTCGGTTAAGATTACGCAATTGCGGGATCAGTTACGTCAGGCACTTTCGCTCTAACGCACTCATTTCTTAAAGGTGGCTTTCTAATGTTGAGAAATTATGATGCTGGCGCTCTACGGGCTACGCACGTCGGCCAGGTCGTGACTTTGGCTGGTTGGGTTGCTCGTCGCAGAGATCATGGCGGCGTTGCTTTTATTGATTTGCGTGATGGTACGGGTTCAGTGCAGGTGGTTATTCGTGATGAAAAACTTGCCGGTCAACTACGTGCTGAGTGGTGTCTGCAAATTACCGGGGAAGTTGCCTTGCGTCCTTCCGGAAATGAAAATGCAAATATTCCAACAGGTGCAATCGAATTAATGGGCGATGACATCGTGGTTCTGAGCGAATCGGCCCCGCTTCCTTTCCCAGTTGATTCAGGTAGCGAAGTAGATATCTCTGAGGAAGTTAGGCTTCGTTATAGGTACCTAGATTTACGTCGCGAAGGACCGGCGGCGAATTTACGACTACGTTCCCGGGTCACCACAGCAATTCGCGGTGTAATGGAAGAACTAGATTTCTATGAGATTGAAACTCCCTATCTCACCCGATCAACTCCGGAAGGTGCACGCGATTTCCTCGTTCCGGTTCGCTTGCAGCCGGGTAGCTGGTATGCCCTGCCACAATCACCGCAGTTATTTAAGCAACTACTGATGGTTGCCGGCATGGAGCGCTACTACCAAATAGCCCGTTGTTTCCGTGATGAAGATTTCCGCGCAGATCGTCAACCTGAATTTACCCAGCTGGATATAGAAATGTCATTTATTGATCAAGCGGACATTTTGGCTATTGCGGAAAAGATTCTGGTGAAGGTGTGGAAGCAGGCCGTTAATTACGAGATTCCCACTCCCATCCCGCATATGACATACGCAGATGCCATGGACAAGTATGGTTCTGATAAACCAGATCTTCGTTTCGGACAGCAATTAGTTGAAGTCACTGAGTTCTTTAGTCAGACACCTTTTAGAGTATTTCAGGCTCCTTATGTTGGAGCGGTCATCATGCCAGGCGGCGCTGATTCACCTCGTCGTGAGTTGGATGCGTGGCAAGACTGGGCAAAGGCACGTGGCGCAAAGGGCATTGCATATATTTTGGTCAATGCCGATGGCACCCTTGGCGGACCCGTTTCAAAGAATATTTCTGAGTCAGAACAAGCCGGAATTGTTGCGGCGGTGGGCGCCAAGGCCGGGGATGCGATTTTCTTCGCAGCCGGAGATAAGTCATCCTCACAACAACTATTGGGTGCAGCACGACTCGAAATTGGTAAACGCTGTGATCTAATTAAGCAAGGTTCATGGGAGTTTGTCTGGGTAGTTGATGCTCCAATGTTTGAACCAACCGATGGTGGAGGCTGGACTGCAGTTCACCACCCATTTACCGGTCTAAAGCCCGAGTTTGCGAAGAGTTTCAAAAGCGACCCAGCGTCAGCTTTGGCATATGCCTATGACATAGTGCTTAATGGAACTGAGCTAGGTGGCGGTTCGATTCGTATTCATGATCGAGAGATGCAAAAGGATGTGTTCTCGGTTATTGGTCTCAGTGATGAGGAAGCACAGAGCAAGTTTGGCTTTCTGTTAGAAGCTTTTAATTACGGACCACCTCCACATGGCGGAATTGCACTTGGTTTGGATCGAGTATGTGCATTGCTAACAAACTCAGATTCAATTCGTGAGGTCATCGCCTTTCCAAAGACAGCGAGCGGGGGAGACCCACTTACTGGTGCGCCGACTCCCATTACTGCTGCGCAACGTAAAGAGGCAGCAATCGATTGGACACCTCCGAAGGAGTAATTCCGGTAGGCTAGAGATATGGGTCCAGGTGGAATCGCAACAATAATTGCGGCCGCATCACTTTTCGTGATTGCCGTGGCAGTTGCCTATGCCGTTATCCGCGTGGGTAGATTCATTGACGAGGCCAAAGTCTCGCTCAAGGCTTTTACTGAGGACACAACACCTCTTTTAACTGAGTCGACTCGCACATTGGAGCTCATCAATAGTCCGCTGGCAAGCTTTGCCAAGATCACCAAGAATGTTGAAGAAGTTACTACCAAGGTAACTGATGCAACAACGGGCTTCATGGATAAGAACGGCCCAGCTGTCAAAGTTGCAGGCGCTCTTATTAGTGCCGCGCAGATGAGTAAGGGTCGTAAATCGAAGAAGAAATCTGACTAGTCAGAAATCTCAATAGTCAGAGTGGGTGAATGTAACTAGTGGAGTCCTCCGAGATACGCTCGCGTTGGCTACGATTCTTTGAATCTGAGAATCGTCAAGGCTTAACCCACACCGTAGTTCCTTCTGCATCCTTAATCGCAGATGATCCCAACTTGCTCTTGGTTAACGCTGGAATGGTGCCCTTTAAGCCGTTCTTCCTCGGCGAGGTAACACCTCCTTATAATCGCGCTACTTCAGTCCAGAAATGTGTTCGCACGCTAGATATTGATGAAGTAGGAAAGACCACTCGGCACGCCTCTTTCTTTCAGATGTGTGGCAACTTCTCATTCGGTGATTACTTCAAAGAAGGTGCTATCGCACTCGCTTGGGAACTTCTCACACGACCTATCAACGATGGCGGTTATGGTTTTCCGGAAGATAGGTTGTGGGTTACCGTTTATTTAGATGACGACGAAGCAGCAGATATTTGGCACAGGAAGATTGGCGTTCCCCGTGAACGAATTCAACGTAGAGATATGGCAGATAATTTCTGGTCGATGGGTGTTCCAGGTCCATGCGGTCCCTGTTCTGAAATCTATTACGATCGCGGGCCCGCCTACGGTGTTGACGGTGGTCCTATCGCTGATGAAAATCGCTATCTGGAGATTTGGAATCTTGTCTTCATGCAAAATGAACGAGGTGCTGGCGGCGGTAAGGATGGATATCCAATCCTTGGCGAACTACCAGCAAAAAGTATTGATACTGGTTTAGGTTTAGAGCGAACAGCTGCACTTTTGCAAGGTGTTGAAAATATCTATGAGATTGATACCACGATGAAGATTCTTACCCGCGCATCTGAGTTATCAGGAGTTAAATACGGTTCATCTCAAAAATCAGATGTGGCGCTACGCGTTGTGGCAGACCATGCCCGCACATCGGCAATGCTTATTGGCGATGGTGTAACACCAGGAAATGAAGGACGCGGCTATGTTCTGCGCCGAATGATGCGCCGGACAATTCGTAATATGCGACTTCTCGGTGTGAACGACCCCATCATGTCTGAGCTCACCGTTGCCGCAATTGGGGCAATGGGCGCCCAGTATCCAGAGCTGATTTCAGATCAGAAGCGAATTCTTTCGGTCTCAGAATCTGAAGAAGAGTCATTCTTGCAAACGCTCAAAAGTGGCACACAGATCTTTGACCTGGCATCAACCCAGCTCAAGGCGAGCAAGAAGAAGGTTCTTCCTGGGGATGAAGTTTTCAAACTCCACGATACCTATGGATTTCCATTTGATCTCACACTAGAGATGGCCCGCGAAGAAGGCCTTGAAGTTGATGAAGATGGCTTCCGCAGACTGATGAATGAGCAGCGAGATAGAGCAAAAGCTGATGCGAAGGCGAAGAAAAGCGGACACACAGATGTCTCTGAGTATAAAAAGATTGCAGATGCATCAGGTGCGACGAAGTTTATTGGCTTCACCCACACCAGCACAGAATCAAAGATCACTGGTCTGCTGGTAGATGGCGTCAGTGTGGCTTCAGCTCATGCAGGCCAGGAGATTGAAGTTATTCTGGATCGCACACCGTTTTATGCAGAAGGCGGAGGCCAGTTAGCTGACGGTGGAGTCATCACTCTTTCAACGGGTGCAGTTATTGAAATTGATGATGTGCAAACTCCGGTCAATGGACTATCAGTACATAGAGGCCGAATTCTCTCGGGGGAGGCGAACGTTAATTCCGCCGCTCAGGCTGTGATTGATGTTGAACGCCGTAATGCGATCTCGCGTGCTCACACAGCAACTCACATGGTGCATAAGGCTTTCCGTGAGTTACTGGGTGAAACTGCAACACAAGCTGGTTCTGAGAACTCACCGGGTCGATTCCGGTTTGATTTCCCTTCAACTGGGGCTGTTCCAACATCTGTTTTAAATGATGTTGAGTCTCGAGTCAACACACTGTTATTGGATAATCTTGCCGTCACTGCAGAAGTGATGTCGCAGGATGCTGCGAAGAAGAGTGGTGCGATGGCCCTCTTTGGTGAGAAGTATGGTGATGAGGTACGTGTTGTCAGCATTGGTGACTGGGCGCGAGAGCTCTGCGGTGGAACACATGTGGAGCGCTCTGGCCAATTAGGTGTGGTTAAACTCTTGAGTGAATCTTCCATTGGTGCAGGTGTGCGCCGAGTTGAAGCTCTGGTTGGCATCGATGCTTATAAGTTCCTGGCTCGTGAACATGTTTTATTGAACTCTTTGACTGAGCTCATGAAGGGCTCGCGAGCTGAGGAGTTACCTGAACGAATCTCTGAGTTACTCGGGAAGATGAAAGAGATTGAGAAAGAATTGGCAGTTGTCCGATCTGCGCAAGCGCTGGGTCAGGTTGATTCATTGCTCAAGGGGGCAAAGGTAATTGGTGGCACAACTGTTATTACCGCGCTTTTGCCTGATTCCATCGGGGCAGATGATTTAAGAAAGATAGCCCTTGATTTACGTAATCGAACTGCGCAGTCTGCAGTGGCACTTATCAGCTCGGTAGATTCGAAACCAGTATTAATCGTTGCGGTAAGTGAGAAAGCGCGCGAGCAGGGTCTAAAGGCCGGCGCTCTGGTAAAGATTGGCTCCACTATTTTGGGTGGTGGGGGTGGCGGCAAAGATGACGTTGCTCAAGGTGGCGGAGTTGACGCATCAAAATCAGCAATGGCCCTTGCTGCAATCGAAGAATCAATCGCTGGAAATTGATCGATGAGAGGTCGAAGAATTGCCTTCGATTACGGTGATGTGCGTATTGGTGTCGCAATCAGTGATCCAGATAGCATCCTTGCTACACCACTGACTGTGCTGCAGGCTCAGAGCCCGAACCTATTATCCGAACTCACTGCGATCTTTACGGAGTATGAACCGGTTTCTGTCTTTATTGGGGAGCCAAAACATATGTCTGGAGCGAGCGGAGATAGTGTTGCTAAAGCTAAATCTTTCGGGGAATTGATTACAGAGACCTTCGCGATAGGCGTGACATATATTGACGAGAGACTGTCATCAGTGTCGGCTCAGAAGAAGCTTAAAGACGCGGGGGTAAATACTCGCGATTCGAAAAAGGTAATCGATGCTATGGCGGCGGTAGCCATCCTGGAGCAAGGGTTGGCGATTGAAAAACTTACTTAGAGTTCCAATCATTCGAGTTGGACTTGCAGGTATGGCTGTATTCGTTGTCACCTTCGGCCTGGATTCGCTGCGAAACTTGGATTCATCTGCACCTGATTTCAGTTGCGGTGCTGCGGCAACTGAGGAAGTTCTCATAAGAATTGAATCCGGTGAAGCTGGCTCATCTATCGGCGCAACCTTGGCAAGTGCTGGGGTAATCAAATCTTCAGAGGCCTATTTTCGTTTAGCGGTAACCGATGCAAGAGCCGCAAAAGTCGCACCAGGAACTCATAGAGTGCAGAAGAACTTATGTGCAGCTGATTCACTTGAGCAGTTGCTTGACTCAAAGAGAATCGTGGGACTGATCAACATCTCTGAAGGGATGTGGGTCAATGAGGTTTTGCCTCAGATGTATCGCTCAGGCTTTAAGGTCCAAGAAGTTAAGTCTGCGTTAACAGCTCTTACTAAACCCAAGGGCTTTGATCAGCTAGAAGGTTTGCTTTTCCCGGCGCAATACAGTTTTGCATCAACTACGTCAGCAGATGTTGCTCTTGCTTCAATGGTTTCTCGTGCTGAGAAAGAAATGCGTAACGCTGGTTTCTATAGTTCCGCAACTGGATATACCCCAGCGCAGTTACTCATCATTGCCTCTTTGATTCAGGCAGAGGGCGGCGAGAAGGACTTCACGAAGGTTTCGCAAGTCGTGCGCAACAGATTGAAGAAAGGGATGCCACTTCAGTTTGATTCGACCGTGCATTATGTGATGCAGTCTCGAGGCAATATCTTCTTGAGCACCAAGTCGACCATGTTGTCATCGAGCTATAACACCTATAGAAAGTATGGGCTCCCACCAGGGCCTATTAATAATCCTGGGACATCAGCGATGCGCGCGGCGGTCACTCCGCAAGAGGGTGACTGGCTATATTTCATCACAGTGGCGCCAGGTGATACCCGATTCACCGCTGATATCGCCCAGTTCAATACATGGAAGTATGAGTACAAAAAGAATTTACGGGCTGGAAAGTTTAGGAGTCAAAAGTGATTAGAGGAGCTGTATTGGGTTCCCCAATTACTCATTCACTTTCACCGCGCTTGCACCGGTCGGCCTTCTCCTATTTAGGAATAGAGGGAAGCTATGAGCCGATCGAAGTTCCGGCGGGTTCGCTGGCATCATTTATTGAAAGACGCGGCGCAGAGTTCGATTACTTCTCGCTCACGATGCCTTTGAAGGAAGAAGTACTGCTACTCCCCATTGAATGCGATCCATTAACGACCAAGATTCAATCTGCAAATACTTTATGGAAGAAGAAGGACGGATGGTCACTGACTTCTACTGATGGCTCTGGATTTATTGCAGCGTTAGCCCATGCAGGCCTACAAACTTTCAATCGAGTACTGATTCTGGGAGCGGGCGGAACAGCTCGTGCGGTAGCTGGTGCGATGGATGGCATCTCGAAAGAGATTCATGTTCTTGGTCGTAGTTCAGTGCGAGCTCCGGCACTGAAGTCATCGGTAACTACATCTGATTTTGAATACATCTCTTGGAATTCAGGTGCGGAGTTAAGTTCTTATGACCTCGTTGTGAATACAACTCCAGCCGGAGCGGCCGACCTCCTGGTTGATTCTGTCCGCGGTGGGGCAAGTGGTCTCCTATTTGATGTGATCTATAAACCTTGGCCGACAGTACTTGCGGCGGCATGGAGGGATTCTGGCGGCAAGGTAATCGGTGGTCTTGAACTCTTGCTCTACCAAGGCATCGATCAATTGGAATTGGTGCTGGGTGAAAGCCTAGATCGAGAGAAGTTAGCGACACATTTACGCACAGCACTACGCGCATAGTTCATCCACAGGTAGTTAATGTGATGAGAGTGTTCTACCTAGGCTCGTTCTATGGCACTGATTCTTCTCCTCTCGATATATATCAGCATCTTTGACCTGCGTCATCACAGAATTACAGACCTGTCCGTTCTTCTTATCTCGGTCCTACTCTTCATTGAGGGCGACTTTCACATCTACTTTCTCACAGGGATTCTTTTCATAGTGCCATTGTTGCTATTCGGCATTTTCGGGGGATTAGGCGGAGGGGATGTGAAACTTCTTATGGCGGTAGCTCTTCTGGCTATACCTGTTGGTTCAATCACTACCTATGCAACTATTCTCGTAATGGCGATTTCAATCCTAACGGCACTCACTGTTGCGGCCCGGATGCGTTTACGTGGCAATATTGCGCTAGCGCCTGCGATATGTGCGTCATATATCGCTTTTTTGTTTACGCAGTGAGTAAATAATGAGCGAGTTTGCAATACTTTCTGCAAGAATAGGCACATGCGTTGGATCACAGCAGGCGAATCTCATGGTCAGGCCCTTTCAGCAATTGTTGAAGGCGTCCCTGCTCATGTGCAGGTGACCACATCCGATATTGATTTTCATTTAGCCCGTCGCAGACTTGGTGTGGGTCGTGGAGCTCGACAGAATTTTGAGGCCGATAAGGTAACCATTCTTGGTGGAATCCGATTGGGATTAACACAAGGTGGTCCGATTGCAATACAGGTGGGAAACAGTGAGTGGCCCAAGTGGGAAAAAGTCATGTCAGCAGATCCCATTCCACTTGATGAAATTGAGAATTTAGCGCGGAATGCACCATTGACCAGACCTCGACCAGGTCACGCAGATATGGTAGGAATGCAAAAGTATGATTTTGATGACGCACGGCCGATTCTAGAGAGAGCTAGTGCGCGCGAAACTACTTCACGAGTGGCACTTGGTGCTATCGCTAGAAAATTCTTGGAACAATCAGTTGGGATTACGATTCTCAGCCATGTAGTTTCTATTGGTAGCGTTCGTATTCCTGATGGTTATGAACTGCCAGGTGAGAACGATATGGCTCGAATCGATGAAGACCCTGTTCGCTGTACCGACCCGGCAACGAGTGCCAAGATGATTACTGAGATTGAAGCTGCACACGCTGATGGAGATACCTTAGGTGGCGTCTGTGAAGTACTTGCTTACAATCTACCTCCAGGTTTAGGTTCACATGTTCATTGGGATCGTAGGTTAGATGCCCGCCTTGCCGCTGCGATGATGGGAATTCAAGCGATTAAGGGTGTTGAGATTGGCGATGGTTTTAGAACCGCTACTCGTCGAGGATCAGTTGCGCACGATGAAATTGAACGTGCGAAGGATGGCCACATCGCAAGACGCACCGATCGTGCCGGCGGTACGGAAGGCGGAATGTCTAACGGTGAGATTTTACGAGTCTCTATTGCAATGAAACCGATTTCAACGGTTCCTAAAGCGCTAGACACTATTGATGTGAAGACCGGGGAAGCTGCTAAGGCTATTAATCAGCGATCTGATGTCTGCGCTGTTCCTGCCTCAGGAGTTGTAGCAGAGGCGATGGCAGCGCTAGTTCTCGCTGAAGCTGTTCTTGAAAAGTTTGGTGGCGACTCGGTTCAGGAAGTCCGTCGAAATTTCGAGTCATATATGAAGAATCTGCGTTTCAAGTAGGCCAAGCCATGGCCCCACGAATTATTCTCATTGGCCCTATGGGTTCAGGAAAGTCCACAATAGGAAAATCACTTGCGAATAAACTCTCGTTGGAATTTCGAGATACAGATTCCGTCATTGAACAACGAGAGAATAAGTCGGTCTCACAAATTTTTATAGAAGATGGAGAAGCTGCCTTTCGTGCGATAGAGCGAGAGATTTTGCAGCAAGAACTTCAGGCGAGTGACACGGTGTTAGCACTTGGTGGCGGGGCTCCAATTTCTACTGAGGCACAATCTGCACTAGCAGCGACTTCATCTCACGTTGTATATCTTGATATCTCTTTAGCTAATGTTGCGCCTCGTATCGGTTTCAATCGTGACCGTCCTTTGCTTCTCAATAATCCCCGAGGACAATGGCAGACGCTGATGGAAGCGCGCCGGCCTATTTACGAGGCATTAGCCGATACAGTCGTTGACGTGAATAAGCGCTCTCAGAGTGAAATCGTGGCGCAGATACTTGAGGTTCTTGCATGAAAAGCATTGATGTTCGGGCAGAACGTAACTACTCGGTATTAGTCGACACGCCTTATTTGCAGGCACTGGCACCTCATTTCAAAGCGCGCGAGCGAATTGCTGTTATTTTCTCAGAATCGATGAAAGCTTCAATCCCTCAGTTTGATGCGCAAGATTCAGAAGTTTTCTATTTTGGGATTCCTGATTCGGAAAAAGGTAAGAGCACAGAGACCCTTCTGAGGGTATGGGATTGGCTGGGATCAGCCGGATTCACACGCTCTGATTTGATTGTCGCAATCGGTGGGGGAGCAGTGACGGATTTCGCCGGTTTTGCTGCCGCTTCGTGGTTACGCGGATTAGATTGGATAGCAGTTCCAACCACTGTGGCTGGAATGGTTGATGCAGCAGTCGGTGGTAAGACCGGCATAAATAGCGATTTTGGAAAGAACCTGATTGGTGCCTTTCACTCTCCAATAGAAGTGATTATCGACCCACAATGGTTGTCGACGCTGAGTGGTCGTGATTTTGCAGCAGGTCTGGCAGAGGTTGTTAAGTGCGGATTTATTCGTGACCCACAGATTCTTACTTTGATTGCGGATAAGAGCATCACTGATATCCGTGAATCGCGTGAGCTTACAGTGGATCTGATCCATAGAGCGATCAGCGTCAAGGCGGATGTAGTCTCTGCTGACTTCAAGGAGAGTTTTGAGCGCGAGATTCTCAATTACGGACACACTTTTGGTCATGCAGTGGAGTTAGAGAGTAAGTACTCACTTCGTCATGGAGAGTGCGTGGCAATTGGAATGGTCTATGTGGCCCACCTAGCTCACTCACTGGGTCTGATGAACCAAGAGTTAGTCGATCAACACGTCAAGGTACTCAGTCAGTTGGGCCTACCGGTTCGCTACTTGGAAGGGGATTGGCTAAACCTCCTAGCTACCATGAGAGTAGATAAGAAATCACGCGGAAAGCGGATTCGTTTTGTCGTCATCTCCGAGATAGCCAAAACCGAGAGAGTCGAATTGGTAGCTGACGACCAACTCCTAGCCGCATATGAGAAGGTTAGCCAATGAAGGTATTAGTTCTTAATGGTCCAAATCTCGGGCGGCTCGACATTCGAGACTCTTCCATCTACGGGGATATGACATATCCGGCATTGGTGAGTCATATTGAAAACGCTGCAAAGACTCATGGCTTTGAGGCCGATGTTCGCCAGAGTAATGATGAGTCCGAGATTATCGGCTGGTTACATGAAGCTGCCGATACTAAGACTCCAGTCATTATCAACCCAGCTGCCTTTACTCACTACTCGTATGCAATTCGTGATGCCGCAGATCTGGTTAAGGCACCTCTCATCGAAGTGCATCTGTCGAACCCGCTTGCTCGTGAAGAATTCCGTCATACCTCGGTTATTTCCGGTGTGGCAAATGGAACTATTGGTGGATTTGGGCCAAATTCATATGTACTAGCGCTCATCGCCTTGAAGGCACTTCTTACATAATTTGATGAGGTAAAGTTCGCTCTCTATTGCACTTCGATGGGCGAAGGCATGAACTGGGGTTATCGTGGCAACTACAAATGATCTAAAAAATGGCATGACACTTGATATCGATGGTCAGCTATGGACAGTAGTTGAATTTCAGCACGTTAAGCCTGGCAAAGGCCCAGCATTCGTTCGCACAAAGCTCAAGCAAGTAATGACAGGCAAAGTGGTCGATAAGACATTTAACGCAGGTGTGAAGATTGAGATTGCGATTCTCGAGAAGCGTGAGATGAACTTCCTATACAAGGAAGGCGATGATTTCGTATTTATGGATAATGTAAATTTTGATCAGATGACTATCTCCGCAGCCACTGTTGGTGAAGCTTCAAATTACATGCTAGAAAACACCGAAGCGATAGTGGCGATTCACGAAGGAAACCCGCTCTACCTGGAGTTAGCGGCATCGGTCCCACTTAAAATTACTTACACTGAACCAGGACTCCAGGGCGATCGCTCTTCCGGTGGAACAAAGCCAGCAACCGTTGAGACCGGGATTCAAATTCAGGTTCCATTGTTTATTAAGCAGGATGAGATTGTTCTTGTTGACACACGCGATGGTTCTTATCTGGGTCGCGCCAACTAGTGTCGGCTCGCAGTAAGGCTCGTAAGCAAGCGTTAGATCTTCTTTACGAGTCAGATATCCGTGGCTCATCGGCCGCTGATTTATTGCTTCTTCGCGATATTCCAGATGAGGGGCCAGATGCAAGGCCGATAAGAGATTTCACAAAAGCGCTCATTGGTGGCATCACCGAAAACCGACGAAAGATCGATGAACTGATTGCAACCTATGCCCAAGGCTGGGATATGGATCGTCTTCCAGCTGTCGATCGCAATATTCTTCGTCTTGCTATCTACGAGATCATCTGGTCAGATGATGTGGAAGATGCGGTCGCTATCGATGAGGCACTCAATCTGGCTAGGGATCTTTCCACCGATGAGTCAGCGGGATATATTCATGGTGTTTTGGGAAGAATTTCCACAATCAAAGCCAGCATCGCCCGTTAATTAGCGAATTCTCAGTAGGAGCGTTTCCCGCTCAAGCCATTTCGTCACATCCTCTTCGCTCTCATCGAAGAGTATGGCCAGCGTTGCAATATCAGTTATGCGCAAGGAAATAACTTCACCATTCCAATCTTGCCTCGTACGCACTATTTTCTGCAGCAGCCTGGAGAGATTGGTGTATTTCGCCATCTCGTTTCTACCCTCTTGCTGTACTCGATTATTGATAAGGCGTAAATCGAGAATGATTTTCGACCCGTAACTCCGCTCTCTATTTTCAGAGTCGCCGAATATCTCCGAAATCGGCACCTGGTAGAGCGCGGCTATCTGCAGTGCGCGCTTGACACTCAAAGAGCGTGCTCCTCGTTCATATGAACCTAAGACAACGGCCTTGATCCGCCCCTGACTAAGGGTTTCCACATCGGAAAGGGAGAGTGACTTGGAGTGTCTGATTGCGCGAAGTGTGGAATTAATCTCGTTCACTGTGGGTTGTTGATACATCCAGCGAGGGTATGGGTTGGGCGGACACGGCAGCGCCGGCTATCCACAGAGCTCTGCTGGTGCTGGTATCATTGCGCCGCATCCTTTAACGACCCGTCCTGCGAGGCGGGGAAGGAGATTTAGATGAGTGTTGCCCTGCCTGCGCCAGATATAACGCGCGCCATTACTCGCATTGCCCATGAAATTCTCGAACGGAACTTAGGTTCTGAGACAGTAACTCTCTTAGGAATTCCGACTCGCGGCGCTCACTTAGCACTTCGGATCGCTGCCGCTATTGAATCAATCGCAGGGGCCCCGGTTGAGTTCGGGACTCTGGATATCACCATGCATCGCGATGACCTGCGCCTGCGTGCTCCGCGAGCTCTGGCTCCAACGCGGATTCCACCATCAGGGATTGAAAACCGAAACGTAGTTCTTATTGATGATGTCCTCTTCTCAGGACGCACTATCCGTGCGGCCCTGGATGCCCTGGGCGAAGTAGGGCGACCAAAAACTGTGCAACTTGCCGTCTTAGTTGATCGGGGCCACCGTCAGCTACCCATAAGGGCCGATTATGTGGGAAAGAATCTTCCGACATCACCGCAACAGATAATTAGAGTGCATCTAGTTGAAACTGATGGCGCAGATGAAGTACTACTGGAAGAGGCGGCTGGATGATGCGCCACCTACTATCAATTAGCGATCTGACAAAAACTGATGCCCTCTCAATCTTAAATACAGCAGAGACGCTGGCTCGAGCATCTGATGGTCCGATGAAGAAGTTGCCGACCTTACGCGGGAGAACGATTGTGAATCTCTTCGCTGAGGATTCCACCAGAACTCGCATCTCCTTTGAAGCAGCGGCAAAACGATTATCAGCAGATGTCATCAACTTCTCTGCCAAGGGTTCGAGTTTGAGTAAAGGGGAGTCATTGAAAGACACCGCTCAAACTTTGCAAGCGATGGGAGCGGACGCGGTCATTGTCAGACACAACGCCTCCGGTGCTGCCCACACTTTAGCTAAGGGTGAGTGGATGTCTGGTTCTGTGATTAACGCAGGGGATGGAACTCATGAGCACCCAAGTCAGGCACTGCTGGATGCTTTTACTATTCGCAAGCATTGCGCACGGGGAAATGAAGATTTAACTGGCCTTCGGATCGCAATGGTGGGGGATATCTTGCACTCACGTGTTGCTCGCTCGAATGTCGCGCTCCTTACGATGTTGGGAGCGAAAGTAGTTCTAGTCGCGCCTCCAACGCTGCTTCCTATTGGCGTTTCGTCTTGGCCGGCAGAAGTTTCTTACGATTTCGACTCTGTCATCGGTGAGGTTGATGCGGTAATCATGCTGCGCATCCAGATCGAGCGAATGACGGAGATGTATCTGCCCAACGCACGTGAGTACTCGCGCTTCTTCGGACTCGATAAAGATCGACTCTCGAAAATGAAAACGAACGCTATCGTCATGCATCCAGGTCCAATGAATCGTGGCGTGGAGATTTCGGCTGAGAGCGCCGACAGCGCCCGATCAGTGATTGTGGAGCAAGTTAAAAATGGTGTCAGCGTCCGAATGGCAATCTTGTACTTATTACTTGCTGGAACTGCGGAATTGGAGATCTGACTATGAGCCAGAAGCTATTCATTAAAGGCGGAACCCTCGCTAACGGAACTAAGGCTGATATCAGCATCACAGATGGCGTTATTGCCTCAATAGCTACTTTGCCGAGCGCGCCAGATGGCGCACAAGTAATTGATGCTAAAGACTGCATCATTCTTCCCGGTCTTGTTGATTTACATACTCACCTGCGTGAGCCTGGTAAGGAGAGCGCGGAAACAGTTCTCTCTGGATCGAAAGCTGCTGCCAAAGGTGGTTATGTTGCGGTAAGTGCGATGGCCAACACAACACCGGTTGCAGATAACGCTAGCGTTGTTGAACATGTCTATCGCTTAGGACGAAAAGCGGGACTCGTTGATGTGTTTCCGGTTGGCGCTGTGACGCAAGGTCTGGCTGGTGAAAACTTAGCGGATATTGGTGCGATGGCGAATTCAGAGGCGCGAGTGCGAGTCTTTAGTGATGATGGCAATTGCGTCTCGGATGCACTTGTGATGCGACATGCACTTGAATATGTCAAAGGCTTTGATGGTGTCATCGCCCAGCATGCGCAAGAGCCACGCCTGACCCAAGGCGCGCAGATGAATGAAGGAATAGTCTCATCCCAACTTGGCTTAAAGGGTTGGCCAGCTATTGCAGAAGAGGCAATCATCGCGCGCGATATTCTCCTGGCTGATTTCCTCCAGGCACGCTTACATATCTGTCATGTCACTACAGCTGGTGGGGTTGAGATAATTCGTTGGGCGAAAGCGCGCGGTATAGCAGTGACTGCGGAAGTGACTCCTCATCACCTATTACTCACCGATGAACTAGCCAGAAGTTATGACGCGGTATATAAAGTGAACCCACCGCTAAGAACTGAAAAAGACGTGATGGCACTGCGTGAGGGATTGGGGCAAGGCATCATCGATATTGTGGCTACCGATCATGCACCGCACGCGACCGAGAGCAAGGAATGCGAGTGGCAGGAAGCAGCATTTGGAATGCTCGGTCTTGAAACCGCTCTACCGATAGTCAATCAGACAATGGTGCAGACGGGTCTGATGAGTTGGGAACAGGTTGCTGCGCGCATGAGTTCTGCTCCGGCCCAGATTGCTCGCTATGAGAATCATGGTCATGAGATTGCCGTTGGAGCTAAGGCACACATCACTGTGATTAATCCGACGGCAACTCACCGGGTGGATCGAGATCTGGTTTTATCGAGAAGTCGCAATACTCCCTTCCATGGCTTAGAGCTGCCGGGCGTAATTATGGCTACAGTCTTTGGTGGAAAATTGACATACGAAGGGAGTAAATAGTGTCGCAAGCATTCTTCGTTCTCGATGACGGGCGAATCTTCCAGGGTCAGTCGTGGGCTGCCACTGGTAAGACATTTGGGGAAGCAGTTTTTCAGACCGGAATGACTGGCTATCAAGAAACGTTGACAGATCCGTCGTATCACAAGCAGGTTGTGGTGATGACAGCACCTCATATTGGAAATACCGGTGTGAATACCTTTGATAACGAGTCAAGCAAATACTGGGTAGCTGGTTTTGTTGTTCGAAATCCATCGACTGTTACCAGTAATTGGCGCAGTGAGAGAGATCTTGAATCTGAATTGATCAGCCAAGGAATTGTGGGTATTCAAGGGGTGGACACACGCGCAATCACTCGTCACCTACGTGATCGAGGAGCGATGAAGGTCGGCATATTCTCTGGTCTTGACCTCACTCGAGAAGAGATGGTTGTGGAAGTTCGCAAACAAGCCGATATGGCTGGTTCCTATCTGTGCGCCGATGTCTCAACTCCAAAGACCTATGTTGTTCCAGCGCAAGGTGTGAAGAAGTACACCGTTGCCGCAATTGATCTGGGGATAAAGGGGGCAACGCCACGAGCAATGGCGCAACGCGGAATTGAAGTACATGTCATGCCTTATAACGTCACCCTCGATGAGATCTTGGCCATCAATCCAGACGGAGTATTTCTCTCCAACGGTCCTGGTGATCCAGCAACTATGACTGAAACTATTGAGTTGGTTCGAAGCTTACTTTTGGAGGAGATTCCGATCTTCGGAATTTGCTTCGGACATCAAATTCTTGGTCGCGCACTCGGTTTTGAAACCTACAAACTACAGTTCGGCCATCGAGGAATTAACCAACCGGTGCTTGATAAGCGAAGCGGTAAGGTTGAAATCACAGCACATAACCACGGCTTTGCTTTGAAAGCACCTACCGATTCAGGTTTCTCCACCGTATACGGTCACGGTCAAGTGACCCACATCTGTTTGAATGACGGTGTTGTGGAAGGTATCGAACTACTTGAACGTGGAGCCTTTAGCGTTCAGTACCACCCGGAAGCAGCAGCTGGGCCTCACGATGCAGCTTATCTCTTTGATCAGTTTGTAGAGATGATGGCTAAATATCCAAGATTGGCGGCTTCCAAGTAATGGCACGCGATGAGTCAATCAAGAGTGTTTTAGTCATTGGTTCCGGCCCGATTGTTATCGGTCAGGCTTGTGAATTTGATTATTCCGGAACGCAAGCTTGCCGAGTCCTGCGGGCTGAGGGTATTCGAGTCATCTTAGTGAACTCGAATCCCGCAACAATTATGACTGACCCTGAATTTGCGGATGCGACTTATATAGAGCCCATTACGCCGGAGTTTATTGAGCGGATCATTGCAAAAGAGCGACCAGATGCTGTCCTTGCGACCCTTGGGGGACAGACTGCGCTCAATGCAGCAATTGGGTTATTCCAGGCAGGAACACTTGCTAAATACAATGTGAAGCTCATTGGCGCAGATGTCGCGGCGATTGAACGAGGTGAGAACCGCGAAATCTTTAGAACTATTGTTGAGAAGATTGGTGGCGAGTCAGCCAAATCGATTATCTGTCACACCATTGAAGATGTCATGGGCGCCGTAGCCGTCCTAAATTACCCAGTAGTGATTCGACCATCTTTTACCATGGGTGGGCTAGGTTCAGGAATCGCCTTTGATGAGACAACACTTCGACAGATTGCAGGGGCTGGATTAAGACATAGCCCGACGTCAGAGGTTCTGATTGAAGAGTCGATTATCGGCTGGAAAGAGTATGAATTAGAGGTTATGCGCGATAAAGCGGATAACGTGGTCATTGTCTGCAGCATTGAAAATATTGACCCAATGGGTGTTCATACGGGTGACTCCATTACCGTGGCACCAGCCCTTACTTTGACTGACGTAGAATTCCAAAAACTTCGCAATCTCTCCATCGATATTATTCGCGAAGTTGGCGTTGATACGGGCGGCTGCAATATTCAATTTGCGGTAAATCCTGATACTGGGCGCATCATTGTGATTGAGATGAATCCACGAGTCTCACGCTCTAGCGCCCTGGCCTCCAAAGCAACTGGTTTTCCAATTGCAAAGATTGCGACAAAACTAGCAATCGGCTACACCCTGGATGAGATTAAGAATGACATCACACAGGTCACTCCAGCTTCCTTCGAACCAACCCTGGATTACATTGTTGTGAAAGCTCCTAGATTTGCTTTTGAAAAGTTCCAAGATGCGGATCCTCGTTTGACCACCACAATGAAGAGCGTGGGAGAAGCAATGGCCATTGGACGTTCTTTCCCAGAAGCGTTGATGAAAGCGCTTCGCTCATTAGAGCGTAAAGAGGCAACCTTCACATTCCCAAAGAAATTCCCAGACTCCCAAAAAGGTTCACTTCTTGAATCTATGAGGATTCCCACCGAGTATCGAATTCAGCAGGTTCAGCTCGCCATGTGGTGCGGGGCATCAATCGAAAAGATTTACGCATCGACCAAGATCGATCGTTGGTTCTTGCGCCAGATTGAATTGATTAATGAAGAAGCACTTCGAATAGCCGAGCCTGGTGGATTAACTGTTGATTCCATGCGCTCAGCAAAGTCAATGGGGTTTTCAGATCTTCAAATAGCTCGCTTGCGGGGAGTATCGGAGGAAGATATTCGCAAGGCCCGTCATCATGAAAATATTCGCCCTGTATATAAGACGGTTGACACGTGCGCAGCAGAGTTTGAAGCGTTCACTCCATATCATTATGCAAGTTACGAAGAAGAGACTGAGGTGCGCCCGCGCACAAGGCCGGCTGTGATTATTTTAGGCAGCGGACCGAACCGAATTGGTCAAGGCATTGAATTTGATTACTCCTGTGTCCATGCTTCGTTCACTTTGAGGGAAGCCGACTTTGAAACGATTATGATTAACTGTAATCCGGAGACTGTTTCTACCGACTACGACACCAGTGATCGTCTTTATTTTGAGCCATTGACCTTAGAAGATGTACTTGAAGTTGTGCATGCGGAGTCGCTCGCCGGTCCAGTGTTGGGAGTCATCACCCAATTGGGTGGACAAACCCCACTTGGACTTGCAGCAGGTCTGAAAGCAGCCGGAGTTACGATCCTCGGAACTAGTCCGGAAGCAATTAATTTGGCGGAAGAACGTGGTGCATTTGGCCAAGTCTTGGCAGATCAGGGACTTACTGCGCCAGAGTTTGGAATGGCAGCAACACAGTTAGAAGCACTCTCGATTGCTCAACGTATTGGTTACCCAGTTCTCGTTCGCCCGAGCTTTGTTCTTGGTGGACGAGGTATGGAAATTGTCTATGATGATGAGTCTCTTTCATCCTTCATCGCCCGGGCGACTGATATTACTCCGGATCATCCGGTGCTCGTTGATAGATTCTTGGATTCTGCCATCGAATTAGATGTTGACGCACTCTACGATGGTCAGGAACTCTTCTTGGGTGGAATCATGGAACACATCGAAGAGGCGGGAATTCACTCAGGAGACAGCGCTTGTGTGTTTCCGGCGATGACTATCAGTGGAGATCAGCGCAAAGCTATTCGGGAGGCGACTTTTAAGATTGCCCAGGGTGTTGGAGTTCGAGGGTTAATTAATATTCAATTCGCTATGGCCGAAAAGGTTTTATATGTTCTTGAGGCGAATCCACGCGCTTCACGCACGGTTCCTTTTGTGAGCAAAGCAACGGGTGTGCCGCTGGCAAAAGCCGCGGCTCGGATTTCACTTGGTTCAACGATTGCCGAGTTGCGTCTTGAATCCATGTTGCCAGCCGAAGGTGATGCGATCGCAAAGGGCATTAGCGTGAAAGAGGCGGTCTTGCCTTGGAATCGATTCAGGAGAGTCGATGGACGAGGAGTGGATGCAGTTCTTGGACCAGAGATGCGTTCTACTGGTGAAGTGATGGGTATCGCAGATAATTTCGGTGAAGCCTATGCAAAGTCGCAGATAAGTTCATTTGGTCCACTTCCTAAATCTGGAACTGTCTTCATCTCATTGGCCGATAAGGATAAGAGTTCGGGAATCGAACCAGCACGTAAACTTTCTGGGTTAGGATTTAGATTGCTTGCAACAGATGGAACGGCGAAATTACTCGAACAATCAGGAGTGCAGGTGGTTCGGGTTCGCAAGAATTCGGAAGGAACTGGTCCCATGGGCGAGAAGACAATCGTTGAGATGCTCAACGCTGGTGATATCGATTTGGTAATCAATACTCCAGTAGGTCGAGGTACGCGCGCAGATGGTTGGGCGATTAGAACCGCATCAGTGCAACGTTCGATACCGATTATCACCACAACAGCGGGTTTTAGCGCGGCAGTTGAGGGAATTAAGGCGATTCAGGCTGGGGCCATGCCGGTGAAACCTATTCAAGAGTGGCTGGGCAAGTAATGAACACAATCAATAAGAGCGCGGTTCAACAAATTGCGACGATTCATTCCAATAAACGAGTCGGCGCCTATCACCAGATCTTGATCAATGTGGGAGAGATCGTTAAAAGTTGTCGTCCGGGAAACTTTGTTGCGATCAGCGTTGGTGGCGATAGCTCGCGCATGATTCTGCGTAGAGCCTTTGCAATTTCTAGAGTGTCGGATAACAGTCAATACGGTGGAACGATGGAGCTCATTGTTGCTCCTCACGGTTCAGGGTCGAAATGGTTATGCGCACAGCCTGAAGGATCAGAGCTCGACATCGTTGCGCCACTGGGAACATCATTTGGCATACCGACCGAACCAATAAACGCGCTACTTGTGGGTGGCGGGTACGGGTCGGCCCCACTCTTCGGATTGGCAGATGTACTCAAGACTCGTGGATGCAAGGTTGATATGGTGTTGGGTGCCAGTATCGGTACCAAGATCTACGCACCTATGGAGGGTAAGCGTTCTGTTAACTCGCTGAAGATTTACACCGAAGATGGTTCAATGGGAGAGAAAGGGCGAGTGACAGAATCACTCCTAGAAATCATCTCCAATCGAAGTATCGATGTTATTTATTCATGTGGTCCGATGGGAATGCTTCGAGCGATAACTGAGCTGGTTGCAAATACTGAAGTGATTCATCAGTGTGCAGTTGAGGAATCTATGGCGTGTGGAATCGGAATTTGCATGACCTGTGTCCTACCGGTTCGAAATGAAGACGGTTCAACTTCCATGCTGCGCTCTTGTATTGAAGGTCCGGTGATGGATGGTTCTCACGTTCAATGGGATCTTGTAGGCCGTATTCCGGAGGCGCACCAGTGACGCTTCCGGTAGATATGTCCACAACGCTTGCTAGCGCTTGGTTTCCCACCCCAATTTTTACCGCAAGTGGTTGTGCCAGCAGTGGCAAGGAGTTATCACAGTTCTTTGCACTTAAAGATGTGGGAGCAATCGTTACTAAATCAGTGATGACAAAGCCGCGTCATGGTCGCCCGACTCCTCGTATGGCTGAAACACCATCGGGAATGCTGAACTCAATCGGGCTCCAAGGTCCAGGCATAGATGCCTTCCTTGCAAACGATCTACCTTGGTTGCTTGAGCAAAAAGCTCGAATGGTAGTTTCGATTGCAGGAGAGACAATCGAGGAGTATTCGACGTTAGCTCGTAAAATTAGATCGGCGTCTGGGATTAGCGCGCTAGAAGTCAATATTTCTTGTCCGAACGTGGAAAACCGAGGTTTGGTCTTTGCTTGCGATCCTGATGCTTCAAGGCGTGTTATCGATGGAGTGCGAAAGACTATTGGAGGTGAACTTCCCATCATTGCAAAGCTATCGCCTGATGTAACTAATCTGCCAGAGATTGCCAAAGGTGTAGTTGATGCTGGCGCCGATGCATTAGCGCTGATAAACACTGTTCTTGGCATGGTGATAAATCTGGAGACAATGAAACCGCATTTGGGTGGGAAAACTGGCGGTTTATCAGGGCCGGCAATTAAACCGATAGCAGTACGAGCGATCTATCAGGTACATGCTGCGCTGCCTCACGTTCCAATATTAGGGATGGGTGGTGTTTCTTCTGGTCGCGATGCACTCGAACTTATTCTTGCCGGAGCATCAGCGATCTCGGTAGGAACTGCAAGTTTCGGTAACCCGACTGCGCTGATAACTATTCAGAACGAGCTACGCGAGCTGTTGGCAGCACGCGGCTTTGCTACCATGCAACAAGCCGTTGGATATGCACATAAAGAAGAGGCGCAATGAAAGCGCCCATAGTTCTTGCGGTTGATACACAGGATTTAGAAACAGCGCAACGTTGGATTGAGGCAACCCAGGATTATGTCAGTGTCTATAAGTTGGGTCTTGAATTCCTCCTCACCTTCGGCCATGAAGGGGTTAGGCGTATTAAAGGTGTGACCGATTCTGATATTTTTCTAGATTTGAAGCTGCATGACATCCCACACACAGTCGGAGCCGCTGCGACCGCGGTTCAATCATTGAAGCCAAGATTCCTCACCGTTCATGCATCTGGTGGAAGGGCGATGATTTCAGCGGCAGTACAAGCGCTTCCGACTACCGATGTCACGGCAGTAACGATTCTCACTTCACTATCTGAAGAGGATCTCTTTGAAATCGGGTTCGCAAATAACGCACTTGAGAGCGCGGTTGCACTTGCCAGGATGTCTGTCGCAGCTGGAGCCCGTGCCATCGTTTGTTCACCGCTTGAGATTGCAGCAATCCGATCTGCTGTTGGAGATGAACCACACATCATCACACCTGGAGTTCGCCCCGAAGGTAGTTCTGGAGGTGATGATCAGAAGCGAACAATGACTCCTCGAGCAGCGATTGCCGCTGGTGCAAGCTTCGTAGTTATCGGACGTCCAATCACACAGGCGTGGGCGCAAGGCGCGCAAGTTTTGACTACCGCTGCGCGCACAATCGCTGAAGATATTCTGCAGTAAGTTAAAAACATGGGTACCCCGCCGCAACTGACTTCCGCCGAGCGTGCCAGCGCCCTGGCGAAAGCGAAAGCGTCTAGACAAGAGCGCTCAGAAGTCAAGTCTCGAATCAAAAGTGGTGAATTGAGTATTTCTGAGGTTATCACTTTAGCTCAGAGCAATGAAGTGATTGCCAAGATGCGAGTTCTTGAGATGGTGGAATCAAAGAGTGGTGTGGGTAAAATTCGCGGTAAAGCGTTACTTGAAAAACTTGAGATCTCCAGCACGAGGCGGATTCAAGGGCTAGGACGCTACCAACGAGCAGCGCTACTAAAGGAATTTGAATTGCCGAAATCACTGCGCAGAGGAAAGCTGATTGTTCTCTCTGGTCCTGGGGGAGTAGGCAAGAGCACTGTTGCCAAGAAGTTAGGTGACGCCTCTGATTTTGTAGTCATTGTCTCTGCGACAACTCGTCCGGCAAGGTTTAATGAAGTTCCGGGTATTGACTACCACTATTTAACTTCAACGCAATTTGATGCAGCAATTAAGAACAATGAGTTTCTAGAATGGGCCGAATTTGCCGGAGCTCGTTATGGAACACCACGACTACCAGTGGAAATCGCTCTGAGTGCTGGACAAAGTGTTCTTCTGGAGATCGAGATAGAGGGAGCCAAACAGGTAAAGGAAAAGATTCCGGAGTCAGTACTGGTCTTTCTCGAACCACCTAGTTGGGAGGAGTTGGTTTCGCGCTTAGAAGGCCGCGGCACAGATAGCGCAGAACGCAGGGCCTCACGTCTAGCCTTGGCGCAGGAAGAGCTCGCTGCAGCCTCTTTCTTCGATAAAGTCCTGGTAAATGACGAGGTCGAGAAGGTGGTTGCCAGCCTGATAGAATTGGCATCTGCCTAGTTCGGCGAATACTACTTTTTAGGAGTACATGCATGAGTGCACACATGGACGGAATCACTAATCCACCTATCGATGAGCTTCTCGATAAAGCTGGATCAAAGTATTCACTTGTTCTCTATGCTGCAAAGCGTGCACGTCAGATTAATGCTTACTATTCACAATTAGGTGAAGGCCTTCTTGAGTACGTGGGTCCACTTGTGGACACACACGTTCACGAGAAGCCACTATCGATTGCACTTCGTGAGATTAACGAAGGTTTGCTGACAATCGAAAATCTTGAGCCAACTGCTTAATTAGCTCCACAATAGTTATGCAAGGACATGGCCGCGAAGTAATTCTCGGTGTTGGCGGCGGTATAGCTGCCTATAAATCTTGCGATTTACTGCGTCGGCTGCAAGATGTTGGTTTCCTCGTAACAGTCGTTCCCACACCTTCGAGTTTGAACTTCGTGGGCGCGGCAACATGGGAAGCACTTTCTGGGCGCGCTGTCACTACCGAGGTTTTTGAGAGCGTAGAAGAAGTTCGCCATATCTCGTTAGCAAAAAAGGCTGATTTCATCATCATCGCCCCGGCGACTGCGGATTTGATAGCAAGAATGGCCGCAGGTCGAGCCGATGATCTTCTGACTAATGTCATTCTGGCAGCTAGCGTTCCAGTCTTAATAGTTCCCGCAATGCATCCGAATATGTGGAGTGATCAAGCAACAATCGCAAATGTGCGAGTATTGCGAGAACGTGGGTATCACGTCCTAGATCCCGACGTCGGAGCACTCACCAGCGGAGATGTGGGCCAAGGAAGATTTCCAGAAACGGCAAAGATTCTGCAAGCTTTCTCAGATTTAGCGCAAGTGAAATCTGATTACTTAGGCAGGAGAGTGCTGGTGAGCGCAGGCGGTACTCGGGAACCAATAGATCCCATCCGTTTTATTGGAAACCAATCTTCTGGGAAACAAGGTTACGCCGTTGCCTTGCAGGCACTTCGACGAGGGGCAGATGTTGTACTCGTATCAGCAAATGCATCACTTCCAGATATTGAAGGTGTTCAAACTATTCATGTGAAAACGGCATCTGAGATGCACGATGCTTTACATCGAGAATTTTCGCAGTGTGATGTTCTGGTGATGGCGGCAGCAGTTGCGGATGCGCGTCCTGAACAGATGCAGGATTCAAAGATTAAGAAAGCTTCACTTGCTACGATCAATCTGACGGAAAATGTGGATATTCTCAAGAGTCTTCATGACGTTAAGGTCAAGCAAGTAGTCGTGGCTTTTGCGGCAGAGACTTCCCATGATGCATCTGCGGCCCAAAGCAAGATGTTGGCTAAGGGTGCGGATATCCTCTATCTCAATGATGTTTCTGGGGGAGATATCTTCAATAGCGAGACAACTTTTGGTGAGATTTTCACCAGCGCTGGTGCCAGTTATAAAGTGGCTAAGACCACCAAAGACACGCTTGCCCAAGAACTACTCGACCATGCCCTCCATCAGTTAGGTTAATCCAATGTCTAAACGCCTATTTACCTCAGAATCAGTGACCGAAGGCCATCCAGATAAGATTGCAGATCAGATATCTGATGCCATTCTTGATTCACTGATAGCGCAGGATCCATCAAGCCGGGTAGCTGTTGAAACGTTAATCACAACTGGCCAAGTTCATGTTGCTGGTGAAGTAACGACTAATGGCTATGCCGATGTCATGGGAATTGTTCGCGATACTGTGATCGGTATTGGTTATGACTCTTCCGTGAAAGGTTTTGACGGAAATAGTTGTGGTGTTTCGATCTCCATTGGTCAGCAATCACCAGATATTGCACAAGGTGTGGACGACGCATTTGAACATCGCGTTGCATCTGCGGTCGACCCACTAGATTTGCAGGGTGCCGGCGATCAGGGCTTGATGTTTGGTTATGCATGCGATGACACCAAAGAACTTATGCCGCTGCCAATCTGGCTCGCTCATGAATTAGCACAACAGCTGTCAAAGGTGAGAAAGTCCGGAACGCTTCCATACTTGCGCCCTGACGGGAAAACACAGGTCACCATTGAATATGATGGAGATAAGGCTGTTGCACTCGATACCGTTGTTATTTCAAGCCAGCACGCAGAAGAAGTTGATGTTGCCGGGCAACTCACATCCGAGGTAATAGCCCAAGTAATTGATCCAGTTTTAGCAAGGATCGATCTTCCTCGTAAGGATATGAGAATTCTGATTAACCCGACAGGTCGCTTCGTTATTGGTGGACCAATGGGCGATGCTGGTCTTACAGGTCGCAAAATCATTGTCGATACCTACGGCGGAATGGCTCGCCATGGTGGTGGCGCATTTTCAGGAAAAGATCCGTCAAAGGTGGATCGGTCTGCCGCCTATGCGATGCGCTGGGTTGCTAAGAACGTCGTGGCAGCAGGTTTAGCTCGCCGTTGTGAAGTTCAAGTTGCATATGCAATCGGAAAAGCTCAGCCGGTTGGAGTTTTTGTAGAGACCTTTGGAACTGAAACGGTTCCAGTTCAGAAGATTCAAGCTGCTGTGACAACTGTTTTCGATTTGCGTCCCGCTGCAATCATTCGCGATTTAAATCTCAAGCGTCCAATCTATTCTCAGACTGCTGCATACGGTCACTTCGGTCGCGAGCTTCCTAATTTCACATGGGAAGTAACTAATCGTGTATCCGAACTGCAGGCAGCTGTTAAATAGGTTACCTGCACACCGTGGCACTTACGAGGCCACTACGTCTTAAGCGCGAGGTAATTCGCCGTGCGCCAGAGATTAGCACAACTGATAAGCCTGTGGCGCGTTTATGGGTAGACAGTGGGGTTTTTCATCTAGATCAAAGCTATGACTATCTAGTTCCCGATAATCTTTCCGAGCAGGTTGCTGTGGGTGTTCGGGTTCAGGTTCCATTCAATGGCAGAGAGTGTGAAGCGCTCGTTCTAGAACGCATAGCCATATCTTCGCATCGAAGGCTTAAAAGCATAACGAAGGTGATTTCCCGCGTTCCGGTCGCTTCCAAGCGCTCGTTAGATTTGATTGCACTCGTTGCGCACAGATGGGCATGTCATCCTTATGACGTAATCCGTTCTGCAATCCCTCCTCGGGTTGCAAGTGTCGAGAAGATGCGGTGGATTGTTAAGACTATTGATAGACCGAATCAATCATCGGTACGTCAGTACCTTCAACTACCCGCATACCAAGATCCTTTTCAGACCCTAGCCAGGCACGTCACAAGCGTCCGAAGCATTGGTTCAATCCTGGTGATAGTTCCAGATAATAAATCAGTGCTTCGATTGAGCAAGCATTTTCCAGAGGCGCTCATTCTGGATTCAGATCTGCCGCGAAGTGAGAGATATGAGAATTTTTTACGTGCAAGAACAACTTCGGCTCAGATCATTATCGGGACCAGAAGCGCCATTTTTGTCGATAGTCCGGATCTAGCGTCAATCGTCGTCTTTAATGAATCATCGGAGCAGTTCTTCGAAGTTCGATCCCCGGGATGGAACGCGAGAGATATAGCAATCCTTCGCGCGCGAAATGAGAATGTTGCCATCTACTGTGTGGGTTATAGCCCCAGTGCCGAAGTCGCTCGGCTTATCGATATCGGCTGGTTTGAATTCAAAGGCGCTAAGCAAAAGATTCGAGTTGATACTTTTCAGCAGGAATTTTCCGAGCTACTTCCGGGCAAAATCATTGGCGAGCTCCGGCGCTTGGTCAAACAGGGACCGATTCTCTTCATCGCACCCAGAACGGGATATTCGCAATCAATTAGTTGTAGTAGTTGTCGAAATATCTCTACGTGTTTATGTGGTGGTCGGCTAGAAAAGAAGAGTGCCACAACGGCTATCTCTTGTTCGCTGTGTGCAAATGTCTATTCCGAGTGGGTCTGTCAGTATTGCGCCGGGCTCAAGCCGTTTCTTCTCAATCGTGGGAGTGAGCGATTCGCCCAAGAAATCGGAGTAGCCCTACCAGGTATTCCAATCACACTGTGTGAAGCCGAGAAGATGGTTGATGATTTTCAACTGAGTTCTGGAATTGTCATTGCCACTCCCGGCGCAGCTCCAATGTCGGTCGATGGGTATGCCGCTGTTGTGATTCTCGACGGTGAGAAATTGCTTAATCAATCAGATCTCAGAGCCCAGGAGCGTGCCCGAGAAATATTTTTTACCCACGCTGCGCTATTGAACTCTTCGGGATCTGCATTACTAGTTATCAATCACTCAAATCCCATAGTGGGCGCCCTTGCTTCCTGGAAACCATCTCTAATTTCCCGGCGAGAGTTGCAAGAGCGCGTCGAAGCCTCATTGCCTCCGTTCGTCAGGTCTATCTCACTTGATATTGATAGTACTGAGTCGGCAACCTTGGTCAGAGCCTTAAATAAGTCGCGCGATGAAGGTCGCCTTCCAGCGTCGACGAGAATTCTTGGACCATCAACTCTGAACACCTCTACCCATCGGATTCTTTTACTTGCTCCACTTGAGGACGGAGAGGCGCTAGTTCTACTGATACATGAGTTCCAACGAAGACGGAGTGCAACAAGGAAGAAGTTGGCAACGCTGCGGATTGATCCATATTCGCTCTCGCGATAGGTAAGATTGAGCCATGTCTATCAAGCAAATTCGTCACTTCGGAGACCCGGTTCTTGTCACACCGGCTTCGGAAGTTATCGACTTTGATAAAGAGCTGCGAACGCTTGTGAAGGACCTCACCGAAACAATGCTCGATGCACCTGGTGCGGGGCTAGCCGCGCCACAGATTGGTGTGCCACTGCGAGTCTTTGTCTGGGATGTCGATGAAACTATTGGGCATCTCATCAATCCAACTCTTGATTTGAGTGAGGAGATGCAGGAGGGTGATGAGGGATGCTTGAGTTTTCCGGAACTGATCTATCCAACCCCTCGTGCATTTAGAGCGGTAGCAAGAGGATTTACGATGCATGGTGATCCTGTCACTATCGAAGGCACAGAACTTCTAGCTCGAGCGCTCCAGCATGAAACAGATCATTTAAATGGAATTCTCTTCATTGATCGACTCTCAGATGAAGATCGCAAGATAGCGATGAAGGAGATTCGAGAATCCGATTGGTTCGGACTTGCTGGGCAATCGGGAGCATCGCCGACAATCAAGGTATCTCCGCATAGTCTCTTCGGGTCAGATAACCGTGGACTGGGTCTTTAGTTGCGGATCGCTGTAGCAGCAACGCCTGAAGTAGCGATTCCGTCTCTGGATGCACTTTTGTCCTCTGATCATGAATTGCTCTGTGTCATCACGCCACCTGACCGACCATCCGGTCGAGGTCAAAGCCTTAGCGAATCAGCTGTCTCAGGATGGGGTAACGAGAATGGGATCGAAGTTTACAAACCAGAGCGAGATGCCAGCTTTGATTCCTATCTAGCGAATACTGATGTCCTGATCACAATCGGATACGGTGTCATATTGCCAAAACGAGTATTCGAACTACCTCGTTACGGTTCGCTCAATCTGCATTTCTCACTATTGCCAAGATGGCGTGGGGCAGCACCTGTGCAACGAACGATTGAAGCCGGAGATAAAGTCTCGGGCGTTACCGTCTTTAAGTTAGATGATGGCATGGATACCGGACCGATCTATACCCAGAACCGATTCGCACTAGATGCCGATATCACCAGTGATGAACTCTTCGTTGAATTAGCTGAATTGGGCGCGGAAGCACTTCTCCACACGCTAGATCTCATGAAGTCTGGCGTTAGGCCAACGCCACAAGAGAATCACAGCGCTACCCGAGCTCTTAAATTGAGCAAGGAAGAAGGACGCATAGATTGGACTCAACCAGCAACTGCCACATCCAACAAAATCCGTGCCTTTACTTCCCAACCTGGCGCTTGGACTAATTTTCGAGATACGACGTTGAAAATCGATACTCCCATTGCGAGTGAGATTACATTAGAACCAGGTGTTCTTCTTCTTGCGAACAAGAAGTTATATGTTGGAACCGCCTCATCTGCTTTAGAAATTGGTCACATCACACCGTCTGGTAAATCGAGAATGCCATCTTCGCAATGGGCAAATGGGGCAAGATTAGTCGCCGGTGATCTCTTTGGTTAAGCCCCGCAGAGATACCTTTAAATCACCCAAACCCGATGCCCCCAGAGTTTTGGTCTTTGATTTACTGACAGAAGTTAATCGCAATGGGGGATACTCGAATCTGCTCTTGCCACAAGCCCTGTCAGCCTCGAATTTCGAGATGCGAGACAAGGGTTTCGTCACCGAACTTCTCTACGGGACTCTGCGAATGCAAGGACGACATGACTACATCTTGCAGCAGGTATCGGATCGTCCATTATCAGAGGTGGACACTGGCATCGTAGATATCTGCCGGATGGGAGTTCATCAGTTATTTGAGATGCGCGTAGCAACCCATGCTGCCGTATCGACAACTGTTGAACTCGCCCGAAAAGTTATTGGTGAATCGAAGGCTTCCTTTGTCAATGCAATACTGCGCAAAGTTAGCTCACAAACCTTGGAACAATGGCTTGAACCCACTTCATTTATCACGGACCCGATTGCGCGTCTTGCTATCCGGTATTCGCATCCGGAATGGATTGTTTCGGCCTACTTCGATCTACTCAAAGATTTAGATCGGGTCGAAGAAGAACTTGTAGCTAATAATGTTCCAGCGATGCCAACACTGGTGGCCTGGCCGGGGGATTCGACTCAATCAGAATTAGTTGATTTAGGTGGGGTTGCAACAGAGTATTCACCTTACGGCGCCCGATTCGATGGCGCTCCCGGGACGCTAGAGGTCATTAGACATCGCAAGGCAGGAGTGCAAGATGAAGGATCGCAGTTAGTCGCACACATCTTCTCACTCGCAACTAAGGATTCTGCCTCGCTTCTTGATTTATGTGCTGGCCCGGGTGGAAAGGCGGCCCTTCTTGCTCATCTAGCAAATGTGAATGGCCAGGAATTTACCGCCAACGAAATTTCTGAGGCGCGTGCCAAGTTAGTTAAGAACGTGATTGGCAAGTTTCCAGTGCAGGTTGGTGATGGCAGAGAGATTGCATCACTCGGACATACATACGATGCGATTCTGGCGGATGTTCCTTGCACGGGCCTTGGCGCCTTACGACGCAGACCAGAGGTTCGTTGGCGAAGAACCGTGCAAGACCTACGAGGTTTGCTGGTCCTACAAAGAGAGTTATCTGATGCGGCAATCTCAGTTCTTAATCCTGGGGGAGTATTTGGCTATGCAACATGTAGTCCACATTTCTCTGAAACCTCAGGTGAGGTCCTTCGGATACTTAAAGATCATCCGGAGTTAGGCCAAATGGATATCGCACCATTTATTCCTTCTAACCTTGATGGTGCAACGCGTGATAAGTCACTTTCGCTGTGGACCAGTAAGCACGGCACGGATGCGATGTTCTTAGCGCTCTTTCGCAAGAGGAGATAAACTTCTTCCATGTCGAATGAAGTTCGAATCACCCCAAGTATTCTCAATGCGGATTTCGCACATCTTGACTCAGAGATTGCCAAGATTGCGCAGGCAAGTGATTTGATTCACCTGGATATCATGGACAACGTTTTCGTCCCTAATATGACCTTTGATTTTCAGGCCGCAACAGAGATCATTAAGAACTGCCCAATTCCAGTTGACTCGCATTTAATGGTTGTGGATGTGGATTTGATAGCGGTTCAGTATGCCGAAGCTGGTTCTGCCAGCGTTACTATTCATGTCGAGGCCACCTCCGACATTCGCAGTACTTTGAAGGAAATTAAGAACCACGGAGCTCGAGCCGCTATCGCTCTCAAACCCAATACCTCCATTAACGATTATTCAGAGTACTTCGATCTGATCGATATGGTTCTTATCATGACTGTCGAACCCGGCTTCGGTGGACAGAAGTTCATGGAAAATATGATGAGTAAGGTCAAAGAAGCGAGAAAATTAATAGGTAGCAGACCTATCTGGCTGCAAGTTGATGGTGGAATTTCACTTTCCACCATCGAGATTGCTCGAGAAGCGGGAGCTGACACATTTGTAGCCGGCAGCGCGGTCTTTAGCGCGCGAGATCCGGCGATGATGGTTGAGCAATTGCGCATACAAGCCGCACTTCACTAATACGGCCTCTTGTGCGTGATCTCTCTAGTAAACTAGCGCTATGAAATCATTTGACTCACTCTGGCTTGAGTTAGCGCAAAAGCTGACTGAGCGTGCCGAGGGTTCGGCGACTGTCGCTGCCGTAGATGCCGGAGTTCACACGATCGGAAAAAAGATCCTGGAAGAGGCGGGTGAAGTCTGGTTAGCAGCTGAACATGAGTCAGATGAGGCTCTAGCCGAGGAAATTAGCCAACTTATTTACCATCTGCAAACAATGATGCTCGCCCGCGGTCTCACACCTACCGATATTTATAAGTACCTCTAAGGGAAAACAAGGAGTTTCATGTTACGAATAGCTGTCCCAAACAAGGGTTCACTTGCTGATGCCTCGATTGAGATTCTAAAAGAGGCTGGATATCGCCAACGTACCGACTCTCGCGATCTGGTTCTGATAGACCCTGCCAATGGGGTTGAATTTTATTATCTTCGCCCACGTGACATTGCGATCTATGTTGGCTCTGGTGAGTTAGAAGCAGGAATCACGGGGCGAGATCTGCTTATTGATTCTGGCGCAGATGCGCAAGAAATTCTCCCGCTTGATTTCGGGCGATCAACATTTAGATTCGCTAGACCTGCACAAGAGAAGCTTTCTCTTTCATCTATCAGCGGCAAGCGCGTAGCAACGGCCTATCCCGGACTGGTGCAGAAACATCTTGCAGATTTGAAGATTGAGGCAGATGTCGTTCGCCTGGATGGTGCGGTAGAAAGCAGCATCAGATTAGGAGTTGCCGATCTGATAGCCGATGTTGTCAGTACTGGAAATACTCTCCGCCAGGCTGGATTAGCTGTCTTCGGTGATCCAATCTTGGTTTCTGAAGCCATCTTGATTAAAGGTAAAGCCCCAGCCGCCGCTGCCGAATTAGAGATTCTTATTCGTCGTTTGCAAGGCGTAGTGACCGCAAGACAATATGTGCTTCTCGATTATGACATCCCTAAGAAAAGCGTGGACCAGGCTTGTGCTATCACTCCTGGTCTTGAGTCCCCGACGATTTCACCTCTTCAAAAGCCTGATTGGGTTGCAGTGCGCGCCATGGTGCTACGTAAAGATACCAATCGCTTAATGGATGAACTTTGGGCACTGGGTGCACGCGGAATTCTGGTTACTGATATTCACGCCTGCAGACTGTAATTACTTGTGGCTCGCGCCCGCCTCTTCGATATCTTCACGCGAGATTCCTAGAAGATAGAGAACTGAATCTAGATATGGTGCGCTGACAGAGCTATCTGCAGCCGCTTTGACCGCCGGCTTTGCATTAAATGCTATTCCCATGCCTGCGATTGCAATCATATCTAGGTCATTTGCGCCATCACCGATTGCAATCGTCTGTTCTATTTCAACTCCAACAATTTTGGCAAAATCACGAAGGGCAACGGCTTTTGCGGCGCGATCGATGACATCTCCGATGACTTTGCCGGTGAGCTTTCCATCGATGACTTCTAGCGTGTTGGCTCGGTAATGGGCGATACCCAAATCTTTAAGTATTGGTTCAATGACCGACGTAAAGCCACCTGAGACAACGGCTACGTTATGTCCAAGTTTATGTAAGGTTTCGATCAGAGTGCGTGCTCCAGGGGTAAGAACTATCTGCTCACGCACATCAGATATTACCTTCTCTGGAAGTCCCGCAAGCAGTGCAACTCTGGCTTCCAGGCTCTGCCTAAAATCAAGTTCCCCGCGCATGGCGCGTTCGGTTATCTCTCGCACTTGTGGCTCGAGGCCAGCATGGGCTGCGAGTAGTTCAATCACTTCTTGCTGAATAAGAGTTGAGTCCACATCTAAAACAACTAACTTCTTGGCCCAGCGCATCAGGCCACCGGGAGAGACGGCTATATCAATTGAAAATTCATTTGAGACCGCAGCTAGTGATTGACGAAGTTTGGCTGTGTTGGCACCAGATACCGTTAATTCGATTGCAGTAATCGGATAACTAGCTGTGCGATGAATACGCTCGATATTTCCACTTTGTGCAGTTATTGCTTCTGCTACCGCGGCAATGGAACGAGGATGTAGTTCAGTTGTGAGAAGCACAACGTGAACGAGTCCTGTCTTAGCAGCAATTGTTGCCCCTTCTTGGGCGCCAAAAGAGGTTGCTATGTCAACGGATAATTTCTCGGCACATTCATTGAGGTCTGCCTCGATCGCTTGCGCATGATCGGGATTAAGTGAGATCAGAGCGGTGAGAATAAGTCGCTCACGGATTACTACCTGCTCGATATCCAAAATGGTGACGGCAAAGGGTGCCAGGGTCTCAAAAAGAGCTCGAGTGATTCCGGGGGAGTCGACGCCGGATACGAGAATAAGACCTGTGTAGTGACTCTTCTCGGCGCTCATATGGGTGAGTTTATCGCGAATCACGTTCACTTCGTTCGCAATTTGCGAGTGATTCATTGATTGACGATATATCTTTTGTCACCTATGAGTAATAATCGCGTTCTAGAGCTACGTGATGTCTCTGTCCGAAGAGGCCAGAAGAACATTCTGGGCCCGCTGAATTTTGCGATAGCCCCGGGCGAGCGATGGGTGGTCCTTGGACCAAACGGCGCCGGAAAATCCACTCTTTTACAAATATTGGCAACAAGGATGTTTCCTACATCAGGAACTGTCTTCTTACTTGATAAGCAGCTCGGCAAGGTCGATGTCTGGGAACTTCGTACCCGAATCGGCATTTGTGGAGCACTTATCTCAGAGGATATTCCGCCCGATGAAAAAGTACGTGATGTAGTACTCACTGCAGCGTATGCAATTCTTGGTCGTTGGAATGAGGCCTATGACCTATGGGATGAATCCAGAGCCGTAGCTCTTCTCACAACATTTGGGGTGCGGGATTTAGCAGATAGAGAATATGGAACTTTGAGTGAGGGTGAACGCAAGCGCGTTCAAATCTCTCGAGCACTCATGGCTGACCCAGAGCTACTTCTTCTAGATGAGCCGGCCTCTGGATTAGATCTTGGCGGGCGCGAGGATCTCTTAAAGAGGTTCTCTGTCTTCGCATCCGACCCATTAGCGCCCGCATCAATTCTTGTTACTCATCACATAGAAGAGATTCCAGCCGGCACCACACATGCTCTCATTCTCAAAGATGGATTAGCGGCCGTCTCAGGTCCAATTCACGAAGTGATTACATCTGAACATATGTCTCATGTCTTTGATTTGCCGATGGAAGTCAGTCACGATGGGTCGCGCTTTTTTGCCCGTGCACTCTAGTTGGAATGGCCTTCTCGACCCATTAGCCCCTCAGATTGAGAAGATTCTTCAGATGATCTCCAGCGATGACATCGCACCAGGTAACGATCGAATATTTGCTGCCTTAGAAATGGATTTGAGTTCGGTCAAATGTGTGATTGTCGGACAAGACCCTTATCCAACAAGGGGTAATGCCCATGGGTTAGCTTTTTCGGTAAACCCTGATGTGCAGCCGCTGCCAGCGTCGCTCAGAAATATCTTCACCGAATTAGTCAGCGATCTGGGGATCGAGCGTCCGAAGAATGGAGATCTCTCTCCATGGCGTGACCAAGGTGTTCTACTTCTCAATCGGGTTCTGACAACAAAGGTAGGCGAAAGTAACACACACGCAAATATTGGCTGGCAAGAAATCACTACTCAGATTGCTCAAGCTGCAGCAGTACAAGGTGCCTTTGGAGTTCTCTGGGGAAAGAGCGCACAGGAGCTTTCACATCTTTTCACTCACAGCATCAAAAGTGTCCATCCAAGTCCGCTTAGTGCATATCGCGGGTTCTTTGGTAGCAAGCCTTTTTCACAAGTCAATCAAGAACTAGAACACCGGGGAGTTTCTCCCATCAATTGGTCCCTGTAAAGAAATAGGGCCCGCATCCTTAGATGCGAGCCCTATTAAGGAAATCTACTTATTAAATCCAGGCATTAATTGGAGATGATAAGAAGTAGATCATGAACAGACCAGAGACAAGAAGTAGCAAAGGATGAACTTCCTTACGACGTCCCTGAACTATGCGAATAACAACGTGGGTAACGAAACCAGCTCCGATACCGACCGAGATGTTATAGCTAAATGGCATCAAGATGATGGTCAGGAAGGCTGGAATGCCAATTCCCAAGTCATCCCACTCGATGTTCTTTACTTGTCCCATCATGAGGAATCCGACAATGATTAGCGCAGGTGTTGCAGCCTCATAAGGAATAATTGCGACGAGCGGCGCTAGGAATGTTGTCAACAAGAACGCAATTCCAGTCACAATTGAGGAAAGGCCAGTTCTAGCACCTTCACCCACACCAGATGCAGATTCAATGTAACTGGTGTTCGATGAAATACCTGCAGCTCCACCAGCGGCGGCAGCTATTGAGTCAACAACGAGGATGCGATTAGCACCTTCAACGTTGCCGCTCTTATCGACTAACCCTGCTTGGTTTCCTATAGCAGTCATCGTTCCCATTGTGTCGAAGAAGTCTGCGAGCAATAGCGTGAAGACGAGCAGGCATGCTGCCAAAGCACCAGTCTTTGGATTGGTGAACGCTCCAAAGATGTCATCGAATCCCAAACCTAGAGAATCAAAACGTGGAGCATCTGTAAGGTTTAAAGATCCTGATGCGTCCTTCGGTAGCGTCGGAGTATTTAAACCCCATCCTCGTGAGTTTGACTCAGTAGGACTGATGAAGCTATTTCCAACTTTAAATTGGGATTCTACGATGATTGCTAGGACCGTTGAAGAGATGATTCCGATGAGAATGGAACCCTTGATCTTTTTGATCATCAAGATGATGGTCAGGAAGAGACCAAAAGCGAAGACGACAATCGGCCAACCCACAAGTGTTCCGCCGTCACCAAGTTCTAATGGGACCGCTGAAGGTTTCGAATTCGTGCTTCCCCACACCACATTTGGAGTACGTCGAACGAATCCGGCATCGACTAGGCCAATGAGGGCGATAAACAATCCGATACCCACCGAGATAGCAACCTTAAGCGCCGTTGGAATTGCCTTGAAGACCGCGATTCTAAATCCGGTCAGAACCAGAATAAGAATGAGAATACCTTCAATAAGAACTAAGCCCATGGCTTGCGCCCAGGTAGCGTTCTTTGCGATTGAAACAGCGACAAAGGTGTTTAAGCCAAGGCCGGTAGCAAGTGCCAGTGGAAAATTCGCGACAGCTCCCATGAGGATAGTTAGAATTCCGGCGATAAGTGCAGTTCCGGCGGCAACGATAATGATTGCGTTGGTTCGATCTCCGCCACCGATGAATTCTCCAGCTCCATCAGTTGTGGCAAGGATCAGCGGGTTGAGCGCAACGATATATGCCATTGTAAAGAAGGTAACTAGCCCACCTCTAACCTCTTGGGCTATCGATGACCCTCGCTCTTTAATCTTAAAATAGGAATCCAACATAAATGGACCTTTCTAATTTTTTTATCGAGGGTGTTTGCGACCTCGTGTGAAATGACGGCTCACAGACCGAGGGGGATGTCTAAACGCTAGTAGGTACTTAGACGTACTTGTGGGTTAAACGCGCAACAAGACCAAGAAAAATGGCGACAGATTGCCCAATAAAGAGGGCAAATAGGGCGGTTCCGAGCCCAACAGTGCCTCCGAGGAACCAGCCGATAATCAAGACTGTGACCTCAATGCCCATTCGTACGCGTCCCACACGAACCCCTGTTTTGTAGTGGATTCCGGTCATGGCGCCATCTCGAGGACCACGTCCTAGGCCACAGGTGATGTAGAGGGCAGAGCCTAATCCAACCAGTGCGATTCCAATGAGATCAAAGATAACTCCGATTGCGAAATTGTTTTGCTTCGGGAAGATGATCGTTCCGATTTGAATAAACGCTGCAATGATGACGATATTCGAGATCGTTCCAAAACCTACTCGTTCATTAAGTGGAATCCAGAGCAGCATCACTGACACGCTAATAATAAAAGTTGCCCATCCGATACTCAACCCAGTTTTTAGTGTGAGTCCTTCGGCAAATACGGTCCACGGCGCATTTCCAATTCCAGCCTGGATAAGTAATGAATCACCGAGACCGAAAATAGCTAAACCAAAGAAAAGAATCGCAGTTCGAAGGGGAGTCAGGTCCCAAACTCCTTGCGCGGTCCATGGTGTTATGGGGACAGTCTTATGGGGACGCAGGCTTTGGATGATGGATGCGAAATTCACTTGCGCAGTCTATAGTGGATGAATGTTTGTAGGCCTCGGAACATTAATCAATTTACTCACCATCATCGTAGGTGCAGCAATAGGAATCGCCTTAGGTGGACGACTACCTAAGAAATCGCAGAAGATGATTACTGATGTTCTGGGGCTCATCACCCTATTGGGTGCGACTTCAGCGCTTTTGCCGCTATGGTCAAATGAATTCAAGGATTCGTTTCCAGATGGATCACCGCTTCTCTTGGTTCTAGCATCCATGCTCATCGGAGGTCTACTCGGAACCGCTCTCAAGATTGAGAAACGAGTTGAGAACTTTGGCGAAAATCTAAGAAAGAAGTTTAAGGCATCTAGTGACAGTCCATTTGTTGAGGGCTTCGTCAGTGCCTCACTGTTATTTGTGATAGGCCCACTTGCAATCCTTGGCAGCGTCAGCGATGGCATGTCTCAAGGCTTAGATCAATTGATTCTCAAGTCTTGCCTCGACTTTTTTGCCGCAATGGCCTTCGCATCCACCCTGGGAATAGGAGTGATGGCATCAATCATTCCAGTCGGTATCTACCAGGGCTTCTGGACGATTATCGGGTTCTTTGCTGGATCTGTTCTCGAGCAGTATCAAATTGATGCGATGACTATCTCCGGAGGGCTGATGCTGGTTGGCATCGGACTGCGACTGCTCAATATCAAGAAAATATCAGTTGCAAATCTTTTGCCAGCTCTGGTTATTGCGCCAGTACTGGCAACAGTCCTACATTCGATCTAAAGCGCGGATGTGGCAATCACATATGTAGTCATCTTGTCTCTATTTTCCCCGATTTAGATTTCAGTAAATGGCAATGGGTCAGAACTTATATGACCGGCTCGTGATGCGCGAGCTGTGACTTGGCGCATGTGGTGTCTACGGCATAGGACTTCATAGGCAATCTCATCACTTTTACCAACATCTCCGACCACCACTTGTTCACCTTCGGTAACCATGACGCCATTTATCGTACGAGCGTTATGTGTCGCACGTGAACCGCACCAGCAGAGAGCTTCCACTTGCAGGGTGTTCACACGATCGGCAAGTTCAACAAGACGGGCAGAACCTGGGAAGAGTTTGGTTCTAAAATCAGCAAGAATTCCAAATGCATAGACATCAATTCCTAGTCCGTCAACAATCTTTGCCAAACCATCTATCTGCTCGGGCTGATAGAACTGAGCTTCGTCACAGATGATGTAATCGATACGGTCACCAGCAGATAAGTGATCAACCACAAATTTATGTATATCAAGTGTAGTTTCAACTTCAATCGCTTCAGATTGCAATCCTAAACGCGAACTTATAAGACCTGCCCCAGCACGATCTTTACTGGTAAAGATGAGTCCGGTGCGTCCACGTGACTTATGGTTATGCGCGGTTTGCAGCGCAAGGGTTGACTTACCCGAATCCATAGTTCCGCAGTAGTAAATCAGCTCAGCCACGTGGGAATCCTGCCATGAATCGCCCCAATATTCTCTAATCTAAAAGCGGGCGGAATCTAAAGCTATTTTAGTGAGAGTGAGAATACGCGAGGGGCGGTTTCTAGTTGCGCAATGCTTGCCCGACCTGCCAATTCATGAATCTCCAGGAGAACTGCAGCGCTTACAACAACAGCTCCAAGATCTTGAATGAGCAAGATTGCTGCCTTAAGAGTTCCACCAGTTGCTAGAACATCATCAATCAGGAGTACTCGCGAACCGGGCTCCATCGCATCAATATGAATCTCTAATTCGTCCTGGCCATACTCCAAGCTGTAACTGCGCGATAAAGTTGCAAAAGGCAGCTTTCCAGATTTGCGAATCGGGATGAATCCGACTTTCTTTTCCAGGGCTACCGCACTACCCAAGATGAACCCCCGCGCATCCAGTGCGGCGACATAATCAATCTCATCGCCAATAGCGGCGAGGGCTGATATGACAGTGGCAAATGCCTCTGGATTGGCCAATAAGGGGGAGATGTCCTGAAAGAGAATCCCCGGCTTAGGAAAATCCGGGATAGGTCTAATCAATGCAAGTGCTTGACTGATATCCATAGCTGCACCACCGTAACTGTGTCCGAACGGGGACTTGAACCCCGAATCCCTTGCGAGAACTAGCACCTCAAGCTAGCGCGTCTGCCAATTCCGCCACCCGGACGAGTACCCGCTCGCTAGAAGATAAATCTTATGCGCTCGAGTCGAAATAACTGGGTAACGATATCAACCTGGCGCCATGGGCGCAAAAGAGAGCTATGAAAGGGCAGAATACGACCATGAGTAGCGCAGAGAAGTCGAGCAGCATTGAGAATGAAGTTGTCGCTATCTGCCAAGATCTCATTCGAATCCCTTCAGTAAATTATGGAGAAGGCAAGGGAGATGAAAAGGCATGTGCACAATACGTCGTTGCCTCACTCGCTGAAGTTGGAATCAAAGCAGATATATACGAGTCTGCTCCCAATCGCTGCAATGTGATTGCGCATATACCTGGAAAAGATAGTTCACTCGGCGGTTTAGTAGTCCACGGTCATCTCGATGTTGTTCCGGCAAACGCTAATGAGTGGTCGGTAGATCCTTTCGCTGCCGAAATTCGCGATGGCATGATCTGGGGTCGCGGGGCAGTGGATATGAAGAATATGGATGCGATGATTTTGACAGTCGTTCGCGAATGGTCGCGCACCGGATTTCAACCACAGCGAGATATTGTCTTAGCTTTCTTTGCCGACGAAGAGGCGGGGAGTTCTTACGGTTCCAGGTTTATGACTGCTAAGCACCCGGAAGTTTTTGCTGGATGCACCGAGGCCATATCTGAGGTGGGTGGTTTTTCAGTCACCCTCACTGGCGGGAAACGTTTGTACTTTATCGAAGCTGCCCAAAAGGGCATTCACTGGATGAAGATCACCGCACATGGTCGTGCTGGTCACGGTTCAATGTTAAACGATGATAATGCAATCATTTTGATAACGGAGGCGGTAGCCAAGATTGGTCGATACCAATGGCCCCAGAGATATACGAAGACAGTCAAGATACTCTTTGAAAAAATTGCGCAAGCTACGGGCAAGCCTTTCAATCCCGAAGATCTCACACCTTTATTGGCAGAGATTGGTCCGACGGCTCGAATGGTGGGAGCAACGTTGCAGAACACAGCTAACCCAACGATGTTGGAAGCTGGATATAAGGAGAACGTAATTCCGGCATCTGCTTCGGCTGTCATTGACGGAAGATTCTTACCTGGATACGAAGATGAACTTAATTCAACAATTAAATCAATCATTGGTCCAGATATTGAAATAGAAACCATTACTCGCGATATTGCACTCGAGGTTGATTTTGAAGGAGACCTGGTGGAGGCGATGTGTGCTGCAATCTTGGTCCATGATCCGGAAGGTATTCCCGTTCCGTATGTCATGAGCGGTGGAACTGATAACAAAGCGCTATCAGAACTTGGGATCATTGGTTATGGATTTAGCCCGCTGCGCCTTCCGCAAGATTTGGATTTCATGTCTTTATTCCACGGGGTAGATGAGCGCGTGCCAATCTCTGGTCTTCACTTTGGAGTTCAGGTACTGAAGGAATTTCTAGAGCAGGCTTAAGCAGAGATTTCATCGAGAACGCTGCGCACGATATCTGGCAAAGATATTTCTTCGGATTTCAAAATTCCACGAAGTTGTCCACCAGTTCTAGCTCCCACTATCGCACTCGTTATTCCGGGAGTGTCTCGCACCCACGCAAGTGCCACTTCCAATGGGGAGTAGCCAAGACCACTAGCTGCTACAGATACTGCCTCAACTATTCGGGTCGACTTCTCATTAGAATAAGGCTCAACATGTTTCACAAAGTGCGGGGCTGCAGCGCGCGAATCACTGGGAATCCCAGTTCTATATTTTCCTGTTAAGACTCCACGACCCAAGGGCGCCCAGGCTAAAGCCCCAATTCCCGTTGCTCGAGCACAGGGAAGTATTTCCTCTTCCGCGCTTCGATTGAGCAGCGAGTATTCAATTTGATTCGAGACTATCGGTGCTTTTGCGGAATTACTCTCTTGAATGGTTATTGCTCGCGCACTTTGCCAGCCAGAGAAATTAGAAACTCCAACATGGCGAGCTTTCCCCGATGTGTATGCGTAATCAAGTGCTGAAAGAGTGTCTTCTAGCGGGGTATGTTCATCCCACATCTGAATCTGCCAGATATCTACATAATCGGTTTCTAGTCGCGATAGTGATTTATCTAATTCTGCAATGAGTGTGGTGCGAGAGTTATTTACGGTGCGAACACCGCCTGGATGTGAGACACCTGCCTTCGTAGCAATCACTACATCGGCGCGATTAAAGAGCGTTCCAATCAGTCCACCTATAACTCGCTCGCTATCTCCATCGCCAAAGGTAGGAGAGGTATCAAGGAAATTGCCACCAGCTTCGATATAGGCACGGCATTGATCTGCGGCCTCGTGCGTATCGGTATCTCGACCCCATGTCATGGTTCCCAGACCCAGCCGAGAGAGTGTGAGGCCACTATTTCCAGCCCGTCTCATCTCCATGACGCAGACCTTAGCAAGGGGATAGCGGAAAAGTGGTGATTAGAAATTTAGCGATAACCTTCGTGTTGTGGCGCGAATAATCCTTCTAAGACATGCACATTCAATCGCCAATGAATCTGGAATTTTGGCAGGGCAATTGCCTGGTATCTCTCTGAGTAAGAAGGGGAGCCAACAGGCTATTGACTTGGTAGATCGCATTGGAAAAGTCTCATTTGATTCGATCCGCATGAGTCCGATGCAACGCTGTCAGGAGACGCTGGCACCTTGGCTGGAATCTGCACACTCCAGTGGACTTAAGAAATTCATTCTCGATGAGAAGCTGATTGAAATGAATTATGGCAGTTGGAGTGGCAAGAAACTCAACTCACTAGCTAAGCAACCTCTCTGGAAGATTATTCAGAAGACTCCGAGCAAGGTCGAATTTCCACAAGGTGAACGCATGAGCGCTATGCAAAAACGCGCCGTGGCTTCCATTGAAGAGGCAGTGCTAGAAAAATCTAAGGGGACTCATTTGTTTGTGAGTCACGGTGATGTCATTAAGGCAATGGTTGCGAGTTTATTGAAGATGAAACTTGATAATTTCCAGTCTCTAGTAATCGATCCCGCCTCGATTACCATGCTTGAATATGATGGCGACAGCGCACGATTAATTCTCTTCAATGACAATCTCACGCACCTAGAAGGCTCGCTCTCGGGTTCGCGTCCCAAGAAAATGCTCTTGGGTGGTGGAGCCGGAGCTGTCAGGCGCAAGAAGAAATGAGTTCGCAAATAATTCTCTTTGAACAACCGGAGAGATTTACCGTTGGCACGGTAGGTCAACCAGGGGAACGAACTTTCTTTATTCAAGCTCAAAGTGGTTCACGTTTAATCTCAGTCTCGCTCGAAAAGAAGCAGGTTCAAGCCCTGGCAGATCGCTTGCTCTACACAATCCGAGATATCAAGAAGAACAACCCGAGCCTTAGCTTTTCCAGTCTTGTGAAAGATGATGCACCGCTGAGTACTCCCATTGAAGAAGAGTTTCGCGTCGGCGTAATCGGCTTAGCTTTCGATGCAGAGCAAGGTTTGATTCAAGTAGATTTCCAGGCTATTAATGAAGGTAGCGATCGGGATCCAGAATTCATAGATGTCGATGATCTAACAGGTGACCAGGATATTTTGCGGGTACTCATTACTCCAAGTGAAGCCGATCGATTCTCCAAGCGAGCCTTCATCGTGGTGGGCGCAGGACGCCAGCCGTGTCCATTTTGTGGTGGACCGATAGATCTCAAGGGTCATTTATGTCCGCGCTCAAATGGCTATCGCAGATGAGTAAGGTCATTGAACACCTGCTTGCCGGAACTCTTGAGGTGACCGGTCGATTAGTTGATGCATCTAATGCCACTCTCTATGGCGAATGCACTTTTAACAATGAGAAAATGGCTGTCATATATAAACCCATCGTAGGAGAGCGACCGCTCTGGGATTTTCCGGATGGAAATCTAGCTCACCGCGAATACGCCTCCTACTTAATTAGTGAGTATTCCGGTTGGAAAGTTGTTCCACCCACCGTATTACGAGAGGGACCATTCGGTTTAGGAATGGTGCAGCAGTGGATTAATATCGATGAGTCAATTGATTTGGCCTTGTACTACCGGGAAGATAACGAGAACCTTCGTCGGATGGCCCTGTTTGATGCGGTCATTAACAACACCGATCGAAAAATAGGTCACTTGCTGCCTGTCGTTGATGGCAGTCTTCTTGGTTGTGATCATGGCGTCACATTCCACAAAGAGAACAAACTGCGAACCGTTATTTGGCAGTTTGCTGAGCGCGAACTCACTCACGACGAGAAACACACCCTCGATGAATTAGCCCGTAGATTGCACATTGAGTCCGAGGTTTTGCATGGATTAATCACTGATATTGAATTTAGCGCCCTCATTGCAAGAATCGAAGGCCTCATCGAGTCTGGGAAATTTCCATCTCCAGGTGAAGATTGGCCTGCTGTGCCATGGCCCCCTTTTTAAAGTAAAGTTGCGATATGCGTGCCTGGCCAGAGATTTACATTCCCAAGCTCTCCAGTAGATTCTCACTCCAGCCACTTTCACTACTGAACACCGCTACTCAACAGGTTGAAACTATTCCGCAGAAGCCTGTCTACCGAATGTATGTATGCGGCATTACTCCATACGATGCAACGCATCTAGGACACGCAGCCACTTATCTCACTTTCGATTTGATTCATCGCTATCTCAAAGCAACCGGTGCTGAGGTTCGTTTTGTTCAGAACATTACTGATATCGATGATCCGCTCTTAGAGCGTGCCGCGCGCGACGGTATCGATTGGCAGGATCTGGCTAACTCTCAAATAGACCTCTTTCGTGGTGATATGGCCGACCTTCACGTTCTGCCTCCACAACACTATGTCGGAGTTGTCGAGGCAATGCCGTTGGTAGTGGACTCAATAATGAAATTGCAGGAGTCAGGGACCACCTATAACGTCGAAAATGACCTCTACTTTAGAATTCATTCAGATGAGGAATTCGGCACCCGTTCTCATTACACAGATGAGCAAATGCTCTCAATCTTCGCCGAACGCGGGGGAGACCCACAACGCGCTGGTAAAGAAAATCCATTTGATGCACTTCTCTGGTTAGCCCAACGTGAAGGTGAACCTGGCTGGGCCAGTCCGTTTGGTGTGGGCCGGCCTGGCTGGCATATCGAATGTTGTGCCATCGCACTTCATTATCTGCAGCCTGATACGCATGATGACTTTGCAATAGATATTCAAGGTGGGGGAAGTGATCTAATTTTTCCTCATCATGAGATGTCAGCTGCGCAAAGTCGAATCATTGGGCGCCAAAGTTTGGCTCGCACTTATGTACATGCAGGAATGATTGGTCTTGATGGCGAGAAGATGAGTAAGTCAAAGGGAAATTTGCTCTTTGTCTCGCAACTTATTGCAGAAGGTGTCGAACCGATGGCGATTAGATGGGCGCTGATGGGTCATCAATTCTCACAGGACCTGATGTGGAGTAAGGAAATCCTGGTTAAGGCATCAACTGAAATTGATGATCTTCGACTGCAATTGAGTCGAGTAGATGTTGCGCGAACAGATGAGGTTATTGCAGCGATAATTTCAGCACTGGGTGATAATCTCGATACTGTGAAAGTTCAAACGATTATTCGCAGTTGGATGCTAGATACAAGTGATGGAAAGAGCGGTGGGAATGCAGGGGAACTTTCGCGAGCGTTAGATACCTTGCTCGGCCTAGCCCTTTAACCTCCGTTTTGACGACGTAGGAATCTTTCCAACTCACGAGCAATAGTTTCACCAGTGACATCTGGAAGATCGGATGCATCCTTGCTCTCTTCCAAAGCTTTCACATACTCAGCAACATCAGAGTCTTCTTTAGCCATCTCTGTTACCTCAACCTCCCAGGCAGATGATTCCTCCGGGAGCGTGCCTTGCGGGATTGAGATTCTAAGGAAATCTTCCAATGCGTTAACCAGTGCAAGTGACGCTTTCGGCGAAGGTGAGTTAGATGCGTAATGAGGAACGGCAGCCCATAAGGAGACTGCGTCAATGTCGCGTTGTACACACGCAACCTGAATAACACCGAGGATTCCGGTTGGGCCTTCATATTTACTTATCTCAACACCCAGACGCTGTGCAATATCTGGATGTGCGCCACTTCCACTGACAGTGATTGGACGTGTGTGAGGCGTATCAGCCAGCATCGAACCAAGAGTGATGACTAAATCAATTTCAAGATCTTCTGCCAGATCTAGCAGATTAGAGGTAAAGGTCTTCCATTTCATAGATGGTTCCACACCGCGCACGACGATAAAATCATGATCTAGTGTGGGAGTACGAAGTGCGTAGATCTGCGTTCCTGGCCAGGTCAGATTACGAACACTTGATTCATCGACATAGATCATTGGCCTATTTACTTGAAAGTCATAGAATTCTTCTGGGTCAACATCTGCGATTAACTCAGGGACCACATCAAATGAAGGATCAGTCCATGAACCTAATAGGTGAGATAGAGCGCCGGTTGCAGCTTCGGCAGCATCATTCCAACCAGAAAAGGCGATAACCATCACTGGTGAACGCAAAGAAGGAATTTGATGAATCTCCACAGCGACACCTTAAGGTAATCTCTGCCATGTGACGAGCGAGAAAAACCCTCAAAAACTGATGGATGGCCTCATGCGGCGCGCCCTCGCTCACGGCACCGTCATCGCCGACGGCGCGATGGGAACGATGCTCCAGGCTGCAGATCCTTCACTCGAAGATTTCCAGGGCCATGAAGGTTGCAATGAAATTCTGAACGTGACACGGGCAGATCTCGTTCGCTCTGTGCACGATGCCTATCTAAAGGTCGGCGTTGATGCCATTGAGACCAATACCTTTGGCGCAAACTGGGCGAACTTGGCCGAGTATGGAATTGAAGACCGAATCTATGAACTGGCCTACGCCGGCGGTGTCATTGCTCGACAAGCCGCTGATGCTTACTCAACTTCTGATAAACCTCGCTTTGTTCTTGGTTCACTCGGTCCCGGTACCAAACTACCTAGCCTTGGTCATACAACATATGAAAAATTGAAAGAGGCTTATTGCACCGCCTCTAAAGGTTTAGTCGATTCCGGTTCTGATGCGTTGCTGATTGAAACCACACAGGATTTGTTGCAGGCTAAGGCTGCGGTCAATGGCGCCAGGCAAGCGATTACTGAAGCTGCGCGAGATGTCATGCTCATCGCGCAGGTCACGGTTGAGACAACAGGGACGATGCTCTTGGGTTCTGAAATCGGAGCAGCGTTAAACGCACTTGAGCCACTTGATATTGACCTCATCGGATTAAATTGTGCAACCGGACCAACCGAGATGTCAGAGCACTTGCGTTATCTCTCGAAGAATTCGCGGGTGGCAATCTCAGTGATGCCAAATGCGGGTCTTCCTATTCTGGGCAAGAAAGGTGCTGAGTATCCGCTAGGACCAGAAGAGCTAGCGGTTGCGCTTGAAACCTTCGTCAATGACTATGGAATCACTTTGATTGGTGGTTGCTGTGGCACAACTCCGGCCCACATGCAGGCCGTTGTGAAGAAATTGTCTGCCAAGAAAGTTGATGCACGAACAATCACTATTGAACCGGGTGCTTCTTCTATCTATCAGTACGTTCCTTTTAGACAAGAGCAAACATATCTAGCGATCGGCGAGCGTACCAACGCCAATGGTTCACGAGCTTTTAGAGATGCGTTAGTTGCTGAGGATTGGGCGACCTGTGTTGAGATAGCACGAGATCAGATTCGAGATGGCGCCCATATGCTTGATCTCTCCGTTGATTATGTTGGTCGTGATGGTGCTAGAGATATGAAAGAGCTTGCTTCTCGATTTGCCACATCTTCCACTCTGCCGATTGTTCTTGATTCAACAGAGCCGGCAGTACTCAAAGCTGGCCTGGAATCACTCGGCGGACGTAGCGTCATTAACTCGGTTAACTATGAAGATGGCGACGGTCCCACTTCACGCTTTGCAAAAATTATGCCACTTGTGAAAGAACATGGTGCATCGGTAGTAGCACTTACTATTGATGAAGAAGGCCAGGCGCGTACAGCTGAGTGGAAGATGCGTGTTTCACGTCGTTTGATAGCTGACTTGACCGAAAACTGGTCGATGAATGTCGGCGATATTTTGATTGACACACTCACCTTTCCTATCGCGACAGGTCAAGAAGAGACCAGACGTGACGGACTTGAAACAATTAGTGCGATTCGCACCTTAAAAAGTGAATATCCAGATGTACAAACAACTTTAGGTGTGAGCAATGTTTCCTTCGGCCTCAATCCCGCTGCCCGAGTAGTACTCAACTCCGTCTTTCTCTCTGAGTGCGTCGAAGCAGGCCTTGATTCGGCCATCGTGCACCCTTCCAAGATCATGCCGATGGCCAGAATCGAACCGCGCCAGAAGGAAGTGGCACTCGATCTGATTTATGACCGCAGAGTATTTGATGGCGAGAATTGCACATATGACCCACTACAAGAGTTCCTACAACTCTTTGAAGGCGTGGAGTTGGCCGCCTCTCGAAACATCAGAGCTTCAGAATTAGCCGCGCTACCACTGCGCCAGCGTTTAGAGCGTCGCATCATTGATGGTGAAAAGGTTGGGCTCACTGACGATCTAGATGCTGCTATGAGCGAGGGAGTTGCCCCACTTGCAATCATTAATGATCATCTTCTAGAAGGCATGAAGGTAGTTGGGGAGCTATTTGGTAAAGGTGAGATGCAGCTTCCATTCGTACTGCAAAGTGCGGAAGTTATGAAGTCTGCCGTGGCATACCTGGAACCTCATATGGAGAAGACCAGTGATGGTGGGCGTGGGCGGATGTTGCTCGCAACCGTTAAGGGTGATGTGCACGATATTGGAAAGAACCTGGTAGATATCATTCTTTCGAATAACGGATATCAAGTTGTCAACATCGGAATTAAGCAGACAGCAAATCAGATCATTGACGCGGCAATAGAACATAATGTTGACGCTGTAGGTATGTCTGGTCTCCTGGTGAAATCTACTGTGATTATGCGCGAGAATCTTGAAGAAATTACTAGTCGCGGACTTGATCAGAAATGGCCAATTGTTCTCGGGGGAGCTGCTCTCACGCGCGCCTATGTCGAACAAGACCTGGCAGCAATTTTCCCAGGAGAAGTCAGATATGCACGAGATGCTTTCGAAGGTTTGCGCCTGATGGATGCAATCATGGCCGTTAAGCGGGGCGATGAAGGAGCGGAGCTGCCGGCACTTCGCGAGCGAAAAGTTAAGGCTGTAGCTAAGTCGAGTGAACCGAAAGTTATTGACACGCAACGAAGTGATGTTGCGATAGATATTGATATACCAAAGGCGCCTTTCTTTGGTTCACGTATTGTTAAAGGTATTACTCTCGCCGACTATGTTGGCATGCTCGATGAACGCGCACTCTTTGTTGGGCAGTGGGGGCTTAAGGGGGCGCGCGGTGAATTTGATGTGATGGCTGAATCTGAAGGTCGGCCGCGCCTTCGTCAATTGCTCAATGAAGTTCAATCCAATGGTTGGCTTGAAGCTGCAGTTGTATACGGATATTTCCCATGCGTCTCAGATGGAAATGACCTTATTATTTTGCATCATGAAGGTCCTCTGGCCGGTCAGGAGAGAACGAGATTCTCATTCCCGCGTCAATCACGTGATCGCAGACTTTGTTTAGCGGACTTCTTTGCAAGTAAAGACTCAGGAAAAACCGATGTTGTTGTCTTCCACGTTGTCACCATGGGAAACACAGTAAGTAAGGCCGCAAATGAGTTGTTTGCAGCCGATAAGTATCGTGAATACCTTGAGTTACACGGTCTCTCGGTCCAACTCACTGAAGCACTTGCCGAACATTGGCACGCACGTATTCGCGAAGAGATGTCTGTGCGAAATCTTGACTCACCAGATCTACAAGGGATTCTCGACCAAGGTTATCGAGGATCGCGATACTCATTCGGTTATCCAGCTTGCCCTGATATTGAACAGCAGACTCAACTCTGTGAATTACTTGAACCTGGGCGCATTGGAGTTGAACTATCGGAGGAATTCCAGCTCCATCCCGAACAGAGTACCTCGGCAATTATTGTTCATCACCCAGAGGCGAAATACTTCAACGCTAATTAAGTGAGCTTGTCTACTTCACGTGTGCTGGGCAGATTGCTTTAAAGAAACACCAGTCGCATAATCTCGACTTCCGTGTTGGAAAGTGCCCAGTTTCAATTGCGGTGAGAATTTCGGAGCCAATATTGTTCATTTTCTTCTCAGTAGAAGTCAGCTGCGCTTCGGTCGGTTGACTTTCAATAGTTTTCACATCACCTAAGTAAATTAATTTAAGCATGCGGGGGAGAACTCCGTGGTTCTGCCAGTAGAGAAGTGCGTATACACGCAACTGAAAAAGCGCTTTCTCTTCCCATCCCGGCTTGGGAGATTTGCCTGTCTTGTAATCAACAATCCGCACCTCACCAGTGGGTGCGATATCAAGTCGATCAACATAACCGTGGAGGTAAACCTCATCCGAAATGTTTCGCTCTAAATGCAGTTCCCGATAGGTTGATTCAAACGTTGTTGGATTTTCGAGGGAGAAGTAGTTAGTCAATAGCGCCTGCGCACGGTCCATCCACTCTTTCTCATCCAGAACTAGCGCACCAAGTTCGGGGGTTTTCTCTAATTGCGCACTCCACGATGCGGGCAGTAAATCAACCGCACTCTCAAAAGTTCGATCCGCAGCAGGAAGTTCAAAGATGTCTTCTAACACTGAGTGAATTAGCTTCCCGCGTTCTGCATCAATACTGGGCGGTTCAGGCAAGAGGTCTATCGCTCGATATTTATAGAGTTGTGGGCAGTTGGTGAAATCATTCATTCTGCTGGGGGAAAGACGTAACTGCTCCATGGGCGCCGACGATACCGCCCGCGCCAGCGCAGGGAGTCATTCCTCGCCTAAGATGCCTCTGTGTCTGAACATGGGTTCTTTAAAGCCGGCGATCGTATTCAACTTACCGATCCCAAGGGAAAGCTATATAGCTTCACGATAACCCCTGGTAAAGAGTGGCACACGCATAAGGGCTGGATTACTCACGATGATCTCATCGGATTACCGGAAGGTTCAGTTGTCAGCACTACCGCTGGACTTAAGTTCACCGCATTTATTCCATTGCTGGCCGATTACGTTTTATCTATGCCGCGCGGGGCAACAATTGTGTATCCAAAAGATGCAGCAATGATTGTCGGAGTTGCAGATATCTACCCTGGAGCGCGAGTCCTTGAGGCAGGTGTGGGTAGCGGGGCACTGACGCTCTCACTTCTACGCGCCGTAGGTGAGAATGGTTCGGTTCATTCAGTTGAGCGTCGTCAAGATTTTGCCGATAACGCGCAAGCTAATATTGAAGATTATTTTGGAGAATCACCTAGAAATTGGAAGTTAGACGTTGGCTCAGTTCAGGAACAAGGCTTTACTGAAAAATATGATCGCGTGATCCTTGACATGCTTGCTCCTTGGGAATGCGTTTCGATGGCTGCCGAGGTATTACGTCCAGGAGGAGTATTCCTTGCCTACGTGGCAACTACCACACAGCTTTCGGCAACTGCTGAGGCACTCAAAGCAGATGGACACTTCACTGAACCAGAGAGTTCAGAAACAATTGTGCGAGGTTGGCATCATGAAGGCCTTGCTGTTCGCCCACAACAAAGAATGATTGGTCACACCGGTTTCCTTATCCAAAGCAGGCGAATGGCACCGGGTGTTGAAGTATTGGCTCGCCGCAGACGTCCGGCAAAAGGTGCTTACGGTGTCACGGAAGAGTGAACGACTCATTAATCTCACGATTGCGCTCTTAGCAACGAAGAGATTCATTACCAAATCTGAAATCTTTAGGACTATCGAGGGCTATGAAGGAAGTCTTGATTCTAAAGAGAGAATGTTCGAGCGAGATAAAGATGATCTACGCTCTCTTGGCATAGAGATAGAAGTTGGTTCCTTCGACCCGCTCTTTAATGATGAGGCCGGTTATCGCATCAAGCAGGAGAGATACCAACTAGATCTTGGTGATATTACTGCCCTGGAAATTTCTCTTTTGTCGTTAGCCGCTCAGGCATGGCAAGGAGCTTCACTAGATGATGCTGCGCAACGGGCACTGGTTAAGTTGAATTCACTTGGAATAGCAGTTGATGAAGCAAATTTGCCAGACTCCATACCCTTCTTCTCCGATGATGGATTAGATCTTCCGAAGATCACGCGCGCTATTGCAGAGCACCAGATTCTTGAATTTACTTACCAAAACTATGACTTGACGTTGGAAAATAGACGCATTGTTCCGATAGCTCTATCAACCCGCTCAGGCCACTGGTATTTGGCTGGAGTAGATCAGAGTATCGAGGAGGTTCGGACCTTCCGTTTTGATCGAGTAATCGGAACTTTTACCGTGAAGAAAGGACCTAAGAAGTTCGAAACTCCTGAAAACTTTGATTCTCAAAGTCTCTTCGAAAGAGTGAAGAACATCGACGCAGTAATTGATGTCCGTCGCGGCAAAGGCACCTCACTGCGCGCTCTCGCATCATCGACGAAGTCGATAGGTGAGTGGGATCAGATTCAGATTCCAATCCTAGATATGAAGACTCTCGCTGCCTTGATCCTCTGGCACGGAGACGATGTCTATGTTCATTCGCCAGCGGAGCTGCGCGAGATCATCATTTCAAGTCTCAAAGATATATTGGAGACACATGGCTAAGAACGCGCCAAAGAATGCTGTGAGCCCATTAGAGCGCACTTCTCGACTGCTAGATCTCGTTCCGTATATCAATACGCATCAGGGTATTTCTCTTGTTGATTTGGCCGAAGTATTCGAGGTCTCCACTAACCAAATGATCAGCGATTTGACGACGCTGTGGATGTGCGGACTTCCCGGCTACACGCCGCTAGAACTGATGGATTTAGATTTTGAATCTGGTTACGTCACGATAAGAAATGCACCAACTCTTGCAAAGCCTCGATCCATCACACACGAAGAGGGTGTAGCGCTCGTTCTTGGTTTAGATGTCCTGCGATCTGGAATTTCGACCAAAAGAACAGATCTTATTGAAGCAATTAGTTCACTTTCACAACGTATCGCCCGCCTTGTTAATCTCCCATTAGCGCTCTCCGCATCAAGTGATATCAGCCATGAAGTAACAACTTCAGTAAAGGAAGCGATAGCTCATCGCAGTGGACTGCAGATCTCATATCACTCGCTCTATAAGGATGAAGTCTCCTCAAGAGTCGTACTTCCGCTAGAGATACTTGAGAGTCAGGGATATTTGTATCTGAATGCGTACTGCTTCACAGCACTTGATTTCAGACATTTCCGGATAGATAGAATTCAAGCAGCAATTTCAGCGCAGGTAGAAAAACCTTCGACAGCGCCACCTGTTAATCCCGAGAAAATGGGTTTCTCGGTAAAGGTGCTGAGGCCAACTAGAGATGTTGCCGAACGCTTTCAAGAATCTAACCTGGAAGCTGGAACCGTCTTGGAAAGTTCGTCGTTTTCACAACATTGGATTGCGAGGTCCGTGTTGGCATCTGGCGGTGCTATCGAGCTTCTCGCTCCAGCAGAGATCCGGAGTGAACTCGCCAGAAGAGCCAAAGTGATACTCAACCGTTATGAGGGGTGATTTCCTCGCCTACCCATTCAAAGATACCTGGTGTAATCTATGGTCAAATCTCACGCTAAGGAGTTCACAATATGAATTTAGGTGCAAAAGAAATCGTCATTCTCCTTATTGTTGTTCTGGTCCTCTTCGGCGCAAAGCGTCTTCCTGATTCTGCCCGTTCTCTCGGCCGTTCGATGCGAATCTTCAAAAGTGAGATGAAAGAGATGAAGGCCGACGATACTGTTATTGAAGAAGACGGCAAAAAAGAGAAGTAATCTGATGGCATCCACACCACAAGGGCAGATGCCGCTCATCGATCACCTACGAGAACTCAGGAAACGAGTTCTGAGTTCAGCAATCGCAATTGTCGTTGCATTTGGTGGGGGATGGTATTTTTACAATTCAATCCTCGTTGCCTTAGCGAAACCTGTATGTGATTTGCAAGCAGCTCAAGCTTCAGAGGCAGCAAGTTGTGGGCCTTTATATATCAGTGGTGTCTTGGGTCCACTAGATTTGCAGATCAAGGTGGCTCTCATGACTGCAGTTATAGTCTCCGCTCCATTCTGGCTCTACCAACTTTGGGCATTCATTGCACCAGCACTTCATAGAAAAGAGAAGCGCAATAGCGTTCTTTTTGTCACAGCCGCGGCCCCTTTCTTTATCATGGGAGCGACTCTTGGTTACTTGATTCTGCCCATAGCTATACAAGCGCTTTTTGGCTTCACTCCGGATGCGGTGAGCAACTTGGTGCGCTTAGATGATTACTTAGATTTCGTTCTCCGAATAATTCTGTTCGTAGGTCTCGCCTTTGAGCTACCAGTATTCTTACTCACCTTTAACCTGATTGGATTCTTAAGAGGACGCACCATCCTCAAACCTTGGCGCGCATGGATATTCTCTATCTGTCTTGCGGTTGCAGCCCTATCACCAACAGGGGACCCATTGAGTATGGCTCTACTGTCTGTGCCGTTAATTCTCTTCTACTTTATGGCAGCTGGAATTGCACTGCTTGTAGATAAGAAGCGAGATAGTAAAGTTGCAGACGTAGAAACTGGCAGTACCAAGATCGCTGCACCAACCCCAATTACCGAATAGCCGATAGGGTCGTCCTATGTGGGCGTTAGCCATCAATCCAACATCTGGACATGGCAAGGGCGCGCTAGCTGGTGAGAAAGTTGCGGCTTACTTCGCCCAGCGGAAGTTGAAGTATCAAGTCTTCTCATCGCGCTCAGCCAAGGGGCTAAAGGAAGAGCTCGAGCACTTTTTAGATACCCACCCATGCGAAGGTGTCATCTCTATCGGAGGTGATGGACTTGCGCATCTTGTTTTGCAATTGGTTGTTCCAAAATCGATTCCCTTTGCGGTAATTCCTGCCGGCACTGGGAATGACATCGTTCGTTCTTTGGGTTGGTCACTGGAAGATTCCACCAGATATCTTGATCATGTCACTAGTAATCCAGCAGCGCCGATTGACTTAGGTAATGTTGATTCTGAATGGTTTGCTGCAATTCTTTCGACTGGTTTTGATTCTGTAGTTAATGAGAAAGCAAATTCGATAGCCTGGCCTCGTGGACCGCAGCGGTATAACGTTGCGATAGCCCTTGAACTCCCAAGATTTGCCCCAATCGAATATGAGATTACAACCGACAATCGCACCTTCACCACGAAAGCGATGTTGATTGCGATTGGCAATGGGAGATCTTACGGGGGAGGGATGTTGGTGTGCCCGCATGCAAAACTCGATGATGGCCTCTTTGATGTGATGATTCTGAAACCTGTGAGTAAGTTGGAGTTCATAAAAGTTTTCCCAAAAGTTTTTTCCGGTTCTCATATCACACATCCAGCCGTGGAGATATTTCGCACAGCGAGGATCGAACTCAACGCTGATGCCATTGCATATGCCGATGGTGAGCGAATAGGTCCAGCTCCAGTTTCGGCGCAATGTATTGCAGGTGCTGGACTAACATGGCCCCTATGACCACCCCGGCGGAGCAATATGCAGCCGCCAAGAAGCGAGGAACTCACCCCCTCACAACCCAATTCATTGAGCAGTTTGATTTCGGTTTTGATGAGTTTCAGATTATCGCTTGTCAGGCCGTTGAAGATGGCAAGGGTGTACTCGTGGCGGCGCCAACCGGTGCTGGCAAGACGGTGGTGGGAGAGTTTGCAGCTTTTAGTTCACTGGCTCGCGGTAAGAAATGTTTTTATACAACACCCATAAAAGCTCTTTCAAACCAGAAGTTTGCTGAGTTTCAAGAACGTTTCGGTGAACACCGCGTGGGTCTTCTTACCGGTGATACAAACATCAACTCAGAAGCTGACATCTTGGTGATGACCACTGAAGTCCTTCGAAACATGCTTTATGCGAACTCATCTACGCTCACCAATCTTGGATCGGTAGTGATGGATGAGGTGCATTATTTAGCCGATAAGTTTCGTGGAGCGGTGTGGGAAGAAGTTCTTATTCACCTCATGGAGAGCGTGCAGGTGATCTCACTTTCAGCAACTGTCTCCAATGCTGAAGAATTCGGTGAATGGCTCGGTGAGATACGTGGCGCCACCGAGGTGATAGTCAGTGAAATCAGACCGATCCCGCTCTATCAACATGTACTTATTGGCGATCGGATGATTGATCTCTTTAACGAACCAGGCAGAATCAATCCTGAGATTTTAGGTCTTGAGCGCGAAGCGCTACGACGTACGAAAGCACCCAGAGGACGGCGCGATAGATTTAGCGATAGTGAAAGTCGATTATCACGTGCTGAAATTATCGAGAAGCTTCAGCGAGAGAACTTATTGCCTGCAATTACCTTCATCTTCTCCCGGGTCGGCTGTGATGCTGCGGTTAAGCAGTGCCTGAATGAGGGAGTGAAGTTAACAACTACTGAAGAGCGGATAGAAATTGTTGCAACCGCCCAGCGTTACACGCAGAACCTAGCCGAAGAGGATTTAGAAGTTTTAGGTTATCGCGACTGGCTCACCGCACTCGAACGTGGAATCGCTGCCCACCATGCAGGTATGTTGCCGAGTTTTAAGGGCGCGGTAGAAGATCTTTTTAAGCGTGGTCTGGTCAAGGCGGTCTTTGCTACTGAAACCTTGGCACTTGGAATTAATATGCCAGCGCGCACAGTTGTCTTGGAAAAGCTCACTAAATGGAATGGTGAAGCACACGTTTCCATAACACCAGGGGAGTACACCCAGCTCACTGGTCGCGCAGGTCGACGAGGAATTGATATTGAAGGTAATGCAGTTGTGCAGTGGTCTCCAACTGTAGATTCTGCGACTGCAGCGGGGCTAGCATCAACTCGAACATATCCACTTCGTTCTTCCTTTACTCCCACATACAACATGTCAATAAATCTCATCGCCCGTTTTGGAAGAGAACGTGCGCGAGGAAGTCTCGAGTCATCCTTTGCCCAGTTCCAAGCAGACCGAGCAGTTATTGGACTAGTCAGACAGATACGAAGGAATGATTCCGCTGCAGCAGAGCAAGATGAGTCGGCGAAATGCCATCTTGGGAACTTTACCGAGTATGCCCGCACTCGAATCGACATTAAAGAACTTGAACGATTGCTCAGCAAGCGAGATGGTCGGCGCACCTTTGATCAACGTCAGAGAGTAAAGATGGAGAACGAACTCGATTCCATGCGGCGTGCACTTCGTGCCCATCCCTGCCACTCGTGTAATGATCGAGAAACACACGCGCGATTTGCTGAACGCGCCGATAGATTGAACAGGGAATCTGAAGGTTTACGTTCTCGCGTGGAAAATCGCACCCACGTGATTGCAAAGACATTCGACCGAATCTGTAATGTGTTGACCCATCTTGGCTATATCGAGGGTGAAAAGCCGCTAGCGCAAGGCAAGATTCTGGCAAAGATTTATGCCGAATCAGATTTACTTCTGACCGAGTCAATTCGTAGGGGAGTCTTTGAAAATCTGACTCCGGTCGAACTCTTATCGGTTGCCTCCGCGATGATCTATGAGAGTCGAAGTGTTGAAAACTATGCGCCCAAGATGCCGCACCAAAATGTAGCCAACGCTCTGGCGGTTGTTGCCAAGATTTGGGTGGAGCTTGAGGATATTGAAAATGAGTTTGATGTGAAGACCCAACGTGAGCCCGATTTTGGTTTCTGTTATGCCGCATATCGTTGGGCAAATGGGCACTCACTGAGCAGTGTTATCAAAGGCACGGATATGACAGTTGGTGATTTCGTCCGATGCATCAAGCAATTAATTGACCTGCTGACTCAGATTGGTGGCGCAGCAGAGAATCTTCGTCCGGTATGTAAAGAGGGTGTCAAACGTTTAGATCGCGGTGTTGTTTCCTATATGTTGGGTGAGCTATGACGCTCATGCTCTTAGATAGCGCCTCACTTTGGTATCGCGCCTACTATGGAATGCCGGACACGCTTTTGTCTCCGAGCGGAATGCCGGTCAACGCTATACGTGGATATCTTGATATGACCGCTCGCTTAATTGCTATGTATTCACCCAACCGAATAGTTGCCTGCATAGAGGGAGACTGGCGCCCATCATGGCGAGTTGATTTATTTCCAGCTTATAAAGCTAATCGTCTTGAGGATGATAGTGAAGTGGAAGAAGAGCCAGAGACTCTCACTCCGCAGATTCCAGTATTACTGGACCTGCTAGATGCTTTTGGCATTCCGATGGTCGGCGTTGATGACTATGAGGCCGATGATGTTATGGCCACCTTTGCCGTGAGAGAAAAGGGCCCTATTCGTATAGTGACGGGAGATAGGGATCTCTTTCAGCTTGTTGATGACAAACGAGATGTAAAGGTTGTTTACCTGGCAAAAGGAATCTCGCAACATGACTTAGTTGATATCTCTTGGGTGGCAAACAAGTATGGGATACCAGGGGATAGGTACGCCCTCTTTGCCATGTTTAGAGGAGATCCTTCCGATGGTTTGCCTGGAGTCAAGGGGATAGGTGAGAAAGGCGCAGCCCTGATTGCCAACAATTTCGCTTCGGTAGAAGATGCACTTGCCGGTGCTAAGGCTGGACATGAAGTACTGAGTGCATCCCTTGCCAAAAAAATTATTGATGGAGCGGACTATTTGAAGATCGCACCGACAGTGGTCAACTGCGCGCGCGATGTGGCCATTCCTTCCATGAAAATAGATACTCCTGCTAAGCCAGATGACTTATCTGCAATCTATGCCATCAAAGAGGAGTACGGGTTAGGGGCTAGCGTCGATAGATTGATATCGGCTCTGCGATGGTAAAGATGGCCTTCGCCGCATTTCTTGTAAGTGCCGCTTTCGAGCCAATCGGGATCTGGTATCTAGCGGTTATTGGCCTAACGCTATATCTGCAAAAGTTGCGAAGTAGTTCCAGACCTATGCTTCATAGTCTTGCTTTCGGTTTCATCCTCAACGCAATAGTTCTTTACTGGAGTGGAAAGTACGTGGGCCCGATTCCATGGCTACTCCTCTCAGCTTTGCAGGCGCTTTTTTATCTCCCTGTTGGTTGGGTCTATCGGCGCACTCATCGCCTGCTGTGGAGCGCCCTTGCATTACTCGCAATGGAGGAAATTCGTTCCCTCTTTCCCTTCGGTGGTTTCGGTTGGACTCGGATCGCATTTAGTCAGGTTGACTCACCGGCGCTACCCATAGTCGCCATCGGGGGAGTCATCGCTCTTTCCGCATTCACACTGGCAATAGCTCTTCTTCTGGTGCAATTGCGCGGTAAAAATCTCGCAGCAATTCTCACCTTATTCATCATTGCGTTCTTGCTTCCTGCAAATCCACAGGGGAGTGGTGAAGTAAACCTAATCGCTATCCAAGGAAACACACCTGAAGTAGGCCTTGGATTTAACTCCAGAGCAAAGGCGGTCTTTGATCTACATCGAAACGTAACAAGACGAGTAACTGCAGACCAATATGATGCAATCATTTGGCCAGAAAATGCTATTGACATAGATCCGCGGCTATTTCCGGAAGTTCAAGCTGATATAGCTGCCCTCACGGGTGATTTAAGTACCCCTATTATCGCTGGAGTTGTTCAACGAACTGCCGATGGTCCGCAGAACGCCTCAATTCTCTTCGGCGAAGATGGAATTCGAGAAAGTGTTTATATCAAGAGAGGACTGACGCCCTTTGGGGAATATATACCGCTGCGAGGAATAGCCGAACTAGTCAGTCCGCTGGCCAAAAAAGTCAATGACTTCATACCGGGAAGTGCGCGAGTAACTCATACGGTAGCGGGCGTTGAACTTGGTCCAATCATTTGTTATGAAATCATCCTTGATGATCTAGTGCGGGATATGGCTAGGAATTCCCAGGCGTTGATTGTGCAGACCAATAGCGCCACCTTTGCTGGTACTGCAGAAAGTGCGCAACAATTAGCCATCACTCGCATACGAGCAGTTGAACATTCCAGAGCTATTTTAAGTGTTTCCACGGTCGGAATCTCAGCCTTTATAGATAATAATGGGCGAGTGCTAAGCCAAACGGGGGAGAATACACAGGAGTCTTTGGCAGGTTCTTTGATGCTCAATAATTATCGAACTCTGATTAATCGGATTCTTTCATGAGTCGTTTCGTAATTCTGATACCCACTTACAACGAATCCATTTCAATAGTCGAATTGCTCACTTCTCTTGCCACTATTCAAAATCGTTACCAATTCGATGTAGTTGTCTTAGATGATAATTCCCCGGATAGAACTGCAGATATTGCCCAGAATCTTGGTTATTCGTGGGTGAGTGTTATCCGAAGGCCCGGCAAAGCCGGTCTTGGGGCTGCTTATCGTGCGGGATTTCAGGCGGTACTAAAAGACGAGAAATACACCCATGTAGTTACTATGGATGCAGATGGTTCACATCGAGTTCAAGATCTAGCTGCAATGTTTACGGCTGCAGAATCAGTTGCAAATGGGATTAAATCAATTGTCCTTGGAACGCGTTGGATGCCCGGAGGTTCAGTTGTGAACTGGCCTCGGAGTCGAAAATTACTCTCTCGCGCAGGTACTGCCTACGCCCAGGCAATCCTTCGTATCCCGCTGCGCGATCTCACCGGTGGTTTTCGCATTTACAGTACATCGCTACTTCGTTCATTAAATCTCACCGATATGACAGCAACTGGATATTGTTTTCAGATCGAGATGGCGATGGCCAGTGATTTAGCTGGAGCAATCAAGATTGAAGTTCCGATCACCTTTGTAGAGCGAATTAATGGGGTTTCAAAGATGAGTAAGGCGATTGTTGTGGAAGCCCTCTGGCAGACCACGCTCTGGGGTCTATCTCGCAGGCTCAGACCTAACGCCGATAAGTTACATTATGTAAAGTAAGAAAGATTCAACTACGCGAAGGACTCAATCGGTGGGCAAGAACAGACCAGGTTCCTATCCCCGTATGCCCCATCTATGCGCCCTGTGGTGGGCCAGTACTTGCCCTTCATGCCGATAAGTTCACCAGGAATAAGTCCGGTAAATGTTGCTGGAAAAGCTCCGCGTTCGCGGCTGTAGCTGCGATCCCAGTCATTTGATGCCACTGCCCCCACTGTGTGAGGTGCATGGCGCAGAGCAGAATCTTCTACAGCAACTTTGCCTTCAATAATCTCATCGATTTCATACTTAATTGCAATCATCGCATCAATGAAGCGATTCATCTCAAGAATATCTTCTGATTCCGTTGGTTCAATCATCAGTGTTCCTGGAACCGGAAATGACATTGTCGGTGCGTGGAAACCAAAGTCCATCAGGCGCTTTGCGATGTCATCGACGGTGACACCACTGATCTTGGTTATCTCCCTTACATCGAGAATACATTCGTGGGCGATCAAACCTTTATCACCGGTATACAAAATCGGATAGGAGCCCTTTAAACGCGCTGCCATGTAGTTAGCGCTAAGAATTGCTACCTCCGTTGCATGAGTAAGTCCTGCTCCCCCCATAAGGCGGATATAAGCCCATGAGATAGGCAAGATACTGGCCGAACCAAATGGTGCGCCAGAGATGGGCCCTGGACCTGTTGTAGGGCCCGCAGTTGCATCAAGTGGATGGTTAGGCAGAAACGGTGCTAAATGCGCACGAGCAATTACTGGACCAACACCCGGTCCCCCACCACCATGTGGAATACAGAAAGTCTTATGCAAATTTAAATGCGAAACATCGGCGCCAAATTTTCCGGGTTGAGCTAAACCGACAAGTGCATTGAGATTTGCGCCGTCGACATATACCTGCCCGCCTGTCTCGTGAACCAATGCACAGATTTCAGAGATGGCAGATTCGAAAACTCCATGAGTTGATGGATAGGTGACCATCAGCGCCGCCAACTTTCCTGCATGTTCGGCTATCTTTAACTTCAAATCATCAAGGCTCACATTTCCTGCTTCATCACAAGAAATGACTACGACTTTCATTCCCGCCATCACCGCACTGGCTGCATTCGTGCCATGAGCACTGGAAGGAATTAAACAGATATCGCGCTCTTGTTCATAGCGAGAATCGTGATAATTTCGAATAGCGAGCAGGCCCGCGAACTCCCCTTGGCTGCCAGCATTAGGCTGCAGCGAAACTGCGTCATAGCCGGTGATTTCAACAAGCCATTTCGAAAGTTGAGCAATGAGTTTGCGTGATCCCTTGCTCTGATCTGCTGGTGCGAAAGGATGCAGCGATGCGAACTCCGGCCAGGTGACGGCTTCCATCTCAGTTACTGAGTTGAGCTTCATGGTGCAAGAACCCAACGGAATCATTGTTCTATCAAGTGCCAAATCGCGATCTGCAAGAGTGCGCAAGTAGCGCATCATCGAAGTTTCTGAATGGTAGGTATTAAAAACTGGGTGTTGTAAGAAGGTTGAGGTTCTTTTGACCGCTGGTGAGATGCCACTCCCCTGGGCTGAGACGACCTTTGCGCCAAAGATACTTGCAATCTCAGCAAACTTACTTGCAGTAACAGTTTCATCTAAAGAAATACGAACATGCTTTGCATCCACTATACCAAGATTGATTCGCAAGGAAGCCGCCATTTTATGAACCGCTGCTGCATCAGTCACCTTGATAGTTAAAGTGTCAAAGTAACTTTTGTTAACACTCTCCACGACGGTTGCCAGAGCTGCGGTGTACCCATGAACACGCTCGGCAATTTCAATCAAACCTTTTGGTCCGTGCCACATTGAATAGAATGCACTCATATTGGCAAGTAATACCTGAGCAGTACAAATATTGCTTGTCGCCTTATCTCGTCTGATGTGTTGCTCGCGCGTTTGAAGAGCTAAACGAAATGCTGGATTGCCGTGCGCATCAACACTTTGACCAATCAGGCGACCAGGTAGAGCTCGCTCCAGTCCAGCACGTACCGCCATAAATCCTGCGTGTGGTCCGCCGAATCCCATCGGAACTCCGAAGCGTTGGGCTGAACCCACTGCGATATCTGCGCCCCACTCCCCTGGCGCTGTAATCAAGGTAAGTGCAAGAAGATCTGTAGCTGCGATTACTAGCGCGTCTTTGGAGTGTGCCTGCGTTGCCAAATCACTGAAATCATTGATCGCACCAGTTGTATCTGGATACTGAACCAAAACTGCAAAGAAATTTATAGAAGGATCTACAGCGAGAGCATCCACCTCAAGAACCTTGATTCCAAGTGGCTTCGCTCGAGTAATTACTACCGCTTTGGTCTGAGGATGCACATTGTGATCAATCAGAAATACCGCGTCATCACTGGCTTTAGAGGTGCGTCTAGCCAAGGTCATTGCTTCAGCTGCCGCAGTTGATTCATCGAGCATCGAAGCGTTAGAGATCGCAAGACCAGTCATATCGGTAATCACGGTTTGAAATGCGAAGAGTGCTTCCAGGCGACCTTGCGAAATCTCTGGTTGATATGGTGTGTATGCGGTATACCAAGCCGGATTTTCTAAAACATTTCGTTTGATAACCGGTGGTGTGATGGTGCCGTAATAACCAGTGCCAATAAGTGAGGTAAAGATTTCGTTCTCTGAAGCTAAAGCGCGAAGTTCATCAATGACTTCAACTTCACTTTTCGCGCTATCCAGGACTTGCGCGAGTTTCTTTTCTATGACGATATTTTCTGGAACTACATCGGCGATAAAATCTTTGAGATTTGAGTATCCAAGGACAGAGAGCATCTCCTCTTCTTGTGCACCAGAGGGGCCGATATGTCGATCTTGAAAACCTTTACTACCGCCCACGTGACCACCCATTCAACTCATCTATGGCCCTATCGCCTTAAATTAGATGAGCGAAATATATGAGTATTAGGCGCCTTTCGCCTTTCGACGCAGTGAGAGTTCATCACTATTTTGAGAAACGACAGTCTCACCGTTTACTTCACCCGCAAGGGTGGCAAGAGATCCCTCAACCTCAGACCAAACCTTGCCCACAGCGATTCCAAAAACTCCTTGACCGCCAGCTAGTAGATCGATAATTTCATCAGGGCTGGCACATTCATAGATAGATGCACCATCGCTCATCAGAGTGATTCGCTCTAAATCTGTCACACCGCGTTCGCGCAAGTGAGTTACTGCGGTGCGAATATTCTGTAGTGAGACACCGGCATCAAGTAAACGCTTAACAATTTTCAGTACCAAGATGTCGCGGAAACCGTAGAGACGCGCACTACCTGAACCCGTTGCTGTGCGAATTGACGGCTCAACCAGACCGGTGCGCGCCCAATAATCTAATTGGCGATATGAAATTCCAGCAGCAGAACAAGCTGTCGCACCGCGATAACCAATTTCAAATTCTTGCTCAGTCACGAGAGGGGGCTCGCTTTCGTTTAGGGGGTTGCCTCAAGGGTACGCTCGAGAATCCTAGAAAGTCAGTACCGACACGAAACAAACCTCTACTTGAGGTTGAGACTTCTGAGCTAGCCAGCAAAGTCCTCCGGATTGATCTGATCTAGGAATTCCCGGAATGCTTCAAGCTCCTGGTCCCCCGCCGCCGAAACCTCTGATGCCACCTGCTCTGGAATATCGATTCCCACCTGATCGAGCAAATCGTTATCCACCAAGATGTTTGACTTAGTACGTAGCGCAATTGCAATCGCATCTGATGGCCTGGCAGACAGTGCCGGCAGCGCGCCTAGATCATTTTTCAGGTTTAACTCCGCAAAGAAGACCCCATCGACTATCGCCGTAATATGGACAGATGCCAGTGTGATGTCTACTCGCTCCAATACATCTCGAATCAAATCATGTGTCAGCGGACGAGGCGCTGCCAACCCTTGTTGGGCAAAGGCTATGGAAGTTGCTTCCACCGCCCCCACCCAGATGGGGAGAAATCTTGAGCCTTCAATCTCTTTAAGCAAAACGATGGGTTGATTCGAGGGCATCTCAATTCGCACTCCCACGACCTCAACCGGAATAAACATCGAAGAAAATTCTTATGCGATTAACGAGGACGATTTAAGCCGCCACGTACCAAGGCAGCATGGAGTCGAACAGATAGGGATGCAATCTCTTTCTGAACTTCCTCGGCGCGAGCTTTCGCCTCCGTGCTCTTTTGCCTAGTAAAGGGAGTGATCACTTGTTCAATCAATCCAATCTCGCGATCAGCTGCTGATTTAAAGGAGCGAAGGTGGCGCGGTTCAATTCCAAATCCAGCCATCTCAGCAACTGCGCGAGCCACAGAGAGGGCATCTCCGTCATAGTGACGACCGCGAATTTGAATAAGCCCATAAGACTCGAGTTCGACCAACTGGGCATCATCTAGCGCCGATGCCTTAAGCATCTCCTCGCGAGATAAACGCATCTCGGATTGCTCGCCAAATGCTGCAGGTGCGAATTCACCATCGACTGTGGCAAGGCCAAGAGTTGGGCGCGGAGCGGGGATTCCTCCGGCTGGTGCTGGCTGCAGACCACGGTCTAGCGCGTCGAGATTCTCCTTAATCACTTTAAGTGGGAGGTACTGATCGCGTTGTGCGAGCAGGACGTAACGAAGTCGCTCTAGGTCAGTTGTCGTGAATTTACGGTATCCAGAGGGTGTTCGCTGGGGCTCAATCAGACCTTCCGACTCTAAAAAACGAATCTTTGAGATTGTGATGTCGGCAAAATCTCCGCGCAATTTAGTGAGTACTTCACCGATACTTAAGTAGGCCCGGGCTGGAACGCTCAACTGACTTCCCCCCTAATAGATCTTGAATTGTCTTGTAAAACTCTTTATTTTTGAGCTGTAATAAATAGAAGATGGAACTTGCCGACCTGAATCTCATCCCCCACAGATAATTGCTTCTCGGTGGTTGGCTCGTTATTGATATATGAGCCATTGAGACTTCCAGTATCTTTAAAGATGAACCCGGAATCTGATTTTTCAATTGCTGCGTGCTTTCTAGAGACTGTCACATCATCAAGAAATATTGCACTTTCCACTGATCGACCAATAGTTGCCCCCTGGTCTGTCACCAGAAATCTGGCACCTAGTCCGGGACCTCGATGAATGAGAACCATTGCAGACTTACCATCGCCAGCCAAGGTGGATTCCAGAACAGCACGCTCCTCCGCCGACGATGTTGCTAGATAATCCTTAATGAGCTCTGAAGAAGAGTCACCAACCACGGGGCGAAGTCCCAGGTGGAGAGTGCTGGTTAGCTCAGGCTTTGAATCTGCCTCTGCCATGAACTCACCCCCTTCGATGTCAACTTAAGGGTGACACTAGAGAGTTGCGGCAGAGAAATCAAGCGGAGATTTATGCGGTTATTGCACCATATTGCGCTGCCGAAAGCAGTCCTGCTGGCTCTGCTCCTACTTCAATTTCTACCAACCATCCCAAACCGTAGGGATCGGAGTTAATCAGCTCAGGTGTGGCGCCAAGGGTTTCATTAATTGCAACAACGGTTCCAGTAAGGGGTGCGAAGATTTCGGAAACGCTCTTTGTTGATTCAACTTCTCCGCAGACAGCATCGGCGATGACTTTCTCGCCAATTTTCGGCATTTGCACATAGACAATGTCACCGAGGGCACCCTGGGCGAAGTCAGTAATGCCCATGCGATAGCGAAGTGCAGTTTCGGTAGGTGCTACCCACTCATGTTCTGTTGTGTACTGCAATTCTGCTGGAATTACCGACATCGTGTGCCTCTACCATCCGCTAGATAACTTGTGGGCGCACTCTAATGCTATTTATCCCGGTCCGGAAATACCCGATGGCCGTGGCTACATAGAGAGCCACTCCCCAGCCGGTAAAGGCCCAGCCGAAAATGAAGGCAACGGTGCCATACCAATTCGGGTTAAGCGCCAGAAGAAGAAATGGGAAGGCATAGAGCAGATTAAATGTTGCCGCTTTACCCAGATATGTCACTTGCAGAGTCGGAAGTCCTCGCATCTGGATGACCAGGGCAAGTATTGCCATCGCAACATCGCGGGCTACCAAGACAAGTATTACCCAGAGTGGAATCGCATCTCTGATGTATAAGACGATGATGGTTGCTGCAATATAGAGTCGATCAATCGTGGGATCTGCGATCTCGCCAAAACGTGATTCCTGATTAAGTGCGCGAGCTAATTTTCCATCAAAGTAATCAGTAGCGCCGCCAATCATCAGGACCAGGATGGCCCAACCATCTACGCGTTGATCTAAGGCGAGCCAGATGAAGAGCGGAATCCCTAGGAATCGCAGGAATGTGAGCGCGTTAGGAATCGTCAACATTGCTACGCCTCCTTATCTCGTTCCTTCACGCGGATAGCCACCTGAACCGGAGTTCCTGGGAATTTGAACTCTTCGCGTAAGCGACGTTCGATAAATCTACGATAAGAAGCTTCAATCCAGCCAGATGAGAAGACCACGAATTTAGGTGGTGCGATGCCGGCCTGTGTTGCGTAGTAAACCTTTGGCTGCTTACCACCGCGAACAGGTGGCGGCGTCGCACCAATGAGGGCGCCCAAGAAAGAGTTGAGTTTGGAAGTTGGAACGCGACGTTCCCAAGAATCAATTGCTGTGCGAAGTGCCGGCGCTAGTCGATCACGGTGCCATCCGGTTTTGGCTGCAACGTTCACAATCTGCGCCCATTCGACCTGATCTAGATGTCGCTCTATTTCCTTATCCAGCTGAGTGCGGCGGTCATCATCTACCAGATCCCATTTATTCATAACGATTACCATCGCCTTGCCAGCTTCCTCAACCATCGTGATAACTCGCAGGTCCTGCTCGGAGATAGGAACTGATGCATCAAGAATGACTACTGCACATTCACAGCGTTCCAAAGCAGTTTGTGTTCGCAAGGTCGCGTAATAATCTGTTCCGCTAGCTTGGTTGGCCCGCTTTTTAAGCCCAGCGGTATCTACAAATCTCCAGATACTTCCGCCGAATTCGATCAGCTCATCAACTGGATCGCGGGTTGTACCCGCGACGTCATCAACGATAGAACGGTTCTCGCCAACCAGAGCGTTAAGCAAACTGGATTTACCCACATTTGGACGACCAATGAGTGCTATCCGGCGATAGCCATCTTGTACTTGTGCCGCACCCACCTCGGGCAGGAGTTTGGTTATCGAATCAAGTAGATCTCCGCTACCGCGACCATGCAAAGCCGATACAAAGTGCGGTTCACCTAAGCCGATGTTCCACAACGCATGCGCATCAGATTCATCGTTATCACCGTCAACTTTGTTAGCAACTAGAATTGTTGGCTTCTTCGCCTTACGTAACTCTTGAACCAATACATCATCTTCATCGAGTGCACCCACTTGGGCATCGACGACAAAACAGAGAACATCCGCCTCGCCCATCGCTAGTTCAGCACTTGCACTCACCTGAACTGAAATTCCATCTGGCTTAGATTCCCAGCCGCCAGTATCCATAATGATGAAGCGACGACCGCCCCATTCACATTCGTATTGCACACGATCACGCGTCACACCCGGAGTATCCTCAACGATTGCTTCCCGGCGACCAATAAATCGGTTGATCAACGTTGATTTACCGACGTTCGGACGTCCAAGAATGGCAACAATCGGAAGTCCTAAGAGCGAACGTTGCGATAATAGTTCCCAAATTCGTTCCACAGTTTCATCGAGCGTAAGTTCAGTTGAATCTATATGCACCGCATCCGTGGCCATTGATAACGGTGAAATCGTGCGGTTTGTATCAATCTCATCGCGGGTTGAAAGTGATTGTGCAACAGCGTCAACACCCCCTGCCGCACCTTCTTGTTCAGCATCTCGTCTTGCTGCTCGTGCTGAAATCTCAGCGGTGAGGTAAATTTTCAGTGCAGCATCAGGACACACGACTGTCCCTATGTCGCGACCTTCAACCACAATCCCACGGTCTGCTTTAGCAATGATGGATCTCTGCAAAGTGAGTAGCTCTGCGCGTACCTGTGGCAAGGCGCTGATAATTGAAACTCTCTCTGTTACTTCTTGACTGCGAATCTCTTCACTGACATTCGTTGAACCAACAAAGACTTGTGGATCTCTGGGATTTGAATTGAAAGTGATAGGTGTATCAATGACGGCAGCGATAATGTCATTTGCGTTATCACTCTTTATCGATAAAGCAATGAATGTGATTGCGCGATATAAAGCACCGGTATCTAGGTAACTCCACCCAGCTCGAATGGCAATATTCTTCGATGTGCTGGATTTACCAGAGCCGCTAGGGCCATCTAGTGCAACAACAATCATCTTCACAGCCCATCTATAAGTGATTACATTCTAAGGCGCAGTTGCCTAATACAGTGAATTACGAACGTGGAGCGTGCACGTCCCAGCCTTCACTCTCTAAATGCGCTTTCAAAGTGAGAGCATCTGAATGCGAAACGGCCAAAGTAATCAAACCTGTCTCTTGACCTGGAGAGTGTTCGATGGAGAGATCTTCGATATTGACTGAAACCTTTGCGCACTCATCAAATATCGCAGCCAACTGACCTGGTTTATCTTCAATGACTATCGGCAGATGGGTGTATTCACGCGCTTTCCCACCATGTTTGCCAGGGATGAGCGCTCTACCCGCTTGCCCATCTTTGATCACACCTGCAACGAAGCTTTCACTTTCAATATTAGAGACCAGAGAGTTGAGATCTGAGGCCAAGGATTTAAGAAGTGGTGCGATAGCCGAACTATTGGCAGCGATAATCTCCTTCCACAGAGTCGGATCAGAGGCTGCTATGCGCGTGGTATCGCGCAACCCTCCCCCAGATAGCTCTATCCAGCTGACTGGTTTTCCAGCCAACTGCTTGGCCAGAAGTGAAGAGATGAGTTGCGGAAGATGCGAGACCAGCGCTACCGCTTGATCGTGATCGGCCGCCGGCATATCAATGACCTGAGCACCTAGTGACTCGATAAGAGCCTTACCCCAGGCAAGTGCCTGCTGCTCAACGCCTGTGGAATCAATCATCCAAGGTCGACCTTCAAAGAGATCTGCTCGAGCTGACTCAACTCCTGAGAACTCACGCCCTGCCATGGGATGTGTCGGCAGGAATTGCGAGCTACTTAAAGAAGATTTTGATACCTCAAGTAAAGGTTTAATCTTGATAGACGTAACATCTATCAATACACCCTTGAAGGTTGCTCTTTCGAGAGCAGTAATGACCATTGGGAAAGCCGAAACAGGAACGGCCGCGATAACGAGTTCGGCGCCGGAGATCTCCTCGCCCTGATTTCCCATAAGTGCCTGGGCTATGCCCTGGGTGCGCGAATCTTGATCGAGCATGGTCACCGAGACGCCCTTTTTGGAGAGGGCTAGCCCAATAGAGGTGCCGATCAAGCCAGAGCCGATAATGCCCACGCTCGAAAAGGGAAGTTTCGCGCTCATGAGCTACTGGGCAATGTCTCGGCGCAGGGATTTAGCCCCGTGCAGATAGATATGTGAGATTGAGTCAGCGCTCGCAGCGGTTTCTACGTGAGCCATCACGCGAATCGTGCGCTCAAGGGCCCCTGGAACGTCGATCTCTACGGCGCAGATCAACGGAACTGATGCAAAACCGACCTCCCGCGCTCCAGCAGCCGGGAAGGCCGCATTGAGATCAGGGCTCGAAGTGAAGAGCACGGAAATCACATCTTGAGGGGTGAGCGCGTTGGCGCTGAGAATTTCAGAGAGCAGCTCAACTACACCTGCGTAGATACTTTCAGCCGTATTGGCCTCTACTTGGGTTGCTCCCCTGATTGCACGCACTGACATTAGGCAAGTGTAGCCGTAACTCATTTTCTAAGAGATTGATTGCAAATGGTTTTGCACTTTAAACGTTTTATCGACTAAACGCTAACAAATGGAGAGAAAATCTAGGTCAACACAAGCGAGCCGATCTATCGAATTACAAACTATCAATTTATCGATATTTTGTGGTCATGATTGAGCATATTTTTATCGATATATCTATACTTGAAAGTCTTAGGCAAAGAGTATCTATTTATCTACTTACCTATTAAACGATTCTATATAGACTTAGGGTTTTATATCTAAAGTTGTTTGTAGGCTTACCAATTCACCGCTATTGAGATCTCGCCATCGTCCCTCGAGGGTCTCCCCCAAAGAAATAGGCCCAAACTTGGTTCTAATCAATCGAAGGACCTCCACCCCTACTGCCTCCATCAGACGACGGATGATGTGGTAGCGACCCTCGTGAATGACGACTTCGATCCACTGTGGCGATAGGTGGTTAAAGCTCAGGATTCGTCCCATTCCATCTTCGAGCTCGACCCCCTTCAAAAGGGTCTTTTCGACCCCGACCGGGAGTTTTCCATCGAATTCTATGATGTAGGTCTTCTCAAGGCCAAAGGAAGGATGGGTCGCTCTAAAGGTCAAATCTCCATCGTTTGTGAGCAGAATTAGCCCTTCAGAGTCCTTGTCCAGGCGTCCCACGTGAAAAAGGCGCTCGGTTCGAAGGTTGATAAAGTCAGATAGTGAAGGGCGACCTTCCGGGTCAAACATGGTTGACAAAACACCTCTAGGCTTATGAAGTGCTAAATAAGTCTTAGACAAAGAACGGGTAATTGTCTCACCATCGACTGATACTTTGACCTTTTCGGGGTCAAATTTCGCCCCGAGCTCTCTAATCTGGTGACCGTCGACGGTGACTCGACCATCCATGATGAGTTCATCGGCACCGCGTCGGCTAGTGATTCCCGCGTCGGCAATAATCTTATTAAGGCGCATTTCGGCCATGTGGCTATCCATTCTCGACAGTCAACTCCCCGAACAACCCTCGATAATCGAGGCTTTGGCTAAGGGGTGGAAGTCAGAAGTGTAGAGCGTTTGCTAGTCAGTAAGCGAATCGAGGATCTCATCCAGGCTATCGATGTCTGGCAGATGAGGGGCAAGCGGAGGCAGGTCAGTCAGGGCATTTAGGCCTAGCCGCTCCAGGAAGTAGCTCGTAGTCTTGTAGAGGATAGCTCCTGTTTCATTTTCGACCCCGTACTCCTCCACCAGGCCACGAGTAATCAGGGTCTTCATCACTGCCTCAACATTGACCCCACGGATAGCTGAGACTCGAGCCCGTGAAACTGGTTGGCGGTAGGCGATCACGGCCAGGGTTTCCAGAGCAGCTTGGGTAAGGCGGTTCTGCTGGCCATCTAGAACGAATTTTTCGACCGCTGGGCTAAAGTCCGGGTGGCTATAGAAGCGCCAGCCACCATTGATGGCCTTCAGGGAAAATCCACGATCAGAGTAGCTCGGCACAAGGGCTTCTAACGCCGAGATGATCTGCTCGACCGGGACCTCAAGGACCGTGGCTAGGGTCAATTCAGTGACCGGCTCATCTACGACCATCAGAATGGCTTCGATGGAACGGGCAAGCTCAGGACTGTGAAGCTCGGGATTAGACATTTTCGCCCTCTTCTGTCTCGTTTTCAATCTCTGGCTGGATATCAAACTCATTGGTCGCTAGAACTTCTCCTTCATCGGAGCCAACCCAGGTCACCTGAAGCTCGCCCAGGGCCATTACCTGCTCAAAACGCAAGGCCCCCTGTCGGTAGAGGTCTAGGAGGGCTAGGAATCTGGCCACGACAACGAGGGTGGAGTCCGCGCCTTGAATGAGATTTCTAAAGGATAGCGTTCGCGACTTTCGAAGCGCCTCAACAACTGAGCGAGACTCCTCCGCCACGCTCACGAGGGCGCTGTGTAGGTGCTCCACAGCCACAACTGGTGGCGCCTTAGGTGTGAGCACACGCTCAGCTATCGCAGCAAAGCGCTGAGCTCCCACCCCAATCAGGACTTCAGGAAGTAATGATGCAAGGGCCGGATCGAGGGCTACAACGCGCGGGAAGGACTTGTCAGCGGCCAAAATCGCTTCCTGGAAGGAGGCGGCAATCTCTTTAAAGGCGCGGTATTGAAGCAATCGGGCGAAGAGAATGTCTCTGGCCTCAAGGATGGCAAGGTCTTCCTCATCCTCAATCTCACCGCTAGGCAGCAGACGAGCTGCTTTGAGATCTAGAAGGGTTGCGGCGATAACTAGAAATTCGGTCGCCTGGTCAAGGCGCCAGCCCTCGCCCGATTCTTCCAATTTGCGAATAAATGAGATGAATTCATCGGTGACAAGGCTTAAGGAGACCTCGGTGATATCTAGCTTGTGGCGAGAAATCAGTTGGAGCAGGAGATCAAAGGGGCCATCGAAGTTGGACAGGTGGACGTTAAAACCGGTTTCTGCCGGGATGGCCTCCGGTGTTGGGACCGGAATCAGGGTATTTTCCACGTGCGAACAGTACTTCGTTACTTGCATATCGCAGCGCATTACGCGTAGAGTCGCGACAAATGAAAAGAGGTTTCTCGCTTGAACGCTAAATCGACATTTGATGATGATGTGGCAACTACAGCCAACCTACTTGGACGTGAACCGAAGAATTTTAAGATCCCCGCACCCTTAACAGAGCACGGGCATGCAAAAATCATTTCAATCTTCAACCAAAAAGGCGGTGTGGGTAAAACTACCTCCACAATTAATCTCGGTGCTGCCCTCGCAGAACTTGGTCGCCGAGTACTTCTAGTCGACTTTGACCCACAAGGTGGTCTCTCCCTTGGTCTCGGTGTCAACGCTCATAGCCTTCCACTTGAAAACACTGTTTATTACGCGCTGATGACACCTGATGCCAATATCGATGAGATTGTTCTTAAGTCATCAGTTGCTAATTTAGATTTCCTTCCTGCAAACCGTGACCTTGGTACTGCGGAAACAACACTTGGCGCTGAGATTGGTGGCCAGCAGTATCTCAAGCGCGCGCTAGCAAGACTGAGTTCTGAATACGATGTCATTCTCATTGATTGCCAGCCAACGATGGGTCAGCTCACTATTAACGCACTCGTTGCTTCAGACGAAGTAATTGTTCCGTTGCAATGTGAGTATTTCGCGCTCCACGGATTCATCGAGCTTAAGGGAAACATCGATAAGGTGAGAAGTTTCCTAAATCCTGATCTTAAACTCATCGGGATTTTGGCAACAATGTATGACCGCAAGACCCTTCATAATCGCGAAGTTCTCACTGCAATCCTTGAGAAATATCCAGAGGATGTCTTTGAAACAATCATCGCAAAAACTATTCGATTCTCAGAAACAACCGTTGCAGGTGAACCCATCACCGCATACGCATCATCTTCAGGTGGCGCACAGTCTTACCGCCGCCTAGCCAGAGAACTAATCGCCAGAGGAGGCGCCCGATGACACGCAGAGCAAGCTTGCCCGGAGCAGATGAATTATTCCGTGCTAATACCCCAGCACTGAGCGCCGTTCGACAAGTAGTTGAAGCCGCACCTGCTGCACCCGCTTCCCCACAACCGGTTGGCACATCACAAACAAAGACCAAGAAGGGTGTTCGCACAATTTCTCGCAGACGAGTGACTGCGGCCGAGAAGTCTCCTTCTGGGCGCGAACTTCATGAAGAAAAGATCACTGTTTACTTATCAACTGATGAACTCTTTGATCTTGATCAAGCACGCTTGATGTTACGTGGTGACTTAGGTTTAGCTGTTGATCGGGGTCGCATTGTTCGCGAATCAATAGCTGTCATCATTGCTGATCTAGAAGCTAAGGGTGATCAAAGCATTCTTGCTCGACGTCTTCGCGGACTGTAATCACTTAGCCCTTGGGTGGGCAGAGCTATAACTCTCACGCACTTTATCGATAGTAATCAGGGTGTAAATCTGGGTTGTAGTCACCGATGAATGCCCAAGTAGTTCTTGAACGACCCGAATATCTGCCCCACCATCGAGTAAATGTGTTGCATATGAGTGCCTAAATACGTGCGGTGACACCTTGCCCTCAAGGCCGGTGGCGACAGCGGCGTCTAGAACTATCTGCCAAGCACTCTGGCGCGAGAGTCTCTTCCCGCGAGAGTTAAGAAAGAGCGCACTCTCACTCTTTGCATTCTTAGCCGCAAGAAGTGGTCTGGTTCGAACCAAATAGTCATCGAGTGCGGTGAAGGCGAATTTACCAAGCGGAACTATTCGCTCCTTGGAGCCTTTTCCCCGCAATTTCACCACTGAGATTCGATCGCCCTCTAAATCCTCTGTTGCAATATCGGCAAAGTTAATTCCGATGACTTCACTTACCCGGGCGCCGGTGGAGTATAAAATTTCCAAGATTGCACTATCTCGGAGCGAGATTGGATCTCCCTCTCGCTTAGCTGATTCAATGAGCGAGGTGATTTCGCTGATTAATAATGCCTTAGGTAAACGTCGTGGGGTCTTGAGCGTCGTTGATTCAGTCATAGGATTTGAAATCTCATACTCAAGGGCGCAGTACCGATAGAAACCTTTGAGTGCAGAAATACATCTGTTGATGCTTGATGTACTCATTTTGGTATCTTTCAGGAAAACTTCAAAAGCTTCAATGTGTGTTGGTGATAGATGTGAAAAATCCTCGTTGCCAGCGTTGAGAAAAAGTGCAAACTTACCTAAGTCTCGTTGATATGACTCAATAGTGTTTGTGGCTAATGCTCGCTCAATGCGTAAATGGTTGAGATAGTTGGTACTGGCGGTGTGAAAGTTCATCAATCCCCCGCGCTATACCTACTTCTTCTGCCCAAGTGCTGCAGCAATGAGACCGACAAATAATGGATGCGGTCTTGTTGGACGTGATCGAAGCTCGGGATGAGCTTGCGTTCCAACATAGTATGGATGAACTTCGCGAGGTAGCTCAACGAACTCCACTAAATCACGCTCTTTAAACATCCCGGAGAAAACCAAGCCAGCGGCTGCAATTTGATCGCGATACTTATTATTGACTTCATATCTGTGGCGATGACGTTCAGAAATCTCGGTACTTCCATAAACCCCAGCGACGATGGAACCTGGTGCTAGCGCTGCCTGATAGAGACCTAGTCTCATGGAGCCACCCATATCGGCCTGGCCCGCGACAATATTCTTTTGGTCATCCATCGTTGCAATCACATGGGTGCCACTCTCTGGCGTGAACTCTGCTGAATTGGCATCGGCTATTCCAGCTAAGTTTCTAGCCGCTTCAATGACCATGCACTGCAGACCTAAACAAAGTCCCAGTGTTGGAATCTTCTTTTCCCGGGCAAACTTCAGGGCGCCGAGCTTTCCTTCAATTCCACGGATTCCGAATCCACCAGGAACACAGATTGCATCCACTCCACCAAGTGCCTTCTTTGCACCGGCTTCGCTCTCGCAATCATCACTAGGAATCCAGACAAGTTCAACTTTTGCGCTATTTGCAAATCCACCGGCCCGAAGTGCTTCCGAAACTGATAAATACGCATCTGGTAAATCAATATATTTTCCAACGAGGGCCACCTTTACAGTGTGTTCAGGATGATGAACTTTCTGTAAGAGCACATCCCACTCGCCCCACTGAACTTCATGACCACCTAGGGACAATCTGCGGACGATGTAAGAATCTAGACCTTCACTGTTGAGAACCTTTGGGATGTCATAAATTGAAGGAGCATCCACGGCGGCAACAACGGCTTCAACATCAACGTCACACATCAAGGAAATCTTCTTTTTAATCCCTGCCGGTATCGGACGATCACAACGCAGGACCACGGCATCAGGTGCAATACCGATACTACGAAGGGCCGCGATGCTGTGCTGTGTTGGTTTGGTCTTGAGTTCACCTGCAGGCCCAATATATGGAACCAGTGAAATGTGAAGGTAAAAGACATTGTCGCGACCCACATCTTGGCGAAGCTGACGCGCGGCTTCGAGAAATGGCTGAGACTCAATATCTCCGACAGTTCCACCGATTTCGGTGATGACAACATCTACTTCATCTGAATCATTAGCCAACATACGTTCTTTAATCTCGTTGGTGATATGCGGAATCACTTGTACGGTCTCACCTAGATACTCACCACGTCGCTCGCGCGCAATTACTCGCGAATAAATCTGACCTGTGGTGACATTTGCCGAACCTTCGAGGTTGCGATCAAGGAAGCGCTCATAATGACCAATATCTAGATCTGTCTCGGCGCCATCATCGGTGACAAATACCTCTCCATGTTGGAATGGATTCATGGTCCCTGGATCAACGTTCAGGTATGGATCGAGCTTTTGCATTGTCACGCGGATGCCGCGGGCAACGAGTAGGCGACCTAAAGATGATGCTGTGAGGCCTTTACCGAGACTTGAGACCACACCGCCAGTTACGAAAATATGTTTAGTCACATGCGGCTGGCTCATGGAAGACCAACCTATCATCAAATTTCGCTCTATCCGCGCAGCGCCAAAAGTTCACTCGCGTGTTCGCGCGCACTAGTCGATTCTTCAAGCCCAGCAAGCATTCTGGCTATCTCTTCCACGCGATCAGCATCCTGAACCTTGGCCACACCTGATGCGACCACAGAACCATCACTGCTCTTCTTCACCACAAAATGGGTATCTGCCCACGCAGCCACCTGCGGCAAATGTGTAACCACAATAACTTGGGCCTGTTTAGAAAGTTGATGCAGACGTTTTCCCACTTCAATAGCGGCTTTGCCGCCAACACCGGCATCTACCTCATCAAAAATATATGTCCCCACTGGGTGCGTTTGGGCGATGACTACTTCCAGACCCAACATGATTCGAGACATTTCGCCACCGCTGGCACCTTTACCCAGGGCTACCTTCGGACCATCGGTGTGAGCACGAATTAGCATTGAAATCTCATCACAACCAAGCTGGGTGAAATCAGACTCTTTCAAGTTGGCAGAATAATCAGGTGATGACACCTCAACAAAGAACTGGGTGTGCGGCATGGCAAGTGCGTGTATTTCAGTCGTCACCAAATCAGAGAGCTTCTCCGCTTGCTTGCCTCGGGCTTCTGTTAGCGCCTTTGCATCCTTTAGTAAATCTTTCTTTGCCACTGTCAGTGAACCTTCAAGCTCAGCGATTCGATAATCTCCACCTTCTAGGTCGGCTATGACTTCCTTACCGCTCTTAGCCTTCGCAGCAAGTAATACAAGCTCTTCATCACCACTACCCGCCCCACCCCACTTCTTAATAAATGCATTCAATTGCGATTTGCGTTCATTGAGTGCGTCGAGTCGTCTTGGGTCTGCCTCAAGTCCGGTGGCATAGGAAGCAAGGTCAGTTGCAGCATCATCTAAAATAAAGACTGCTTCACTCACGCGCTCGGCGATAGATTCAAGCCGGGAATCCTTTGCTTTAACTGAATCGAGTGCTCGTCTTGCTGAATGCAAGAGTGTGAGAGCACCCGATTCTTCTGTCTCCAAAGCCTCTTTGGCACTTTGACTTGCTATCCGAAGGTCTTCAACACTAGATAGTCGATTGATTTCATCTTCAGTTGCGCTGCACTCATTACGAACAGCCTTTAAGGATGCCCAGGCGGTGATGAACTCTCGAAGCTGTGCGATGTCAGAGTCTCGCTTGCTGGAAGAACTCTTCAAATCTGCTAAGCGGGCCTTTATCTCTAAATAGTTCGCGTAACTCAGTTGGTAGGCACTTAGAACGGATGCAATCGCTGCGCCCCCAAAGCGATCTAGTAACTCTCGCTGGGTTGAAGTCTTCGTGATCTGCGCATTAGCTGACTGGCCATGAATCTCAATTAAGTTCTGGGAGATAATGGCCAACGTTCCAGCCGGAACCGTGACTCCCCCACACACTGCCTTGCTCTTTCCATCGGCATTTACAGTGCGAGAGATGATCAGTGAGTTGGCATCAAGTTGGGCGCCCAACTCCTCTAACCCCTGAACCTGCGATGAAGCGATAGCAAACGTTGCTGACGCACTGAGTCGATCCGCACCGTGTCTAACTAGTGCGCTATCACTCTTTCCACCAAGGACTAGTGATAGTGCGGTCAGAATCATGGTCTTGCCGGCGCCAGTTTCACCGGTGAGGACATTTAGCCCTGGACCTAATTCAAGCTCTGATTGTTCGATAACTCCGAGATTTCGAATTGATATCTCTTCTAGGAAGGAGCGTTCACTCACCGCGCCAACCTTCAACGGGAAGCTTGAACTTTGCAACCAGACGATCGGTAAAGAGCGTCGATGACACGTGCGATAACTTAATGGTGCGTTCATCGCGAGTGATGATTACTCGATCACCTAACTGCAAGGGTGTCTTACGAAGAGCGTCTGCCGATAACAAGGCAGCTGATGATTCCACGGTAATGATGATCTCTGACTTCGGAGAAACAACCATCGGTCTGGCAAAGAGTGCGTGAGCCGAGATTGGTAGTAACACTAGAGCCTCAATCTCAGGCCATAAAACTGGACCACCAGCGCTAAATGCGTAGGCAGTTGAACCAGTTGGAGTTGAACAAATGACTCCATCGCAGCCCCAGTGCGATAGGGGGCGCCGATCAATTTCAACGAAGAGTTCAACCATTGTGGTGGCATCTCGCTCAACTGTGACTTCATTGAGCGCCCAACCATTTGAGACAACTTTGCCGCCACGTTCAATCTCGAATTGGAGAACCATCCGGTTCTCACTGACATAACTCTTCTCAATAATGCTCTGTGCTATCGCCTTAATTGTTGGCCGATCTACTTCAGCCAGAAATCCAACATTTCCCAAGTTAATACCAAGCAGCGGAATCTTGCGGGTAAGGGTTACCTCAGCCGCTCGAAGAATCGTTCCATCGCCACCCAGTACCACCGCTAATTCAATCTCGGGTAGCTCTTCCGCGGCAACCTTCTTAATTCCTTCGATATCAATATCGGAAATTGTGTAGAGTGAAAATCCATCTGAGAAAAGAAGCGGAGCTAATTCACCGGCAGCACTAATCGCTTCTGGGCGAGATGGATTAACAAGAAATGCGACGCTACGAATACTCATTATTCGGGCCCTGCCGCAATCGCTTCATCAAGTGCTTTTTCATTAATTTCAGGTGCACCACGTCGTAACCATAGGAAATATTCGACGTTACCGGCAGGCCCAGGTAGTGGACTTGCGGCGATTCCTAGCGTTCCGAGTCCAACATCGTAGGCAGACTCTGCAACATCTAGAACTGCAGCTCTGCGCAAAGCAGGATCTCGCACAACACCACCAGCACCCAACTTTTCACGACCCACCTCAAACTGAGGTTTCACCATTAATACAAAATCGGCATCGGGCTTTGAGACTGCAGCCAGCGCTGGCAAGACCAAAGAGAGTGAAATGAAGGAAAGGTCTGCAACCACGAGATCAATGTCTTCAGCGATTTGATCACCGGTAAGGTGGCGAATATTTGTGCGATCAAGAATTTTCACTCGCGGATCTTGTCGTAGCCCCCACGCAAGTTGTCCATAACCGACATCAACGGCAACAACGAGTTTTGCCCCGCGTCGTAATAAGACATCTGTGAATCCACCTGTTGAAGCTCCAGCATCAAGACATGTGCGCCCATCGATCTCAACGCCAGAAAAGACATCCAACGCGCCGGCTAACTTATGGCCACCGCGCGAGACGAAATCATCTCGATCACCTTGTAGAACTATGGAGGTCTCGGCATCGACTTGCGAAGCTGGTTTTGTTGCTGGAATTCCACCGACTAGAACAGAACGAGACTCAATCAGATCTGCCGCATGCTCCCGCGAGCGTGCTAGTTCGCGTCGAACGAGTTCGGCATCTAAACGAGTTTTCATGGCAACTAGCTAGAGATTATCGATTGACTTAAGTGAATCTTGCAATTTTTCATGGAGTGCTTCAAAACGAGCAGAGTGCTCTGAGATATTACTGACTTCAATCTCTTCAAGTTCTTCCCGAACCTTTTGCACTAAATCTAACTCTTCTTCGCTCATTTTCTACTTTCCTTCTTCTTCGTCGCCGATTTCTTGCCATCAGATTTCTTTGATTGCGCCTTCTTCAAACGTTTTACCTCTTTAGCAAGTTCATCGAACTCTTCGCGCTTAACAAAGCCCATCTTCAAAACCGCGGCCTCGACCTCATCATGAATTCGCCCTTTGACTGAATCGGCGCTCTCCTTGGCCCAGTCATTGAGCGCTGCGGCGACTTCGGCGGGCGTGCGTTCTCCATCGGAAAGCTTCTGGGCGTAACTCTTTAAGGTGGAAAAGAATTCCGACGGTTGGGTCTTAGCCATAGCCTTAGCGTAGCGATATTAGCGCTGCACCGCGCTCAAGCTAAAGACGCAGGATTTCATCGGCCTCAATCTGCCAACGGCTAGCAACTCCGGTAGGGCTCTGCCAAAACCGTCTGTGAATCGAACCTGAGACTTCAATCCACTCATCGCCTTGCAGTGTCAGGGCAATCTTGCGACTCTTGGCACTCCATGCGGCAATATCAAGAGTGTCGACACCCTCTCGTTCGGATCGAGTAATGATGAGCCTAAATTCAACGACTTTATCGCCACTGGGCAATTCTTTACTTGTGGCTTGCGCCGATACGCGACCTCGAAGCAAGAGATCGTTGAGCGAGTAATCAATCTCAACATCATCTGAGACTACTTTTTTAACTGACTTCTTTTTGGTGGCAGCTTTAGCAACTGGTGACATCGTGAGCCCTTCATGCGAATTGTTTAGACGCGATGATGATTGATGGCTATGTCACTTTCTTGCCAATTATTTGCTGATGTGGATAATTACTTCGCTGCCCGATCTTGTGCATCAGTAGATTCCTCATGATCGATAGCTGCACACTTGCTAAACCACTCGGAAGCTTCCGCTAACCTTCCGGCAGCCTCCAGCGCGTCGGCATAGGCATAACGCAAGCGCACCGCCCACTCATCACTTTCATTCTTCAATTCCTTACATTGCAAAGTGACAACCGCGGCAGCTACTTCACCCAGATCACGACGAGCACCGGATGCCACAATGCGCATCTCAATCTCTTCTGCCTTATCAAGTCGCTTCACCTCTGGCGAACCAGCCAAACTCAAGGCTTTCAGTGGATTGCCAAGACCTCGTTCGCAATCGGCCATCACCGGCCACATCGAGACATCACCAGAAATTCGGTTGGCAGCACGCAATTCTTTTAGCGCAATTTCATAATGCCCGGCGCGATAGGCGGCATAACCAGCGGTCTCGCGAACAACAGCTAATCGCCCGGCGTGATGGGCCGCGGCAACAGCGTGCTTATGTGCCAATTCCGGATCAACATCCATATAAAGATTGACACAGACCATATGGCGCGCAACAACCTTGGCATTTTCTGCCGACAAACTTAATAACTCGGCGCGAACACTTTTTTCTAACTCTTCACCGGTGACATCTTCTGGAATATCTGGTTCAAAAATTCTTGGACGAATACGAGATTGGTCTCGTTCTTGTGGAGGGGCTCGAAACCCGCGTGGATCGCTGACTTCACGACCTTCAGAGACCTTTCGGGGAGCCCCTGGACGCTCTGTGCGACCACCACGAGCTGGGCGGTCAGAAGATGGACGACCGGAAGATGGACGACCGCTGTTATTACGTGGACGCTCCTCCATAGCCAAATCTCCTTAATTATCTGAATCATTCTAACTTCTTGACAAATAAAAAAGGGGCGCTTACGAATAAGCGCCCCTTTTTATAAAAGAAGTCCGGCAACGTTCTACTCTCCCACAAGGTCACCCGTGCAGTACCATCGACGCTGTAAGGCTTAACTTCCGGGTTCGGAATGGGACCGGGTGTTTCCCTCACGCTATGGTTGCCGAAACGCTATTGAGTTTTGGACATGAACTCACAACTAAGAAGTCTGATCTTCATTGAAGAAGATCTCCTTATTTGTGGTTCTCGACCGTATCTCGAGAACCACACAGTGGACGCGTAGCAACTTTGTAGTTAAATCCTCGGCCTATTAGTAGTGGTCAGCTCCAAGTCTTACGACTCTTCCACTTCCACCCTATCAACCCAGTAGTCTCCTGGGGGCCTTACTTGGTAAACCAATGAGAAACCTAATCTTGAAGCGAGCTTCCCGCT